>WNFF01004217.1_pt1 | contig 11721 bp, 7 predicted proteins | sample 5400441 | NCBI WGS metagenome assembly WNFF01 (sample SAMN13153345, study PRJNA577476) | soil metagenome | isolation source: 120 cm saprolite under Douglas fir tree site 2 hole 3 replicate 1 | place: USA:California | collected 2015-04-18
GCATGGCAGCAAGCGCTCATAAGTGCGCGTCTGCCGCTCTATGACGTCCACTGGACGCCGGCCGTGGTGGTGGAAGCGCCCGGCAGCAAGAAGGGCGCGGCTTGGCACGTCGGCCTTGCGCACGGACGCATCGTACCGCTCACCCTCGATTCCGGAACACAGCGCAAACTCAAGATTCATGATGTGGTCTTGGTTCATCTTTCCGGAGGAAAGGGCAAAGCGTCGGGGCGCGCGCAATTGCGGATACGCCCCGAGGTTCAAGGGGCAGCGGTGGTCCTGGAGAACAAGACGGGGCGTATTCTGGCGATGGCCGGCGGGTTTTCCTATCCCCTGAGCCAGCTCAATCGCACGACTCAGGCCGCACGCCAGCCGGGGTCGACGATCAAGCCCCTGACCTACCTTGCGGCGCTGGGCAAGGGCTTGCAGCCGGACACGCTTCTCAGCGACGACGAGATCGCGCTCCGCCCCGTCGGAGCGCGGGCACGGGGAGGCCGCGAGCCCGAATACTGGTCGCCCAAGAACTACGACGGCGGCGGAGGCGGCGTCCTGACCATGCGGGCAGCACTGGAAAATTCGCGCAATCGTGCGACTGTGCATCTCCTCGACGGGGGAATCGAGATCAAACCCGAGGCCAGTCTCAACCGAATCTGCGATCTGGCGGTGGAGGCGCAGATCTATCGCGAATGCCAGCGGGTCTATCCGCTCGTGCTTGGTGCGCAACCCGTGCGGCCGATTGACCTTGCCGCCTTCTATGCCACGATCGCAAATGAGGGGACGCGGCCCACACCCCATGCGGTCGAGTCCGTCGAGCGCGATGGCCAGAATATCTTTCGACACCAGGCAACGTCGGTCACGATCAAATCCGTCGACCCGGCGGCTTTTTATCAGCTGAAGACCATGTTGCAGGGCGTCCTCGCGCGTGGAACCGCCCGCTCCATCGCAAGGCTCTCCCCCTACGTCGCCGGCAAGACGGGCACCTCCGAGGATGAGAACGACGTGTGGTTCGTCGGCTTCACCAACGACGTTACGGTGGCAGTCTGGCTCGGCTACGACAATGCCGGAGGACGGCGCCGTACACTGGGCAGCGGTTCGACCGGGGGAGCGGTGGCGGTACCGGTCTTTGACCCGATAATCGAGGCCGCGTGGGCCCATGTGGCGTCCAAACGGGCGCTCGCACCGCCCTCACTCGAGGCGAGCCGGCAGCTCTCGTGCAACTCGAGCGATCTTGAACTTAACGAAAGTCGCCGGCGATCCAGGACCGCCATCACCGAGTGCCTCCGGTTGGATAGAAAGGGGAGAGTTATCGATACGCGGTATCGCCTGGTGTCTCGCGAGAGTGACAGGCAAGATCGCGACGAAATTCCGCTTCGCGGGCGGTCCGAACGCGCCTATGCCTTTGATCCGAGCCGATCGCCTTGGGAGAGTCCCTGGCAGGGCGCGTCGCAATGGCGTCCGCGTCGGGAATACGAATTGCGCGGACATCACCCGCGAGGCCTCCACGCGTCTAGGCGGTCCAATTTCATGTGGCGTCGTTGAGTGATCACGGCCGACGATCGCATTGGTAAATATTCTGATGCAGCGGAGGAACGAACGGCGGCTATTCGGTTTGAATCACAGGACGCAGGATAGCTGTTTCACTCTTAAATTTAGCACGCGGGTCGATTTGTTTGCACGTTCGCGCGCTAACAGCAGGAGGCTCCGATATGTGCGATTACAGCCTTGAGAACGTCGCGAGTCGCGCGGCGCGAGTCGGCGAGAAGCTTGTTTCAACCCAGTTCGTGAACTCATTGACCCGCGGTTTCGCGGCGATAGGAGAGCCGAATGTTGCTGTGTGCTTGCTTCCTGGCACCGAGCTGGGTTTTGACCAGGATGTAGAATGCGACCACCCGCTCGGGCTCTACGAAAGGCGGAAATTGAAAGAGAAGGTCGCTCGCTTCCGGCAGATCAATCTACATAGCCCCTACGAACACCACGATGCACTGGAATTTCCGAGTGGAAAGGTGGTGCTGCTGACACGGCTTTGCATCGGACAATCCGCCACGGTGTTGCAACTTCCGGCGGAAGCGCGCGCGCTGGAAGCCTCGCACGAAAGCGAAGTCAAGGGCCTGGCACCCGTCGATTAGGGTGCCGACGCGGACCGGGTACCCCGCGCGGAGAGAGAGAAACGGTGGGCACGCGCTGTCCACGCATCGGAGGCGTGCCGCTGGGCTGCCCGCATCATCGGGCTGTTCGCGGTCGAAACCAAACGTCCCAACACCGGTAACGCCCACGTGGAGACCACGTGGGCGAGGTTATCATCCGCCCTCATGCCCCTTCCCTCCCTCCCCCGCCAGCGGGGAGGGTAGAGACGGCGCATCGATGAAACGGTCGATCGCGCCGGTCGCGATACGCCGCTCGCGCTACTGGACGGCCGAGCGACCGAGTGGAGAGCGTCATGGCTGAACGGATTGTCGCATCGAAGTTTGCGATCCGGCGGAGTAGCCGCCTCGCGCTACTTTTCGGTGGGATAGGTGTTGCGACGGGGACCTTGATCGCGAGCCCGCACCTCCTTCAGGTGCCGCTGTCCCCGAAGAAAGAGCTGCCTCGCCCTATCGCCACCGAACGAACCTCGAATTTTGCCAGCTTTGCGGCGCTTGCACATGCGGTCAAGCCGGCCGTAATCGCGGTCATCGCTCGCACCACCGAGGTCGATTTGGCTTCGCGGGCGCAGGGATCACCCGAAGGACCAAGGTCGCGATTTAGCACATCGCAAGGATCCGGTTTTTTCATCACTGCCGACGGCTACGCCGTCACAAGTAATCATGTCGTCAAAGGCAGTGCATCGGTTGAGATTCGCACTGACGAGGGCGTCGTCTACAAAGCGAGGGTGATTGGCACCGATGCGATGAGCGACCTTGCGGTGATCAAGGCGGATGGGCGCAGGAATTTCGTGCACGTGAGGTTTGCGGAACAGCCGCCGCAGGTCGGCGACTGGATTATCGCCGTCGGTAATCCGTTTGGTCTCGGCGGGACAGTTACGGCCGGGATCGTTTCTGCGCGGGGCCGGGACGTGGAGAAGGAGTCGGATTCGTATCAAGACCTGCTTCAGATCGATGCGCCCATAAATAAAGGCAATTCAGGCGGGCCGACGTTCGACATTTCAGGCAACGTGGTAGGAGTCAATACCATCATCCTCTCGCCCACAGGCGGTTCAGTAGGAATCGCCTTCGCGATCCCGTCGGACAAGGCGAAACTCATCGCTGAACAGCTCAAGGAAAGGGGTGCGGTGACGCGGGGCTGGTTAGGAATTCAGTTCCAGTCCGTCTTGCCGGAAATTGCTGACAGCCTGGAGTTAGCGGAGCCGGCGGGCATTCTCATTGCCGACGTCCACCCTCAAGGACCAGCCGCGAAGGCAGGGATCGCAGCGGGCGACCTCGTGGATTCCGTCAATGGTGAAACGATAAAGAACGCCCACGACTTCAGTCGCGCAATAGACGCCACGCCGCCGGGTTCAATAGTCATACTCGGCACCCGGAAAAAGGGACGCGAAGAATGGATTGCCGTCATGGCCGGCCGGTCCCCGATGCACGCCGAGGTTTCGCCGCTGCCGACGCCTAAATACGAAGCTGGAAACAACGAAGATCACCCGCAGCTTGGACTGAAGCTCCTTGCGCTCGGCGCGCTAGGCGGCACCGAAGAACGACAAGGAGTGATGGTTGTGGAGGTTGAACCGGGCGGGCTCGCAGCGGGCCGAGGGATCGATCCGGGCGACCTCATCCTGGACGTTGCGGACGAGGCCATCGGGGCGCCGGAGGACGTGTTCAGGCTGGTAAACACCGCAAAAAGCGCCGGGAAACGTTCGGTATTGATGCGGATCAAGTCGGGCGACACTGCGAAGTTTATTGCATTGCCAATCGGCTGATTTTACCCATATCTCTTAGCGGAGCGGTTCGCTCCTCAATTCGCCGGCGCTGATCGCTATGCGCATCGAAGACTATGCACTGATCGGTGATTGCGAGACGGCCGCGCTGGTCGGGCGCGACGGATCAATCGATTGGCTATGCTGGCCGCGGTTCGATTCGGAGGCTTGCTTCGCGGCGCTGCTCGGATCCCACGACCATGGGCATTGGCTGATCTGCCCGAAGCATTCCGGCGCGCGCGTCGTTCGGCGATACCGCCCGAACACGCTGATTCTTGAAACGCGATTTGAAACCCCGGAAGGCGCGGCGACATTGATCGATTTCATGCCGCCCCGGGGAAGACATTCCAACATCGTGCGCATGGTCGTCGGGGAGCGCGGCCGGGTGCCGATGGCGACAAAGCTCGTGTTCCGATTTGGATATGGCGCGATTGTCCCGTGGATGACACGCCTGGAGGACGGTACATACCGCGCCATTGCGGGTCCCGATATGGTGGTATTGCGCACGCCGGTGCAGCTGAGAGGCGAAAATCTGACAACGGTGGGAAATTTCATCATTTCGGCAGGCGAAACCATTCCGTTCGTACTGACCTATTCATTGTCGCATCTGCCCCCGCCGGTACCGAGAGACCCAACAACGGCCCTGGAGGCGACGGAGGCCTTTTGGCGCGATTGGACAGGAAAATGCACCGCAGAGGGCCCCTGGCACGAAGCGGTGGTGCGGTCGCTGATTACGCTTAAAGCCCTGACATATGCGCCAACGGGCGGCATTGTGGCGGCTCCGACCACGTCATTGCCGGAGCGTCCGGGCGGGCCGCGCAACTGGGATTATCGCTTCTGCTGGCTGCGCGACGCGACACTCACCTTGCTCGCCATGATGCATGCCGGCATCTACCACGAGGCTCAGGCGTGGCGCGACTGGATGGTGCGGGCCGTCGCTGGCAGCGCCTATCAAATCCAACCGCTGTACGGCATCAGCGGCGAGCGCCAGCTGCATGAATGGATCGTGCCGTGGTTACCGGGTTTTGCGAACTCCAAGCCGGTCCGGGTCGGGAACGCAGCGCACCGTCAGTTTCAGCTTGACGTGTTCGGTGAGGTCATGGATGCCCTTCACCAAGCGCGTCGCAGCGGCATCACAACGAGCGAGTCGGGATGGCGGGTGCAGGTGGCGCTCCTGGGTCACCTTGCGCGCGTGTGGTCCCAACCGGACGAAGGCATATGGGAGGTTCGCGCGGAGCGCCGGCATTTCACCTATTCGAAGGTCATGGCTTGGGTTGCGTTCGATCGGGCCATCAAGAGCGCCGAAACTTTCGGACTTGAGGGGCCGGTTCACCAGTGGCGAGAATTGCGCGCGCAGATTCGCGCCGAGGTATGCGAGCGCGGTTTCGACGCACAACTCGGCAGCTTCGTTCAGTCATATGGATCGAAACAAGTCGACGCGAGCTTGCTCTTGATCCCATGCGTGGGATTCCTGCCGGTCTCCGATCGGCGCATAAGCGGCACCATAAGCGCGATTGAGCGGCGCCTGCTGGCGAATGATTTCGTCATGCGCTACGAGACAAGTACTTCTGTCGACGGCTTGCCGCCCGGGGAAGGGGTATTCCTCGCCTGCAGCTTTTGGCTTGCTGACGTCTACGTACTGCAGGGCCGTCGGCAGGACGCCGAGCGACTTTTCAAGCGCCTTATGGGCCTGCGTAACGACGTGGGCCTTCTCAGCGAAGAATACGACCCGGTGGCGCAACGGCTCATCGGCAATTTCCCGCAGGCATTCTCCCATGTTGCCTTGATCAATAGCGCCTTCAATCTCACACGCTCGCTCATGCCGGTCGAGCAGCGCTCTCAGGCGACGGTCGAGGGGAGCCCGTGAATGGACACTCGGGCGAAGCCGATGCAGCGCCCTCTCCCCGCATGCGGGAGCGGGTAGGGAGGGGACCAGCCGGACGTGACGTAATGCCTATTCCCGCGGTGGCTCGCGGGCCGATCAGAAACCGTAGTTGCGTCGCCAGTATGGGCGGTAGCCATACCAGCCGTACCGGCGATATCCCCAGTATGGGCGATAACCATAACGATATCGCCAATATGGCCGGTAGCCATAGAAGCCATAACTGTAGGGGCGCCAATAATATGGTCGATAGCCATAGTAGCGAGGCCGCCAGTAATAGGGACGATAGCCATGGGCGTAAGCTCCCCAATAGGCGGGGTAGCCATATGCGCGCCAGGGATACCGGTAGTAACCGTAGTAAGGAACTCCGAAGCCAAAGGTGAAGCCGGGTCCGAACGCTGACGCGCTGCCGGGAACAGCGACAGCTCCGGCTCCCATGAATCCGAAGACCATGAGCGGCTTGACTAGTGCGCGCATCGGAGTTTCCCACTTGGTTGGGCTCTGCCGTTGGTCCACCAGCCTTCCTCGATTAAAGCAACGCGAGCGCCGTCGCCTCGTTCCCGGCGTCGCGCTGCCGCCCTTCCGCCCCCTCCTTACCCTCCCCCCGCAAGCGGGGAGGGTAAGGAGGGGAGGAACGATATCCGTTAGTGTCGATGAAGGTCTTGCTGGTCGGCTCGTCGTCGTCGCGGTGAGTATGGAACGCCAAAACCCCGGAGGGGCTTATAGCTTAGGGCCGTCGATGCTGTGTCCGCGGCCGGCTTTTGATTTTCGACAGCATGTGCGGCCCTCAGTTTGGCGATCCGATCTCGCCGTCCGCGCCGCAATGCGGCGAACCCGCAAATTCGGCACAACGCCGCGAGCAACCGATGCGATTTAAGTTCCGCGCAGGCGCGCCGTAAGTTGGACATGCTTGCCCGGCATGCTAGGCCCACGCTGCGGGTCCATTCAATGGGAGAGCCGGAGACCGGAATGAGGACACCCCCTCCCCACATGCGCAAAGGCTTCGGCGGACACATTGAACCGAAAGCCCTTTACCGATGACGACGAAACGCCCGGCCGCGAGAGCAGTACCGGCGGACCCGTGCTGCTTCATCGTTTTCGGCGCCTCCGGAGACCTTGCCTACCGTCTTCTCGTGCCCGCGCTCTACAATCTCGCGGCACGAGGTCTGCTGCCGGAAGCCTTTGCGATCATCGGCGTCGCGCGGGCCGAAAAGTCCGCGGAGACATTCCGCACCGAGCTGGAAAATGGACTGCGCCGGTTTGCAATCGGCAAGCTCGATGATGAAATCATGGGCCGGCTGCTTGGTTGTGTCGGCTATGTCGCCGGCGGTGCCGACGATCCTGCGACTTACCAGAGACTTAAGGAGGCGCTGACGCGGGTCGAAGGCGCCCGCGACACCCGCGGCAACCGCCTCTTCTATCTCGCGACGCCGCCTTCGGCATTCGCGCCGATCGGCCGCCGTCTTGGCGAGACGGGCCTTGCTCGCGAGGAGACGGGGGCATGGCGCAGGCTCATCATCGAGAAACCATTTGGAGTCGATCTCGCGTCGGCGCAGGCGCTCAACCGGGAACTTCTTGAGGTGCTCGAGGAGCGTCAGATCTATCGCATCGATCACTACCTCGGGAAAGAAACGGTCCAGAACATCATGGTGTTGCGGTTCGCAAATGGGTTGTTCGAGCCGATTTGGAATCGTCACCACATCGACCACGTGCAGATCACCGTGGCGGAGACCCTTACGGTGGGTAACCGGGGCCGCTTCTATGACGAAACCGGCGCCTTGCGCGACATGGTGCCGAACCATCTGTTCCAGCTGCTCTCGCTCGTGGCCATGGAGCCGCCTTCGCGTTTTGAGGCACATGCGGTTCGGTCGGAAAAAGCACAGGCGCTCGACGCGATCCACGTGCCCCATGACGCGACGGTGCTGCAAGACTGCGTACGCGCGCAATATGTTGCGGCCCGGGTGGGTGACAACGAAGTCGAGGACTATCGCAGAACGAAGGACGTCGGGCCCGACAGTACGACCGAAACCTACGTTGCGCTCAAGCTCATGATCGACAACTGGCGCTGGGCGGGCGTTCCATTTTACCTGCGCACCGGCAAGGCGCTCAAATCTCGGCGGACCGAGGTTGCCATCGAGTTCAAACGGGCGCCGTTTGCAATGTTCCGGGATACGCCCGTCGATCGGCTGGCACGGAACTTTCTGGTCATGAGCATCCAGCCGGACGAGTGCATCGGGCTGCAATTCAATGCGAAAGTGCCGGGGCCCGCCGTCGCGATTTCGGGCGTGAATATGACCTTCAAGTACCAGGACTATTTCGACGCCGCACCGAGCAGCGGATATGAGACGCTGATCTACGACTGCATGATCGGCGATGCGATCCTGTTTCAACGGGCGGATGCGATTGAGGCGGGGTGGCGGGCGGTGCAGCCGTTCCTTGACGTGTGGCGCAACGCGGGACCGCATGGGCTGGCGGTCTATAAAGCCGGTAGCGAGGGACCGGCCGAGGCCGATCAGCTGCTCGCTCGCGATGGCCGGCGGTGGCGGCCAATTGCGTGAGCCCCCTCCCTACCCTCCCCGGCATGCGGGGGAGGGGAAGAAAGGACACGATGCCACCGAAACGTCCGGACGTGATTGTCGTAGCCGACGCCGATGCGCTGGCGCAGACGGCGGCGGAGCGGATCTTGGCCCATCTGCGCCGGTCAAATGGTCGCCTTGCTGTGTGCCTTACCGGCGGCTCCACGCCGGAACGCCTCTACGAACTGCTGGCGACCGAACGCTACCGCAGCGCCTTGTCTTGGAATCACATTCATTGGTTCTGGGGAGACGACCGCTTCGTCCCTCACAACGACCCTCGCAGCAATTTCACCATGGCGCGCCGGCTGCTACTCAATCATGTTCCCACGCTCTCTGGCAACATTTGCCCGATACCCACAAGCGTCGAAAACGTAGAGCAGGCGGCGCGCCTGTACGAAACGGAGCTTCGTCGCTTTTACGGCGCAGAGCAGCTGCTGCCCGGGCGCCCGCTGTTCGACGTGGTGTTGATGGGACTTGGGCCAGACGGGCATACGGCTTCGCTGTTCCCGGGTCATGCGGAGCTCGGCGAGAAGACGCGTTGGGTTGTTGGAGTGCCGGAAGCCGGCCTCGAACCGTTCGTTCCGCGCGTGACCCTGACATTTCCCACTTTGGCATCGACGCGCGAAATGCTCTTTCTCGTCAGCGGATCTTCCAAACGCCAGATCCTCGCCCAAGTGTTGGCCGGGGCAGATCTGCCGGCCGCGCGTGCCTACTCGGAAGGAGACCTTCTTTGGCTGGTGGATCGCGATGCTGCGCCGGAGCGTGGCATCGTGCCGACGTATGGATGATGTGGGGGCGACTAAGTTAAGCGACAGCCGGACAGCCTTACCTCTCCCCGCTTGCCATCAGGGCGTTTACGCCCGTCGGAGCCTGTCATCGGGCCGGCCAAAGGCCGGACCCGTTGGACGGGCTATGGAGAGGTCGGAATTTGCGCGCTCTTGGCGCAAATTCCGGGTGAGGGGGCCTCTCCGCGAGTCTGAGCTTCGCGGATAGGCACCTTAACCCTCCGCGAGTCCGCAGTCGTGGAGAGGCCCCCTCACCCCGACCCTTACCCCGACCCTCTCCCCGCAAGCGGGGAGAGGGAGCAGTTTGGCCTACGCCCCCCCGCTCAAATCCTGCCCGCGAATCGGTAGCGAGCGCAGACGCTTGCCGGTGGCAGCGAAGATCGCGTTGGTGATGGCGGGTTGGATCATGGTCGCGCCAGGCTCGCCGACACCACCCCATCGCTTGCCGGGCGTGGGCGAGATGTAGACTTCCGTCCTCGGCGCGTCCTTGTAGCGCGCCACCGGGTAGGTGTCGAAGTTGCCCTGCTCGACGCGGCCGTTCTTGACCGTGATCTCGCCGAACAGCGCCGCCGACAGCCCGTAGATCATGCCGCCTTCGAGTTGCGTCTCGACTCCGCGCGGGTTGACGACGACACCGCAGTCGCAAACGATGACGACGCGCTCGACTTTTACTTCGCCGTCCGTCACCGCGACCTCGGCGGTCATGCCGACGATCGAGTCGTAGCTCTCGTGGATCGCGACACCGCGCCCTTTACCACGAGACATCGGCTTGCCCCAGTCGCCCTTTTCGACCAAGAGATCGATCACCTGCTGGAAGTCGGGGCGATGGGCAAGCAGTTCGCGCCGCAGCGCCACCGGGTCCCTGCCGGCCGCGTGCGCCATTTCGTCGATGAAGCTTTCCACGAAGAACACGTTCTGGGAGTGCCCGGGTGCGCGCCACGGGCCAAGCGGCACGTGGGTGTTCTTGAGGATCGAGACGACGCGGTAGTTCGGCAGCTTATACGCTGTGTTGACCAGGCCTTGCGTCGTCTGCGGGTCGAGGCCGTTCCGCACGTTGGCCGGGTTCGAGCTGCCTGCCGAATTGCGCATGTCGAGCGCGATCGGGGTTCCGTCCGCCGCAAACCCCGCCTTGAAGCGGATCGCGGCCTGGGTTCGGTAGCGACCCTGGCGAATTTCCTCCTCGCGCGTCCAGATCAGCTTCACCGGCTTGCCGATGGCCTTGGAGACTGCGACCGCCTGGGCAACTTCGTCAGGACCCAGCCGGCGGCCGAAGCCGCCGCCGGAGAACGTGTTGTGGATGTAGACGTTCTCGGGCTTGACGCCGGAGGCCTGCGCGGCGCGCGCCAGCGCGAGGTCGGCATTCTGGGTGCCGACCCAAACGTCGACTCGATCCGCCTGCACATGCGCGATGGCGTTGAGCGGCTCCATCGGCGCGTGGGCGATGATCGGCACCTCGTAGGTCGCCTCGATCACTTTGGCGGCGGTCGGCATCGCGGCATCAACGTTGCCGTCGTGGCGTGCTTCGACGCCTTTCTGGTCGAGGGCATCGAGATACTCCTTGCGGAACTGCGCGCTGTTGGTGGCGCCCGCAGCGCCGACCTCCCACGCGATCGGCAGCGCATTGAGCGCCGCCTGCGCCCGGAAGTAACGGTCCGCCACGACCGCGACCGCGTCCGCAAGCTTGACCACCTGAAGGACGCCGCGGCGGGAGGCGATCGCGCCCTCGTTGACCGATTTCACCGTGCCGCCGAACACCGGGCATTTGATGATCGCAGCCCGCACCATGCCGGGCACGTCCAAATCGATGCCGTATTTCGCCGAGCCGTTGATCTTGAGCGGCACGTCCAGTCGCGCGATCCGCCTGCCGATGAACTTGTACTGATCCGGCCGCTTTAGCGCCGGCTCCTTGTCGAGCTTGATCGCCGCCGCATCCGCCGCCAGCTCGCCGAAACGGAACGTGCGGCCGGTCGGCTTGTGTGTAACCCTGCTCATCGCTGCCGAGCACTCGGACGCGGGCACGTTCCAGCGCTTCGCGGCCGCCGCGATCAGGCGTTCGCGAGCGCTCGCACCAGCCTGCTGGACCAGCTCGCCAGTTTCGCGCACGGCACGGCTGCCGCCAGTGGCGAGGCTCCCGTAGACCTTATTCTCCTTGAGATTGCGATTGGCCGAAGCGTATTCCGGCTTGACGAAAGCCCAATCGCATTCAAGCTCCTCGGTGAGAATCTGGGGCAGGGCGGTGAAGCTGCCCTGCCCCATCTCGGCGCGGCCATAGCGGATGATCACGGTGTCGTCAGGCTCGATCACGACCCAGGCGTTGATTTCGCCGGGATAGCGCTTGGCGTCATCGCCCCAGGGACGCACGCTCAGGCTCGCCGCCTCGGCGGGGCCATCGATGCCGACGCCGAGCGCAAAGCCGCCGGCAGCGGTGAGTGCAGTGGTGATAAATCGGCGGCGGGAGAGAGTTCGTTCGGTCATTGTGGTGCCCTCCCGCTTCAGGCGCGCATCAGCGCTGCAGCGCGATGAACCGCGCGGCGGAGACGCTTGTACGTGCCGCAACGGCAGATGTTGGTGAGGTTGGCG
>WNFF01004218.1_pt1 | contig 11720 bp, 11 predicted proteins | sample 5400441 | NCBI WGS metagenome assembly WNFF01 (sample SAMN13153345, study PRJNA577476) | soil metagenome | isolation source: 120 cm saprolite under Douglas fir tree site 2 hole 3 replicate 1 | place: USA:California | collected 2015-04-18
TCAGACCGTTGAGCTTGCGGTGCGGGAGGAGATGCTGATGATGGCCGGGGCACTGACGCCGACGGAAGTCATGGCCGCGTGGGAAGCCGGGTCGGATTTCGTCAAGATTTTCCCGTGCGGCCAGATGGGGGGCGCGAAGTACATCAAGGCACTGAAAGGCCCGTTTCCGCAAGTTCCGTTTGTTCCGACGGGTGGCGTGAATCTGAATACAGCGGCTGAATTCATCGAAGCAGGGGCTGTTGCATTGGGCATCGGCGGCGAATTGGTGCAAGCCGAGGCACTGAAGGCAGGCGAGCCGGAAGTGATTGTTGAAAATGCCCGGAAATTCCTCGCGATTGTAAGGCAAACGCGAGCTCAAATGGCGTCATCAAGTATTGCCGCAAAGGGCCGCATGTGACATTCGACCTCGAAATTGGCGTCGTTTCTTAGCGGCAGGGCGGCTTATTGATTGACACCGCTGGCCATGATGCCGCCGTCAACTACCAGCAGGTGACCGGTTACGAAGCTGGCGGCATCCGATGCGAGAAACACTGCGGCGCCCGCCAACTCATCTAGCTGGCCGAACCGCTTCATCGGCGTGCGAAGCAAAAATTCCTGCCCACGCGCCGTTCCGTCGAGCAGAGCGGCGTTCAAGTCCGTGCGCAATACGCCCGGAACGAGCGCGTTAACACAAACTCCCGACGTGGCCCATTCGATCGCCAGGGTTTTCGTGAGGGAAGCAACGCCCGCTTTGCTGGCGCCATACGCGGCAACTTCATGGAGCCCAACAAACGACGAAAGCGAGCCGATATTGATGATGCGGCCATAACGCTTCTCGATCATGTGCCGGCCGAAGACGCGGCAAGCGCGCAAAGTTCCCTTCAAATTTGTTTCGAAGATGGCATCCCACTCGGATTCCGGAAAATCGAGCGTAGGCATTCGTTTCGTGCGTCCGGCACAATTCACCAGGATTTGGACGCTGCCGAGCTCATTGCATACTGACTGTAAGAGTCGCTCGAGGCTGGCGTTGTCAGTGACATCGCAAGTCTGCACGAAGGTTCGCCGCCCGAGCGCCACGACCTCCGCGGCCGCGTTTCGCACCTGTTCCGCGCGGCGACCCGTCGGCACAACGTCGGCGCCCGCTTGTGCCAGTCCACGGGTGAGCGCCAGCCCGATGCCGCTGGTTCCACCGATCACCACGGCTGTTTTGTTTTTGAGATCGAGAAGAGGATAACCCATTAAGTACACCTCAGATTTGGCCGCTGCTTAGATTCTCGAGCGAAAGCTCCAAGGCAACTTCATCGGTCGGAATTACGAGTCCGGGGATGAAGCGTTGAAGTCCAGCCCGGATCCATCCCGCGTTTGGATTCAATTCTCCTCCGATGCGGTGAATGCGCCGCGGCTTATGGGATTCAATTGTAATGTGAGACGCGCGTTTCGAACGTTGAGTATTGCTAAAGAAATCGCTTGCTAGCCTTAATTTGATACCGCGCGCCCATCCACTAGATGTCGAGAAGAGCAGGCCGGATTCCACAGGCTCGAAATTGCGATCCTCCATTAATCGCCCGACGCCCGCAAGACGTCGTTTCGATTAGAAAACAATTCCTCTCGCCGAGCCAAAATCGCTCGCCCTATTCTTTTTTGTCCTTTTCTGAGCACCCCTCGCCCACAGACGTCAGCACGTTGTTTTCCGCGGTAAGAGAACAGGAATATTTTTCTCCGCGAGTATTGAAGGAGCTGTAGCGTTGCGAGGTCTTGGCCCCCGTATTCCCAGCAAGGGCGCCGGCAGAATTGAAATTCAGCGTGTCCGCCGCGTTCACCGTGTTGTCCACCACGCTGGCAAAGAAGGGAGTCAGAAAATCGTGTTTGAACTCCTGGGATGCCGTGGTCACCTGACTTGAGGAGCCATCCGCGGCGACTATAAAGGAGAAATTCAGCGTAAGAGGGTAGCCAAATTTCTGCAAGGTTTCAAAAAATGTGAATCCCCGCCGAGTGATGGTCCTCGATTCCACTTCGGTGTTCTGAGAAATGTCCTGAACATAAGTCGACGCGGTAATCGCAAAGTTCTGGAGATTGTTGAAGTTCACAGATTGATGCACTTCGGTATCCACTCTTCCGTGAGAGGTGTTCACAAACCCAGCGACCTCAAATTGCCGAGACGAAGAAGTTGTCACCGTCCCGCTGACGTTGCCCGAAGCATCGGTCTGCAGATTCTCAATGACCGAGGGATTCGGACCATCCCCGATAGTGTTGGCAGTCACTTCGCCGGTTACCTCATCCGAATCGCGGTCCAAGAACAGAAGTAATGTTGCCGTTGCCGAGAAGTAACTGTCCGCGTTGAAGACACTCAGAGCGATCGTGTGAGGCTGGCCGTTACTCAGCAAGCCCGCAAACGGAGTCAGGTCGACGCGATACGGCACAAAGTTCAGTGTTTGCGCTCCTGGTATCGGTTCCCACAGGAATGGGTCTATGCCTCCCGTGTAGATCCACGGGTACACGGGAGCAACACCCGCCGGCTGCCCGTCAATCGCGACTTCTGCTTCGCGGAAGGCTGTGCTGCCGCAGCTCTGCAGTTCGCCGGTAACGTCGTTCGGCACACAGGTGTACCAAAACTCATCGGCACTCTGACTCTGTGTGATGACATCCAGATAGGCCCGCTCCAAATTGCGTGGAAGGGTAAATGTGGTCGCCAACTGGTCAGTTGGCTTGAACAGGAAGGCGGGCTCGTTGATACCGCCTTGGCCGTTCGACTGAGTTAGCGGCAGCACCTGGTCCGCTGTCCGTTGCGCATCGTCACGGTCCCGCTTCCCGTGTGCTGGATAAAACTCAAGATTCGCGCTCCCAGAAATGACGCCCGTGTAGGTGCTGTTCACGACGTTCCCTAGAATCACTTGGCCCGATTGCGAGGTTGCGAACAACGCGCCATAGTCGGTTTCGTCGCGTTCAACATGCCACGTCGGAGAAAGATGGCGCCTTGGTTCCGGCGTCGTACCAAAATAGATGTTCACGTTTCCCAAGTTGACCACCGCCGTACGGTCGAACTGTCTTCCCGCAGTCACATTGAAGTCCGCTGTAAAAACGATTTTCTCCCAGGGTCCCGGGCAGTCCGCCGGTGGCGTGAATTCAAAGGTCTTTATGGAAAAATCGGCAAACTGAAGGCCGGAGTAGAGCTGGACCACGCAGGGTTTCTCGTTCGGTCGAACTACGGGAGGGTCCGCTGTTGCCGTATTTTGCGAACCGATCACCCGTGCGACACTCTGTGCGAGCAACGGACTTGCCGTGGGCGTCAACCATACGATGGAAAGGGCGACGCGAAGGGTTGAAAGAACGAGGCGGGTTCGAAGCGAGCATCGAAACGTATTCACGATAGGTTCCTTCCTCCATGGGAATTGCAATTGAATCGACGTGTAACCTGCGATCATCTAGGACAGCAAGGTTTTCTCCCGATGTGCGGAATTTGTCAAGATAATAAGATCCGCAGTGACCAGCGGTTTTCTAGTTTGCACGTCACTAACGATTAGCGGGGCTTCAACCACTTGCCAACAAGTGAAATCAACAAGATACTGGGGGTGACTCGGGAGATCTCGCAGGCGCGGTCTCGAGTTTTGGGCCCAGAAATGGGGAGTATGGACCCCATCTTGTCCCTAAGTGGTTGGAAATAAAGGTCGGGGCCCGTAGCTCAGCGGTTAGAGCAGCAGACTCATAAACTGCGACCGGACACGTCAAACAAATGAGATAGCTGAAAACTCAAGAGTTTAGCTCCCCTTCACAACCCATCACTGCCCATCATTTCCGATCCAACAACGCAAAAAGAACGCAAACTGAACTTGCAGTTGTTTCTCCTCAACGCTCAGGTTGGCTGCGCGGTGCTCGTCCTTTGTACAGCGGCTTGTTGAACTGAGACTTCATCCGTGAGAAGCGTTTTGCTCGGCGGCGGTTTTGAAAACCGGCGCCTCCGCACCAAATGCCGTGTTCATTGTCACTCTCTAGAACATGACTTCTGGCCCGGAATGACTTCCGGTTAGCCTGTAACTCAGGAACAACAGATCACTTCCCACAAGCCGACTTCACAGGACTAATCCCGCCGAGGAAGCCGGATAGGTAGAGATGATATTGATCTTCGAGAAGCTGTTCTTTGCCCCAGAATACTAACGTCTTTGCGGACCGAATGAATCTCAATCGTGCTGTTGAAACAAGAATTCGGTAGCCAGCGTGATGAATTCGTCCGCGCCTTCAAAAAGAGCAATGTGTCCGGAATCGATTTCCTTATACGAGGCCCCGGAATGGAGTCTGCCAAGGCGCGCGTCTGAGGGAGTTGAGGATGCGGTCCTGCGCGGCGTCGATCCCAAGCACACGTGGCGCCGTGACCTACGTTCTTCTCGCACGGAATAAGGCTCGACCACGCGGGTTCTTCCTACCGGGACACAGTTTCGTCACGGTCCGGCAGGCCGAGCATTGAAGTGGGCGTTTCGTCGTTTCTTGCGGAAAGCAGTCACCTCCGTTTAGAGACAAGCATCAAACGAAGCGAGGAGTGAGGCAGAGATGCGGGTTGAACTCAATGTACCCGATTCTGTGACAGAGCCCCGCGTGTGGGTGAAGCATCAGCCGGCTCTCGGCATGGCGTTACGGACTGGTTCCATTGAAGTGGGCTTGCGCCGTTCTGAGATGATAAGACTCACCTTCGGTGCGGGCGAAATGAGCCTGGTCCCTGGTCATTTAGAGAAATGGTTTCGAAACGAAGAGTTGCACGGTTTGTGCATCGCCATTTCGGACGTCGCCCTAACGGAAGCCTCAGATGGAACAGGCGGTGAGGTCGAGTTGCGCGGAGTGGATAACCTGGTTGACGCGCGACTGCGTGCGTTGGTCGAGGCGGTGAATGCGGAGAGGATTGCGGGGTTTCCGAGCGGGAGGCTCTTTCTAGATTCTGTCGAGCAGGCGCTTGCCGTGGCGCTGGTCAACGGTTATGCAGTGGGGCACCGTTCCGTTCAGACACATCGAGGCGGGCTAGGTTCCGCACGCTTGCGCAGGATCAAAGAGTTCGTAGACGCGAAGATGGAAGACGAGGTGACCCTTTGCGAGATGGCGCAATCGGTGGAGTTGAGCACAGCTCATTTTGCGCGGATGTTTCGCAAGTCAACGGGCGAGACCCCGCATCAGTTTGTCATGCGCCATAGGATAGAGCGTGCTAAGGAGATGTTGCGTACCTCCGATGCGCGAGTATTGGACGTAGCCGTGGCCTGTGGCTTCAAGACCCAGGGGCACTTTGCGCGGGTGTTCCGCCGGATGTGCGGAGTAGGTCCCACAGAATATCGCCAGGAATTTCTGGGTCGCGTCGCGAGTTGAGCTCGAAAGACCCGCTCTCACGAAATGCCGACCTTCGCTCCCAATGCTTCCGCCGTCAAATTGTGACGATCCGCCCGACCGCGTAATTCATAGTTGATCCAACCTTCATCCGGACTTTCGTCCTTAATCGCTCTATGCATCCGCATCTTGTGTCTCGTGGCCGTACGTTGGACACATGTCTCGCCTGAAGAATTCAGCAAGATTGGGCGCAAAGGAGCAAACACAGACGCAACTCAACATTCGCTATGCGGTTTACTGAACGCGTGTCAAGCAAGGAGCACTGAGATGAATTCCAAGGATGAAAGACAATCGGCGACAGATTTCGCGGAGCGCGTTCGCGTGAATCAGCAGAAGCTCAGGTCCAATCTGAAGTCGCATTACGACTTCATCGTCTGTGGATCGGGCTCCTCTGGCTCGGTAGTGGCGCGCCGCCTAGCCGAGAATCCCGATGTCAGCGTGTTGTTGCTCGAAGCAGGCGGCAGCGACGATGTGCCAAGCGTGACGGAATCCGCTCGGTGGTTTGAAAACCTCGGGAGCGAGCGCGATTGGAACTTTGTGGCCCAGCCCAATCCGCACCTCAAAGGACGTTCCATACCGCTAAATATGGGCAAGGTGCTCGGCGGAGGATCGAGCATCAATGTGATGGCTTGGGCACGCGGACATAAGCACGATTGGGATTTCTTCGCATCCGAGTCCGGCGACACTGCATGGAACTATGAGTCGGTGCTTGAGATCTACCGCCGGATTGAAGACTGGCAGGGCGCACCAGACCCACGGCGGCGCGGAACCGGCGGCTTGGTTTTCGTGCAGTCCGCGCCTGACCCGAATCCAATCGCTCCAGCCATGCTGGAAGGAGCGCGTTCCATTGGGATTCCGACATTCGATAGCAACAATGGCCGTCTGATGGAAGACGATGGCGGAGCCTCTATCCTCGATGTGCGCGTACGCGATGGAAAGCGCCTATCCGTCTTTCGAACTTATGTCTTCCCCTACATGGACCGGCCGAACCTGACTGTGCTCACGCACGCATTGGTTACCAGGCTTACCTTTGAAGGGAAGCGGGCCACCGGTGTGGAGATCGCTTTTAATGGAAAAATCGAACGGATCGCGGCTGGGCTTGAGGTTGTTCTGTCGCTGGGCGCGATGCACACGCCCAAAGTGCTGATGCTTTCTGGCATTGGCGATCAGGCTGAGCTACAACGTCTGGGCATACCGGTCGTCCAACATCTTCCAGGTGTGGGACAGAACTTTCAGGATCATTTTGGTATCGGCTGTGTCTGGGAGTATCAGCAACCGCTCGCTCTCCGCAACAACGGAGGTGAGGCAACGTTCTTCTGGAAGAGCAATCCCAGTCTTGACACGCCGGATTTGCAGACATGCCAGGGTGAACTACCGTTCTCCACTGCCGAAACAGCCGCCAAGTTCAATCCACCAGCGGCTTCTTGGACATTGTTTGGGGGTGTCGTGCGGCCAAAAAGCCGAGGTCAGATCCGCTTGACAGGACCCAACCCTGACGACCCTGTCCAGATCGAGGCCAATACGCTGTCCCACCCGGACGACTTGAAGGCCGCAATAGCGTGCGTGGAACGTTGCCGCGAAATTGGCAATTCAACTCCGCTGCGACCTTTCACAAAACGCGAAGTTATGCCGGGCAACCTGAGAGGAGCCGCACTAGAAGACTTCGTCCGCGATGCAATCGCTACTTACTTCCATCAGACGTGTACCGCGAAAATGGGGCGCGATTCGATGTCGGTCGTAGACGCCCAACTCAAGGTCTATGGAATCAAAAACCTTCGCATCGCAGATGGCTCGATCATGCCGCGCGTAACGACCGGCAACACCATGGCTCCCTGCATCATCATCGGCGAGCGTGCCGCGGAAGCCTTGCGGAACGACCACAGGTTAGAGACATCGTCGGTGTCGCGTTCGAGGGACGAAGACGAAACGCTCAACCGGAAACACGCTCGGGAGAACTGCAAGCCATGCGAATGAAATTCAAGCTGTTTTTGGTTCTGGTAACAATTCAGATCGGATGTACGGGCGTGCCGCCCTTCGCGCACCCAAACTTCTCTGGCAGGGCCTCCCGAAATGCAGCTACGGAGAGTTACGGCCATAGCGATGGGGTACCTCAGTTCTGGCAGCAAATCGGAGACACTATGCTCAATCGACTTATCGCGGAGGGAATCTCGTCCAGTAAGGACCCTGCGATCGTCGCTTACAGAATCAGAAAAGCCAGGGCCATGCATCGGGGTTATGAATTGAGCCCATTTCCCTTGACCCCAAAACGCATCGCGGAATTGGAGCTCATCCCAGCCAGTCGACAGGGTGTTCGGTCCAGTGTTTCGGAGGGAGAGCTATTCGATCCAGGTTTTGACTCACTTTGGGAGATCAAGTTTTTTAGCACGCATCGAAACTCTCCTGAGATTGCGGACGCAGCTTACGGGACCAGCGCTTACGATCTCCGTGCGATTCAGGTGAGTGTTGAGGGGGAGATTGCGAGAAACTACTTTGAGTTTCAGGCGTCACTGGGCCGATGGAAGGTTGCGGAAAGACACGCGCAAACCTTGGCACGCATTTTGAAAATCGCTGAGGGGCATCGATCTGTGGAAAAAGGCATGGTATTTGAGACCGAACGTGCCCGCGTGCTACTCGCTTACACTCGCACGGCGAGTCTCAGGATGAGGGCCGAGCGCGCCGTTGCGCTGGATTGCCTGGCAGCGTTGCTCGGCCGCTCTCCAAGCGCACTTGCGGAAGAGTTAAGCCATTCGGGCCAGCTTTCTGTGTTACCTCAACAGATCGATGTGGGCTCTCCTGAACAAGTATTGCGCCGCCGGCCGGACATCGCCGCCGTCGAAAGGCGTCTGGCGGGACCCGCAGCCAAAGCTGGCATTTCCGTCGAAGATCTGTTTCCAAGAGTAGTTCTTTCCGGAAACACTCACCCAGGAGCGATGCCATTAGATGAGGTGCAATGGTCACACCGATTCACGACTTCCATTGTGCCTATGATTTCCTGGCCGCAATTCCGCCTGAACCGAGTAAACGCCCAGATTCTCTCAAGCGATTCTCCGGACGAACGGGTCTTGGCGAGCTATAGCCAGACAGTGTTGCAAGCAGTTGCGGAGACAGAGATGACGCTCATGTCCTTCGACCACGCGCGATCACAATGTGCGCGACTCGCTCAAGCGGCGCAGGCCAGCAAGAACGCCGCAGACTCGACCACAATCCGTTTCAACCGCGGCATAGGTACGTTCTCGGAAGTTCTCGACGCAGAACGCGCCCAGTTCGAAGCCGAAGATATTCTTGTTGAAAGTCGCGCGGAAACTGCGACCGCAATGGTCGCCGTTTTCAAGGCCCTTGGAGCAGGATTCGATGGGTTGCAATGACAAGGGACGGTAGACCGCGGTGAAACTTGGACACTTCCTTAGCGCCTCGGCCGTGCGAAATCCCCGAAAGACCGCCCGTGTCGCTGCCAGTGACGCGCCACTATCTGAACTGCGAAGGGGTGAGCGACAAGTTCGTCGCCTACATCAAGAGCCTCTGGCCCAATTTCGTGGCCGAGGAGAGCGCCCATAGCTTAAGAGATGATCAGCATCCCAACGCGGACGACATAGCCAATGGATAACCTATGCTCGTTCCGCAACCTCGAGTCCAGCCTTAATGCGTTCGAGTTTTCCGTTAAAAGCGATCTCCACACCGCTGGCTCGCTTTCCCTCTAAGGTAAGCTCTCAACAACCGAACAGAGAGAAAGGCCAACCCATAATAGGTAACGACAAACGCGCTTCTCGTGATGAACGTCGCTGGCGAGAAGCCGACTTCCGGGTACCAATCCGAACGTCTTCTGCTGTCCGTTGCTGGTTCAGGTTTCCGAGGCGCAGTTCAGTTGGTTAGACCTCCTGCTGTCACGCAGGAGGTCGCGGGTTCAAGTCCCGTCGCTCTCGCGAATTCGAAACATGACATCTAGCCTGGCGCTGAATCCGGCGCGAGGCAATCAGCGAGATAAAAATTCAGCCCTCATTTTTCACACCAGCTACCACCAGAGTCAGATCGTCCCTTTGGGAATGGAGCATGATTAGACATTTGACCGTGAAAGAGTTCAATTTGTCGACACTACACCGCTGCGCGCGCCAGGCTCTTGATCACGTCCTGCGCTTTCGCAGCGTCGAACCACCACGGTGCGTAGTCCGGTGGATTGTTGAATCCATTTGCTATGCGGCGCGCTAGTGGCGGTATCTGGCTGGCAGCCCCCATCAACTGCAGGACTTGTGGTGCAGGGGGAACCAGTAGAGAGTTTGTCCAACGCACGACCCATTGCGCATAGTTCCAGAAGATATCGAAGGTTTCCTGCATCCACTGCGCATCGAAGGGCTTGTCGCCACGCTCGGCAATCCGTTTCATGTAAATCGCCGCCGCTTTGCTCGCGGTGTTGGATCCCTGCCCAGTGATAGGATCATTGGTCACCACCACGTCGCCCATACCGAGAGCGAAGTTTCCGGAGGGCAACTTACAGACGGGCTTACGAACCGTGGGGGCGAAGCGTCCAGCGAGTATGCCGTTCTCATCGGTCAATTCGATATTGTCGCAACGTTCGCGTTCCACCGGCATAAACGTTTCCAGGACCCACTTGCTCTTGGCCAGATGTTGCTGTGGAGTCTTCACGTCGTTCCAGCAATCCATAGGACCACCGGGAACGCCTTCGAAGACCATGATTTCGCATCTACCGGTGGTAGTGAGGGCCGGGAAAACAAAATACTCACCCACGCCCGGCACCAGGTTGAAGGAGACAGCGGTAAAGGATGTGCGTGGCACCATGTTCCTAACGTAAGTCAGAGCCAATGCTCGCATAGGCTTATCGAAGGGCGAGCGAGTAGCATCGCGCTCGAACATCCGGGTGAGTTCGCCGTTGCCGGCGGCCACCAGCACAAGGTCATAACTCTTGCTATAGCCGTCAAGATCCTGAGGGCTGGCATCCTGGAAAACAAGGTTGCCGCCACGCTCGGCGAATTCTTTTAACCAGCCGGAAATCTTCACGCGCTGATCGACGGATTGCCCATAGTGATCGAGCTTCGCTTCCCAGAACAGGGCTCGCGTCTTATTTGGACCGGGAATGGTGAAGGCCAGACCTTCCGCCACTGGGCCTTGCTTCTCCCAGAAGTTGATGCCCAGGTTGCATTCATTCTGGAGAGAATCACGAAACATGAACTGGCTCGACGTCACCCGCCCGTTGAAAATCTGCTCCGCTGTGCGACTGCTGACCACCGTGACTTCGTAGTTGTTCTTTAGGAGGCTTAACGCCAGTTGCAATCCCGATTGACCGCCGCCCACTATGGCAATTTTTCTCATCGCATTGTCTCCGGTTTCCCCTGCCTCGTAACGTCTTCCGGCTCCCCACTACAAAGGAACGGAGCGGAGGGGCTGATAGTCGCTTCGACGATCTTTGCCGCCGTCTCGCGCGCATTGTGACGATTAAAGTGAAACTTCAGTTCTTCTCTACGGTGCCAGAAGGCTTTGCCATAGGTCTCCTTCATTGCTCCACCTTCAGCACGAGGCACGATGTGGTGCCGGTAGCGTAGACCTTCCCATCAGGCCCAATGAGGCGACCCTCGACGGTGACAATCCGGCTCCCGGCGTGTGTCACTTGTGCCTCCGCACGTAGTCGAAACACTGCCACGGTCACGGCGCGGACGAACCGAACATGCAAATCGAGAGTGGTGAACTGATGACCGGCGGGCAGCACGGTTTGAACCGCGTACCCGAGCGCTGAGTCGAGCAGCGCGGAGAGCCATCCTCCGTGCACGGTCCCGAGCTGGTTGTATTGCCACTCGGCTGGCGAACCCTCGAGGGCGGCGCGGCCCTCCGCCACGTCCACAAGGGAAATGCACAACGTGGCGATGATCGGTGGAGTTGGTAGCTTACCATCCCGGGCAAGCTGCGCCGTCTCGAGGCCGCTCATCGTTCCAACTAAAAGGGCGGGTTGTGCACGTTGATACTCGTAAGTGCGGGTTACGACACCGAGAAGTTCAGTCATGTTTACACCGTAATTATTCTGAATCAGCGGTCACGCTTCTCGTATACTTCAGTACGGCCTGAACGGCAGGAATGCTCGGCCTGGCGCACAGTGACCGGACTGTGTCCCGCTATGAACAACACTCATGGTCGGGTTTTATTCCAGGTATCGCAGAAGGCAGGCCACGACGGTAGACCAGCAATCCCTTCTGGCAATTCGGCTCGGGGTGCACTGGGTGTCTGTGTGGCAGAAAGCAGGGTTCCGAGTTTGGATCGCGCTCTTGCAAGGCGTGACATCACGGTCCCAGGCGGGCAGTCCAACAAGGCGGCGATCTCCTGATAGGAGAGCTCCGCAAACTCGCGCAATAGGATGATCTCCCGAAACTCTTGGGAGA
>WNFF01011057.1_pt1 | contig 11720 bp, 10 predicted proteins | sample 5400441 | NCBI WGS metagenome assembly WNFF01 (sample SAMN13153345, study PRJNA577476) | soil metagenome | isolation source: 120 cm saprolite under Douglas fir tree site 2 hole 3 replicate 1 | place: USA:California | collected 2015-04-18
CGGAAGGGTGGACGGGTCTCGCGGCATCGCTGGCCGCTTCCGCCCCGGATGCGGCCGAGGTCACCGGTCGTGGCGTCGGCGGCTGTTGGCTCCCCGCCGACGTGTCGCGCTTGACCGTAGGCGAGGATTTCGAGGCTTGCTGGCAGTCGGCCGCGTCGGGATGAGCTTGGCAATCTGGCGCGCTTGCGCTACCCGTATCCTGTGACCAAGAAACATCTGCGTGAAAAGTGACTAAAGCTAGCACTAACCCAACAACGCTAATTCTCATTGTGAATGCATCACCTCAATTTGGTTGTCAAAAATTGGTTGCGGAAATATTGAATGGAAGCAGCCGGTCACCGTTATCGTTTCAACGATTTGGGCCACAGAGTAATTTCCAATGATGATGTCCAATTCGTTTGCCGGCCGGCAGCTAAGACGGGCGCGACCCACTTCTCGTATTGAACAAAGGCGCTAACCTGAACGCTGTCGTGCAGCCACCAACTTAGCGTCACGGAGCCGTCGTCCAAGGTCTCGCCAGCTGGAATGAAACTCCGAGAAACCTTCACGTGACGATAGCCGAACTGGAGCGTTTTCTGAGGACTGAACCAATATGTGCTCCAGGCCTGGAAGCCTGTACCCTCTCTACCAATCCAATCGCCAATTAGATTGTTTTTGTTCGTGTACAGGTCGTGATAGAAGCCTTCCCAGTAATCAAACTGTCCGTTACGAGCCGGGGACGATGGAGGATCGGTGTTCACCGCTTCCACGCGGAAATCAAGCCGCGGCACACGGGGTATCCAAGCGAGATATAGACCGGGATTCCAGGATGCGCGTCGAGGAGCGTCAAGAGGACTTAGATCGTCACGCGACATAAAATCGCCATAAACGGTTACCCAATTTCGAAGTCGTGGAATCCGGTAAGAAAAATCGACGCCTCCATTACGCTCGCCGGGATTCTGCGAAGCCGAGTAGCCGACCGACGAGTGAACGCTGAAATAGCTATGAAAGATTGCGCCAGGCGTCATTGGGCGGCCGACTCCGCCAAATTCCGCCGTGCGTGAAAAGCTAAGTTCCAGGTTGCGAGTTGGCTTGAAACTGATTTTCTCGCCATGAATCAGCGGGCGCGGCGGATATTGATTGCCCGAAAGTTTTCCGAAGAACAGATCCCATTTCATCGGGCCCAGTAAACGAAAAATCCAAGGCAGTTGAAACGGCGCAATGCGGGTCACACGAGCCATGTAGATTGGTTCGGCATTGTTGCTGAAGAGAAACGCGCCGCCGCGGTTCGGCGCCCACCACAGACTCTGCTTGCCGAAAGCAAAGTTCCATCCTGAAACGTTGACGGCTGCATTGGCATCCAACAAGCGAAACCGGTCCTTGGCGGGAACTGGCGCTGCTGGTTGCAGCGGATTAGCGTCGGCCGCAGCGATTGCTTGGCGGGCCGAAAGCGCATAGGCGAAAGCAGACGGTGCGTGCTGAAATTCCCCACGAGTATAAATTACGAATCGCCCCGCTACGGCGTAACCTGAAAAACCGTTATAGCTGTTAAATCCTTCCTGGTATGGCCGCCCGTAGTTGTTTATAAGTGACTGTCCGAAATGATAGCTGTCGTTCAGCGGTTGGCCGCTGATACCCGTCATTCGTGAATAGAGGGACTCCAGACGAAGGGTCCCTTCTTCCCCGGCACCACTCAATTCGCCGAATTCGGAGTCGAATTCGTTCCGCAATGTGGTGTAGATCCGCTGTGCCTCCGATGAACCGCCAGGATCGACATCCAATACCTTCGCGGCTTCCTGTACCATGCGCGCGCATTCGACTCGGGTCCAAGGGCGCATATCACTAAATTCTGACTGGATATAGCCAAGTGCCGCGAGTCGTTCCAGCGCCGGATAAATCCAACTGTCGAGTTCTACATAAGGCGATCCAGTCCGCTTCCCGAGCGGAAATCTTCTTCCGGCCTTAATAGGTGACCCGGTGCGAGGACGTAAGGTTTCTTGTGCCTCCAGCGGTGTGACCGCCACCCCCCATGCAAGAGCAGCCATCAGTATAAGTTTCAAATTCTCTCGCCTCATTCGAATTCAATTCCCAGCGCTGGCGTGCGAGGAGTCTTTTCTCTAACCGCAAGACTTCGCTTCGGCTGCGTTTTCCTGACGATTGAAGGAACCGAATAAGGAAAGGCGGTAAGACACAAAATCCGAACATCCGAGAAAAGGGAAGCCTTCCTCATATATCGGACGTCCAGTCGCGCCTTCAGCGGTTTTATTCGCGCTTCGTAAAAGTCATCCAAGTCCGTGGCTGACACGTGCTGTAGTAGTTGCTCCTCGGCCCGAAATACAAGCGTGGCAAAACCTGTGATACCAGGCCGGCACAAAATGTCGGCTGCCGCGGCGTACTGTGGAAGCTTGGGACGGGGTCCCACCAAACTCATGTCGCCACGCAGCACGTTATAAAATTGCGGCAGTTCGTCGAGTTTCAACTTCCGCAGCAATCTACCAATGCCTGTAATCCGCGGGTCTCCGTCCTGAGTCAAGCACGGCCCGCTGCCGGTTTCCGCCACTTCCATGGTGCGGAACTTGAACAACGTGAAGAGGCTCCCGCCATACCCAACACGCTTCTGTCGAAAAAATCCGGGCCCCTTGGAGGTTGCCCGGATCAATACGTATACGAGCAATCCCGGAATGAACGCGACGATCAGCACGAGGAGTGACACGATGAAGTCAAAGCAACGCCTCTCCATCGACAGGCTCCATCCGCCCGGTGTGGCAGTTACGTAGCGGGGTTGGATGCAAACCGGAAATCGCGGGAACTGCGGGACTTGTTCCTGAAAATGCTCCTCATTGCAAATATCCCGCAGGGATTTGTTCTGAGCTGTGAGTTCCGCCTCTTCGATGAACTTGAGCATTGTGGTGGTGGGCCTTTCTTTCAGGGTTTAGGGTTCCCAGTTACGCGACAGGGCTCTCTTTTTGAGCGAAGCGGTCAGCAGGGCTGGGGTTGTACATGCAAATGCCTATCCGCAAGGGCATGGCACCGCATTAAAAAATTGGAAGAATTACATTGCGACTAGTGGCATTTATTTAGGGTGTTTCGATTTGCGGCACTTGCAAGAATGGCGCTGCTACGTGTGGCTGAGAGGTACGCATCGCCAAGTTGAATATAAATTGCTCGTTAGATCGAGTACTTCCTAAGTCCTTGGGCGGCGTAATGACAAAAGTAGTAGATCGCGGCGTGCAGCGGAAGGCGTTCGATGTGGCGGTACACTCTCCACGTGTATCGCGCGGCCCTCCATTTGCGATATGAAATGCTTCCACTACGAAGGCGGTAGATCGCGAGCGGCTCTTGGATGCCGACAAACATTTTTCTTCCATCGTTCAGTCCGCGCGCAATGCGAAGCCACATCGCATAGTCCTCGAAGTAATGTAAAGATTTACTGGTGACTTCAGGCAGAAGTACCTTTCCAGCCGCTGTCGTGTCGTAAATTGCCGTCAAACAACCAATCACATTCGACTTCAACAACTCCTTATAGCAAGTACTCGCAGGGACCTGAACAGCTCTCTTGCCAACAGTCCCATCCTCAGACATCTTTTTGTATCCGGAATAGCACAGCGCGGCTTTGTGCGACTTGAGTGCGCCCAATTGAATAGATAGTTTGTTCGGATACCAAATATCGTCGCTGTCCAGGAAAGCGATGTAACGCCCGCGAGACATTCGAGTCGCATGGTTTCTCGCGGCGGATGCTCCTGTTGGACCTCCCGCACTTAGGGGCAAGTACATTATTCGAGAATCTCCAGCCGCATATCCTTTTACAATTTCGGCGGTGCCGTCGCGCGACTGATCGTCCACAACTAGGAGCTCCCACCACGGGTAGTCCTGCGCAATGACGGACTCAATTGCGGCTGCTATGTAGTTGCCGGTGTCCTTGGCCGGCATAATGACCGATACGAGTTGATCCAAGTTCACGCGTGATGTGCTCATGCTGTTTGCCACCACGCTACGACTGCAGACCCTGGTGCCAAGCCATCGTCACGAGAATGTGCTCCCAGCCGGACACCTGCGCAGGTCTCCTGTGCTCCCTTGTGCTGCCTCTCGACGAGCTGCTCTTCCGGACTCGGCAAGAAGCCTCTTTAACTGCCCGAGCCAACCAATTCGGGAAGAGTGCTCCGCAGTCGATATGGCGACCTGCTTTGGTGCCGTTGCATAAGCAAATGCCACAATTACAGGAAGGAAGTTTGCAGATGACATGAATGTGAGCACGAAGACGGCGGCGAGGGCTAGTGGTGTCGATTCTGCGTCGATCAGGTGGAAACTGCGGAAGGTGAGGCGATAGTAGAGAATACAGCCTAGTAAAGGCAGCAACCCCAACGGCTGCATGTCCAATCCAAAAAAACTGACCGGATTATACATTCCAGGAAAGGCCGTGATCGGGTAAACGATTTGAGCAAACCTTAGTAATTCTCGATTCGAGTCTTGACTTAGACCGAAAATGAGGAGGTTCTCGCGGAGCTCAGACACTCGGCCCGACTGCAGTACGAAATACGAAAACACGGCTCCAATGGGGATGATGACCAAAAGAGCGTGCAATCTCCTTCTCATACCCCAGACTGAAACGATCCCCAAAAAGACCAAGAACAACATCCCGTACACCGACTTATTAAGGGCTGCGAGAACGGCGAAAGCGAAAAGAATAAGCCAACGCTTTTTGGGTTCTTGCTGCATTGCAACAACAGAAAATGCAAAACAGGTCATGGCCGCGCTCGATGGCTCAGATGCCCAACCTTGCACGCCCCGCATTCCGAACTCATCATATGGTGCGTCCATGTAACGAGGGACGATGGTCGCCAAAGCTTTTGTGAGCCAATCGGGAATGATCGGAAATACGTTCAAATTAAGCTGTTGGAGGATGCAGAAGCCGACAAAAACTAGCAGCGCCGACTGAGCAAGGGAACGCGGAATCAGTTCCTTCCCGCAGCTTCGAAAATGACGGTACAAGGACAACAAGAAAAGACAAGGGAGAGCGCCAATGATAAGTCGGAGCGCGGAATCGGGCGGACCCCAAACGGCGGCGAGTGCGACGGCAGCAATTGTAAGGAGCAAGGAGGTTAAATCTTCAAACAAAAGCTCCGGCGCCAGGCCAATAGCAAGAAACACAGGCAGGAAATTGATCTCGACGGTCGAATGCGGGAAGACATAGCTGGTGTTAATGAACGGCCATACAAAGTTCAACACGACCAGGAACTTCGCCGAGTTTAAACGTAGCGATTTGAGGCGCATGGTGTTCGTTCTCGACGGTCAATCTTCGTGAAGAGAAGACTCTTGCCAGTTTCAAGATAGGCCTCAGCCACGGCCTTGGGCTCGTAGCCTGCAAGTGAAACCGGAGTGTCAGTCGAATTCAGCGCTCGGCGGAGGGCGCTTAAGACACCCTGGCGCTCAAAGGACAGTGGAAGCAATTGGACCCTAGCCCCGACAAAGTCCAGCGCTATTTCTACGCCGCCCCCGCAGGCGGGCATCCCTACCGCACAGCCCTGACTTAAGGCTTCTAGGTAGGTAATTCCCAAAGGCTCCATTTCATTTCCGGAAACGAAGACCTTTGTCCGTTGGAGGTAACGTCGCACGTCGAGTGGGTCCAGGTCGCCGGTGAACTCAATCGGCGGGTCCGTCCGGAAGGACGATTCCAGCTCGGCGCGCTGCGGCCCGTCTCCGATGATGCAGATGCGCAGGTCCGGATTCTCCCTTTGCAAATCGCACATGGCCGGCAGCAAACGATGAACGTTCTTCGCGGGAATTAGGCGTCCCACATACGTAAGGTAGCGGCGCCCGGCCACTTCCGCGCTGGGCTCAAGGAAGGACAACTGCACCGGATTGCGAATTGTTGCGTCGACCTTCAAATTGAACAATCCCCTGAGGTGGGCAGCGACGTAGTCGGAAACCGCCACGAGCCGCGCTTGCGTAAGGGAGTTGGCCAGTTTGAACGACGCGACAATCATGGCCATCCTCGCCCAGCCCTGCGCGTCGGCACGCGGGAAGCCGTGCGCCACGCAGATGGCGCGGCGAGCGAAAGGCGCGGCGAAGACCGCAGTTGTGCTTAGGATTTTAAGGACACTTGGATCACGCAAATCGCGCCATCTTTTGAAAATGCGGCCGGGGGAAACAACTTCGCTGGGAATGCCGAGGGCAGTGAATCCCTCAGATAATCCAGCCGCAAAGGCCGTTAAACCGCCGACCTCGTGCCCACTCGTTATTAAAACTTTTTCCGGGGTTGCCATCTGTATTTCGTGATTTCGGGAGGTGCCTCGTAGCATTAGGGTTCTACGTCGAAGAAAACAGAAAGTTCTTGCAGTCGGCAGTACCGCAGCTAACCCAGTCCTCCACGTCAGCGTTCTGGACCCGGCTGCGCGTCTTATCGAGCTTCCTGCATTGGTATCCACGCTTCCAGAACACTTCAAACGTCTCGTGAAATCGGGTATTGATACCTCCGGGAATGACGCCGTCCCGCAGCAGAATCTCTACGGTCCATGTCGGTCTCGGCTCCAGGTTCAAGGTTTCTGTGGCGCCCGCTAGAACGTCCAGCTCGAAACCCTCTACGTCCACTTTGATTAGCAGTCTGTTGCCCTGAAACCTCTTCGCCACCACCGCATCTAGAGTAGTTATCGGGACCAACGAGTACTTTGACGTCTCCGCTTGCCCCCAACCCATCACAAACGACGATATTCCGCCGAATCCATAGATGCGGCTTAGCCCGAACTGCTTTGCGAGACCAACAGGAAAAATTTCCACGCTCGAAAGTTTGTTTTCCCAGAGGTTTCGGTAAAGAAAATTCAAATTTCTAAGGGACGGCTCAAACGAGACGACATGCTTTCCGCGGCTGGCGGCCAAGCACGAATAGAAGCCGACGTTCGCGCCGATATCCAAAACCACGTCGTGGCTTTCGATTAATTCCAAAAATGCCTTCACCTCATCGGGCTCGAAATCGCTGTTCGCCATTCTCCGGTCACCAGCTAATTTGAAGCCGTAAATCGTCTGCTTCGATTGCCGCGCGACAACGAAATCGCGCATTCGACGATAAAGACGCCCGACCGATGGTGCGAACGTATCAACGGGCTGCCGGAGCGCTGATAGGAACATCCATCCTCCTAAAACTTGCCTCTGCAGCCGTGTGCCAGGAACGGAAAATCGTCAACCCGACTATCAGCCCGATGACCCCCGTACACAGCAAATAGCTTGTAGTGATGCCCGCGAGCCCCCAGCCTTTCACCGTTGCGAGCGACAGCAAAACCGTCAGTGCGGCAACAACCACGGACTGGATGAGAAACGGTTCGCGCTTGAAAGAGCGCAGGTAGATGGCCATGCTTTGCACGATGAAGGCGCTCACGGAGGTGAGCAGCAGAAGCGCAAAAACTTGAGGCGAGGCCATGCGGGCGGCCAAGCGCGGGAACAGGTAATGCAGCGCAAGCACGCCCGCCTCGCACGCAGCGCTTATTCCGACCAGGACGACGAGCGATTGCCGCAGAGTGCGGAAGAACAATTTCTTAAGCTGAGGAAGCTCGCCGCGCGCGATCATTTGGCCGAAAGGCGCCGCCTTGGTGGACATCCAGGCAATCACCAGAGCGGAGAGATAAGTGGTAATGCTGAGGGACAATCCGAACTGGCCGGCCTCCGCTGGTCCGCGGTAGGCGAATAGCACCGGAGTGAAAATCTGGATCGTGAAATAGGTGCAGGCCCAACTGACGGCGATCTTCCATTGAAAGGGCCAGACCTCGCTGCGCCAGGAGACGCCTTGCTCTCCGACCGGATAGCGCAACAAGACGAGGCATAGATGGCGCCAGGTGTAGAGGAACGCCAGGCCTGCGACGGCGAAACCGATGACCACCATGGCCGGCGAGTAGAGCCCATGGTGAGTCAGAAGCGCTCCCCACGACATGCCCGCTCCCAGAAGAGCTTGGCCTAAGCGCATCCGGCCGACTTGCCAGACCAGCCCGCAACCCTCAAGAAACGAAAAGAAGGGGTTCAGGAGAAACAAGACCGCGGTGGCCAATACCGCCACGATCCAGGGACCGTGCCAGGCCACCGGGCCCGTTGCTGCTGGGCTCGTTGTGTGGGCGTGCCGCGAGAAGAAATACGCGCCGACGGGCAGAAGCGAGGCGCACAGGATGACGGCGGCCACCAGATACCAGCGGATCGTTTTCTGAAGAATGGAAGCCAGCCTGGCATGCGCCACCGCGTCGCCTTCGATGCGTCCGTCGGCATGAAGCGTGAGATGAGCGCACTCATGTGCCGCCATCTGAAGGATTACAAACGAGAAGCCCAACTCAAAAACCACCTGCAGCGATACCAGGCTGAGCAGCGTGTAGTAGTAGCCCTGCTCGACCGGCGAAAGAAAACGAAGGATCAGCAGCACCGTTCCGGTGCTGCCCAGAATCTGAATGCCGCGCGCCAAAACCGTGAAGGCAATCGCGCGATCAACTCCAAAGAAATGCTTCAAACGCGGTGTTAGTGACTTCCAGCTCGGGGGGACTTCCGCGCCGGGCGCCGGCAGAACCAGTGAGGCGTCTTTCACACTAGTCGCCATCAGGCGCGTCCAAACGATCTGGCCAGAGCGTTCAACTGCTCACGATACCTGGGATCTTTGCGCGCAAAGCGAAGGGCTTCGGAAAAGAGAACGCAGAATATGGCCAGCACGAACCCCGCGATGGTGGAGCACACCACGATCAACACCCGGTTGGGAAAAGATTTCTTGTCCGGCGCAATCGCCTTGTCCACTAGCTGTACCACCGAACCTTGCCGTGCCTCGTCGATTTTGGCGATCTCGAACTGCTTGGCCAGAAGCTCGAAAATAGTTTCGTTGTACTTCATATCGCGGAGTTTGCGAACGTAATCGAGGCCTGCCTCGGGAACACTGCCCTTAGGCATCAGCAAGTCGCCAGAGGAACCGCCCGAGCCGGAGCCCATACGCGCCAGCTCGCTCTGCAAGCCCGCCAACTCCTGCTCGGCCAACTGAAGATCCGGATTCTGTTCGGCAGCGAATTGGTGCATAGCGCGGATCTGGACCTGTTTCGCGGCAACCTGGCCGCGTAATTGCGCGACGGATTCAATGACGGCGCGCGCTTGTCCATCTAGTTGGATCAACCCCGTCTTCTGCTGCGTACGCTTCAACGCTTCTTCGGCGTCCGCCAGATTCTCCTTGGCTTGCACAAGCTGCTGTTCGAAAAACAAGCGCCTTTGCGAAGCCTCTGTGACCGCAATCGTTGCCGAGAGCTTTTTGTATTCGTCGACGTAAGCGTTGGCCATTTCCGCAGCGCGACTCGGATCCTTGTCTGTCACAGAAATGCGGATCAAGCCATCCTTGAGGCCGTTCTCGATGTCGGTAACTTTTTCGAAAGCTTTACGCGCATCAGACTTGCGCAACTCGCGGTATAGACCCATTAACTTGAACCGATCGATCATGGCGTCTTCCACCGTGCGGCTCTTTAGCATGGCGACCTGCAGATCATTGGGATTTTTCAGGCCAAGACCGCTGCCGGCCAGCGAAGCCAGCGGGTTTACGCTGCCAAGCTGTCCAAGCAGCGCGACCGCCGAAGAGGTGTTTTGCTGGGGAGGAAGAATGATTGTCGTCGCCGTAAAGCGGTTCGGCAAAAAAAACGAAACGATTGCCGCGAGCAATGCCGCAGCGGCGGCGCCAGACAGCAGGTCCCGGCCGTGCCGCGCTAGAACAATCAGCAAATCCAGCAGCGATATGTCCGCGCTTGCCTCCGCACTCTGCTGAGGGACAGACATCGGGATTTCGATCGGCATTACGTGCTTCTCCGTTCGGGCACCCTTTGTACCGGCGGTTTCGCTAATTGCCATTGCGTTTGTTTCCACGACACCTTCCTCAACGCGCGTAGGCCGCGATTCCGCCGTAGCTAGGTTCAGGCTTGCCGATGGGTTCCACGTTATCCGCGCAAACTTCCACGGCCACGCTCTTCATGATTAAGTCGACTGTTAGAACAACGCGAAAACCATTCTTCTGGCGGGTGACCACCCCTGTCATTCCTTGCAAGGGACCGCGGCGGATCCTTACCGTTTCGCCCACCGTGAGGCCAGGATGCGGCTCCGCATGCACTAAGTGCAGACCGGAACGAAATCGCTCGATGTCCTCATCCGGCAGCGGCGTTGGCTGCCGCGCTGTACCCACGATGGAAACGACGCCTGACAATTCCAGAACGTTCACCCGTTCGTCCGCCGGTATGCGCACGAACACGTATCCCGGGAACAGAGGCCTCTCAAGCGTTACCTTGCAGCCATTATTCCAACGACGCGAGCTGAAGTAGAGCGGGAGAAACAATTCGATGTTGCGAATTTCGAGATGCTCCGCAACGCGTTTTTCGTGGCACGGTTTGGTGTATGCGGCGTACCAGCGCCGTGATGTATCAGATAAAACCGATTTCCGTTCGATTGTTGTCACCATTAGGACAAAGCTTCGCTTTCGGCTCTTAGGAGAAGTTATCTATGCTCTTTCATCTGCACTGCCACTCTGTGGCAGCGTCCGGAAGGGGGCCGGAAGGGGGCCAGATCAAAAATTGCGGATATTGTCGAACTTACAAAAATTTACCGAACGACTATGCATTATAGGGGTCGCAGCCAAATCCTCAAGGCCGGCGAGGCGTCGCCGACAACAGTCGTGCCCAACTAGTACTTAATTATTAGAAGGATCAAATATTGATCAAGGTAGGGTCTGCTTTCCACCGGTCAGGTCGTCACCAAGCTCTGAAAGCCGCAGGTCCGCGCAGCGCAATCGTCAGCATTTGCTGTCTGCCACCCAGGCTCCTCGCTGGTGTGTCCGTTCAGCCTGTAGCGCGAAGATCGATGCTTAGGCATCGCAATCTCGTTTCAAACGATATCAAATTGGCAGTGCTACATCTTTGCGACACACTCCGATCCTGTCAGAGGGTGCCGATAGCAGTCGGGCGTTCAGGTTTCAGCCAGTCATGAATCAGCCCTTGCCTTTTCTCTACAGTTTTTCACATCGACTGCCGGAGGCTTGATTGTGACGGCTCTACGAAGCAAGCACATGACGACACGACTCACAAAATTAGCGTCCATTGCGAGCGTCTCAATAGTGGAAGGATGTGAAAATTATTTACAGTGCTGTAGACGCAAGTCCAGAAATCAAATGTAAGTTATTGAAAGAAATGGTCGGGGCGAAAGGATTTGAACCTTCGACCTCCTGGTCCCGAACCAGGCGCGCTAGCCAGGCTGCGCTACGCCCCGACAAAGTACTCAGACGATCCAATCTGAGCTACTTTGTAGTTTATCACGCACCGGCGGCCCCGGGGAACCGCGATTCGCACGACGTACTCGCAAAAAGGAGTCGCCAGAAAACTGCTCTTTTCCGGTGGTTCCTTTGGCCTGAGATTATTTCCGCTCAGAACTCGTAGCGTTATGCGAACTGCATCACCCACGGGTTAGTCAGCATTCCGCTGTACACGCCAAACGAACTTGAAGAGATGTCCGTCGTGATTGTCGCGACATCAAAGCGCTTCAAATTCGGCACGTTAAACACTTCCCAGCGGAACAGCAGACTGTGTGATTCGTTAAAAGGCATCTTCCATCGTTTGCTTAGTCCAAGATCCAACCTGCAAAGCCAGGTCCCCGAACGGTGTTCCGGGTGCCGCTCTCACCCGGCAAGTCATGCCGACGAACGTCCCTGATCCACATTAGCGTTGGTGGCTGTGACTCGGAATTCCTGAATCGAATCTAGCGTT
>WNFF01004219.1_pt1 | contig 11719 bp, 6 predicted proteins | sample 5400441 | NCBI WGS metagenome assembly WNFF01 (sample SAMN13153345, study PRJNA577476) | soil metagenome | isolation source: 120 cm saprolite under Douglas fir tree site 2 hole 3 replicate 1 | place: USA:California | collected 2015-04-18
CTGGGTTCCGGCGGACATAGTCATGAAGGTAAGGGAGAGCATCCTCGACAGCGCTCAGATTCATCAACGCCTTGGCGAGCGACAATTCCGCTTGATTGTGGCTTGGGTCTAGCCGTAAGGCCTCTTTGTACTCCACGACTGCATGAGCGTAATCATTGAGATGCGCGTAGGCTGTGGCAAGGTCGAAGTGTAATTCCGGAGCGTTTGGGCGGGAAACAAGGACTTCCTGGAAGAGAGAGATAGAATTTGCGTAATTCGCTTGCTGCGCGTACGCGACAGCCAAGGCTAACTTCATCTCCAGAGCGAGTTCGGACGCAGGCGAATTTGCCAAACCCTCTTTAAGGTAATAGATCGCCGCTTGAAGTTTTTTCTGCGAGCTCCGCAGTTGCGCAAGGTCATAGAACGCCAAGGCAAAACGTGGATTTAGCCGCAGCGCGGTTTCGAATTCGTTGGCGGCCTTTTCCGCATCACCCAAGTCTTGAAGCGCCAGGCCAAGTGCATTGTGAGCCGTGAAAGAGTTCGGGTCCTGACGGATCACGGCTCTCAACTCATCCGCGGCGCGTTTCGGCTCATGATTCTCCATAAGCGCAAGAGCAAGGTGATATCTGGTGTGAGAGGCTTCGGTGCTAAGTGCCAGTGCCGCCTCAAAGGCGGCGATTGCGCAACCATAGTTTCCAGCCCGCCCGAAAAAAGTACCGAGCTTGTCGTACGCTTCAGCGCTGGGCTGCGAGAAGTCAACCTGGAGTTGAGCCGCGGCCGAGTCAGGTGCTTTCACCATAGCTTTGCAATTGTCCGGGATCTGAGGAGAGCTGGAAGAGACCTGCCGGGAAGGATCAAGAACTGGGACCGTTTGGGCAGGCAAGATCAGGGGAAACGCAAGAGAAATCAGCACAAGAAGACCGGCAAAAGAAGAAGCTGCTCCCCGCTTGCACATGGATTGAACCTGTTCGGCCTTAGCGATAAAGTCCTTCACCGAAGATTATATCGAAGACCTGAAAGAGCAGTATGGGCCGCACGATCTCGCGCTCGCGGCCCGCTATGACGCGGCGCCCAACACCCAATTGCTCAAAGAAAAGATGCGGTCATTGCTCAAACCAGGTCAATAGTAAAACTTTAGCGCGAGCTGGAGCTGCCGCGGCGTATAACCGCTGGCCGTCGAATTGACGACCCCGAACAGCGACCCCGACGTGCTCACGTTGGCGCCTGGGGCGGCCCAGATGGGCGAGTTGGAAATGTTGAAGGCCTCAGCCCTGAATTCGAATCTCTTCGCCTCCGTGATGCGGAAGTGGCGGAATACGGACAGGTCGACATTGGCCCGCCCGTCGGAACGCAACACATTGCGCCCAAAGGTGCCGTAACAGGAATTGGGAAAGCCGGCTTGCGTGGCCAAACAAGTGGGCGCTGCAAACGCCGTAGTATTGAACCAGCAGGTGAGCGTTCCAACCGCGGCTCCGTTGGGGCAGGTTCCACTGTTCGGATCGCCCATCAGGTTGGCACGTTCGGAGCTGCCGTTCACGGCGCCCACATTTGGAATGCCATTGGCGGCGACAACGTTGAACAGCGTGCCTGAGGCGAGACTGGCAATGGCGTTGATCTGCCAGCCGCCGATGACGGCGTCGATTCCGCGCGTGCCGCTTTTGAATCTCCTCCCCCCGCCAAAAGGAAGCTCGTATACGACGTGGGCGGTGAAGATTTGCGGCAGGTCGAAGCCAGCAAGGGCCTTTTCAGCGGCTAGATTGTAAGGATTCTGGATCGAGGTGCCATTGGTTCCGGCGCTGAACCATTCGTCGGAGCCGATGCTCATGGTCTTCGACCAGGTGTAGGACAACAGGTACGACAGCCCGTGAGAAGCCTTCTTATCCAGTGAAACCTGCAATCCGTCGTACCAAGATCTGCCGACACTCTCGTCGTAGTGTGTCACGACAGAATAAGGAAGGGGGAATCGCCCTTGGGTTACGAGAAGTGCGGAGCAGGTTGGATTTCTCAAGCAACTGGAGCTGGGAACCTGGCCCGGCCCAGGAATCTTGGCCTGATTACCGTTGACGTTGACGTCCAGCCGATGGCCACGAGAACCGACATAGTTGACCGTCAGCGTTGTGTTGGAAGGCAAAGCCTCCTGCACGCCGAAGTTCCACTGGTCTGAGTATGGGTTTTTGAGGTTCGGATCCACAAACCAGTTGTTCTGCTCAAACGGCGTGGGCGCGGGGGTTGCGTTTGCTCCCTGGAGTGGGTTTTCCGCAAAGACGGTGGGAGGACCGGCGCTCTGATTAGGCGAGATGATCAACTGATCCGTGCGAGGCCACGTCCCTTGCTGGTTTTGGGCCATCTGTATGACGGCGGCCCAGTTATCGAAAAAGCGGCCGTAGCCAGCCCGAATCACGGTGCTGTTTCTGAGCCGGTAAGCGAAGCCCACGCGCGGCTCAATGTTATCGTACGCGTTGTGCCAGAAGCGGCCATCGGGCGAAACTACCACATGGGCCGGCAACGAACCGTCGGGAGTAGGGATGCACGGAGGCTTGTTGCCCGTTGACACGCAAGAAGGCGACACACTCTGTAGCACGTAATTCCCTGTCCCAAGATCAAGGTTCCCGATCGGGACGTTGTTGTCCTGAGGGCTTCCATAAATCGGCACAAATGTCACATCGTACCGCGCGCCCAGGTTCAGCGTCAGTTTGTTGGTAACCCTCCACTGGTCCTGGAAATAGAAACCGTCCACCCATCCGCCGTGTTCGGTCTCGAATTCATTGCGGTACGTGTCGCCCGCCGGGATGCCCAGCAGGAAAGAGGCAACACTATAGCCACCCGTAACAGTCCCTGACGCAGCGCTGGCCGTCTGCGTCGCACTGAAGTCCAGGTGATTCTGGTTAAAGGTTTGCTGGAAGCCGTTGGTATTGAATTCAGCTCCCATACTGAAGATGTGCTTCCCAAGCGCCTTAGTGAAATTGCCCTTCCATTGCCAGATGTCGGCTACCACCGCCGGGCTGGTGCCTTCCTCCGGGGAGGAGTTTCCACCGCTGAAGTTGCCATCCGCAAAGCGAACCCCGTTGAAGTAGCAACTCCGTGGACCCAGCGTGTACGCGCAGGCAAAGCTCTTGTCGTAGCCGCCGGCTTGGATCAACTGCTGAGCGAAGTTCTCCGGGAGCAAAACGGGATTGACGGAGAATCCATAGTTGCGCCCGAACTGAATCGACAGAATCGTTGACGGACCGAAGGTATGGTTCCAAGTAATTCCATATTGGTGCGCCCAATATTCGTTGAAATTGCTTTGACCAAAGATTCCGGGGATATTCCTAGGCGAGTAGATGTGGCTGAACCTGCCCCAAATGGCGTCCTTTTGGCCCAGCTGCTCATCGATGCGAATGTTGTAGCTGTCGGGATCCTGCGTGTTCAGCAAGGTCTTCGCAAAGTTCCCCTTTGTACCGGTTGTGTTAGGTGTCAGCGGCCCATAGAGCAATTTGGCCACAGCTTGCATGTTGGGATCGATCAGGCCCGCCGGCAATTTATTACACGGGGAGCCTAGGGTCTGGTCTTGCAGTTTCGTGCCAGTGATCAAGGGCTCAGGCGCACCAGTCGAATCGCAACGAAACGGGTTCCGAGCGGCGGTCGTGCTGTAAGGGTTGTAGATCTGACCCAGTGCCTTGCCCTGAGTATCCAGAGTGAAATCCCCGTTTATCTGTGCGGGAGTAGGTATGAAAACCAAGTTGGCATTGCCTTCATGGCGACGGATTCCCTCATAGCTGCCAAAGAAAAACGTCCGGTTTCTTCCGTTGTAGTGGGGCAGGATAACTGGACCGCCGATGTTAGCTCCAAACTGATTCAGGTGGAGCTGGTTGATGCCCGTGACGGGGTTCTTGGCATCCAGCGCGCTATTGCGGAAAAATTCCCAAGCTGCACCATGGAATTGGTTCGTGCCCGATTTTGTGACCACATTAACGGTCCCACCTAGCACGCCGCCGAATTGCGCCTGATCGTTGTGAGAGTCCACCTTGAATTCCTCAATATCGTCTATGATGGGCGGCACCGAGTAGGTGCTGGCAAAGCTCTCCTGATTGTTCAGGCCGTCCAGCAAGAAGATATTGCTGCGGTTCGACTGCCCGTTAATGGACGGGAAAGAAAAACTCCCAACCGTATTCCCGGCGAACTGCTGATTGCCACCGTTCTGGGAAGTGTTGACAGTGCTGACCCCGGGAGTCAGGTTCAGCAACTGCGTAAAATTCCTGCCGTTCAGAGGCAGGTTGTCCACCGATCGCCTGCTGATCACTGTTCCCAGTTCGGAAGAAGACGTTTGAATGCTGGAGGTCTGGGCTTCCACCTTGACAATTTCTGTGACGGACCCCACATGCATACTGAAATCAAGTGTTACGGTCTGGTTCACTGCGAGTTCGAATTCCGGCTTGCTCGCCGTCGCGAAGCCGTCCTTGGTCACCTTGAGCGTATAACGGCCGGGCACGATGTTCACGAATACATAGCTCCCCGAACCGTTCGTGCTCGTTGACCGCTCCACGTTAGTGCCAACGTTTTTCAGAGTGAGTGCTGCTTCCGGCAGAGGAGCTCCCGACGAGTCCGTGATCGTGCCGTTAATGGTCGCGGTGGCGACTTGACCTCGGGCAACTTCCGGCCAAAGCACAAACACGGCAACGGGCATGAGAAGGAGAACAAAAAGCATTGCTACGGTCTTCGCCAATCGCATACGCACCCCCTACGCACGAATCTTGATCTTGCGGATAGATCCCATGAATGGTTCCAGCCACCGGTCCGCCACCCCCAAAAGCTCTGTACGGTTCCGGCAGCATGAATAGGCTAATGTCCAGGCTTTTAGCAGGGTGGAAACAAGAATTCAATATTGAAAATTTGTGTTTTACATATTAAAATTCCAAGTCTCAAGATGTGGGACGGGCGGCAAAGTCCTTGTTCCGAGGCCATTTAGCTTTTGCGGGGAGTTTCCTCGAATCCCCGGGACAAACAACGAGTTGTCGCGGGATCACTCACGCTGAGGTGGACCGGCAGGTGGTCTATCTGCCGCTTCGCACTGTTTCAAGAGATTCTGAATGTCTGTGTCTTGCGGAAAAATATGATTCGCGTTTCTGAAGACTTCACACGCCTCGTGGTTCTTATCTAACGAGAGAAGAGCTCTTCCCAACGAGCGATGGAGTTCTGCATCGTAAGGAATCAAATCGATTCCCTGTTTCAGAATACCGATGGCCGCAGATTGCTGCTTTGTCGCGACAAGCAGCCTCGCCAGGAGTTCGAAATCTGCAGGCTGCGTGCTTCCACGATTTCGCGCCGCCTGCAGGTATCGAATCGCGGCAGTTGCGCCTTCCCAGCTTTTCTGTTGGAGAGCCAGATCAGCCAATGCTTCCAGCACGGAGACATTCTCCGGTTGCGTCGTTTCCAGTTGCTTTGCCAAAGCCCAGTAACGCGCGCGATACTCGGGATGCGACAGCATCACCTGGCGATATGCCTGCAGCAGCGTCAGTGGCGATGGAGTAGACGCGCCCGGGCCGGCGCTCAGGTGGACCAGGTCCGGTAGTTCCGGCGTGGTCATGCGAAAGGCCGCATCGGGGAAGGGCTCCTCGGGCCGGGCGATGATGCGATGATTGGTGAGAACCGAATGCGAGATTACCTGCACATCGCGCTTCGGCATGTGACACCCGGCGCAGTCATCGGGCGGGCTTGTGTGCTGGCGAACTGCGGCTGCGGAGGTGCAGCTTTTCTCCGTGTGGCAAGACAAGCATTTCTCACGAAAGTAGGCGGAAACTTTCTCCCGCGCGGGTCGCACGTGGGGGTCGTGGCAGGTGATGCAACTGAGCTGGCCGCCGCTCTCGCGATAGCACTTGCTGAAACGCATGGAGAGATAGTGCTCCAGCAGATCATCCTTGGGCGGAGATTCTCGTTCGAAGGGAATCAGAAAAATGCCCAGCGTGTCGTCCAGACGGGCGCCGGGACGAAAATCACTGTATTGCTTCCCAGGCTGGAGCACCCGGGCATGCCCGGTTTGGTGACAGGACATGCAAATGTTATCTGCGAGCCAGGGCGTGAGTTTTCCCGGATTGACGATCGAGCTTGCAGCCGCCTCCAAAGAAGCGCTCATCCGCACCGCAATTAGATGTCCCGCGCCGGGACCGTGGCAGTTCTCGCATCCAATTGCCAATTCCTGAAACGGGGGCTCGCGAAAGCGCCCGTTGCCATCCAAGACAGGTTGAGACTGACCGCTATGGCACGCAATGCATCCCGGAAGAATGGGGCGGCTGAACCCGTAGTCCCCGAATTCATAACCCGGCGACAGTGCCCAGCTCTTAATGTTCGAATAGAAAGAAAGCGGCGCCTCGAAAAGATAATTTCCGCGCCGCACGATCGCCCCAAAGCCATTTACGCCTGAACCCATGATCCACTCTACTCTGTGCGTATCACGGAAATTCTCTTTACCCTCTGCGGAGAGTTCGAATTCGCTCTGGTAGAGATTGCCCTGCCGCGCGTAGATTTCGAAGTGACGGTTCAAGTGCTGGTTAAAGACGGAGGCGGAAGTCGGGATCTTGGACTGAAGAGAAGCATTTACCTCGGACATGGAACGGCCCATACCGGTCTGCGAATACGAGCTGTAAATCTCGCCGTGACATTGCGCGCACGCTTTGGAGCCGACGTACCCGGCTAGTGCGAGAGCATTTCGCTGCTCCCCCTGGGTTGCTTGCTGCGGCGTCCTGCCTGCGCCGAGTTGCGCCAGCCCCCCGCAAAGAAATGCGAAGATGAGCGCGAGAGGAGCGCCGGCATCCCTTGAGAAATGCTTATTGGGGAGCCGCAACATGAAGCCTCACATTGGCAGTCCCACGTGTCTGGCTGGAATTAATCCCACTCCCCTCACGCACCACGTAATAGTGATTGGCTGGAACATTCGCCAGCGTTTCGACCAGCCCGCTCGGCCACCGGATCAGAATCTTTTCCGCCCTCGCGGCTTTGCCCAGGCCGAAGTGTAATCGCAGGTCGCTCTGCGAAATGAAACCACCGCCACTCCGCACCTCTTGCACGTACTTACTGCCGTTCTGTTCGAGAGTCACGCGGGCGCCAAGTGCGCCGTGATTCGATTTCACTCCCACGAGCTGCAAGCTGATGAAATTGCCAACCGGCTGGGAGTTGTAGTAGAGCGAAGGCTTCTCATTCATATTGTTGACGAGCGCTTCTTCGTGCCCGTCGTTGAAAAGATCTCCGAGGGCCATTCCCCGCCCGGAGTGCGAGGCACTCAAATCCGCGCCAGCTTCTGACGTGATATTGCTGAAAGTGCCGTTTCGCAAGTTGTAGTAGAGGACTCTTGGTTGGCGGTAGCTCGTTCCCAGACCTTTGCCGTCGACCTCCGGATAAACATGGCCATTAGCTATCAGGATCCCAGGCCAGCCGCTGTTATCGAAATCATAGAATTGCACGCCCCATCCCAGCCAGCTCCTAATTTTTCCCAAGCCCGCGGTGTAAGTGACGTCATCGAAGCTGTTGTCGCCGCGATTGAGGTAAAGCGTCGGAGCGTCGTCGCTGAAATTGGTTTTGACGATGCCCTCGAGTCCATGATGAGTGTAATCGCCAGCGGATAATCCCATCCCCGCTTGCATGCCCCCGTCTTCGTTATAAGCTACCCCGGCTTTCTTGCCGATGTCCGTAAACGTGCCGTCGCGATTGTTGTGGTAGAGGAGGTTCGCAGTGGAATCACAGGCGACGTAGATATCGGGCCAGCCGTCTAGATCGAAGTCCCCCGTCAGCGAGGTAAAACCGTAGCACCCGGAGGCATCCGCGATGTGTGATTTTTGCGAAACATCGGTGAATGTTCCGTCGCCATTGTTGTGATAGAGAATGTTCTGGCCCCAGTAGGTCACCAGCAGGTCCGGGAATCCGTCGTTGTTGTAGTCGCCGGCGCAGCCGCCTTGCGCCCAGCCGGATCGCGCGAGGCCCGCACATTACGTCAAGTCCCTTCCACCGGCACCACTGCCCCTGGCCCGGCCGGGGAACGGAGTCATAGCTGAAGTCCAGATAGCGCACAACGAAAAGGTCGGCGTGGCCGTCGCGGTCGTAATCGACAAAGCTGCATCCTGTGCTCCACTCGTCTCTCGAGGTTTTCAAACCGGCCTTCTCCGTCACATCGGTGAATGTTCCGTCGCCATTGTTGTGATAGAGAATGTTCTGGCCCCAGTAGGTCACCAGCAGGTCCGGGAATCCGTCGTTGTCGTAGTCGCCGGCGCAGCCGCCTTGCGCCCAGCCGGATCGCGCGAGGCCCGCGCGCAAGGTCACATCACTGAAAGTTCCGTCGCGGTTGTTATGGTAGAGATGGCTGATGGGAGCTTGACCTTTTGGAAATCCCGCGACACTCGAGCCGTTGGGCAGAAAAATGTCAGGCCAGCCATCGCCGTCGTAATCGAAGATAATCGCGCCGTTCCCTGTGGTTTCAATGATGAATTCTTTGTGTTCATCACCGCCATAAACATTGAGGGTGTTCAGGCCGGCCTGGCTGGCGATATCTTCAAAGTGGATGGCGGCAGGCTTTACTGCTTGCGCTTCTCGCGTCTTGGACGGCGGCGATTGCGTAAACGCAAAAGGTGTCGCCGCGAGAGCCGCAAGCAGAAGCCAGAGATTTCGGGAGCTTTGCATACGATGAATGTGCCACATGCAGTGCGCCGTTCAGGTTACGCGTCGCTCATCCGGTGTGCTCTGGCCGGGCACCGCGCTCCGCCATTCTACACAGAACGCATAATCGGGTCTGCTTCGACTCTCCGCCCGTAAATCCGGTATTTCATCCGGCGACGTAGTCTTTCCACAGAATCCACAGTCTAGTTCGATACGAGACGACAGGCATTTGTCGTGGTGGGGCAGAAGCAATCGGTCATTTTATCCGCAACCCTTGCTCGACCTCTTCTACCTCGATCCGTCGATCCCGGCAAATCGGAGCTGCTCTTTCACGCGCTATTGGCATCTCCAGCGTCCCGGAGTCGCGTTCGCCGGACCCCAAACCGACATTGAGCCTTCCCTTGCCATGTTATAGACTTCGCAGCCGGTAGTCTTTCTCCGAAGTTGTACCGATACCAGTAGTAAAACGATTCTCTGGCGGCTGGTGGCAGGCGCAGTCCAATCCGCCTGTGGCGCTGACAACGGGGCATTGAATTCCTTTCCGGCGATTGCCGGCGGATGACAAGGAGGCATGGATGCTACTTGCATCGGAAGTCGCGGTTACACATCGGGCTCTCGCGACCGTGGATCTAGTCATCATTGGAGTCTACTTCGCTATCGTTTTCGGCATCGGAATGTACTTCGCGAGAAAGGAACGCACCTCGGAAGACTACTTTCTCGCCAGCCGGGACATCGGCTGGTTCTTCATCGGGGCATCCTTGTTTGTATCGAATATCTCCACCGAGCACTTCATTGGCTTGTCGGGCACCGGCGCCTCGTCCGGACTGGCCGTAGGCCATTTTGAGTGGCTGGCCTGCCTGATCCTGCTGATCCTGGGCTGGGTTTTCGTGCCCTTTTACTTGCGCTCGAACGTCTTTACGATGCCGGAATTCCTGGAACGACGGTTCAACCGTCAGTGCGCCGTATACCTGGCTGCCATCTCGATCATCGCCTACATCTTTACCAAGATCTCCGTGCAGCTCTACGCCGCCAGCGTCGTTCTGGAACGTGTTGCTGGCTGGTCCCTGTGGAAGACGGCTGTGATTCTGGTCATCGCCACCGGAATTTACACCGTCGCCGGCGGACTGGCCGCGGTCATCTACACAGACACGGTCCAGACCTTGATTCTGATTACCGGTGCGGTTGCGCTGACGGTCATTGGTCTCCACCGGGTAGGAGGTTTGGAGCACCTGCGGACGATGGTTCCGCCCAGCTACTTCCACATGATAAAACCGCCTACCGATTCGCAATTCCCGTGGACGGGAATCTTCTTTGGTGCGCCGATCCTCGGCATTTGGTACTGGTGCACCGACCAGGTGATCGTGCAGCGCGTGCTCTCTGCGCGCGATGAAGGACACGCCAAAGCGGGCACCATTTTCGCGGGTTTCCTCAAGATCCTGCCCGTGTTCATGCTTGTCCTGCCCGGCATTATCGCCTTCGCGCTGTTTCCCGACCAGGTGAAGAAGCCTGATTTTGCCTACCCCACACTGGTCCTCAATCTCTTGCCCGCCGGCCTCGTGGGTCTGGTGATGGCCGCCTTGCTTGCGGCGGTGATGGGCGCGATGAGCTCGGTGTTCAACTCTGCTTCTACCCTGGTAACTCTGGATTTCTACAAGAAGATCCGCCCCCAAGCCTCCGAGAGGCAGCTCGTCAATTTCGGCCGTATCGCGACCGGTTTCATGGTGCTGCTGGGTCTGCTGTGGGTTCCGTTCATTAACCGCATCAGCAGCGAACTCTACATTTACCTCCAGAGCGTCCAGGCTTATATCAGCCCGCCCATCGCTGCCTGCTTTGTCCTCGGAATCTTGTGGCCGCGCCTGAATGGATTGGGGGCGATCTCTTCCCTTCTGACTGGCTTTGTGATGGGAGCCACGCGGTTCGTCCTCGAGCTTGCCGATCGTGCCAGCGGCGGCCATTTCGAATCTCCCGCCGCCCGCTGGATCGTCGATATGAACTTCCTGCACTACGCGATTTTCATGTTCGTAGTCTGCTCGGTCGTCCTGGTCGCAGTCAGCCTGATGAGCAAAGCTCCCGACCGCAAACGGCTTGCCGGACTGACCTTCGCAACCGTCGACGACAAGATCGAAACCACCGTGGTTGGCACGTCCCTGCGCAAACCTGCGCACGAGACTGCTGCCGAACGACGCATCAACATCGTCTTCAGCCTTCTCTTGCTCGCGACGGTAATCGGCTTGTGGATTTACTTTCGGTAGGAGCCAGGCGGGAGAAAGATCTATGGGTGCGTCTTCTATCCGTGTCTTGAAGCCTCGCATTGCTCAAGAAGAGGCGATGCGCACGTTTTCCTCACGCGGCTTCTCCGCGGTTTATTGGCGCATGCGGAACGGTCCGCTGCAACGGATAGCGGATGCCTACGTTCCGTACTGGGTTTATCGCGCGCGTTACGCAATGGGCCGCGCTCCGAGGACTCGCCTGTTCGGGCTGGACGCGGTGCACGGCGCGCTGGATCTTTTCGAATTCCCGCATATTCCCCGGGACGATGAGCTTGTGACCATCGAGACGCGGAACCGGCTGATGCCCCGGCTGGAACAGGGCCATGCCGAGAGGCTGCTCCGCGAAAAAGTCTTGCGTGTCATCTTCCAACAAGGCTTTTTCAAATTGCGCGCGCAGAAAGTAGAAATCGAGTGCGTTCCCGTTGAATTGCATCTTCCGTATTGGCTGGCTTTTTACGGCAGTAATGGCGCGGTGCGCTGCCGCGTATTGGACGCGGTGCGGCGGCGTATCGAAGGAGGCAAAGCATCCGCTTTCTTCGAACAGTGGCTCGCGGCGTAACGAATTTCTGCGATGTGCGCCGCCTATACGCGTTTAGCCGGGCCGAAATCCGAATCCGGCTGGCTAAGGGACGATTTATTTTCCCAAAAAGATCGAAATCGATTTCGCAGGCAAGCTGAGGCGAACCTCTGCGTCTGCTACTTCCGCTTTCGCGTCGCCGAAAAGAGGAGAGAGGCCGGCTGTGCCTTGCGCTGCTGTATCGTTCAATGGAACACCCAGTTCGCGAGGCTGATCAGAGTTATTGAATGCGACGAACAGGCGCTCCTCCTCCGTTTCGCGCAGGAAAACG
>WNFF01020742.1_pt1 | contig 11719 bp, 10 predicted proteins | sample 5400441 | NCBI WGS metagenome assembly WNFF01 (sample SAMN13153345, study PRJNA577476) | soil metagenome | isolation source: 120 cm saprolite under Douglas fir tree site 2 hole 3 replicate 1 | place: USA:California | collected 2015-04-18
GCGTTGGCCGGGAATTCCCAAACGTCGAATTTTGCGCCAAGGCCGAGTGGTTCAACCCCGGCGGCTCCGTGAAGGACCGTCCGGCGCTGAGCATGATCCAGGCCGGCCTGGCCAGCGGCGCCCTGAAATCGGGCAAGACCATCATCGACGCCACCAGCGGCAATACCGGTATTGCCTATGCGATGGTGGGCGCGGCGCTGCGTTATCCCGTGCAGCTTTGCTTGCCGGACAGCGCTTCGCACGAGCGCAAGCGCATCCTCGCCGCTCTCGGCGCGGAACTGGTGATCACACCCGGCGATGAAGGTACGGACGGCGCGATTCGCAAAGTGCACGAAATCGTAGGCGCCAATCCCGAAAAGTATTTTTACCCGGACCAGTACAGCAATCCCGCGAACTGGCAAGCCCACTATCGCACCACCGCCAACGAGATTTGGCAGCAGACCGCTGGCCGCGTCACGCATTTTGTGGCGGCGCTCGGCACCAGCGGCACATTTGTCGGAACGACGCGAAGGCTGAAAGAATTAAATCCTGCAATTCGCTTCGTAAGCCTGCAACCCGACGCATCCTTCCATGGTCTCGAAGGGTGGAAGCACATGCCGACCGCTATCCGCCCGGCGATTTACGACGAAACCCTCGCTGATGAAAATTTATCGATTTCCACGGAAGAATCTTACAAGCTGGTGAAACGCCTGGCGCGCGAAGAAGGCTTGCTCGTTAGCCCCAGTTCCGCGGCGGCGTTGCTAGGTTGCTTCCAGGTTGCGGCAGGAATCCCGAAGAATGCGAACGCCGTTATGGTTACCGTTTTTGCGGATTCCGCGTCGAAATACTTGAACGAACGTTTTTGGGACGAAGACTAATTATGGCGGAGTCGACGGCACTCTGGATCAGTGGACATCTCGCGGAAAAGATTCGCGCGCATGGCGCCGAGACCTATCCGCACGAATGCTGCGGCGCGCTGCTCGGACGCGATTCGAATGCTATCGTTGAAAACGATCGGGGAAAAGACGCGCTCACGCCCGCGCGGGAGATCCTGCAACTCTTTCCGCTCGTCAATCGGCGCGACGATTCTCCTCGCAACCGTTTTTCCGTCACCGCCGAGGACGTCTTAACGGCAGAGAAAGCGGCGCGCGAACAGGGCCTTGAAGTGGTCGGCTGGTATCATTCGCATCCCGACCATCCGGCGCGGCCGAGCGAATATGACCGCGATCACGCTTGGCCGTGGTATAGCTACATCATCGTGAGCGTGCAGAACGGCGCGCCTCAGGAGATGACTTCCTGGCGTTTGGACGAAGACCGTGCCGAGTTTTCGCCCGAGGGAATCGAGATTCGCCACCGGGCTGCGGTTTAGAATTTGTAGTGGCCGGTCTTTCGCCCGGTGATTTTTCTTCACGATTTTCGGAGAAAATGAAATGCCCGTGAAAGTAATGATTCCATCGCCGCTTCGCCCCTACGCGGGGAAACGCGATTCGGCCGAGTTCAGCGCTCGCACCGTGGGGGAAGCGCTTGGCCATCTCACTACGCAATTCGCGGATCTGCGCAAACATCTCTTCACCGAAGATGGCAAGCTGCGCAGCTTCGTCAACGTTTACGTGAACGATGAAGACATTCGCTACCTGGCGAAAGAAAATACGCCCACGAAAGACGGAGACACCATCAGCATCATTCCGTCGATCGCAGGCGGCTGTATCTAATTTCGTCATTTCGAGCGGAGCGAGACCGCTTCCTCTCCGCGCGCATTTTGCGCGGAGAAATCTCTCTTCGTACTCTGTTCTCGCACGCAGAATCGATATTTGAAGGAGTAGAGAATCACAATGGCTACTACCGTACAGCCGCAGACCGGCGCAAAACCGGCCGCGAGCCTTTCCAATGAAGAAATTCTGCGCTATAGCCGCCATCTCATCATGCCGGAAGTTGGCATGGATGGTCAGCTCAAGCTGAAGAACGCCAAGGTCCTGCTCATCGGCACGGGAGGCCTCGGCGCGCCGCTGGGCCTGTATCTTGCCGCCGCGGGCGTCGGCAAACTTGGGCTGGTGGACTTTGACGTCGTCGATTTCACGAATCTGCAGCGCCAGGTCACGTTTGGCACCAGCGACGTCGGCAAGCCCAAGAGCGAAGCCGCGCGCGCGCGCCTTGCAAATCTCAACCCGGACATTCAGATCCAATCTTTTGAAACGCAACTAACTAGCGCTAACGCGCTCGAACTTTTCAAGGACTTCGACATCATCGTCGACGGCACCGACAATTTTCCCACACGCTACCTCGTCAATGACGCCTGCATTTTGCTCGGCAAACCAAATGTTTACGGCTCGATTTTCCGCTTCGAAGGACAAGCTACTGTTTTCGGCATGCCGGATGGCCCGTGCTACCGCTGCCTCTATCCTGAACCGCCCCCGCCGGGGCTTGTCCCTTCCTGCGCGGAAGGCGGCGTCCTCGGCGTTCTGCCCGGAATCGTCGGCTCCATCCAGGCGATGGAAACGATCAAGCTCATTCTTGGCCGCGGGGATAATCTCGTGGGGCGCTTGCTGCTGTTTGACGCTCTCGGAATGAAATTCCGCGAACTCAAGCTGCGCAAAAATCCAAATTGCCCGATGTGCGGTACGCATCGCACCATCACCAAGCTGATCGATTACTACGAATTCTGCGGCGTGCGCGGCGAAGAAGCTCCCGGGCCTACCGTGCAGGTGCCGGAAATTACTCCGCGCGAATTGAAGGCCCGTCTCGATCGCGGGGATGATCTTTTCATTCTCGATGTGCGCGAGCCTCACGAATACCAGATCTGCAATCTCAAGGGACATCTCCTCCCGCTCGGGGAACTTACTCGGCGCGTCCACGAACTCGATTCCTCACGCGAAATCGTGGCGCATTGCCGCAGTGGCAAGCGTTCCGCCGAAGCCGTGGACTTTTTGCGCAAGGCCGGCTTTCGCAAAATCCTCAATCTCAAAGGCGGCATCCTCGCCTGGTCCGACGAGGTTGATCCGTCCGTTCCAAAATATTAACTAGTCTAAATTAGACTACTCAGAACTAGTCTAATTTAGACTAGTTCTAGGGCTTCGTTTTCCCGAGGCCGACACCCAACCTAGCCGGGCAAGGTTGGTTTGTGCTTGTAGCTTCCCGGAAGCTTGGGCATACTCACTGCTGTTCTGGAGAAGAAATGCCGGCCACGAAGATCACTGTCAACCACAACGGTTCCATCCGTATAGAAGGCGAGTTTGAGATTTTTGATCCAGAGGGTAGGCCTTTTGGATTGGCTGGCCGGACCACCATAGGGCTTTGCCGCTGTGGGCATTCCGCAAACAAGCCGTTCTGTGACGGTTCCCATAAGACTTGCGGGTTCTCGGATATCGTGGCTGCCCGGGAGCTACCGCCCCCGAAGCCGAAGCTTTAGCGCTTCGGAGCATTGCCCCACTGTTTCAAATCGTGAGACTGTCTCAGGCTGAGACAGTTTTGAATTTCGCCCTGATACTGGCCTTTCGCCCCGGTAACTCTAACGAAACAAAAATGATAGCAGTCTAATTCGGGCTAGCCCCAGGTCATTCCGGCGTCTCGCATTCCTCACTACAAATCCCCGCCTCCCATTGTGTCTTCATAAGCTATTTAATTTCAATTAGATACAGACATTAATTTTTTGGGCAGAAAAGGTCACAAACTTGCACTCCTTGGCAGTTGGTGTTTTTCTTAGGCATTTGGGGGATTTTGTGGGTGGTTGGGGCAAGATCATCGGGTTTCTCCGCAGCGACCGCAATTCGGTCGACGCGCAGAATTTTCATAAGCAGGCCTTAGTTGGCACAGGCGCTGCGTCGCTGGCCTTTTTTCTTGCCGTAGTCTTCTACCTGCGGGAGGTCGGCATCGCGGGCTCTCCGCAAGCCTATTTGTATCTGGAAGTTGGCGGCACACTCCTCAGTTTTTTCTACGCGGCCATTGCCCTGGTCCGCTTCCGCGGCACGCACGATCGCACGGCGTTGATCCTTGCCTTCGGATTTGTGCTTTCCGGAATCATTGAAACGGTCGGTTGTTTTGGGTTGAACGATTCGCTCAGTTCAGGCGCCTTGGCGCTCTCCCACATTCCCATGGGTTGGATGGTGAGCCGGACGTTGCTTGCTGTCCTGTTGCTCGCTGCGATCGCTGTCGAACGCTACATGCCTACCGCGCGGCAGCCGAGCAAGGAAACCGCCGCCGCGTTGCTGGTCGTGGCCCTTGCCGCCTACATGACGAGCGCCGCATTTCTTGCCGCGCCCGCCGCGCCGATCGCGCACGCCGCGAATCTTCTTTCGCGTCCTTGGGATTTGCTCCCCGCCGCTTTGTTCTTGGCCGCGGCGGTTTGTTTTCGCCAACGCATCAAGAATGACGGTGACAAGAAGGATGCCGGCCTTTTCGACTATTCGCTCTTCATCGTGGCATCGCTCAATGTGATTTGCCACGCAGCGGCAGCATTTTCACGACAACTTTTTGACGGCCCCTTTTTTCTCGCGGAGCTGACTAAGACGTTCAGCTACATCGTCATGCTTTCCGGCGCTTTGCTGGACCAAGCGCGCCTTTTCGAACAAGTACGCTCGATGGCGGTCACCGATCCGCTCACCGGATTGTCGAATTACCGCCGCCTCATCAGCGTTCTTGAGGCCGAAGTTGACCGCTCGCGCCGCACGCAGCGCCCTTTCAGCGTCGTGCTTCTCGACATGGATGGCCTCAAGGTCATCAACGATCAGTACGGGCATCTCACCGGCAGCCGCGCGCTGGTGCGCATCGGCAAGATTTTGCGCAATCATTCCCGCGCAATTGACACCGCCGCGCGATACGGCGGCGATGAATTCGCTTTGGTACTGCCAGAAGCTGGCAAGGATATCTCCTCGCGCGTGGTCGCTCGAATCCGCGAGCGTCTCTCCGCTGAGCCGGAGCACCCTCCGCTTTCGGTGAGCGCGGGAGTTTCGGCTTTCCCGGAGGATGGCGATACGCCCGAGAAACTTCTCGCCGCTGCCGACCGCGCGCTCTATGCCATGAAGCACCATGGCAGGAGTAGCGTTCAAAATTTCGCGCGCATTGCCGCGTGCCTGTGAGGATGAAAAAACATGCCTCACGCGAAGAAATTTATTTTTCACCGAGTCGAACAGCGCATCCCGATGGAAATCCCCGTTCTGATCGACGGCCATCGCGACGCGCCCGGCTCGGAATCGACTTTTACAGAGAACGTGAGTGCGCGTGGCGCGCGCGTGGTAAGTGCGCGCCGCTGGGAACATGGCGAACCATTGGTATTCGCCTCGCGCACTGGAGAGTTTCGCTCCCCGGCCCGGGTTGCTTACTGCCAACCATTGCAAGGCGACGGCTTTGCCATTGGCGTGGAGTTCCTCGAGCCGAAAGGACGATGGGTTGTTCAATCCCCAAGATAGCTGGACCTAAAACGGCGAGCAGATAGGAGGGCAACGCTGGAAAAAGAGAAGACAGTTACTAGCGCAAAAGTTTTAAGATTTACAATCATCACCTCGTCGGCAGCCGATTTATGCAAGAAAACACTGGATCGCCGGGAAGAACGGAATCTTCGCTAGTTGAATGGCTGCAAAGGTAAGTTGAACTCCATTGCCGGCGCGAGGCCGGCGAGAAAAAACTTTTCCAAAGCCCTGCGCTCCAAGAAACGGGGACGGGGCGCTTAAAGGCTGCTTAGGATTTGTCGGCCGGGCCACACGTCCAAAGATCTGGGTCACTTTTGAAGGGCGATGCACGCGAGCCCTGTTGCGGAGACCGGAGGAGGGGGTGGTCGCTCAGACTTCCCATTCCTGGAAGATTTGTCTTTTGGGGCGATCCAGTAGCTCAGGGACCTGCAATCGTCTTCGGGGCACTGCCGCCAGCCTTCGGGTGTAGAGCGATAAAACACTCTTTCATCCTTTCGCGGCCGAAACCGAGAGATCATGTCCGAGAGCATGGCAGAGTCGAACTGCTGGAACCAGCCATGGTCCTCATGCCGGCCAAAAGGCACTGTAAGATAGAGCCAGCCGTCCGGGTTAAGTACACGCTTCATTTCATCAATCGCACAAACAAAGTCTCGCGGCTTGTTTTCTCGGTAACTCTTATGCGCGGTGTAGGCGGTATTGTCCATACCCACATGTTCGATCACGGAGACACAAAAGACCGCATCGAAACAATTTTCTTTGAAAGGCATCCCGCGCAAATCATCGTAAACATAGGAGACGCCCAGATGTGCGAAACATTCGCGCTCGGGAGCAAGCGTTAAGAGTGTCCACTTGTGCCGCTTCACCAGGGGGTGCTCCATAATAAATGCATGGTTCATGGTCGAGCCTGCGTCCAAAAACTTGCATTGCTCTCCATATTGCAGAAGACGCGACATCACCCAGGGATATTCGATCACCCGTTCATCGAGTTTCACTCCAAGGCCATTTGGAAGCACGCCGGCTCCCTGAAGCAATTTCAGAAACTCTTCATCTTTGAGGAGCCGTTCGATCCGGGAATTCCGATAAGCCGCATAGCCCTTCCTCCGGGTGAACGGCAAGCGGCCATTGCAGCGGTAGAGTAGACAACCGAATTCTTGGCTGAAACGGCGCGAGAGTTGTTTCGCGCGCGTCACCAGCCCGGATTTTTGAAGCAAGCTCATTAAAAGGTGTTGTATCCGACCGGACCGGTTTATTTATTCCGGCCAAAGCTCTAACGGCCGTGCCTCAAATAGTCATCGGTCCTGTTGAGCCAGTCTTCGCGCGGGCGATCGAAGACATCGAGGTCCATGGTATATTCCAGGGCCCAGGCTTCGTGGGGCATGGCCTCTGTATTTTACCCGTAAACTCCGGAAAGGGTACGAAGACATTTCCTTTATCACGCTGGGAATCCCGTGCGATTCCGGGTGCCGTCTTGGGCGCTCTACCAGGTTTTCAGTCAGCTTGGGTTGAATATTTGCGATGGAGGAAGAATGTATCAACTGCGAGGCTCGCGAGTGGTGTTGGACACGCTCTCTCCTGAGGCTTCGCAGTGCAAGCATAATTATCGACTGTTTTTCTGGAGTCTGATCCTGGTCTTGGGATTTTTGCAAGTGTGGGCGCACCGCAACGAGATGTGCGCCGACGGCATTTCGTATATTGAAATCGCCTGGGCCACAACGCGCGACGGCTTGCACCAGATTGTCAACGCATACTGGAGTCCGCTCTATCCTCTGCTATTGAGCCTTGTCTTTCGTTGGTTCCATCCGGCGGTGCAGTGGGAATTTACTGCGGCACATTTGCTGAATTTTGCGGTGTATGCGACTGGCCTCGCTTCATTTGAGCTCTTCTTGAGGGAATTAATCCTGCAAAGGGAAACGGCTGAGGAGGGGGCCCAAAGATCTGTACCGGTATCGCCGCCAAGCGTGTGGATTTGGGGATACGTCTTTTTTCTTTGGACGAGTTACTTCTGGCTTGGCCCGGCTTGGGTAACGCCAGACCTGTGTGTTGCCGCGCTTGTGTATCTTGCAACCGTGTTGCTGTTTCGAATCGGGCGCGGCGGTGGCAATTGGGCCGTGTTTGTAGGACTTGGCGCCGTGCTCGGTATCGGCTATCTAGCGAAAGCGGCGATGTTTCCTCTTTCCTTTGTTTTTCTGTTCAGTGCTTTCTGCCTCGGCCGGGCGGCCGGAACATCCCTTCGTTCTGCGATTCTTCGAACGCTGCTCGCGGGCGGAGTGTTTGCCTGCTTCGCTCTGCCTCTCATTCTGGCGCTTTCAGCGGCGAAGGGACGGCCTACATTTGGAGATTCCGGAAGCATCGCGTACACGGAATACATTGATGGGGCGACAAAAACAATTCATTGGCAGGGAGAGCAATTAGGGACTGGGAAGCCGGCTCATCCGACCCGGAAAATCTTCTCCAATCCCGCAGTGTATGAGTTTGCATTTCCCATACAAGGTTCCTATCCGCCGTGGTACGACCCATCCTATTGGTATGAAGGAGTGCGGCCGCATTTCCTTTTGAAAGGGCAATTGTGGGTGTTGTTCCGAGCGGCAAATTTATATCTCAAGATATTTTCGAAGAGCGGCGCGTTGTGGGCAGTGTTCCTAGCGCTGGGGATTGCGACAAGAAAGGTGATCGCATGGGGACGCCTTGGTCGGGACATGTGGCTGGTGATTCTGCCGTCCGTTGCCGCGCTAGGAATGTACGCGCTCGTTTTGGTCGAGTTTCGCTATGTCGCGCCGTTTGCGCTGATGTTGCTTTTGTGGACGCTTGCGAGAATCAGGATCATCAACGGGGCAGAGACGAAGTGGCTGAGGCGTCTGCATGCCGTCTTGATAATAGCTCCGGCGCTTGCAGTGGCATGGCCGCTGACTCGCGATCTCTACGACACCCTACTCAACAAACCCTATGAACCATGGGTCGTCGCTCAACAGCTTCACGCCATGGGGATTACACCGGGAATGGATGTTGGTTACATCGGGCACGGAATCGAAGCCTACTGGCCTCACCTCGCAGGCGTGCGGATTATCGCGGAGGTCCCGAGACTCGAACAGGCGCGATTCGTCGCTGCGGATACGGCGCGAAGGCAGCAAGTTCTTGCGCTCTTCACGTCCGTTGGGGCCCGAGCAGTCATTACAAAGAACGCTGACGCGGCCACTCCCTCAGAGGGCTGGCGGCAAATCCCAGGAACAAATCATTTCATATGGCAGCAGCCGTGGCTGATCGCGGCGCCAGATAAGAAGTGAAAAATTTGGAGGGGCAAGACCGCAAAAATGATGACGACAAGTCAACAGATAGCCTCAGTGCGTTGTATATGGGCGAATGAGCTGAACATTCCTTATCACGACGAGGAGTGGGGCGTGCCAGTCCACGACGAGCACAAATGGTTTGAGTTTCTGACACTGGAGGGCGCAGGCAGGATTGAGCTGGGATACGATTTTGAAAAAGCGCGCGCGGGATCGCGAAGTGATTGAGGTGCACGACCTGGACAAAGATCAAAGAAATGTGGGCCATCTGGCCCCTTCCTGGAAAGCCAGGGCTACTAGGTTGTTTCTACACCCGGCCATAGCAACTGTCATGCCCTCGAAGGTCTTCGAAGAAATAAATAACCTTTTCCGATAGGATCATCCGGTGAACCGGATACTGCTGGATTGCGAGAGAACGAAATATCCCCACACGGGTTTGTTTCACTTTTGCCAGCAGTTGGGCAACGCCCTCATCCGGCATGCCGACCGCGAGCGGGAGAGATTGACCTTTTATGTTCCCCGTGGACAGCGCTCCCTTTTTGGCCCCGAGCAGGATTATTTCTTTCACCGTGACTTCCATAAACTGTGGATTCCCGGCACGCGTTCCTTCAACGTTTGGCATTGCACCTATCAAAATTCCCGCCTGCTTCCTCGGCCCGGCAGCACGCGGATAGTACTGACGATTCACGATCTCAATTTCCTGATCGAAAAGAAGGCAAAAACCGGCAAAATAAAAGGAAGACTCCGCCAGGTACAGTCCAACATCGATCGGGCTGACCACATTGTCTGCGTCTCACAATTCACGCTGACCACCGTGACCACACACCTGCGCCTGGAAGACCGCCCAGTCGAAGTCATCTACAACGGTTGCAGCGTCAATGATTTTCCCGCGTTTGAGCAACCCCGTTACCGACCGGGCCGCCCTTATATCTTCAGCCTTGGCACGGTGCTGCCGAAAAAGAATTTTCATGTTCTTCCGCGCCTGCTGGCCGGAAATGACTACGAACTGGTCATCGCGGGTATTTTGAATTCGGATTACGGGAAAATTGTCCGGGCAGAAGCCGCGCGTCATGGAGCGCAGAATCGCGTTCGCCTGGTTGGACCTATCACCGAGCAGGAAAAATCCTGGTATTTTCGGAATTGCCTCGCATTTGCTTTCCCTTCTGTTGCGGAAGGCTTCGGCTTGCCAGTCGTTGAAGCCATGCACTACGGAAAACCTGTTTTCTTGTCCAACCGTACCTCACTGCCGGAAATCGGTGGAAGCGAGGCTTATTATTTTGCCGATTTTGATCCGGCCGCCATGCAAGAGGTTTTTACCCGGGGGATGACAGACTACTTCAGCCAGGCGAAGGCCGAGAAGATTCGGAAGCGGGCGCAGCGCTTCAGTTGGGACCAGGCGGCCCGGGATTACCTCAACGTCTACCGGAAATGGGCGCCTCTTTAAGGAAGTAAGTTCAAGGAGCTTCATCAAGCGGATGAGTTGACGGTCCTGGTTCCAGACAGCTAACAAATCCTCCCTACTTCGGTTGGAAATTCACACGAATCAAGCTGCCGCCGATTCGAAATTCAGTACCATCCCGCAACATGGCCGCGCGCACTCGCTCTTCGTCAAAAAAAGTGCCGTTGGTGGAATCCATATCCTTTAGATCGATGTGCATGTCGCGCACTTCCAGCAGGCAGTGGTGACGGGAAATTTCCGGATCATTCAGCGGAATGTCCGCGCCTTCGCGGCCCAGCACGATTCGCGGCTTGCTGAGAGTGTGGCTCTCGCCTTGCGATGGGCCAGACAGAATGCTGAGGATGATCTTCGATTTCTCAGGCAGCCGAATGCCGGGGTCGGGCAGAGCTAAATTCACATTCGAACCCGGGCTATCTGTCCGCGCAAACGAGGGAAGCGGAGACATCACCACGGTGGAATCCACACTCCGCTTGGTATCCACGACGGTGGTCTTCCCGCATTTCGAACACTTGAACTGCACTTTTGTATGACCGCCGAACTGCGCATCCTTCAGCAAGTGTTCCGTGCCGCAATGAGTGCAAGCTGCCTGCATCCTCTAAACTTAGCACCATCTGGAGAGGTTTGCAGAACCCCGAGAATTTTCGCAAAGAGCTGAAACAGGACAAAATCAAGGAAACCATCGAGCACGGCGCCGAAGCCGTTATCTCCCACGGGCAGCTCACGCTCATTGTCGTAATCCTCGCACTGGCCGCGGTTCTCGGCTATACAGGCTGGCATTTCTATATTCAACGCCAGACGGAGGCCGCTTCCGTGGACTTCGATGCCGCCATGAAGGCGCACCAGGGCCGCGTAGCCTCGGCTCCTGACCCCGCCGAACCCAATGAGCCTTTCTACCGCGATGAGCCCGCACGAGCCCAGGACGCTTTGCAAAAATTCACCAAGGTTGCGGACAAATATCCGAGCACGAATCCGGGAAGGCTCGCTCGCTACTATTCCGCGCTTTGCCTCGAGGATCTCGAGCGCCACAATCAGGCTGTCGAAGAACTAAAGAAAATCAGCGGCAGCCGCGATCAAGAGCTTGCGGCCATGGCCCAGTATCAGATGGCGCTCATTTCGGCCCGTACTGGCAAGACCGATGATGCCGTGAAAGCCTTTCGCGCTTTGGCGGACAAGCAGAGCGCTCTTGTGCCTCGGCCGCTGGTGCTGTTGGAACTTGCCGGCCTTCTTCGCAATTCCAATCCGAAAGAAGCTGCCGGCATTTATCAGCAAATAAAGAAAGAATTCCCGGATACCGCCGTCGCGGATCAAGCCGATCGCGGCCTGGATACTCTTTCGCCAAAATCCTGATTCGCTCCGCGCATCAGAAATGGCGCGGCTCAGCCGGAATATGACGGAGCGGTCCATCGAACCAGTTCCCACTCCTGCTCCCTGGGCGACGCGCGCGGAACAGTCCCGCGGGCGGCGCTATCCCGAACCGCCCCATCCTTACCGCAGTGCCTACGCGCGGGACCGCGACCGCATCATCCATTCCCGTGCTTTTCGCCGATTGGAAGCCAAGACGCAGGTTTTCACCACGCGTTACTCGGACCATTTCCGCA
>WNFF01007388.1_pt1 | contig 11715 bp, 13 predicted proteins | sample 5400441 | NCBI WGS metagenome assembly WNFF01 (sample SAMN13153345, study PRJNA577476) | soil metagenome | isolation source: 120 cm saprolite under Douglas fir tree site 2 hole 3 replicate 1 | place: USA:California | collected 2015-04-18
GGATGCGGTCGATTTGCCCCACATCGGCGCCTTTCTTGCGCAGGCCTGCGCGCACGACATCTGGATTGTCGCGGATCAGTTTCAAGTCCAACACGGGAGCTTATCCCACCTCAGCGGATATCGACACACATGCCTTACACGTCGAAAATGACACGCGCCTGCCACAAGCCATCCTGTTTGATTTCGAGAGTATGGTAGGTTGCGGCCTTCACGTCGAGGTGAAAGTGGTGCCGCGTGGGATCGACGGGTTCCCCCGTCACGTCCGCACGCAGGTGCGTGTCCGTGAGTTCCCGCACCGTAAATCGTCCCGGAACGAACCCGTCGGCATTGAGGAGGACCAGCAGCTCGTTCAGCCAGGCGATGAGCAACCCCTCGCGGTCATCGGCGTCGGCGGTGACGGTTCGCTGCTGAACCAGATGGACGGAGGCGAGGTCGATGAGAAAGCTCATCATCCCGGCAGCCGCGTTGGCAAACAACTCCTCCAGCGACCGCCCATAGGCGATGATGCCGACATCAGCCGTATGCTCGATCACCTCAAAGGGCTGCATTCAGCATCGAGCTGGTCACGCCCTCGCGGCGCTCACGGATGCTCGCAGCATCTCGGTGAACGCGCGCACCGCTTGGGACAGGCGCCTGTCTTTGAGATGGACAACAGAGAATTGCCGTCGGATGACCAGATCAGGGATCGGGATCACCACCAGCCGCCCTGCGGCGACCTCCGCGCGAGCGGCGAGGCGCGAGAGGAGTGCGGCGCCAAGTCCGGCAGCCACCGCCTCCTTAATAGCCTCGTTTCCCGTGAGTTCCATCGCTGGGGTCACCGTCTGCCCAGCATCTGACAGCGCTTCGTCGATGGCACCCCGGGTATCGGACCCGCGCTCGGGCAGGATCACTCGATGATCGCGCAGCGCCATCGCGCGGGCGCTTCCGACCGCGGCCAGCGGATGCGTGGGGGCCGCGATCAGAACGATCTCGTCGTCAAGAAGTGGCTCAGCCTGCAGGCCCGGAGTGTGGATCTTCCCCCCGATGACGCCCAGGTCGAGCTCATGGCGCATCAACCGCTCTCCGATCTCGGTGCCCGGCGCGATGTGGAGTGAAACGGAGATCTGGGGGTAGCGTTCCTGGAAAGCCGCAATGATCCGGGGCAGGAGGTAGGTGCCTGGAGTTGGACTGGCGCCGACGACCAAATGCCCACGCCGCAGCCCGGCCGTCTCGCTCACCGCTGTGCGCGCCTCGTCCGGAATGCTGGCGGAGGGCTGACTGATGTGCAACTCTTCCGCCGCGCGCGAGAAACTGCCTCGCTTCGCCACTGTGACAAAAATCCGCAACTGGTGCAGGTTCATCCTTGCTCCGGGTGATTCGTGACGCGCGAGGCGCGGCCTGCCCCGCGATTGCGGCGGGCCGCACGGCCCGCCGCGGACGGAGGTTCCTACCTCGCATGGTACAATGACGCCGACGCGCATGTCTGCAATTGCCCACGCCAGATCCGAAGGGAGGTGAGCCCCATGTCCGCACGCGAGCGTATCCGACTGACCACAATGGTGGCCTGTGCCGGGTGAGCATCCAAACTAGGTCCTGAGGACTTGGCGCAGGTCCTGCGCCAGCTACCCAAGATTACTGACCCTCGCCTCCTCGTGGGAACCAGTACCGCCGATGACGCGGCCGTGTACCGGCTCACCGAGGATCTGGCCCTCGTGCAGACTGTGGACGTCTTCACGCCCGTGGTCGATGACCCATACCACTACGGGGCGATTTCGGCGGCGAATGCGCTCTCGGACGTCTACGCGATGGGCGGGCGGCCCCTCCTGGCGCTCAACATCGTCGGCTTCCCTCGGGCCAAGCTGCCGCTCTCGGTGCTGGAAGAAATCCTGCGGGGCGGGGCGGACAAGGCGAGCGAAGCCGGCGTCCTTATCGCCGGAGGGCACAGCATCGACGACCCGGAACCCAAGTACGGCCTGGCCGTCACGGGAACCGTGCGCCCGGATAAAGTCATCCGCAATGTCGGGGCACGGGGCGGCGATCAACTAATCCTCACCAAACCGCTCGGCATCGGCGTCCTGACAACCGGTATCAAACAGGGCAAGACGTCTTCTGCGGCCGTGGCCGAGGCCATACGCATCATGGAGACCCTTAATCGTGAGGCGTCGGAGGCAATGGTCGAAGTCGGCGTCCATGCGGCGACCGACGTGACAGGGTATGGACTCCTAGGCCACCTGTACGAAATGACCTCAGGGAGCCACGTCCGCGCCCGGATCTGGTCCTCCCGCGTTCCGATCCTCCAGGAGGCCACGCGGCTGGTGCGAGAAGGCGCCATCGCCGGCGGAACCTCGCGGAACTACGAGTACCTCAAGCCGCGCGTGACCTTTGCGGGGATGGACGAAGGCGATCAGTTGTTGCTCTGTGACGCGCAAACCTCAGGGGGCCTTTTGATCGCGGTAGCCGCCGACCGTCTGGATGCTCTGACATCGGCGCTGCAGCGCCGGGGAGTCGCTCCCATCGCCCACATCGGGGAGATCATCGGCGATGGGGATGGCCGGATCGACGTCACCCGCTAGGAGTACACTTGGCGAAGTGACGGATCTAATCCCTTGTCAGGATGCTCTGAGGTGCCGGGCCAGGGCACGACTTCGGGCCTCGTCCAGGTCCGCACCAAAGATCTCACCATCTCGCACTAGAAGCCGCCCGTCTACAAAGACATCTCGCACATCGGCGCCCTTGGCACTATAGACCAGATCTGCGAAGAGATTGTTCCGCGGATAGAAGTGTAGCCCCCGGCGGTCTAACGTGATAATGTCTGCCCGCTTCCCTACCTCGAGAGAACCCACTTGGGCTTCTAGCCCCAACACGCGCGCCGCACTTCGCGTGGCCATGCGCAAGATGCCCTCCACGGGATGAGCAGTTGGTTGCCCGTGGGCGACCTTGAGGAGAAGAGCGGCAATCTTCATCTCTTCGAAGAGGTCCATGGTGTTGTTGCAAGAGGCACAGTCGGTTCCCAGACCGACTTCAACGCCATGGGCGAGCAAGCCGCCCACAGGTGCGACACGAGCCTCGATCTTTGCGTTGCTGGTTGGGCAATGCGCTACTTTCGTCCCCGTTTCTGCCAGCATGGCTATCTCGGTCTCGGAGAGATACAGACAGTGAGCAGCAACCACATCAGGCCCGAGGAAGCCCAAAGCATGCAGGTACTGAACCGAACCCTCAAACCCGCGCCTTCTCACCTCATCCAACTCGTGCTGGGTCTGAGCGACATGGATGAAGATTCGTGCGCCGAGTTTATCCGCAGCCGCGCGAATATCGCGAAGAAGCTCTGATGAAACCAGATCTGGGGCGACCGGAGCAAGTCCGCAGGAGATTCGATTCTCGGGCGAGCTTCCCCAGTGTTTCACGAGGGCGGTGGCCGCACTGAGACTCGCTTGGCGGCCGATGTCGTAGAGGGAGGGGCCCAGAACGGCGCGGAGTCCACTAGTCGCCACGGCCTCACCCACGACCTCCATGTGGGAGAAGCGATCGGCCACGCAGGTGATCCCGTTGCGGATCATTTCGTAGCAACCGAGTAACGCGGACCAGTAGAGATCTTCCTCGGACATCTGGGCTTCGAGAGCCGCAGTGCGAGCGAACCACTGTTGTGGAGTTACGTCCTCAACCAGCCCTCTTTGGTAGGTCATCGCGGTATGCGTGTGGGCGTTGACCAGACCTGGTAGGACTAGCCGCCCTGCGATGTCAACGATGTGATCCTCCGGCGTGATCGAAAAACCCTGAACCGGGCCAATATAGGTGATACGATTTGTCTCCCAGGCCACTGCCCCCGGTTCGAACACGTCGGCTCGGTCGTTTTGGGTGACAACCGTCCCATTGATCAACACCGTACGCGCCATGGCCTTCTCCTGGCAGTGATCGATGTCGGGTCGAGCAACATGCACGCAAACACCTAGAGCATTCCCAGAGTTCGAGATCGATCGAAGGCGGTGAGGCTTTCGTGGAACAGACCGGTCTTGGTTCTTTAGGCGGGGCCTAAGCCCGGCGAATATGGGTCTTTCAGAGGGGACCGCTCAGCGTGACCAGCCCAGCGGCGCAATTCGGCCAACGCTTCAGGGAAGGATCGAAAAACTTGGCCCCGTGTTTCAACACAGCCCAACATGTAATAGTTGAGCGCTCTGGCGCCGGCCGACCAGTCCCATCGAGCAACTCGGGTGTCGTGCAAAATCCCTAAGATGCCCTTCTTCGAGCCATCACGCTGCATCAAAGCATAGAATGACCCAATTTGGCCTGCCACCCCGTCATTGACATTGTATCCATCCAAGACAGCGACTACGGCCTCTGCTTGTTCCAACGCCTGGTAGTCCTCTTGGAGCGTGCTCTCTGCCTGGTCGCTTCCACTAGGATGCCAGCCACCTTCGGTGGGTGTATAGCACTCGAATCCGTTCTCGCGGAGTATCGCCGCGCACGTAGAGAGATACTCCCGCGCATAAGGCGTCGCAATGATGCCGGTCAAGAACACTTTCACGGTCGGGCCCCCTCGCTCTTTCAATCAAGTACACCAGCTTCCCGTAGCTCGTGCTGCCACGTGTTCATCTGATCGATTACTTCTTCGATTGTACGGCAGGTTTTCCCAACATCTTCAACACAACCAAGGGTGAAGGCATTGACTGGTGGGGCACCAACCTGAGCACGCTTCCATGCTTGGGCGTCTGTCAGCAGGCCAACTATGCCCTTCTTTGAAGGGTCGTGTTGCATCAGGCCGTAGAAAATGCCGATTTCACACGCTGTGCCACTACTCACATCCGGGTCGTCCAGAAGAGCCACGATGGCGTTCACCCCAGCGACCATCTCGTAGTCCATCTCGAAGATACCTTTTGCTGTGCGCGGGTGGCCAGACGCCCACTCAATCTCCTTAGTAACGCCACGCTCATGAGGGACGTAGCAGATGAACCCTGCCTCGCGCAGGCGTTGGGCAAGGCGGGCGATGAATGCGCGATGATATGGGGTGAAGAGCGGGCCTGCTGTGTAAATTTTCATTCGAAGAAACCCCTCTCGCGTCCTCGTGCTCGAAGACAATGGACCGGTTAGTTGTGTTTTGTTACGGCCTTGTTTTCCGATCGTCGACCTCTTCTTCCTCATCGATTGCCCGTCTCCCCCTCAAGTCAATGCAACGGCGGGACGAATCCCCCATGACGCTCTCCATGCATCGTCGAAGGACATCCCTCACACAGGACGAAGTCGCTAGGGCAACCGATTGGAGATCAGAAGGAGGGGAAACATGAGAAGTCTGCCGGCGACCCGTGGTCTGGCTGGCGTGTTCGCTATTTTGATTTGCGCGCTCATTACTGCAACACCGTCATCGCCGACCGCCTTCGCACAGCAAAAAGTGACTCTCCGTTTCTGGATGCAAGCGGATCCCGCCCTTGAGGCGGCCATGGACGAATTGCTCCGGGGGTACATGAGCGCCAACCCAAATGTCACGGTTCAGCGCGATGCCTTTCCTTTTAATGAATATCATCAAAGGATCGCCACTGCGTTTGCAGCTAGTGAGCCGCCCGACGTCTTCTGGATGGACGTGCGTACTGCGGCGTTTGCGGCCCAGGGCAGCCTGCTCGTCCTTGAGAAGTATCTGACCCCTGAGAACAAGGCAGATATCCTCGAGTCTGGTCTCCTCGAGCCCGTCTGGAAGGGACATATCTACGGCGTGCCTATGCATGAATTGACTGAAGGGTTGTACGTGAACCAGACGATGTTCGCACAGGCTGGAATCAAGATCCCGCAACGTGTGGATGAGGCCTGGACATGGAACGACTTTGTCAGTGTCGCCGCACGATTGACCAAGCGTATCGGGGATCGGACGGACGCCTGGGGGTTTGCAGTACAGCGGCACCTGAGCGATTGGTCGATCCTGCCTGTTATTGTCCAGAACAACGGCGCCGTGCTCAGTCCCGATCTGAAGAAAGCCACCGGCTTCTTGAACGGGCCCGCGACTGTCGAAGCGCTGAAGTGGTATCAAGATCTTTTCGTCAAGCACAAAGTCATCGCATTCGATCCTATCCCCGATGGCTTCCCGGCAGGCAAGGTGGCGATCTTTCAGGCCCCGAGTACGTATCGCGCAGTACTCGACAGACGCTACCCGGACTTCAAGTATGCTGTTGTCCCGATGTTTCGGGGCAAGCGCTGCGCTGTGACGGCAGGAGGATGGAATGTCGCAATCGCGACTAAGACGAAGAATCCAGACGTCGCTTGGACGCTCGTCGACTGGTTGACCCGGGTCAAGCATGCGGACTGGGTCCGGTTGAGCGGGTATCTCCCAGTGCGGAAGTCTTTGATCCAGACGTCACCACAGTTCCGGCAGTACCCATGGAACACATTCACGGAGCAGCTGCAAAAGTGTGCAGTGCACCGACAGCCGACTGCAGCATACAACTTCTTGTTTGACACTTTCCTCGCGGTGGCGAAGGACACTGCTTTGGGGCGCGATGTCCAGACGGTCCTCGACGATGCCGCCGCCCGACTCGATGTCGCGTTGGCACGAGGAGGCCGTTAGGCGGAGCCGCGCAAACGCGCGGCGGACTGATGATTTGGTAGTTTCTCCTGACACTGTTCAATGACGGTGCGCGCGCCGGGTCTGCACCGCGAACGGCATTGGACAGCAGCCATGTTCCTTCTCCCGGCTGCTGGCGGCATTTTGTTGTTCTCCATTCTTCCCATCATGCAAGCCTTCCGAATCAGTTTCTTCGATTACTCGTTGCTCAACCCCGAGCAGGTCTTCATCGGTTTTAGTAACTATGACCGCGCTTGGACGGACCCAGTCTTCCGAGTTGCGCTGACGAACACACTGCTCTACACGGTATTGCTAGTGACAATCCAGACGGCAGCGGCGTTGGTCCTCGCCCTCCTCCTGAAGCAACAGGTCCGCGGATTGGCGTTCTTCCGATCGTCCATCTTCCTGCCAGTCATCACCTCCCTGGTCGTTATCAGCACGGTGTGGAAGCTCATGTTCAACTCGCAAGGGTTCATCAACAGCTTCCTGCAGACCGTGGGCCTGGGTGCACAGCCGTTTCTTGCCAGTCCCGGGCAGGCGCTATTGAGTCTCGTCTTCATGGGCGTGTGGAAAGACGTAGGATTCTACATGCTCATCTTTCTCGCGGGGCTTCAGGCGATCCCGATGGAGCTATACGAGAGCGCGGAAATCGATGGCGCTACGAAAGTGCGACGTTTCGTGTGGATCACTTTGCCGTTGCTCCGTCGGGCTACTGTCTTTGTCATCGTTATCGGAACGATTTCTGCGTTCAAAGTCTTTACCCCCGTGTATCTCATGACTGACGGGGGCCCTGCCGATAGCACAACAGCCATCGTCTTCTATATCTTTCGAAGTGCCTTTCGCTACTTTCAGATGGGCTATGCGTCCGCGATGTCCTTCATCTTGTTAGGGATTGTCCTCATCTTGACGGTTGTTCAGTTCCGTTTGTTACGCCCTTCAGAGGAGTACTAAGGCACATGGTTGGGCACCGTCCTACGATCGCGGACCAGAAGGATCTCGGGGACACTCGGGCGCGGCAGCTGCGCCGGAGATGCGTGGAGCGCGTGGCTGGGCAGGGGTTCGTGTATCTCGCGCTCTGCGGGCTTGCTGCGGGGTTCCTCGTCCCCTACCTCTGGATGGCCTTTTCGTCCCTAAAACCCCAGGTAGAGATTTTTCAGTACGTCTACCCGGTGTCCTGGAAGACGTTTATCCCCCAACACTTCACCCTGGAGGCGTATCGCGAGCTGTTTCACCTCGTGCCCTTTCCACTGTCTCGATACCTCCTCAACAGCCTCTTCGTCGCCGTCTCGGTAACGATCCTCAGCCTCATCGTCAATGCGCCCGCAGCCTATGCTTTCGCCCGTCTCGAGTTTCCCGGGCGCACCGTACTCTTCGTCGTGTTCCTCTCTACCATGATTGTCCCGTTCGAGGTACTCGCGATTCCTCTGTACCTCCAGGTTCGATCGCTGGGGTGGGTGAACACCTACCAGGCGCTCATCATTCCGTGGGTGGCCAACCCTCTGGGGATCTTCCTCTTGCGTCAGTTCTTCCAAGACATCCCGAAAGAGCTGGAGGAGGCAGCACGGATCGACGGGTCGTCGTACTTTGGGGCCTTCAGACACGTCGTCCTGCCCAACTCGATCCCTGCTCTCGTGGCGTTCGCGCTCATTCGGTTCCAGGCAAGCTGGGATGCTTTCTTGTGGCCCCTCATCGCCGCACCATCGGCTGAGAAACGAGTCATCCAGGTTGCCATTGCCAGTTTCGTCACAGAAGTTCAGACGCGCTGGGATCTGACCTTTGCGGCAAGCACACTGGCAACCCTCCCTATCGTCATTACCTTCCTGATTCTCCAACGTTTCTATGTCCAAGGCGTCGTGATGAGTGGCTTGAAGGGTTGACTGTGCGAAGTTTTGCCAAACTCTGGCGACTAGTTGCCATGCACGACCTGCTACTGATCGCGACTGTCGAAAACCGATGAAGCGCGTCATCATCGATACGGATCCAGGCATCGACGACGCGGCAGCCATTTTCTGCGCCTTGACCTCAGGGGTCTTACAAGTAGAAGCGCTCACAACCGTGTTCGGCAATGTGGAAGTTGAACAAACCACCCGGAACGCACTCTGCCTTCTTGAGGTGGCAGGGCGATCTGATATCCCCGTCTATCAGGGCACCGCGCGCCCATTGATCCGGGAACCTAACTTCGCGAAATTCATCCACGGAAAAAACGGGCTCGGTGACATCGAGATTGCTCCGCCGTCGTCGATTCCGGCTCCAGGTGGGGCGGTCGAAGCGATCATCTCACGGATCATGAGCGCCCCTGGCGACATTACCTTGATTGCCCTAGGACCTTTGACCAATCTGGCTCTGGCGCTGACGCTCGAACCTCGGGCAGCGAGGAATCTCCGAGAGCTGATCCTGATGGGTGGGGCCGTCTCCACCTGGGGGAATGTCACTCCAGCCGCTTCGGCCAATCTTTACAACGATCCTGAAGCAGCGAGGATTGTCTATCATGCTGGTGTTCCGATGGTGCAGGTCGGCCTGGACGTGTGTCGCCCTATTGTTATCAGTCATGCCAATTTGGCGCGTATCCGTGAAGCCGACACCCCGATGGGGCGCTTCCTGCTGCGGATGACGCCGTTCATCGAACAAGCCTATCGGAAGCGCGGCGTGAAGGTGGTTCTCGAAGGTCGAGGGGTTCAGTATAACGACGTTGTCTGCATAGCCTACGCCATCAAACCCGACATGTTCACGACCGAGAACCTATATGTCGAGATTGAGACACATGGCGCTTTCACGCTAGGCGAGACAGTGGCGGACTTCGAAGGGCGATGGGGGAAGGAGCCGAACACACGTGTCTGCTTGGGCGCCGATGTCCGGGGAGTAGCTGAGCTCTTCACCGAGTGTTTGTCCCGACCACTGGGTGGGATGAAAGGGCCGGAACTGCAGGCTTGAGATGAGGTTCACCAAGCGTTGCAACGAGGTGGGCTAGCCATCGCAGCGTAATGGCAAGACTCCTCACGGCCAGAACCTGACGCAGAGAGTCATGCGAGGAATCTCGGACGGGCTGGGTCCCCGGGATCAGGTTCCACGACCTTCACCACTGTCACGACACCCTGCTGGACGGTCAGGCGTGAGCCTCAGGGCAATCATGGTGCGAAGCGGGCACAGTAACGAGGCCTTCACGTTGGCGAAGTACGTCCACGCCCACGCACTCACTCCCCTTTCCTTCGTCGCCGAATAGCGTGGAACAAGTGCTGCTGGGCGTATCCGGCCAGAGGCCCGAAGCGCTGGTGGGCAAACTCGCGGATTTGGCGCTCAGTCTTGTGGCGGCCACCGAAGTACCAACGTTCGACTGCCCGCTTCACCCACACATCGACCGGAAATGCCTCGCCTTTCCCGTAGGCGAACAGCAAGGCGCAATCGGCGACTTTCTCGCCGACTCCCGGTAACGTCAGGAGGAGTTGACGCGCCACGGAGTACTCGGCGCGCCCCACGGCCTGCAGATCGACGTCTCCGGAGGCGACGCGCCGGGAGACCTCACGCACGTATGGCCCGCGATAGCCCAGCGCACACCGCCGCAGGTCACCAGCAAGGCCAAGCCGCTCGTCGCCGGCAGCAATCTCCCTAACACGGGGTCTTGCCTTAGAACACGCTCGATCGCCTCAAGAGGTTCGTCGAGCCCGAGGTAATGACGGAGGTCGTGTAGGGCGCTCTCATCTGTGAGTCCTTCGCAGGCGATCCCGTCTGACGTCTGCGACAGGCGCACCCGCTTCCCCCTGAACACACCGATCGCCCCGGCTGCATCGATCCGCCAACGAAACGCCTGACCGCACCCGAGCGTCCGATACAGATGGTAGGGAGGGCGAACAGGGAGGAGGGCCCTGCCGCCCGGGCGGTCGATGCGCACGCTTCCGGCGAGTGCCATCGTTACAAGGTCAGAGGGTCCGCGCTCTCCAGAATCAGACGCGACCACGTCTCCATCCGGTCTCGCACCGCCAATACGTCCTCGCGCGACGCCATGCGCCCGGTCAGTGTGTCAGACTCCCGCACCGCTACGTCCGAGGACTCCACGTCGACCACGTGCACCAAACCAAAATGGACTCGCCCCACGGCGTTCGTATCGTCGTTGAGCACGCCGACGAACCGGGCGCTCCACGCCCCGTGGATGATCAGTTCTTCATCGAGTTCTCGCCGCAGGCCGGCCGCGACCAGATCGCTCGCCCCTACGACATCGCTGCGATTAATGTGCCCGCCCACACCAATAGAGAACAGGCCGCGCAGACGCGCCTCGTTGCCGGCTGCGCTGCGTTGGACGAGGAACAGCCGATCGGTGTGTCTCACGATCAGATACGGGATGATCTGCTTAAAAGACGGATCCTCCTCGACCTGCTCTCGTGGTCGAAACGATGCGTGCCGATCGATCCGGGTCACATAGTCAGCCGGTCCGCGGGCAAACCCGTGGACAGGCATGTTCATGAGGTGTTCGCGCGGAACCACGAGAATCTCTTCCACAATATCAGCCCTCTACCGCACGGCGCACGATCGCCTGATCTAGAGCCACAGCAAGATAAAGTAGGCCACTAGCAATCGTACGCCCAGTGGGATGCCCCATCGGGCCCACGTGCGGCTGTGAATGCCTAACCGGTGTGCAGCGATGATGTTGGGGATATTGCCCGGGATCAACATCCCGCCGCTGATGAGGAGACTCATCAGCACCGCCCGCACCTGATCGAGGTGCATCTGGGGACTGATCTCAGCCGCGGTGAGCGTGGCGTTGTCGAGGATCGCTGACACGGTGTTGATCCAGTACAGCCACCGCGCGTCGAGGGCAACCACGAACCGGTCGATCAGCGGCTTGAGCCCCTCCCCCAGCAGGACCAGGGCCATGACAAACAGGAAGACCCGGCCGGCCCGCGCCAGGACACCGCGGTAGGTCTCTGCTTCCTGGCGTTCAGTCAGTGTCTGTCCAGTCGAGCGCAACGGCAGAACGGCGATCCAGATTCCGAGGACCACGATCCCAGGAATGATCCACGGACCCAACACGCGCATTAGGAACCAGAAGTCTTGGTGCAGCTTGGCCGTCGCGATAGTGGACAACGGCTCCCCGATCGGGGTGAGCGCTGCCCCCAGCCCGATCGCCATGCAGGCAACCACGACCAATCGCGCCCGATCGTCTGCGTGAATCCGCGCCGCACCGATGATCTCCACCAACA
>WNFF01009135.1_pt1 | contig 11714 bp, 14 predicted proteins | sample 5400441 | NCBI WGS metagenome assembly WNFF01 (sample SAMN13153345, study PRJNA577476) | soil metagenome | isolation source: 120 cm saprolite under Douglas fir tree site 2 hole 3 replicate 1 | place: USA:California | collected 2015-04-18
GACGGTGTAGCCGCCGACACCGGAGAGCGCGTCGGTCCCGGCCGTCCAGCTGAGGACCACGCTGTTCGATCCAACTGCGCCGGACGCGAGGCTCGGGCCGGTCGGGGCGGTCGGGGCGGTGAGGTCGATCTTCACGGTCTGGTTCGTGGTCGAGCTCGCGTTACCGGCGGCGTCGGTACCGAAGTACGCGACGGTGTGGCCAGCGTTCTCGCCGCTGACGTTGAACGTGGCGGAGGCCCCACCGGTCGAGACCTGGCCGCCCGCGTCGACGTCGCGCGTCACCGAGCCCATGCCTGCGCCGCTGTCGACGCCGCTGGCGGTCACGGAGACCGTCGCGCTGAACCAACCGGCGCACGACCCGCTGTTGCAGGTGACCGACATCGTCGGAGCGGTGCGGTCGGAGAGGCCGGTCTTCGCGGCGCTGTTGCCGCTGACGAAGGTTCCGCCACCGGCGACCTGCGCCTCGATGACGAACTCATATGTGCCGTCCGAGGGTGGGGTATTGCTGTATGCGAGCGAGGTGGTAGTCCCCACCTGCGCGTAGGGCCCGCCGACCGGACCGCGAAGCACCAGGTAGGTCAGGGTGTGGCCGGCGCCCGGCGCGGTCGGGGTCGCGCTCCACGAGAGCTGCACCACGCCCGCGGCGGCGGAGACCGCCGCGTTCTGTCCGGCCGGAGGCTGCACGGTCATCGTGACCGCGTTGTTCGTCGGGTTCGTCGACGCGCCGGTGAAGCTCGCGCTCGTCTCCCCTGCGGTGATGCCCGCGAGCGCGACGGTCACCATCAGCACGAAGGCGATCGCCAGAAGGCGATCGCTCCGCATGAGGAAGGCGTTGAGTTTGACCACGTCAGGCCGCCCGCGTCCGCTTCTGCGTGCGGAGCCAGGCGACATGCGCGTTCCACGCTTCGTCCGGGTCCAGGGTGATCGCGACCGGGGCGAGGCGGCGGACGCGCACCGGAGCCGGAGCGCTCACGACTTTGTTCTTGCGGAAGACCATCGCGCCGGCGCAGGAGAAGAAGGTCAGGGCCGCGATGAGCGTGAGCACGAGCCGCCAGTAGGCCTGCACCGAGGCGGCGAGCATGCCGGCGACCGGAACGCTCAGGCGAACGATGCCGACCTGCGCGGGGAAGTTCTTGTCCTCGGGGTCCGCGACCACGTTCGCGTCGCCCTTGGTCTTGAACGTCAGGCCTTTCTCGGTGCGAGCGATCGAGATGACCCGGTGGGTCGTCGTCTGCTCGTACTGCTGGAAGGTGATGACGTCTCCGACCTTGATCTCCGACGGGCTCACCGGCTGGACGAGCACGAGCGATCCCTTGTGGATGCTCGGCTCCATCGAGCCACCCGTGACGATGAAGGTGCCGAGGCCGGAGACGCGGATCGCGACGAAGGCGAGGCAAAGGGTGAAGAGCACCGCGAAGGCGGCGAGGGAGACGATGTTCCCGATCTGCTTCGTCATCTTCGTTGTGCTCCTTTCGACGTCTTCGCTTGCGCTCATCGTGACTGTCGTTTCTGTTCGCCGTCTGCTGTTTTGGACCGGGGCGGTCCTTTCCAGTGGGACCGCCCCGGTCGGAGGGAGGAGGGCTGTTACTTGGCCGAGCCGGCGAGCTGCGTCGCGGTGTAGGTGATCGTGAAGTCCTGAGCGAGGGTCTGGAACGTGTTGCCCGCGGTGCTCGGGAAGGTGAAGTCGTAGGTCAGCGTGTCCGTGCCCGCCGCGGCGATCGTGCCCGAGGCCGGGAGCGAGAGGTTCTTGAGAGCGCCGGTGTAGAGGACGGTGACGCCGCGCTTGACGGTGACCTGAAGGCCGTTCGTCGTGTCAGACCACAGGAGCGTGTTGGCCACCGCGCTCGCGGAGGCGACGTAGGTGAAGCCAGCGTTGCCGGTGTTCGTGATGACGACGGTACGGTTCATCGTGTCGCCGGGAACGAGGTTGGTCACGTTGACGAGGTCGCCGGCGTTCGGCTTGTTGTTGCTCATCGAGATCGTGGCCGAGTTCGCGGTGTTCGTCGGGTTCGTGCTCGTCGCCGTGAAGCTCGCGTTGGTCTTGTCGGCGGTAGCGGTCAGGCCGATCAGGACCAGTCCCGCGAGCGCCATGCCTGCCAGAAGGTTGAGCTTGCGCATCTGCGTTGTCCCTTTCTCTTGTCCGCTCCGCCGGTCCCTTTCGTGTCTCGCGTCCTGGTCGGGCGGGGTTTTCTGTTGGGGCAACATTCGCCTACGCAGCGAGGCGCTCCATCGGCTTCAAGGGGGAGGGCGCGGCCCCATTGGTCGTAGTCCTAGGCCGCAAAGCTGCTGCGAATCACCCGATGTGAGGGCGCGCGACCCCGGTGGTATTAGGCCGCGGCGGCCCTGCGGACTACTTCGGAGTGCGGGACTTTGCCAGACGCTCGCCGAAGGCGGTGCCGCCGCCGGCCCAGAGATCCAGCATCTCGACGCGCTGCTTGGTCCAGGCACGGGCACGCCACCAGAAGACGGCCGACGAGGAGAGCGCGATGAGGCAGGCGCCCGGCAGGATCACCTCTTGAAGATCCACGAAGAGGTCGAAACGGTGGGCGACGACGCCCAGGGCGATGAGGACGAGCACCTCGACCTCGCCGATGATCACCAGGAAGATCAGGGCGAACGAGGCCGCGCCGAAGGTCTTCTTGGCGCGGTAGGGGAAGGCGATGTCGAGGATGCCGCCCACGGGCGGGACTATGCGTGTACGCGGACTATCGAGCAAGCCCGTCCTTACAGCAGCGTGGCCGAACGCTCCGGACCGATACCGACCATGCCCACCGGCGCGCCGACGGTCGCCTCGATCTTCTCCAGATACGCCGTTGCCTCGCGCGGCAGGTGCGCGCGGTCGCGTATGCCCTCGAGCGGCGCGCGCCAGCCGGAACAACTTTCGTATACCGGCATCGCGCGTTCGAGCACCTGCGTGGGCGGCATATCCGTCGTGCGTCCTCCGTCCAGTAAGTACGCCACGCAGAACGGGATGTTCTCGTACGCGCCCAGCACGTCGAGCTTCGTCACCGCGATCTCGGTGAACGCGTTGAGCCGGTGCGCGTGCCGCGCGGCGACCGCGTCGAACCATCCGATGCGGCGCGGCCGTCCCGTCGTCGCGCCGTACTCGTCAGCCATCTCGCGCAGCGCGTCACCTTCCTTCGACTTCATCTCCGTCGGGAACGGACCCTCTCCCACCGCGGTGGAGTACGCCTTCACCACGCCGATGACGCGCGTGATGTAGCGCGGCGGGATCCCGGCGCCGACCGCTGCGCCGCCCGCGAGCGGATTCGACGACGTCACGTACGGATAGATGCCCCAGTCGAGGTCGCGCATCGCGCCGAGCTGTCCCTCGAGCAGGATGCGCGCGTCCGTGCGCAGCGCGTTCTCGACCAGCGAGAGGGTGTCGGCGATGCGGTCGCCGAGCTCGGCCGCGGCCCTCAGCACCTCGTCGGCCACCGCGCGCGCCTCGAGGGGCGCGTCGCCGAAGCGCTCGAGGATCGCGTTCTTCGTCTCGAGCTCGTGCGCGACGCGTTCGCGGAAGCGTTTCGCGTCGCGCACCTCGTAGACCTGGAATCCGTGGCGCGCGACCTTGTCGGCGTACGCCGGACCGACACCTTGACCGGTGGTGCCGAGCTTCTGGCGTCCGCGCTCGCGCTCGTCGAGGCGGTCGAGGAGCGTGTGCCACGGCATGATGAGGTGCGCGCGATCCGAGACGCGCAGATTCGCTGTCGAGATCCCATGCGACTCGAGATTGCGGAGCTCCTCGCCTTTGCCCTCGTCACCCCACTGGGCTCCGACGACGGCGGTCACGGGCACGTGGTCAGATGCTACCCGCCTCCGATGACCGTCGCTCCGAGCTTCGCGAGCTCGACCAGCGTGAGCGTGCGCGACGGCTCGCGCATCCACCAGCGGTCCGCGTCCCACTGCGGATCGCGGGCCGGGTAATTGCGGAACGCAAGACCCGCTGGCGTGAAGGAGCGCGCGAACAGAAGGGATGCGCGGCGCTGGTGATACGGACTGGTCACGAGGATCGCCGTGTGGAGGCCGCGATCCGCCATGAGCTGCGCGGTGAAGCGAGCGTTCTCCTCGGTCGAGGTCGATGTGGGTTCGAGCAGGATGGCCTCCGCGGGGACGCCGAGGCGGACCGCGTCGCGCTTCATGAGCTCGGCCGAGCTGACCGACTCCGGATCGAGCGCGGCGCCGGAGAAGAGGAGGAGCGGCGCGTAGCCCTGTTTCCACAGCGCCACGGCGGTCTCGGTGCGCGGGCCGTTGTCGCCGGAGACCGCCACGATCACGTCCGACTTCCCGAGAGGATCCTCGACCGCCAGGTAATGGCCGGCCGCGACCAGGCTGCCGGCGCCGACCGCGATGGCCAGCAGAAGACCGCTGAGGACGCCGAGGAGGAAGGCGCGCATGAAAAAAGCCTACGTGGGCGGGGCGGTGCGTTTCGCTTCGAAGCACTCCGAGCAGTAGACCGGGCGATCCGGCTTCGGATCGAACGGCACCTGCGCGGCCTTGCCGCAATTGCTGCAGATGACGTCGTGCATGTTCGCGGCGCGCGCGGCGCGGCGCTCAGCCTTGGCCTTCTGGCGGCAGTCGGGGCAGCGCTGGGGCTCGTGCGTCAGGCCCTTCTGCTGGTAGAACTCCTGCTCCCCAGCGCTCCACACGAATGCGTTGCCGCATTCGCGACACGTGAGGGTCTTGTCGGCGAAGGACATTCCCGCGCGCTCCGGCGAAATCGTACGAGCGGGGGTCAAGCGAGCGGTCGGTGCCTCAGGCCACGGCGATGGTCCGACGGAGCCCTTCGCGGATGTCGGTCGTGGGCTCCCAGAGCCCGTCGTGCTTGGCCTTGTGCGGGTCGATGCAGGACCGCTGGATCTCGACGGGGCGCGCCGGCGCGTTGATGACCCCGGGCGGCGGGCCGAGGAGCCCGGTGAGCTGCGCGACCAGCTGATTCACGCTCGTGGCCACGCCCGTCCCAATGTTGAAGACGCCCCGCCGGTCGCTTGCGAACGCGCTGGTGACGGCGTCGGCCACGTCGGCCACGTAGACGTAGTCGCGCTGCGCGCTCCCGTCGCCGTAGATCGTGATCGGCTTCCTGTTGCGCCAGCATCCGACGAAGATGGCGATCACGCCACCCTCGAGATCCTGCCGCTGGCGCGGGCCGTAGATGTTGGCGCAGCGCAGCGTGATCGACGGGACGTCCGCGTCGGCGACGATGCGCTCGGCCTCGAGCTTGAAGCGCCCGTAGTTCGAATCGGGCTCCGCCGGCTTGTGCTCGTTCGCGCAGACCGGCGTCTCGCCGTACATCGCGCCGCCGGTGGAGATGTTCACGAGCATCTGCGTGTGCAGCCGCTCCGCGAGCCGCGCGATGTTGGTCGTGCCGCCGACAATGACGCGCCGGTAGAGATCGGGCTTCTCCATCGACTCGACGACCTTCGTCTTCGACGCGCAGTGCACGATCGCGTCGAAGCCCTCACCGGCCAGCGCTTGGTCCAATGCGCGCTCGTTTGAAACGTCGACCTTGCGGAACGGGATGTCCGGTGCGAGGTTGCCGCGGTCGCCGGTCGAGAGATCGTCGAGCGCGACCACCAGATCGCCTCGCTCCACGAGCGCGTCGACGATGTTGCTGCCGAGGAAGCCCGCGCCGCCGGTCACGAGTACACGCACGGGCGATCTCCCTTTTTGTTATCCACGGACTTGTCCTTATCCACGTTGATAAGCCTTCTTTGGGCATTGACGCGGCGTCCACTCTGACAAACGCGGGGAGCAAGCCGCGACCGAACGGAAGGACAGGACTTGCGATCACAAGAAAACCTGAGATTTGGGGCCTATTGACTATGAACGTATGTTCTAACTAGAAATGACGCTCGAGACCCGTGCGGGACGCGAAGTTCCTTACGACGACGCGGCGGAGCAGCAGGTCCTCGGGAGCCTGCTCATCGACCGCGACGCCATCTTCAAGGTGGCCGACCTCCTCGCGGCCGACGACTTCTACGTCGCGCGCAATCAGCGCATCTACGCCGCGGTCTACGAACTCCTCCAGCGGCGCGAGCGCATCGACACGCTTACCGTGCAGATGGAGCTCGCGCGGCGCGAGGAGCTCGATCGCGTCGGCGGCGTGGCGTACCTCGCGGACCTGGTCGCGAAGGTTCCGACCGCAGTTGAGATAGAGCGGTTCGCGCACGTCGTCCGCGACAAGGCCATCCTCCGCCGCCTGCTCGGGGCGGCCACGCAGATCGCCGCGGACTCCTACGCCGAGCCGACCGACATGCCACTCGCGCTCGACCGCGCCGAGCAGCGCCTCTTCGCGCTGCGCGACGACACCAGCAACGCCCAGCTGCGGCATATCCAGACCGCATTGCAGGACAACTTCCAGGTGCTCAGCGACCGCATGGACCGTCCGTACGAGGTCTCGGGCATCCCGAGCGGTTTCCGCGAGCTCGACTTCTATACCGAGGGCTTCGCTGTGGGCGACCTGGTCGTCCTCGCGTCTCGACCGTCTGTCGGCAAGACCAGTCTGGCGCTGGCGATGGCCTTCAACATCGCCAAGCGCGGGCACCCCACGCTGATCTTCTCGCTGGAGATGGACGCGAAGCAGATCGTGTCCCGCTTCCTGGCGATGAACAGCCGCAGCGACCTGCTCGCGCTGCGCACCGGGAACGTGTTCGACACCGAGGCCGCGAGCGCGCTCGCGGGCGTGCCGATCCTCATCGACGACACGCCCGGACTTTCGATCATGGAGCTCCGTACCAAGGCCCGGCGTGCAACCACGCACGACCGGCTCGAGGTGATCATCGTCGACTACATCCAGCTCATGCGCACCGGCGGCGATCAGGAGAATCGCGTGCAGGAGATCGCGACGATCACGCGCAACCTCAAGTCCTTGGCGCGCGAGCTCAACGTCGTGGTCATCGGCCTGTCGCAGCTGTCGCGCGCCGCGGGCGACTCCGGCCTCGAGCCGAAGCTCTCGACGCTTCGCGAATCGGGTTCGCTGGAACAGGACAGCGACATCGTCGTGATGCTCTGGAAGGATAAGGAGGACACGCCGGCCGGCGCGCCGCGTCTCATCCACGGCAGCGTTGCGAAGAACCGCAACGGCCCGACGGGCATCTTCACGCTGCTCTTCGCCAGCGAGCAGGCCCGCTTCTTCAGCAAGGCGCCCGACGATCAGATGCCGGTATGACGCTCGACCTCGCGCGCACGGGCCCGAAGCCGCCGCCCGAGAAACCCGAGGCCGAGGCGAGCCTCATCGGCGCGATCCTCATCGACGCGCACGTCTACGAGGAGACGGTGCGCGGCCGCATCGCGCCGGCCGAGCTCTCGCGCGAGCAGCACCGCCTGGTGCTCGGCGCGATCGAGCGGGTGTGGGAGCGTGGCGAGCCGCTCGGCTTCCAGACCGTGCAGGCCGAACTCGCGGCGCGGGCGGAGCTCGAGACCATCGGCGGCGCGCAGTTCCTCGTCGGCCTCATGCAGAACGTGCCCACGGTCGCCCACGCCGAGACCTATGCCACGATCGTCGAGCGCACCGCGCTGCTGCGTCGGCTCATCGGCGCGGCCAACGAGATCGCCCACCTCGCGCTCACCCGCGAGGACGCGCGGAGCGCTGTCGAGGACGCGCAGGAGCTCCTATTCGCGGTGTCCGAGTCGAACTTGCACCGTGACGTCGTGCCGCTCGAGCTCGCGCTGCGCCGCTTCGCCGATCAGATCACCGCGCGCGCCGACGACCAGCGCATCGGCGTGCCGACCGGCTTCGCCTCGCTCGACGCGAAGACGGGCGGCCTGCAGCCGTCGGACCTCATCCTGATCGCCGGCCGTCCCGGTCTAGGCAAGACGAGCCTCGCGCTCAACTTCATCTGGAACGCGGCGGCGGTCGCCAGGAAGACCTGCGCCATCTTCTCGCTCGAGATGAGCGAGATGCAGGTCGTGCAGCGCCTCATCTCGATGACCAGCGAGATCGACGGCAACCGGATGCGCCGCGGACGGCTCTCGGGCGATGAGTTCCGGTCGATCTCGCTCGCGTCGGACGAGCTGCAGAAGGCGCCGATCTACGTCGAGGAGTCGAGCCAGCTCAGCGTGACCGACATCCTCGCGAAGTCGCGCCGCCTGCAGGCCGAGCGCGGGCTCGACCTGCTGGTCATCGACTACCTCCAGCTCATCGAGGGCGCGCCGGGCGACGAGGACAACCGCGTGCTCGAGGTCGCGCGCATCAGCCGATCGCTCAAAGCGATCGCACGCGAGCTGCAGGTGCCGGTCGTCGCGGTGTCGCAGCTCTCCCGGCAGATCGAGACGCGCGGCACCGAGCCGATGCTTTCAGATCTCCGGGAGAGCGGAGCGCTCGAGGCAGATGCCGACCTGGTGATGTTCCTCTGGCAGAAGGACCGCAAGGACCGCGACGAGAACGTGGTGCGTCTGAAGCTCGCGAAGCACCGCAATGGACCGACCGGCGACTTCGACCTGCACTTCCAGTCCGAGCTCACGCGCTTCCGCGACCTCGGGGAGACGCGCCAGGACGTCTAGGCCGGCTCGACCGCGATCGTGAGCGTGGCGCGCACGTCCGGGAGCAGCCGCACCTCGACGGTGTGCGCGCCGAGGGACTTCACCGGCTCGGGCAGGACGATCTTGGCGCGATCGACCTCGATGCGGTGCTCCTTCTTGAGCGACTCCGCGACGTCCTTGTTCGTCACCGAGCCGAAGGTCTTGCCCTGCTCGCCGGCCTTGAGCTTGAACACCAGCGTGATCTTCGCGATCCGCGCGGCGAGCTCCTCGGCGTCAGCGTGCGCCCGGTCCTTCTTCGCCTTGTCGGCCTGCCGCTGCTGCGCGAGATGCTTGAGCTCCCCGGCGGTCGCCTCGATCGCGAGGCCGCGCGGCAGCAGGAAGTTCTGCGCATACCCATCGGCGACGTCCTTGACCTCACCGGGGCGGCCGAGTCCGCGGACTTCGCGCTTCAGGATGACGCGCACGATGCGGTCTAGGGGGTGGGCGGGGTGGTGGACTCCGCCGGCGAGCCGCTCTGCTCGCTCTTGCGCAGCTCCATCTCCCACGCGAGGACCGAGACAGCCACGGCGACGACGCCCATCACCGTGAGCGCGCCGATGATCGCGAGCAGCGCTTCGATGGCGCCGAAGAAGCCGCCACCCGAGTCCCGGTCGCTCATTCCTCTCCCCCTTCACGCTGTCGCGACAAGATCTTGTCCAGAGTAGCGCGCAACTCTTTCGCGCGGCCCTCGAGCATCGTGCCCGCCGCGCCGAGATCCTTGGACAGCGTGTCGTCGTGCTTCGCGATCTTCGCCAGATGCTCCTCGACGACGTCCGGTGGCGCGTTCCGGATGAACCAGTCGAGACCGAGGATGAGCACCGCGAGATCGTCGAGCTGTCCGATCACCGGGATGAAGTCCGGGATGAGATCGATCGGGAAGGCGAGGTACGCGGCGATGCCGCCGAGCACGACCTTCTGCTGCGTCGGGACGCGCGGATCGCGCGCCAGGTCCCAGATCAGGCGGGCGTACGTCGGCAGCTTGCGCGCGGTCTCGATCGCCTCGTCGAGGTTGCGCGGACGCTTGAGCCCCTTGTCGTCAGGCACCGTGGACCTCCCCTTGCGGGAATCGTGCCCGCAACGCCGCGATCGCTTCCGACGCTACCGCATCGCGGTCCGCGGCCCAGAACGACACCAGGTAATGGGCGCGTCCGTCGGACACGCTGCGCAGCTCGACATTCGGCTTCGGCTCCGCCGAGATGGTTGGGACGCTCACCAGCACCGCGCGGATCTCGTCCGCGCCGATCGGCTTCTCGCGGTCGTCGACGATGAGCCACAGCGCGCCCCGGCGAGTTGGGAACCGCGTGAGGTTCACCACCGAGCTGGTCATGAAGATCGCGTTCGGCACGATGACCTCGCGCGCGTCGGGCGTCTTCAGCATCGTGGTGCGGAAGGAGATCTCCTCCACCACGCCGGAATCGCCACCGACCTCGATCGTGTCGCCGATGCGGAAGGGACGCTCTACGAGGACCCACACGCCGGCGAAGAAGTTCTTCAGGATGTCCTGGAGCGAGAGGCCGATGACGAGGCCGACCACGCCGAACGAGGTGAGGATCCAGGCGAAGGCGTCGCGCGTGTAGATCGCGAGCACGCCGAGGATCCCGAGCAGGATGACCACGACCTGCGCGAGGTTGCCGAGCAGGATCGTGACGTTGGCCTGGGCCCGGCTGCGCGCCAGCATGCGCATCGTCGCCCGCCGCACCCCGCGCGCGAAAAGCAGGGTGATGACGACGACTAGGAGGGCCCAGAACGTGCGCGCGCCGTAATCCAGCAGGACCGCGGTATCCGGGGGCATGGGCAGGATTCTGGCCGCTCTTGACATGAGAACATCCGTTCGGTATGGTCCATGCCATGACCAAACAGGATCAGCAGCGAGCCGAGAAGATCCTCGAATTCATCCGCGAACGGATCGACGAGCGGGGGTACCCGCCGACGGTGCGGGAGATCGCCGAGGCCGTCGGACTTGCTTCGACGTCGGCGGTCCATCACCACCTCTTGAAGCTCGAGCGCGAAGGCAAGCTCCAGAAGGACGCGACCCGCTCTCGCGCGCTCACCATCCCTGGCTCGCGCGGCACGCGGCCGGTCGTGGCGCCCATCGTCGGCGAGATCGCCGCTGGTGAGCCGATCTACGCCTATGAGGACAAGACCGAGACCATGAGCCTCCCCAGCGAGCTCGCGGCCAAGGGGCGCGACACGTTCGTCCTGCGGGTGCGCGGGAAGTCGATGATCGAGGACCACATCGACGACGGCGATTACGTCGTCGTGCAGTCGCAGAACACCGCGCGTGACGGGGACATCATCGTGGCGCTGCTCGAGGACAGCCGCGCGACGCTGAAGCGCTTCTTCCGCGAGAAGGACCGCATCCGTCTGCAGCCGGCCAACGGTCAGATGCAGCCGATCTACACGCGCGACATCCAGATCCAAGGGAAGGTCATCGGCGTCATTCGACGTCTCGCGTAGAGATGCGCGACTAACATCGCGCGATGAAATAGCCCGCGCCGTTTGAGGTAATGCGTGCCGTCCCATGCACGCGCGCCGTCCGTAATCAGCCTTCGTGAGCTGAACCGCGCGCTCCTCGCGCGGCAGATGCTGCTCACGCGTCAGAAGGTCGTCGTCGTCGATGCCGTCGAGCGGCTCGGCGGGTTGCAGGCGCAGTGGGCGCCGTCGCCGTACGTCGCGCTCTGGTCACGGCTCGCGGGATTCACGCGCGAGTCGCTCACGAAGCCGATCGACCGCGGGGAGCTCATCAAGGCGACGCTGATGCGCGCGACGCTTCACCTCGTCTCGGCCCGCGAGTACGCGGCGTACTCGGTGGCCACGCTGGACGGAAGGTTCGGCGCATGGCGGCCGCCGGGCAGTCCGCTGCTAAAGGACCTCGAGGCGATGTACGCCTCCGTCCTCAAGCTGGCCGCGAAGACACCGCGCACGCGCGAGGAGATCCAGGCGCACATCGCCGCACACCTTCCGAAGAGCGCGGCGAAGGACGAGCGCGTGCGCAACTGGTTGCTCTTCGCCGCGATCGCGACCAGCGGTCTCATCTGGGAGCCGGCCTCGGCCCGGTTCGAGTACCGGCAGCTCGCGCGCTTCGTCGCACCGCCGGCGAAGCTGCGCAGGGCGCCCAAGCCCGACGCCGCCTACGACCTCGTCGTCCGCCACCACCTCGCGGCCTTCGGTCCGGCGAGCGTCCAGGACATCTC
>WNFF01007863.1_pt1 | contig 11712 bp, 12 predicted proteins | sample 5400441 | NCBI WGS metagenome assembly WNFF01 (sample SAMN13153345, study PRJNA577476) | soil metagenome | isolation source: 120 cm saprolite under Douglas fir tree site 2 hole 3 replicate 1 | place: USA:California | collected 2015-04-18
TTGTGAATCCCTCTGCGACCTTGGATTCGAATCGTGCGCTGGGAAGGCCTTCCGGATTCTAAAGTTGCGCCGTCCACCCCGTTTCGATTCCAATCTTACGCGGTCCCGCTATCTTAGCGCCTATGGGGCTTGACCCGCGCATCCATCGAAAAGAGTGACCCAGCAGGATGGATTGCATCAGAACTCGGGCCTGCCCGAGTTCTGCATCATTAGTGCCGCAAGTCGGGCAAGCCCGACTTGCGGTGTCAAGCCCGGCAATGACGACACTATTGCTGTCACATCCCGCTCCGCCGCGCGTCGAGGAGGCGGCGCACCGTCTGCATCGCCGGCAGACCGCCCACCAAGACATAGGCGAGCGGGCTGCGACCGCCGAAGATGCGATTGGTGTTGGGCCGCTGCATCCAGGCGTCGGCAAGCGCTTCGGAATAGAGGACGTTGAGCGCCCGGAAGATGCCGACGAGATAGGAGATGCGGGTGAGCGTGTCGGCACCGAGCGTCCGCTCCGGCTGCTTTTTCATCTCGTAGTACTGGCCGTTCGACACCCCGCCGAGCAGCGCCCGGGCGTCCTCGTCGCGCACGCGCCACCGCTCCATGATGTTGAGAAACGCCTTGATCGCCGACGGGCTCAGCCGCTCCCGCTCGGCCCTGTCCGAGAGGTCGACCAGCGGGGCCGGCTCGTAGCCGGTCAGGGGATAATGAGGCGCAAGAGGCACCGAGTTACTCCAATTTTGGAGTACATTAAGTCCGTTTCCGGATAAATCAAGGGGTTGGCCGTAGGTTGGGTCGACCCCGGGCTTGACCCGGGGGAGACCCAACGCGGCCGCGGGACGTTGGGTCTCGCAAGGGCTCGACCCAACCTACACGGTACGCGTTTGGCTTCTTTACGACATTTTTACTTGACTATGTTACGAAAATCAGGTAGGGTTCCGCCATCATCAAAAATTGCGCCTGGACGGCCGCTGCGGCGGCGCTGTCGATTGCTCGGCAGCGCGGCGCCGGCGCACGCGCGTCTTCGTTTGCGGATGGACGACATCGATGGCCGGCCACCGCGAACGCGCGCGCAAACGATATGCGCGGGACCCGGAATATCGCGAAAAAATTCTCGCGGGCGCTCGCGTCTATCGCACGGCCCGGGCGCCCGAGCTCTACCAGCGCCGAAAGAAACGCTACGCGCAAGACCCGGAATTTCGGCAGGAAATTCTTGCCTCCAATCGTGCCTCGCGCGCCCGCCACCGGGACGAGGCCGCGGAGCGCAGGAGGAAGCGATACGCGCAGGACCCGGAATATCGGCGAAAAATCCTCGCCTGGAACAAGGCATCCAAGGCCGCCCACCGGGCCGAGATCAATGCGCACCTGCGCGAGCGCTACGCGAGCGACCCCGAATTCCGGGAACGCAAGCTCGCCCGCGGTCGCGGCGAGCGCCGGCGCAAGAGCCTGCTGGCGACCCTATACGGGATGACGCTTGCCGACTACGAGGCCTTGCTGGCACGGCAGGGCGGCGTTTGCGCGATCTGCCGGGAGCGACCCGCCTGCAGGCTCTACGTCGATCACTGTCACGCGACCGGATGGGTGCGCGGCCTCCTGTGCATCTGCTGCAATTTCGCCCTCGGCCTCTTCAAGGATCGGCCGGACCGGCTGCGCGCCGGCGCCGCCTATCTGGAGGCGGCCATGGCTCGCGGTCGCCCAATCCGGTGAGTTTGACGAAAGGCGCGCGGCATACTCGGTGCGCTCCCTCTCCCCGCTTGCAACCGAACTCGGGTTTACCCGAGTTCGGTCACTTAATGACTGGCCGAAGTCGGATATATCCGACTTCGGCTGAGAGGGTCGGGGTGAGGGGGACTCACCCAAGCACTCAGGCCGTGGAGAGTCCCCCTCACCCGGCGCCTTCGGCGCCGACCTCTCCCCGCAAGCGGGGAGAGGTGGAGCCTGCTGCACGCTCGCAGTTATAAACCCAACGCGCGAGCTTGCTGCTCGCGCTGATTCCAACTCGCGGAAATGGGCCCCTACCCGCCCGGCACGAGGTCCGCGGGCAAGGCGTCCGGCCGATAGCGGCCGGGGCGGTTGCGCTGGAAATAGCCCGTGCTCTGCCACATGAACAGGGCGAAGAAGCCGCCGATCAGCGCCGCGCCGGTCAACGCGCCGACCGCCAGCGCGCGCACGGCGAGCGCCGCGAGGCCGAGCGCGCAGACGACGAACACGGCGAGCCCCGGCCAATAGAGGACGGCGGGCGTTCCGGTCTCGAACGAGGCGGCGCCGCCGGCGGCGACGATGCGCCGGTGCAGCTCGCGGATGAAATCGCCGTAGGCCTGGTCCTGCGCCTGCTGCTCGACCAGCGAGCGCCACGAGGTCGAGGCGATCGACAGCCGCGGGCCGTCGGTCGGCCAGATCTCGGCGACGAAGCGCCGCGTCTGCATGGTCACCGGGCGAAACGACAGCCGCACCCGGCCGATGCGGGCATAGGCGACGCGGCCGCGATGGCGGCCCGCGCTCCATTCGAGCGCGTCCGGCGTGAGGCGGAATTCCCACGGCGCGCCCATCAGCGAGGGCTTGTGGCTGTAAACCAAGTCCGTATCGCCCGCGCGCTCTGACATCATGCCGACCGCCTCGATTTACCATCGGTCATGCGCGGGCTTGACCCGCGCATCCATCTTCTTTGCAAGAAAATTCTTACGAAGACTGATGGATTGCACCGAAACTCGGGCTTGCCCGAGTTTCGCAATGTTGAATGCCGCAAGTCGGGTAAACCCGACTTGCGGTGTCAAGCCCGGCAATGACGACCCCGGCGTCATTCGCGCGACCCGGCTTCGGAGGCGAGCTTGTCGACGCGGCGCAGCTGCGGGAACGCCCACATCCAGACCAGCATGGCCGCGATCGCGCCGCCGCCGCCGATCAGCGCCGACGGCACCGCGCCGATCAAGGCCGCGATCGTGCCGGCGCGAAATTCGCCGAGCGCGCCCGAGGAGCCCGTGAACATCGAGTTGACCGCCATGACGCGGCCGAGCATGTCATAAGGCGTGCGCATCTGCACCAGCGATTGCCGGATGACCACGCTCACCGCGTCCGACGCGCCGTAGATCACGAGCGCGAGGAACGACAGCTCGATCGAGGTCGACAGCCCGAACAGGAAGCTCGCGAGCCCGAACGTGCCGACCGCGGCGAACATGATGCGCCCGGCGCCGCGGTCGATGGCGCGGTGCGCGAGCACCGTCACGCCGCCGAGCAGGACCGCGAACAGGTCGAGCGAGATCGCGCCGAGCAGGATCGGCCGGCCGCGGATATAGCGAAAGCCGGCGAACAGGGTCTCGATGCTGATCGGCTTGCGCGCCTCCTCCCGGCGCGGCGCGATGCGCACGAGGCTGATCAGCACGCTCGCGGCGATGAAGATCGCGGTGCAGGCCAGGTAGACCGTGGCCGGGCCGAGCGCGTAAAGGAAGCCGCCGAGCGAGGGGCCGCAGATGACGGCGGTCTGCTGCGCGCTCGCGGACGCCGCGATCGCGCGCGGCAGCAGCATCACCGGCACGACGCCGGGCAGCAGCGCGTGGATGCTCGGCATCTCGAAGGCCCGCGCCGTCGCCGAGACGAAGAGGATCGCCAGCATGGCGTCGCGGCTGATCGAGCCCGCCGCGGTGCCGGCGGCAAGCGCGAGCGCCGCCAGCGCCTTCGCCACCTGGCAGGTCGCGGCCACGGCGCGGCGGTCGTAGCGGTCGGCGACCTGGCCGATGAGCACGGAGAGCGCCAGGAGCGGGACGAACTGCACCAACCCGACCAGGCCGAGGTCGAAGGGATCGTGGGTGAGGTCGTAGATCTGCCAGCCGACCGCCACCCCCTGCATCATGTAGGCGCCGTTGGTGAAGGTGCGCGCGCACCAGAACAGCATGAACGAGCGGTGGCGCGTCAGGCGCGTCGGGGAAGCGGCGGGGGCGGGCATGAATCTCTCACGTCATGGCCGGGCTTGTCCCGGCCATCCACGTCTTTGACCTGCGTACCATTAAAGGCGTGGATGCCCGGCACAAGGCCGGGCATGACGCCGGAGTCCGTAGGTTGGGTCGAGCTCTTGCGAGACCCAACATCGCTCGGCACACGCGTCAGCGGCGTGTTGGGTCTCGCTACGCTCGACCCAACCTACAGCGGAATCGCGAGCAGGGTATCGATCAGGCGGCTGTCGAGGATCACGAGCTTCTCGGCGAAGCGCGCCGCGCCGTCCTCGACGATCAGGCGGTCGTGGTAGCGGCCGGTCGCGAACAGCACGGTCTCGCCGGTATGCATGATGCGCGCGACCATGAAGCTCGTCCGCGCGACGCCCCCCTCCCCCGGCTCGATCAGCGGCGGGCCGATGACGTGGCGGTAGCGCTGCGCCTCGTAGACGTTGGCCTCGCGCAGCGAGCGGACGCGGTCGCGCAGCATCGCGCGCGAGGTCGCGTAGATCATCGCGAGCGGCAGGCCGCGCTCGAAATTCTCCGCCGTGGTGACGCGGTAGCGGCCGTCCGCGCTGAAGAAATCCGGCCACGCCTCGAGCTTGTTGTCGTCGATCGCCGCCACGTAGCGGGCGTTGAGATCCTGGATCTGGCGCGCCAGCTCGCTGGTCATTTGCGTCTTCGTGGATGGGGTCAACGCGGTCTTGCCCGGCCTCACGCTGAGGAGCATCGCAGCGCAGGCCGCACGCATGCGGTCCGGCAAGCACGATCGCGCTGCGATGCGTCTCGAAGCGTGAGGCCGCCCCGACCCGGGCCGCCCTCATCCTTCGAGACGCGCGCGCGCATGTTCAGAGCGCGAGGCGGCATCGCGCCGCGCGCGCTCCTCAGGATGAGGGCGGAACAGAGGCCGCGCGCGCGTCTCGAAGGGCGGCCCCCGGCCGAGACGACTGCGTTGCGATGCATCTCGAAGCATGAGGTCGCTCTGCGTGCCATCAAGAGCCTTCCGAAGAGCCTCGTTGTCGCCTTTTTGAGAGATCGGGAAGCCGCCAGAATTCGCCGCGAATCAAAGCCTCCTTCTTCGCACGCGACCACCCCTTTACTTGTCGCTCGGCCGCGATCGCGTCGGTGATCCGGTCGAACCATTGCGAGAAGACCAAGGTAACCGGGCGACGCTGCGCGGTGTATCCACCGTAGGTTCCGGCGTTGTGCTCGGCGACTCGCTGCTCAAGACCCGCGCCGCAGTGCCGGTGTAGTAACTGCCGTCGGCGCAACGCACGATGTAAAGATGGGCACCGCCAATCATGGCCTGCTCGCACGGGCCTTATACCGAAACCATGGCAGCGCCGACAGGTCCAGGCAAGTTCGGTGGCCCGAGTTCGGTGGCCGCCCTCATCCTTCGAGACGGCCGCGCCTCGCCCTGAGGAGCCGGCGCAGCCGGCGTCTCGAAGGGCGCGCCCTCCTCAGGATGAGGGTGAGGGAATCGCCGCGCCTCGCCCTGAGGAGCCGGCGCAGCCGGCGTCTCGAAGGGCGCGGCCTCCTCAGGATGAGGGCGGAGCAAGCGCCGCGCGGACCCACGCTACAGGCCCATCAGTCCGCGGTACTCGTTCCAGAAGCCGCGCACCGCCGCCTCGGTGACGCGATTGTCCGCGGAGGCGATGCCCGACCCGCCCATCTCCACCACCGAGATGAGATCGCCCGCGCTGCCGACCGCGCGCTGCACGAAGCCGGGCGCGGCGCCGTCCTCCATCGAGATGTAGCCGGCCGGGCCGATCAGATTGGCTTGCCGCAAGCGCCGCTCGGTCATCGCCTCGTCGTCGGTGGTGAAGCCGAAGCAGGTCCAGACGAGCTCGGTCTTGTCGAGGCCCTGCGGCACGAGCCGCCGCACCGCCAGGCTGTTGCGGGTCTGCTGCAGCACGAAGGTCGGGAACACGGAGAGAATCTGCAAGCCGATGCCGTCGCCGAACTCATCGACCGCTTCCAGCAATTCGGGCGCCGCGAGCCCGAAGCCTTCCTGCGCCGCGCGCATCCCGGCCTGCTCGTATTCCCGGCCGCCGCCGCCGTCGGCGAGCGAGTAGCTCACGTGGTGGCCGCCGGACTGGCTCACCACGAGACCGCCCTTCTGCGACAGCCGGTTGAGCCGGAAGGTGGTGAAGAACGTGTGCAAGAGGCTCGCGTGATAGCTGTCCTTCACGTTCTCCATGTAGAGCTTCCAGTTGCTCGGCAGCGTCTGGCTGTAGCCGCCGAGGAGCTTGACCGGCGCGCGCATCACCCGGCGGATGCGGCTTGCGATCTCCGGCCCGAGATATTCTTCGAGCGGCGGCGCGTCGGCGGCGAGCGTGCCGAACACCAGGCCCGCGAGCGTCGCGAGGCGCAGCTGGCGCGGTCCGTGCGATTCCGGGCGACAGTCCGCCGGCATCCCGCCCTTGCCGCCGAGGCCCTTGCGGAACGCGACCGCGGTGAGATTGCCGGCGAGATCGTAGCACCAGTTGTGATAGACGCAGACGATGTCGCGCGCCTCGCCGCTCTCCGCGAGCACGAGCAGCGAGCCGCGGTGGGCGCAGCGGTTCTCGAACGCGTGGAGCTCGCCGTCCTTGTCGCGCGTCACCACCACCGGCATGGCGCCGAGGCTCGAGCGGCGATAGCGGTTTGCGGCGGGCAGCTCGGCTTCGAGGCACAGGAAATTCCAGGTCGGACCGCGAAAGATGCGCGCCTGCTCCTCGTCGTAGAGGTCGCGGTCGCAATAGACCCAATAGGGCACGCGCGTGAGACCTTCGGCGGGCCAGTGGCGCGTCTCGGCTGCGATGGTCATGGCGTCACCTTGGACCACCTTCGCTCGCGGTTGGCAAAGACCGCAAGCGGCAATCTCGGCTTATCCCTCCCACGCGAAGCGGGGGAGGGTGGCCGAGCGTAGCGAGGCCGGGTGGGGGATGAAGTTCGCTCGCACGGCGCTCGGAAGAAACCCCACCCGACCCGCCTCGCTACGCTCGGCGGGCCACCCTCCCCTTGCGGGGAGGGATGACGCTGTCACTCCAGCGTCACGTTGGCGGCCTTGATCACCTTGCGCCAGCGCTCGACCTCCTCGCGCATGTAGGCGGCCGTCGCCCGCGGCGCGCCGCCGATCGGCTCGGCCGACAGCTGGCCGAGGCGCTTCAGGACATCGGGCTCGCGCAGCGCCTCGTTGACGTCGGCGTTGATCTTGTCGATCACCGCCGGCGGCGTCTTCGGCGGCGCGACGATGGCGAACCAGGCCGCCGATTCGAAGCCGGCAAGCGTCTCGGCGATGGTCGGGACGTCGGCGAGCGCGGCCATGCGCTTCTCCGCCGCCACGCCGAGCAGCTTGAGCTGCCCGCTTCTCACCAGCGGCAGCGAGACCCCGAGATTGTCGAACATGAGGTCGACGCTGCCCGCGACCAGATCGGTCAGCGCCGGCGCCGAGCCGCGGTAAGGCACCTGCTGGAATTTGACGCCCGCCATCATCTGGAACATCTCGGAGGTGAGATGGGAGGTGGTGCCGTTGCCTTGCGTGGCGCAGGTGAGCTTGCCGGGATTGGCCTTGGCATAGGCGATGAGCTCGCCGACGCTGCCCTGGGGCAGCTTCGGATTGACGAGCAGCGCGTTCGGCACCCTTCCCATGATGACGATGGGCACGAACTCGGTCGGGTCGAAGCCGAGCTTGGGATAGAGGTTCTGGTTGATCACCAGCGGCGGCGGCGGCGCCGAGAGCAGCGTGTAGCCGTCCGGCTCCGCCTTGGCCACCGCCTCGGCGCCGATATTGCCGGCGGCGCCGGTGCGGTTCTCGATCACCACCGGATGGCCCCATTTGCGCGCCAGCCAGTCGGCGAAAATGCGCGGCATCACGTCGGCGGTGCCGCCGGCGGGAAACGGCACGACGATCTTCACCGCCCGCGACGGATAGTCCTGCGCCCTTGCGGCGGGCAGCGCGATCAGCGTGACGGCCAGCGCGAGCGCAAGCGGCAAACTCGGCTTATCCCTCCCCCGCGAAGCGGGGGAGGGTGGCCGAGCGAAGCGAGGCCGGGTGGGGGGACACACGACGATTCGTGGCGTGCCTTCCCCCACCCCACCCCTCCCCCGCAAGCGGGGGAGGGAGCGGACCGAGTTTGCCGCCCGTGTTGATGCCAACTTCATCGGCGACTCCTTATCCAATCATCGCGATCAATCGACGGCGATCTTCGCGGCCTCGACCACGGCACCCCAGGTCGCGAGACTTTGCCTGATCATATCCCGCATCTCGTCCGGCGTGCTGCCGAGCGGCTCGGCTTCGAGCGCGAGGATGCGCGCCTTGAGGTCGCCTTGCTGGAATCCCTGCCGGATCGCATCCGACACCTTCCCGGTGATCTCCTTCGGCGTGATCGCCCGAGCGGGAAAGGCGGCTTGCGCGTGCGCGCCGGCGTGCGCCAGCACGAGCAGCGCCGCGCCGCCGACGATCGCCAAGCCGGGCTGCCGAACCATGCGGTTGCTCACTCGTAGAAGGCGGGCGACATCTTCAGGCCGTCGCGCTGCGCCTTGTCGTGATTGATCCACAGCTGCGCCTTTTCCCTCGCCATGACGTCGGCCATGCGCTGCATCGACGCAACGGTCTCATCCTTGCCGGTGTTGCCCTCCGGCACGCGCCGATTGTCCCAGTTGTCCTTGAAGTGGACGGCATCGCCCGAGAGCAGCAGCGCGCCGGTCCTCGGCAGCTTCACCAGCAGGGATTGGTGGCCCGGCGTATGGCCCGGCGTCGCGATGATCACGACGCTGCCGTCGCCGAACACGTCGTGATCGCCCGCGAGCTTCGTCACCGGATGCTCGGGCTTGAAGCGGCCGACGCCGAGCGGATTGGGCCACTCGTATTCGGCCTTCTGCACCAGCAGCATCACCTGCGGAAACATTTCGACATTGCCGACGTGATCCGGATGGGTATGCGATACCGCCACGTATTTCAGGTCCGCGGGCTTGACCCCGAGCTCGGCGAGCTGCGCGGCGAGCGTCTTCGGCCGCCGCCAATGGGTCATGCGCGGGTCGGGAGGACGTTGGCCCTCGGGCAACGCGGCGATGGCGTCGGCCACGCCGGTATCCCACAGCAGCCAACCCTCCCGGTGCTTGATCAGGTAGCAATTGTCGACGAAGTCCATCGACTTGCCGACGTTCACGCCGGGCGACCAGCGCGAAATGTCGCCGGCGACCCCCTCGCCGCAGTTGAGGACGTAGAGCCGCTCCACGCCCGCCTTTTCGCCTTGCGCCGCAGCTTGCTGCGTCGAGGCCGCCGCGATCACGGCCGCGAGACCTGCGGCAAGAACGAGAAAACCGGATTTCATGGCGCCTCCTCCTTCTCACGTTCGCTGAGCTTTGGGGCCGGCCGGCTCGTTCGGATTCGCATCCGCGCCGGGGGCCGTTGCGTACAATACCATGATCTCGAGACCGGTGATCAGCCGCCCATTTCGGCTGCGAGACCTGCCGGGAAGACCCCTTCTTTCCCGGCGCGCCTTCTGCTAACCATGCCGCCGCCGAGCTTTGAGTCCAACGGTCGCTTTGCCGATGATGAAGAAAAGGCGCAGCGACCACAACCGACGCCGTCGATGGGGCGACGGCGCCACGAGGCCAATACGAGGGTTCCCATGATCAGCTTTTTCCTTCGCTCCATCGCGTTTGCGACGGTTTTCGCCGTCGGCGTCGTGAGTGCCGCCCCATCCGCATATGCGGCGTCCTTCGACGGCCCGTGGAGCGTGGTCGTCGTGACCAAGCAGGGACCCTGCGACCCGACCTACCGCTACGGCATCACCATCAGCAACGGCGTCGTCTATTACGCCGGCGGCGGCGCGGTCAGTCTCACCGGACGGGTGGCGCCGTCCGGCGCGGTCAGCGTGAGGGTCGCGAGCGGTCCGCAATATGCCCTGGGCACCGGGCGGCTCTCGCGCAGCAGCGGCGGCGGCAGCTGGCGCGGCCAGGGCGCGTCGGGGGCCTGCTCCGGCAGTTGGGCCGCAAGCCGGGGCTGAAGATCGCGTATCACCGGCGGTCGCTCAGCTCTCCGACCGGTCACACTCCGCTCACCCCCGCGAAAGCGGGCGTCCAGCTGGGTCCCCGCAACGGGGTCCCCGTCGCGCAAGCGCGACGGGGTGCCCCTCGCGGGGACGAGCGGAGAGGGCGCGCGCTCGACCCGACCTACACACCGCCGACGCCTCGAAAAAGCTAAGATTATCCTGCAACGCCGCTGCGCACCGATCGGAGGCCAATCTTGCACAGGCTGCGTATTTTCGCTGGCATTGCCGTCGCGCTGACGGCCTGCATGGTGCTCGCATCCGCCCCACCGCTGCCGGGGACCTCCGCGCACGCGCAGAAATTCGCCGAAGCAAGGAAGAAGGTCGAGAGGAAGGGGCCGGCTCCCAAGGAGCAAGCCAAGGAGCAGCAGGAGCGGCCCGCATTCGCGGTGGAGGACGAGGAAACCGCCGTCATCCCCGGCATTCCGGACGCGCGGGCCTGGGGCGATTCGGAGACGGATTTCGCGCGCCTGCTGCCGCAGGCGAGCGGGCCGTGGCTGGCGATTTCCGGCGGCGGATCGGACGGCGCGTACGGCGGCGGCGTGCTCGCCGGCTGGTCGGAAGCGGGCACGCGGCCCGAGTTCGCCGTCGTGACCGGGGCGAGCATCGGCGCGCTGATCGCGCCGTTCGCGTTCCTCGGGTCGCGCTACGACGACGAGATCCGCAACAATTTCACCACCATCGCCGCCGCCGACATCTTCGAGGATCGGATGATCCGCGACGGCCTGTTCGACGACTGGCCGCTCAAGCGCCTGATCGAGCAGCGCGTGACGCCGAAGCTGCTTGCCGAAATCGCGGCCGAGCATGCCCGCGGCCGCCGCCTCTTGGTCGCGACCACCAACCTCGACGCCGGCCGCCGGGTGGTGTGGAACATGGGCACGATCGCCGCGCGCGGCGACGACAAGGCGCTCAAGCTGTTCCGCGACGTCCTGCTGGCGTCCGCCAGCATTCCCGGATTCTTTTCGCCGGTCGCGATCGCGGTCGAAGCCGACGGCAGGAAATTCGAGGAGCTGCACGGGGACGGCACGGTGACGAGCCCCATCTTCATCGTGCCGGAATCGATGTTGTCGGCGAGCAGCACCGCGCGCCCGCCCGTCAAGGAGCTCTACGTCATCGTGAACTCGAAGCTCGGGCCGGAATTCAAGCTGATCGACCGCACCATTGCGGGCGTGCTCGGGCGCTCCATCGCCGTGGCGCTCACCTCGGCGCTGCGCGCGCAGATCGCGCTGATCCGCGTCGGCGCGCAGCGGCACGGCATCGCGCTGCGCATCGCCCGCGTCGACGAAGCCTTCAACCACCCCTCGCGCGGCCCGTTCGACGGCCAGTACATGAAGGCGCTGTACGCGTTCGGGGTCGCCGCCGGCAAGAGCGGCACCGCCTTCGAGGACGCGTTGCCCGGCCTTTCCCTGCGCGGAACCGAAAAACCCCAATAGCCGGCGCCGCCACGGGAACATTTGCCCCGCCGACGCGTTGGTCGGTCGTACGCCGTCAATCCGCGAGGGAATGTCTTTGCGCGTTCACACGTTGATCGCCGCCATAATCGCGACCGTCGCCGCCGCCGGTGCCGCGACCGCGCAGCCGAAAGGCGACGCGCCCGCGCAGCAGAACGGTGCTGCCTGTCCGCCCGACGTCGCGGGCGAGGCGCCGACGGTCGGTCGCGGCGACTCGAAGTCGTTGAGCGACAAGCTCGCCCAATCGAAGGGCGTCATCTGCCCGCCCGCCGGGGTCGATCAGGAGATGCAGGTGACGCCACCCGGTGG
>WNFF01006971.1_pt1 | contig 11707 bp, 15 predicted proteins | sample 5400441 | NCBI WGS metagenome assembly WNFF01 (sample SAMN13153345, study PRJNA577476) | soil metagenome | isolation source: 120 cm saprolite under Douglas fir tree site 2 hole 3 replicate 1 | place: USA:California | collected 2015-04-18
CTTTGCCTTTAACAAGCCGGCCGCCACCTCGATCGCCGGCTTCCACGGCTCCAACATCTGCGACACCCCGCCGGCCCAGGTCGGCAACATCACGGTCTGGAACGGGTTCACCTCGTGCTGGTTCAGCGCCGGTCTGCACGACCCGACCTACATCCCGGCGATCGTGGTCAGCCTCCAGATTGCCGCCGTGGCGTCGGTCATCTCCACCGCTCTCGGGCTGTGCGCGGCCCTCGCCCTAGCCCGGATGAAGCCGCGGCTCCGTGCGCCATTCGACTCTCTCGTGTACCTGGTCCTCGTCGTGCCCGAGATCGTCATCGCGGTGGCTTCCCTCATCTTCTTCGTGCAGGCGCGCAATTACACCCACGCCTTCCCGGCCCTGGGGAAGGGCACCATCCTGCTTGGCCAGGTGGTGTTCAACACCTCGGTAGCCATGCTCATAATCCGGGCCAGATTCGTGGGCATGGGCGATGTGCTCGAAGAGGCCGCCTACGATCTCGGCTCCGGGCCACTGGCCACGTTCCGCCAGATAACTCTGCCCAGGCTCATTCCCGCTATCGTGGCCGCAGCCCTCCTGTCGTTCACCTTCTCGTTCGACGACTATGTCCTGCCCGCGTTCACGAACGGCACGACCAACACCTGGCCGATTGTGCTGTACTCGGCCGTGCGCTTCGGCCTCACCCCTGCCGTCAACGCCCTCGCCACGATCATGCTCGCCGCCACGGCGATGGCGGTGGGTGTCACCGCCATCGTTCTGCGCCGCAGTCGAGTGCAGGTCACCCCCGGTCAAGAGAAGGCGCGAGGCCTCGACGCGGCCCTTGGCCTCCGTTAACTCCATGCTGGCGGGCTAGGGTCGTCTCATCTGCTGGGGGCTGGCCGGCTGGCGGGAGGAATGGTGAAGGTACTGGAGCGTTTCGGCGTGACCGGCAAGAAGGCCCTGGTCACCGGACTGGCGTCGCCCGGCGCGCTGGCCCCCGTATTGCCGCGCCAGGCCGGAGAGCATTCAACGGACGCGGAGGCCGAGCATGAGTGACTTCTACGGAATCAAGCCGGGTACGATACCCGGCTTTGCCCAGGCCGGCGGCGGGAAGTTCATGAGCGTTGAAGGGCTGCCGGAAGACACGGTACGGCACATGACCGTCTTCATGAACAAGCTGCGCGGGATGTACGCCGATGACCCGCTCGCGTTCGAGGTGTGCGTGCGGCACGTCGCCTCCATCATCGAGGACCAGCGCCGGAGCGAAGGTAAGACTGACCCGCGGGACAATGCCGCCTCTTGACGGGCGGCCGGCACCGTCCGGGACGCCGGGATCCCGGTCCTCTCCGGGGCCGAGTGGACCGTCGGCCGCCCGGCGCCAGGATTCCGGGTACTCTGGTCACAGAGAAACAAGCTGCCGGCCGCCGGAAAGGCGCATACTGATGGTAATGAAGCCTGCCCGCGCCGCGACCCGACGCTTCCTGCCCGGTAGTCCCTTCAACTCCATGCCCGCGGATCCCCCTGTTGAGCAGTTCGCCGTGCACGACCAGGTGACGCACGACAGGTACGGCCTGGGCAGGGTCATCCTCGTGGAGGATGACACCGCCTTGATTGTCGGCTTCGGCTCGCGTCAGGTGCGGATCATGTGGCCTTTCGCCAAGCTGACCAAGCTCTGACGCCGCCATCTCGCTGGCCGCCCCCGCGCTTCCGCGCGCGCCTATGCCTGGGCCCTGGCGCTGCGGCGTGGTGCGTGGCACTGTGCTGATATACGCGCCGGTGTTCGGTATTGCCTGGCGGGCAGGAACGGAGGTCGGGTGACGGCGATGGACCGCGTGGCGACGGAGCCTTCGGCGCATCTGGTGGCGCAGGCGCCGTCCTCAGGCGTCGGCCGCGTCGTTCCATACGCGAAACCGCTGCTGCGCGGCTGGCTGCACCTGATCTGGTTCGAGGCCTCGCTGGTGCTCGGGACTTTGGCGCTGGCCCATGCGCATGGCGCCGTGCGGATCACGGCGCTGGCCATCTACGCGCCCATCGTCAGCGCGATGTTCGGGGTCAGCGCGCTGTATCACCGCGGCGACTGGAACGCCGCGTGGCGGCGGCGCCTGCAGCGCCTGGACCACGCGATGATCTTCCTGCTCATCGTCGGCACGGCGACTCCCGCTTTCTTGCTCACCACCCGCGGCACCTTCCGGCTTACCTGCCTGATCGTGATATGGACGCTCACGTTCGCGGCGGGCGCGATCCACATGGCCTGGATGGGCGCGCCAGAGCTTCTGGTCGGCTCGACATTCGTCGCACTTGGCTGGGCGGGCGGTCTGGCGCTACCGGGGGTGTGGGTGCATTCCGGGATCGCAGCGGGAGCGCTGATGCTGGCCGGAGGCCTGCTTTACACGGTCGGAGCGCTGTCTTATCGCCGCCGCCGCCCTGATCCGTATCCGTCGGTCTTCGGCTACCACGAGGTCTTTCACGTTTTTGTCTGCGCCGCCGCGACATGCCAGTACATCGCGATAACCCTGTTCATCGCCTGACCCGTCAGGTCGCGATCGCGTCGGTGCCGCCCAGGAGGGCCAGGACCTCGCCGATGGTGCGTTCCCGTCCGTCTGGTTCTGGCAGCGGAAGGTGCGCCTGGATGTGATAGCGGTTGCGGCGGCCTTCCTTCTCCTTGACCACGTAGCCGGCCTCGACCAGGTCCGTGATGATGCCGAACGCGCTGCGTTCCGTTATATTCAGGCTGGCCGCGATGTCGCGCAGGCGCACCCCGGGGTCATGAGCGACGCACAGGAGAACCCGGGCGTGATTAGTCAGGAAGGTCCAGCTCGCCACCCTGATAAGGTAGCAGATTCCGGAAAAAGCTTGCTAGTTTCTAGATGCGGGTATAGCGTCGATATCAGGCACCGGACGTCAGCCGCCGCACCGCGGCTAGTTTCCCGGGGCTACCGGAGGAGCTCATGCGCATCCGCGCGATCATTGTGATCGTTGGTGCCCATGGCGCTCGCAACGCCGCGCTCTCGGCTGACGATGCCGGTGCCTGATGAAAGCTGCCGGCCCAATCTTCGTCGCAGCGTTCCGGCCGGCCGCTAACCAAGCGGCCGCCGAGGGCGCTGCGACGAACCCCCACGTGCCAAGGGAAGACATCATGCCCGAACCAGCCGAACCCCAGCCGGATCCGAGCCCCGCCACCACCCGGCCGCGCCCATCCCCGAACGGCACCGTCCCGCCAAAGCCATCGATCCCGCCCAAGCCACCGGAGGGTACCGAAGCGCTGTGACCGACTCCGCGGCTCCCAGCCTCAGTCTTGCCTCCCGAACCGAACGCGGCTACGTCATCGCCACGCTCAGGGGGGAGCTGGGCATTGATTCCGCGCCCGCGCTGCGCGAGCAGCTCCTCAGCCTGCTCCGCCCCGCCGGCCAGCCAGATGCTCGCGGGAGCCGGGCTGGATGACGCCGGCCGCCGTCGTGCGGTCTGCGGAGTCGCGCGTCGTCACGCGGACCGCGTCCCCGGTCCGCTGAGGCGGACACGATGAGGCCCTGCCCGTCGAACAGTGGCGCGACCAGCCGGTAGGAGTAGTCGCAGAGCCCTGGCAGCGTGCCTTCACGCCGCGGACGGGGTGCCCGTCTGCTCCGAGCGCTGCCTGCGGCGGGCGGTCCAGCAGGTACATCCAGTGCCAGAGCAGCGGGAGTCCCTGGCCGGCCTCGAGATCAGGCATCGGCACGCCGAGCAGCCCGGCGAGCGCTTCGGCCGGGCCGCAGGTGATCAGCTCGGTGAGCTCCCTGACCTCGCTCACGGATCCTCGGTGGCGGGTGGTGTCCGGGTCATCCGAGGGTGAAGGGGTCGCGGGTGCCGCCGGTGAGCTCGACCCAGATGGCCTTGGTCTGGGTGTACTCGTGCACCGCCTCGACGCCGTTCTCGCGGCCGAGCCCGCTGAGCCCGAAACCGCCGAACGGGACGTCCGGTCCGACGACCCGGTAGGCGTTGATCCACACGGTCCCGGTGCGCAGCGCGTGCGCCACCCGGTGCCCGCGGTGGATGTCCTTGGTCCACACCGCCCCGGCCAGGCCGTAGCGGCTGTCGTTGGCCAGCGCGATCGCCTCGTCCTCGGAGTCGAACGGGATGACCGCCAGCACCGGGCCGAACACCTCCTCGCACGCGACCGTCATCGTGGGCTTCACGTTGGTGAGCACGGTCGGCTGGACGAAGTACCCGCCGAGCCCGTCATCGGCGCGCCCGCCCGCGGCCACGGTCGCACCCTCGCTGGCGGCCGAAGAAAGGAACGAGAGCACCTTGCGGTACTGCGGCTCGGTGGCCACCGGGCCCATCTCGGTCTCGGCCGCCCGCGGGTCGCCGAGGCGGATCGAGCGGGCCCGGTCGACGATCTTGTCCACCAGCGTGTCATGGACCCGCCGGCTGACCAGCAGCCGCGAGCCGGCCATGCAGGTCTGCCCGGTGGCGGCGAACACCCCGGCCAGCACCCCGTTGCAGGCCGCGTCCAGGTCGGCGTCGTCGAACACCACGTGGGCGGACTTGCCGCCCAGTTCGAGCAGCACGCCGGTGATGTTCTGCGCGGCGGCCTTGGCCACTTCGGCGCCCACCAGGGTCGAGCCGGTGAACGCGATCTTGTCCACGTCGGGGTGCGCGGCCAGGGCCTGGCCCACTGCGGGCCCGAAGCCGGTCACGACGTTGAACACGCCCGGCGGGAACCCGGCCTCGTCCATCAGCGCGGCGAGTTCGACCGCCGAAGCGGGCGAGTAGTCGCTCGGCTTGGCCACCATCGTGCAGCCCGCGGCCAGGGCGGGCGCGAGCTTCCAGGTCAGCAGGAGCAGCGGGGAGTTCCACGGGACGATCGCCGCGACCACGCCGGCCGGCTCGTGCCGGGTGTAGACGAGGAAGTTCGGCTTGTCGACCGGGACCGTCGAGCCCTGGAGCTTATCGGCCAGCCCGGAGAAGTAGTAGAACCACTCGGGGATGCTGCCCAGCTGCCCGCGCATCTCCCGCAGCAGCTTGCCGGTGTCCCGGGTCTCGATTTCGGCCAGCCGGCCCGCGTCCCGCGCGATCAGGTCACCGAGCCTGCGCATCAGCCGGGCGCGCCCGAACCCGGTGAGCTGGCCCCAGGGCCCGGTCAGCGCGCGCCGGGCCGCGGCCACCGCGCTATCGACGTCCGCGGCGTCGCCGTCGGCCGCGCTGGCCCACGGCCTGGCGAGGTATGGGTCGACGGTGTCGTACCGCTTCCCTGATGCCGCCTCGACCCGGCGCCCGTCGATGACGAGCTGGTACTGCGGCCGATCGGTGCTGGTCTCCAGCGTGGTCATGATGTCCTCCTGGGCCTCGTCGTCAGCGTTTCACGTGTTCCCTGTGTACCCCGGAATTCGGCCAGGACGGAGGCGGTGTGCTGGCCCAGCGCCGGGACGGCGCCCATGGCCGCCTCGCGGCCGGGCACGCTGACCGGCGGGAGCAGAGCCCGCACCGGACCGGCCGGGGTATCCACCTCGCGCCACCGGTCCCTGACCGCGAGCTGCGGGTGAGCCGCGAATTCCGCGGGCGTGCGCAGCCGGGCGCTGGCGATCCCGGCCTCGTCCAGGACCGCCACGACCTCGTCCGGCGTCATGGATCCGATCGCGGCCTCGATGATGGCCGTCAGCTCGGCGTCGTGGGTCACGCGGTCCGGGTTGGTCGCGAACCGCTCGTCGGTGATCAGGTCCGGCCGGCGCAGCACCCGCTCGCAGAGCACGGCCCACTCGCGGTCATTCTGCAGGCCGAGGAAGACCTGTCCGCCGCGGGCGCAGTAGGGGCCGTACGGGGAGATGGACGCGTGCCGGGCGCCGGTGCGCCGGACGTCGCGCTCGCCGTAGACGGTGTAGTAGTAGGGCTGGCTCATCCACTCGCCCAGGGCGTCCAGCATGGCCACGTCGAAGCTGGATCCGCGGCCGGTGCGCTCCCGCTCGTACAGCGCGGTCAGCACGCCGCTGTAGGCGTACATCCCGGCGGCGATATCAGCCACCGAAATGCCCGCCTTGGCCGGCTCGTCCGGGGTGCCGGTGACCGACAGCAGCCCGGCTTCGCACTGCACCAGCAGGTCGTAGGCCTTCTTGTGCGCATACGGGCCGTCCGGCCCGTAGCCGGAGACCGAGCAGCAGATCAGCCGGGGATGACGGGCGCGGAGCTGGTCCGCGCCGAGCCCGAGGCGGTCGGCCGCGCCGGGCGCGAGGTTCTGCACGAAGACGTCGGCCCGGGCCAGCAAGGCGGCCAGCGCCGCCTGGCCCTCGGCGCTTTTGACGTCAAGCTCCACCGACTCCTTGCCCCGGTTCAGCCACACGAAGTAGCTCGCCAGGCCGAACACGGACCGGTCATAGTCACGCGCGAAGTCGCCGGTGCCCGGCCGCTCGACCTTGATGACCCGGGCGCCGAGGTCGGCGAGCTGCCTGGTGGCGAAGGGGGCCGCGACGGCCTGCTCCAGCGCGACGACCACGATCCCGGCTAGCGGCAGGGCGGTCATGAGGTGACCGGGTTCCGCTGGATCAGCTGGCGGGCGATGACGTTGCGCTGGATCTCGTTCGTGCCCTCGCCGACGATCATCAGCGGCGCGTCACGGAAGTAGCGTTCCACGTCGAACTCGGTGGAGTACCCGTAGCCGCCATGGATGCGCACCGCGTCTAGGGCGATCTCCATCGCGGTTTCCGACGCGAACAGCTTGGCCATGCCCGCCTCCATGTCCGCGCGCCGCCCGGAGTCGTAACACCGCGCGGAATACAGGACGAGCTGGCGGGCCGCGGTGAGCTTGGTCACCATGTCGGCGAGGTAGTTGCCGATGGACTGGTGCTTCCAGATCGGCTGGCCGAACGCCTCCCGCTGCTGGGCGTACCGCAGCGAGTCCTCCAGCGCGGCCTGGCCCACGCCGAGCGCGCGGGAGGCGACCTGGATCCGGCCGATCTCCAGGCCGCGCATCATCTGCGGGAAGCCGTCGCCTTCGCGCTCGCCCAGCAGCGCCGAATCCGGGACCCGGAAGTCCTCGAAGGTGATCTCGCAGCTCTCCACCCCCTTGTAGCCGAGCTTGGGCAGATCGCGCGACACGATGAAACCCGGGCCCGGCTCGGCCAGCACGATGCTGATGCCCGCGTGCGCGGGCTGGGCCGCCGGATCGGTCTTGCACAGCAGCGCGACCAGCCCGGAGCGCCGGGCGTTGGTAATCCAGGTCTTCGACCCGCTGATGACGTAGGAGGTGCTGTCGCGGCGGGCCACCGTCCGGATCGCCTGCAGGTCTGACCCGCCCCCCGGCTCGGTCAGCGCCATGGTCGCCCGCAGCTCGCCGGTGGCCATCCGCGGCAGGTAGGCACGCTTCTGCTCCTCGGTCCCGAACGCCTGCAGCAGCTTGGCCACGACCGTGTGGCCGCCCATGGCCCCGGCCAGGCTCATCCACCCGCGCGCCAGCTCCTCGGTGATCAGCGCGTAACAGGGCGTGCTGACCAGGGCGTCCCCCCAGGGCTCCGGGATCGCCAGGCCGAAGACGCCGAGGTGCTTCATCTGCTCGATGAGCTTGCCCGGGTAGGTGTTGGCGTGCTCGAGCTCGCGCACGACCGGCTTGACCTCGCGGTTGACGAAGTCGCGGACCAGCTCCACCATGGCGCGCTCGTCCTCGTTCAGCTCATCCATGCCTGCTCACTTCCCCGGCGTGGCGGGGAGGAACCGCCTGAGTATGCCAGGTGCGTTCTGGAAGGTCCACGTGGCCGGATCGGTATCAAGCCCGCGCACGCAGTCAGCCAGCTTGGACCGCAGCTGGGCGGCCGAGGGGGGCCGCGCCGGGGAGCCCGGCGGGAACTGCTGGCTCGCCCGCAGGATCGTCCCGTGGCTGGTATGGATTTCCGCCTCCAGCTGACCGTCGAGCAGCCAGCTGCCGCCCGGGTCGAGCTTCACCTCGACCAGGCTGACCAGCCGCCGGGCGGCCTCCCGGCGGACCGCGGAGTCGGTGAAGCTGCCGAACCCGGGATACGCGTCCAGCAGCGCGGCCGCGGCGGCGTACTCCAGGCTGAACTTGCCCTGCAACCCGGAGTCCGGCCGGTGATGGATCAGCGGCACGACCGTGGCTTCCGGGGTGCGCAGCACGATCCGGCTAATCCTGGCTGGATCCAGATCCTGCCCGGCGAGCTCTGAGATCGCGCTGATGGGCCGTTGCAGCGCATAACAGCACGGGTAGAGCTTGACCGCCAGCCCGTTCGGTACTGCCGGGCCGGCCGTATCGACCGCGGCCGGGTCGCCGCCGACCAGCCCGAGCCACGCGTCGACGGCCCCGGGATCGGCGTCCGCGCCCGCGGCCGCCAGGCTGGCCGCGCGGATCCCCGCATCGACGGCGAAGCCGACTTGCAGCGACTTGGCGTCCGTGCCGAAGGCCCGCTGGACCCCGCCGGCGGCGGGCACGGCCAGCGCCATGGCCACCGCGATCTTCTCCGTCGGCAGGCCCAGCGCGACGGCCGCTCCGGCGGCGCTGGCCGGTGCCCCGGCCGTGCAGGTCGCGTGCCAGCCGGCCGAATAGTGCGGCCAGCCCAGGGCCGTCCCGAGCCGCGCCATCACCCCCGCCGCGGCCAGGTAGGCGCGCGGCCCGCCGCCCGTCGCCAGGGCCGTGGGCACGCAGACCGCGCTGACATGCGTCGTCGACGGCATGTGCAGGTCATCGAAATCCAGGACGTGCCCGGCGACCGCCCAGCGCGCGCCCTCGGGCAGACTCGCGGCCAGCCGGGTGACGCGATGGTGCCGGGCGGCGAGCGCGACCGCCACCGTGTCCAGCAAGGACCGGTCCGCCAGCTCGAGGTCGCCCGGCTCCGGCTCCAGTTCCGCGGCCCACCGAGCCAGGGCGACGGCCACCGACGTCATCGGATCTGGGAGACCGCAAAAGATTTTTGACCGAACGGACCCGCAGTCGTGCCCCGGCTCACCACCTGCACTACACCCTCCAAGATTGGCCGCCTTAATAAAAGATATGTACGGCCATTTAGTCATAAAGGTAGGGCCTGAGTCAATCCAGGGCATACCCTCAGTCCATGGAGGTGCGACCCGCCGCTTACCGGACGCTGGCCACCCGGCTACGGGACGCGATCCGCAACGGCGAATACGCGAACGGACGGCAGCTGCCCACCGAGGAGCAGCTGTCGGCCAGCCATTCCGTCAGCAGGCAGACCGTCCGGCGGGCGATGCAAGACCTGGTATCGGAGGGAATCATCTACCGGGTCGCCGGCCGGGGCACCTACCCGGTCGCCGAGGAAGACAGGTACGTCAACCACTTCGGCTCCTGGACACCGAGTGCCAGGTCGTCAGCCCGCTGCAGCGCAAGGTCGACGTCGAGACCGCCGGCCGGCTCAGGCTCCCGTCAGACGACATCTTCATCGTGACGTTCGTCCGCCTGCACGCCGAGATCCCGTTCTGCTACACCTCCGTATACCTGCCGCCGCGGATCGGGCGTCTGCTGACCGATGTCGGCGAGCTGTCATCGCCCGGGGGGCGCAGCCGGGTGACGGTCATCGGGCTGATCGACTCGCGCACGAACGGATCTCTCACAGCGGCGGAGCAGAGCATCAGCGCGGCCGGCGCCCCCTCATTCGCGGCCCGGCATCTGGGCCGCGAAACGGGTGAGCCGCTGCTCCGGATCGACCGCCTGTACTTCGACGCCGAAGACGACCCCGTCGAGCTCGCCATCAGCTACTTCGACCCCGAGCACTACTCCTACCGGGTCAAGCTCAAGCGCAGGTCCCTGTAGCGTCGCTCCGAACACATCATCGCCGCGACCGCCGAACTCGCCAGGCTCACGGTGCTGCATTTCGATAAGGACTTCGACCTTATCGCCGAGATCACCGGCCAGCCCATCGGGCGCCTCAACGTGAGAGAACCACCGTTGCGGCAGCTACCCAGCCAGAATGCAACATAAGTTCAGCCGGACGGTGGCAGATGTGCTCGTTCGGCGGGTTGTGTCCGGGTTCTTACCAGCCGAGTTCGCTGAGCCGGTTGTCGTCAATGCCGAAGTGGTGGGCGATCTCGTGGATGACGGTGCGGCGGACCTGGTCGGCGACCTCCTGCTCGGTGCGGCAGATCGCGCAGATCGCCTGGCGGTAGATGGTGATGCGGTCGGGCAGCACCCCGGCGTACTGCGACGTGCGGCTGGTGAGCGGGATGCCCTGGTAGAGCCCGAGCAGGCCGGGCGGGCCCGGGCGGTGCTCGACCGTGACCGCGACATTGCGCATCAGCTGGCCGAGTTCTTCGGGCAGCCCGTCCAGCGCCATGACGACCATGTCTTCGAAACGGCCGGGTTCGACCTCAATCACCAGCCCATTGTCCAACGCAGCGCTGCCACGCCGGTCAGCCCTGGCGCAGATGGCGTGACACAACTCATCGCGCTCAAAGCATGCATGAGCGAGCGTTTCCGCGGGAACGCACGGGTGACGGTATCGCCCGGTCTGCGACATGAGCGGACGTTCTCTCAGCGCATACTTATGCGCGCTTGCCGAATCAACCGCATGCCCCTGCAGCTAGGCTGATCAGCGTGTCCGATCACTACCGCGCGCCGGGCTGGTTCACGCGTAACGTTTTCAACCAGTTGGTGGCATTCCTGACCAGGCAGGGCATCAGCGTTCTCGGCTCGCGGGTCCTTGCGGTGAAGGGCCGGACAAGTGGCGAGTGGCGTACCACGCCGGTGAACCTGCTCACCCACGATGGCCGCCGTTACCTCGTCGCACCCCGCGGCGAAACCCAGTGGGTGCGCAACCTGCGGGCCGCCGGCACCGGCGAACTGCGGCTGGGCAGGCGTGCCGAGAGCTTCCGCGGCCGAGAGCTCACCGACGACGAGAAAGTACCGGTCCTGCGCGCCTACCTCAAGAGGTGGAAGGCAGAGGTCGGGATCTTCTTCGAGGGCACCGGGCCGGACTCGAGCGACGACCAGATCCGCGCCATCGCGCCCAAACACCCGGCGTTCGAGGTGCTTCCTGTCAAGTAGGCCGTCGAAGTCAATACCGGCGGGTGCCTTCTGCTGGCCAGTTCCGAGATCACATGGCCAGCCATCCGCTCATGGCACTGCTACGGATGGCTGCGCGGGTACCCGCACGCGGCTGCCAGGGACGTTCCGGTCAGTGTCCCCGTCTGTTGCGGAATGCTCGCAGCAGAGCCTGGTATCGCTGGTCAGCGCCGGGGACCCCGCCGAAATGCGGGTCATGGTGCTGGCGGTTGACGTCATTGGCGAGCAGCGCGCAGACCCCGGCCCGCGCGGCTCCGGCCAGCAGCTCCGCTGACCCGTCCCGCGATCCGTTGTCCAGCTGAGCGGATCAAACGACGGATCACCGCCGTCGGTGAAGGGCCCGATCCCGGGCCGCCAGACCTGGGCTGGGTCCAGCAGCAGCGAGTACAGCCCAAAACGCTCGACCTGGTGCCATCGGTCCCACTGCGGCTCACCGACCAGGGCCGCACGATCGCCCTGCGCGGCGGCCAGCGCCGCGGACAGTACACCGGGCCGCGCGGCGATGACGTCAGAATCCAGGATCCAGATCCAGGCCGGCAGGGGGCCCGGCCGGGAGGCCAGCCAGGAGATCCCCTGGTTCAGGCCCGGGCCGTGCTGGCGGTTGACGTCATTGGCGAGCAGCGCGCAGACCCCGGCCCGCGCGGCTCCGGCCAGCAGCTCCGCTGACCCGTCCCGCGATCCGTTGTCCACGATCACGATCTCCAGGGCCGGCCAGGTCACGATCCGGCGCAGCGACCACAGCAAAA
>WNFF01005222.1_pt1 | contig 11706 bp, 10 predicted proteins | sample 5400441 | NCBI WGS metagenome assembly WNFF01 (sample SAMN13153345, study PRJNA577476) | soil metagenome | isolation source: 120 cm saprolite under Douglas fir tree site 2 hole 3 replicate 1 | place: USA:California | collected 2015-04-18
GGGGGTGAAGCCATTGTCGTTGAGAACTTCACGAAAAGTTACGGCTCCAATCGAGTCGTCGACCATGTAACATTTACTGTACACCAGGGAGAAGTCTTCGCATTGCTGGGTCCCAATGGCGCAGGCAAGACCACAACTATTGAAACGCTCGAAGGCTACCGTACTCCCGACCAGGGCAATCTACATGTTTTGGGGCTTAACCCCATCCGCGATTCGCAGGCGCTTAAATCACAGATTGGCGTGATGCTGCAACAGGACGGACTTTATCCAGGGCTGACCGCGCGCGAGGTGCTGCACCTCTTTGCAAGCTATTACAAGCAGCCGCAGCATATCGACAACCTGCTCGAACGCGTCGGCCTGAGTTCGGCAGCCAGAACGCGCTGTCGCAGGCTATCCGGCGGTCAGAAACGCCGCCTTGCCCTTGCTGTTGCGCTGGTGGGCAACCCGGCGCTGGTCTTTCTGGATGAGCCAACCGCCGGCATGGATCCACAAGCGCGACTGGCAACGTGGGAAATCATCCGAGCATTGAAAAGCGCCGGGGTCACCGTCTTGTTGACTACCCACTTGATGGACGAGGCTGAACGGCTGGCGGATCGCGTAGCCATTATAGATCATGGGCGGCTGATTGCGCTCGATACGCCAGCGGGCCTGACCGGGGTGCAGAATGCAACGGTGGTACGTTTCGTCGCACCTGCCGGACTAGATTGCACGCAACTGGCTGCGCTGCCGGCGGCACACAAGGCCGAGGAGATTCGCCCTGGAAGCTATTTGATTGAAACTGATGCGGCCCCGGTGCTGGTAGCAGCATTGGCGGCCTGGTTACGCGACCAGCAAATCACGCTCACTGAACTGCGCGTTGGACATGGCTCTCTCGAAGACCTCTTCCTACGCCTGACGGGAGCCGAGATAAGAGATTAGATTGCCATGACAACACACACTGTATCCCAACAAACACACGGCGAAAAAGCGGCGCCCTTTGGTCGTCAGATAGCAGCCCAGGCGCAGGTCGAGTTGCTTCTAACCCTGCGCCGCGGCGAGAGCGTCCTGATCACATTGATTGTGCCGGTACTACTACTGATCTTTTTTGCTTCGCTGAATATTGTACCCACAAGCAGTGGCAAAGCAGTAGATTTCCTCCTGCCAGGAATACTCGCACTGGCGATCATGGCAGCGGGCATGGTAAGCCTGGGTATCGCCAGCAGCGGGCATGGTAAGCCTGGGTATCGCCACTGCATACGAGCGTTACTACGGCGTACTCAAGCGTCTCGGCAGCTCCCCACTACCGCGCAGCGGCCTGATTATCGCCAAGGTGATCTCCGTCCTGGTATTGGAATTGATCCAGGTGATAGTCCTTGTGGCTGTGGCTGCCGCATTTTACGGCTGGCGGCCGGCAGGCGCACCGCTCTTAGCCCTGGCAGTTTTGGCTATAGGAACAGTGACATTCGCTGCGCTGGGACTTGCAATGGCCGGGGCATTGCGCGCCGAAGTAACACTCGCGGCTGCTAATGGACTTTTCCTGCTCTTCCTGCTGCTAGGCGGCGGGATCCTGCCGCTGAGCCACCTCCCTGGCCCACTGGCCGCAATCGCGCAAATCCTTCCTGCTGCTGCGCTTACGCAAGCCCTGCAAGCAACGCTGTCCAACGGCGCGGCCTTTCCTGGTTTTTCCCTGCTGACACTGGCAATCTGGGCAGTGCTCATCCTCCTGGTAGCCATAAAGACGTTTCGCTGGGAGTGAAACTACGCCGCCTTCCATACCCATTGATCGGGGCAGGTAAAATCAAGCACCGCCAGCTGTCCTCCGCCGTTAAGCGAACTAATAATGAACTGCGGCACGTTGGAAAGCTGGAGTTGATTCTGTTTGTCCGGCAACATCACGGAGATTCCATCCAGAGCAGACACATGTGAAATTGAATCATTAAACGTTTGGAGTTGACCCACGATGATTTCTACGTCAAACGTTACGGTATTGTCGCTCTTATCCAGGTCCATCAATCGCGGTATAATCGTGTCGTTCGCCTGGCGAAACGGGTCTCGGAAGCTGTAGTCCGTTTTAAAAGGGTTGTCGGCCTGGGCATGCGAGTAGGCAAATGCCTCAACGCAAAGATTGTATCTGTAAGCGCTGTGCGGTGTACGAACGAGGTGATCACGGGACACGGGTGTGGGTCCCGCCAGGCGTAGACGGACTAGCAGCAGGCTTGCGGCTATTACAATCAACACAAGGGCAAGGAGCATCCACCGTTTCATCAGTACACCTCTAAGCGCCTATCCATACGAATGACAGCGTTATTTTGGCTGGGGAAGCGTACCGGCCACCGATTCTTCCTCGCGCATTTCAGTTTCAAGCTCAGATGCATCTGAGCTTTGCGATTGCAGTTGCACTACAGTTACGAGGAACATCAGGAGAACGAGTACATGAAACGCAGTACACCAGGCACAGATTGTACGCAGGCGCACAATTTCCACATAGACCAGGTAGAGGACGGTCAGCATGCCCAGGAGAGCCCAGGCAAATTGTGTCACACGTATCCAGCGCCGCCCTGGTCCACCATACAAAGCAACCGCTGCCAGTGCAGCACTGACTACAGACCAGGCAAGCCCAGGTAGAGTGATGGGCACGGATGTACCTGGAACAACAGAGTAAGAACTGGAGAGGACACGCGCGCAATTGATGAGACCGCTATCAGAACAAACAAGGGGAGCATTTTCATAATGGACCAAAGTCAGATAAATAGCAATGCCCACACCCACTAATGAGAACACCAGTAAGAGTACCTGGCTTCCTGAGCGTTGTAGGTTTTTCATTGCCACCTCTTTACGGAAACTACTGATCCGACCGGATGAGTGCGCAGCACTAGCACGCAGTGCGTTTCCGGTCGGAATAAGATCCTTATCAAAAAACTGGTTAGATCGATTCCTCATATTTGCTAATAGCTTACCGTTGATGCAGCGCGATGTCAATATAGTTGCGGATCGGTTCTCCATCCGTAGGGGCGAGGGTGGTGGAGTGGGGAAGGGAGGGCCTTTATGGTCGCCTATTCGCACCAACTTAAGGCCCATTCGACCGCCTCCTGTTCCAGCAATTGGGCTGAATTAGGATGTTGCTTGCGCTTGTTCATCTGACACCCCGAACGCATGCGACGGCCGATCAGGTGCAAGGCCGAGCGCAGACTGCGCTGGCCTGCCAGCGCTTCCATGAGCGTCCAGCCGGTATCACGCACCACTTTGGCCAGTTTGACCAGGCTGCGTTGGGGGTCGTGCCAGGCGAAGAGCACGATCAGCCAGTGTTGCAGCAGCAGGCCGATCAGCTTGGCATACAGTTCACACAGCACGCGCCACGGATCGGCGGTGTGCCACTCATCGACCTGGCCATGCTGTTTCCACAGTTTGTACAACAGCTCCATCTGCCAGCGTTCGCGCAGCAGCACCAGGGCTTCCTCAAAGCGCAAGCGCTTGGCAGGCACATCGGTCACCAGGATCGTCCAGTCGGCGAGCTGCAAGGTCGCTTCACTGATCGTCTGCTGACGCCGTTGCGCATCGCGCAGCAAGTCCTCGCGTCGCTTCTCGGCCACCTCTTTGGGTACGCGCAGCAACAGCCTCCGCATCGGCAACCGTGCTCGGGCTCCCACCAGCACGCGCAGTTCCTTCATCTGTCCCACCCGCCGGGGCACCACGTCCAGCACGCACAGGCGCTGACCCTTGCGGGTGTAGAGCGCGGTGCCTGCCTGCAAACGCGTCAACGAGTAGGCGCCTGCCCGATGCCGCTCGGCCAGCCGACTCTGGTCAAAATAGCCCAGGTCTTCCACGTACAGACTGCCGGGCACCACCTCCTGCTCGTTGAACGGACTGCTGCGATCAGACGTGCGCCCATCGGTCAGCTCGGGTCCCCACAGCCGTCCGCGCTTGAGCTCCCAACGCACATGCAGTTTGACGGCCGCCGCTGTGTGGTCCTGAGTGCCGCCACAGCCCTGCCACTGCTCCGCCAACGCATCGGGCAGCGTCATACTACTACTATCTTGCAGAATCACCGCCGCAAAGCGCCGCAGCAGCCTGATCGGCACGTCCTGCGCTGCTTGGACGACGCTGCTGGTCAACTCCTCCAACACCGCATGCAACAAGCGCGCACACTCCGGCGTAAACCGCTTGTCGACCGCGCTGTCGGTCACCGACACCTCTCGCAGTTCCGCCGTTGAGGCCAACTCCTCCAGGCTGGCATGCGGGTGCTGTTGGAAGCCAAACACCAACATCTGCACCAAATCGGCTCCACTGAACTTGCGCTGGCGTTTGACGCAGCCCGTTTCTCGGGCGAGCTCACATGCTCGCTCTTCCAACACCCACTCCATCTGCTTTCCGACCTGTGATACACTACTCATGACTAGGCTCCTTTCTGACCTGATCGTCCTTGAAGATTTGTTTCTATCATGTCAGATTGAGCCTGCTTTTGTCATCCCTCCTTAAGTTGGTGCGAATAGGAGGGCCTTTATGGTCGCCCGCGTCCTGGTCCCTGTGCTCACCTGTGGGGCAATGCGATCACATCACCACCGGGCGACCATAAAGGCCCTCCAATAGGCATCAACCTAACACAAAGCTCATCAACATCCGTAGGGGCGAGGGTGGTGAGGAGTGGCGGGGAGGGCCTTTATGGTCGCCCGCGTCCTGGTTCCTGTGCTGACATGGAGGGGGAACGCGCTCACACCCCCGCCACCGGGCGACCATAAAGGCCCTCCCCGCATCCACCCAACCACTCTCGCCCCTACGGATCATCCGGCCTGCTGTCTAGCTTCCAGGCTGAGCTTGATGCCTATTGGTGGGCCTTGCTCCTTTCGTCTTGCCTGACCCGGAGGGTAGCTGCGCAGCAGCGTTGGCAAGACGGATAAGTGCCAATGGTCGCCCGCTCTACTCCATGGGCGGCGTGACCCTCTCAGAGAAATGACACGCCGCGTAATGCTCTCGCCCCTCTTTCGCCTCAAAGACGGGTTCAATTTCCCGGCAGATATTCTGCGCCATGGGACAGCGTGTATGAAAGCGGCAACCGGAGGGTATGTTGATCGGGCTGGGCAGGTCGCCGGAAAGAATGATACGCTGGCGACGCTTCTCGATCTGCGGGTCGGGGATAGGTACGGCTGAGAGCAACGCCTTCGTGTAGGGATGCTTGGGCGCCGCGTAGAGTTCGTCGCGGTCCGACAGCTCGACGATTTTTCCCAGGTACATCACTGCAATACGATCAGCTACATGGCGCACGACACTGAGATCATGTGAAACGAAGAGATACGTTAAATTGAATTGCCGTTGCAGCCGCTGCAGCAAGTTGAGTACCTGGGCACGAATTGAGACATCCAGGGCAGAAACAGGCTCGTCAGCAATCACAAATTCTGGATTGATCGACAGGGCGCGCGCGACCGCGATGCGTTGTCGTTGTCCGCCACTAAATTCGTGTGGGTAGCGATCGATGTACTCAGGGCGCAGGCCGACAACACGTAAAAGCTCCGCTGTGCGCTCGCGAATCTCCGCCCTGGAGGCCACTTTATAGATATGCATTGGTTCGGCGATGAGCGACCCGATTGTGTAACGTGGATTCAGCGAGGCATAGGGGTCCTGAAAGATCATCTGCACGCGCTGGCGAATCTGGCGCAATTCCTCGCCATCCAATTTTGCCAGGTCCTTGTCTTCAAAAAGAATTTGCCCGGCAGTAGGCTTATACAGCCGCACGATAGTCCGTCCAATGGTGGTCTTGCCCGAACCACTTTCACCCACCAGCCCCATCGTTTGACCACGTTCGATGCTAAAACTGATCCCATCGACTGCGCGCACATTACCGACGACACGCTGAAACACGATGCCGCGCGTCACGGGGAAGTACATCTTGAGATCACGCACATCGACCAGCGTTTTACTCGCTACAAGTGTATCTGCCATCTACTTCTCCTCCGCTGCCGTCAGTGCTGTCGCCGCTTTGCCGTTCGTGGCAGCCAGCATTTTCTCTATTCTGGCCTGGCGCCGCCTCTCCGCGTAGGCCTGCTCATTCGGATCGGTTACATCTACCCAGCACGCCTTGAGGTGAGCGGAATTACCCGCAACAGGATCAAGAGGAGGCATGGTACGACAAATAGCACGAGCAAAGGCGCACCGGGGCATAAAGGGGCAGCCTGGTGGAGGTTGCAACAGGTCGGGAGGAGCGCCTTCAATGGTCTTTAGTTGGGAGTGACGTGCCTCATCGACACGGGGTACGGAGTCTAACAAACCCAGGGTATAGGGGTGACGCGGATTAGCAAACAGCTCATCAGTAGGCGCGGTTTCGACTACCTTGCCGGCATACATGACTACCACGCGGTCGGTCATACCGGCAACAACGCCAAGGTCGTGCGTAATCAGAATCACCGCCGTTCCAAAATCGCTACACACACCGTTAATCAGTTCGAGAATCTGCGCCTGTACGGTGACATCCAACGCGGTCGTTGGCTCATCGGCAATCAGCAGTTTGGGGTTACAGGCCAGGGCAATGGAGATCATCACACGCTGGCGCATTCCTCCACTGAACTGGTGCGGATAGGAGTTGATACGTTCAGCAGCCGCGGGAATGCCGACCTGCTCTAACAACGAAACGGCGCGCTTGCGCGCTTCATCTTTGCTCAATTTCAAGTGAATGCGCAGCGCCTCGCCGATCTGGTTGCCAACGGTCATGGTCGGGTTGAGGCAGGTCATGGGGTCCTGAAAGATCATCCCGATCTTGCCCCCGCGTATCTTGCGCATCTCGCTTTCAGATAGATCGAGTAGTTCCTGTTCCTCAAATAACACACTGCCACCAGCGATTTCCCCTGGTGGTTGGGGCAGCAGGCGCATAATCGAGAGGGCCGTCACGCTTTTGCCACAGCCGCTCTCGCCTACTATGCCCAACCTCTCGCCTGGTTTGATCGCAAAACTTACGCCATCGACAGCACGTACCCGGCCAGCTCTCACTTTAAAATACGTCTTGAGATCCCGGATCTCTAGCAGATACTCTCCCAACTTTGTCGCTCCTTTTACCAGGTGTGTACCTAACGTTCCGTCATGTAGGGATCAAGCGCGTCACGCAGGCCATCGCCTACCAGGTTCACGCTGAGCACCGTCAGAACGATCAGCACACCCGGAACGAGGACCAGCCAGGGATCAACATCAAAGAGACCGTTACCTGCTTCGATCATATTGCCCCAGCTTGCACCAGGGGGCTTGATCCCAAAGCCAAAGTAGCTCAGGACCGACTCCAGGATGATGTTCGCGCCGATCAACAACGTGGCATTCACGATGATTGGCCCGGCTGCATTGGGCAGCATATGGCGAAACATCAGGCGGAAGTTCCGCGCTCCAATGGTGCGCGAGGCCAGCACGTATTCTCGCTCCTTGAGCGCCAGGAACTCCCCGCGCACCAGGCGCGCCGCATAGGTCCAGCCAAAGAACGCGATCAAGATGACCACACTTTTAGGGGTGCCATCGGTGAAGGTCGCGGAAAGCACGAAGAGCAGCAGGTACAGAGGCACGGCCAGGATGACATCCGTAAAACGCATCAGTACATTGTCAACGGCCCCGCCGTAGTAGCCAGCAAAAGCTCCTATCCCGACCCCTAAGAGAATGGCCAGCAGCATCGAGGCCAGACCCACGGACAGCGAGACCCTGCCGCCGGCCATCACCCGCGCCAGCGTATCGCGTCCCACGTCGTCCGTACCCAACGGGTGAGCCAGCGAGGGCGGGGCTAACGTTTCAGACACATTCAGGATATTCTGCGCATCGGGGTCGGTTCGCCAAAGCGCTGGTCCCATGAAACAGAAGAGAAAGAGCAGGATCAGGAAGACCGCGCCACCGATCGCCGCTTTGTTGCGCACAAAGCGGTCGAAGATGATGCGTGCCTGGCTCCGCCGCTTCTGCACCAGCGCGGGGGTCAGCTCTAAAAACGGCTCGACCTCATCGACAGTTACATGCATTGCATTGAGCTCTTCGGATATGTCCACAGATGTCTCCTTTTCTCAGGAACAGTCGTGCTCCGCAGCTTACGCGTAGCGGATACGCGGATCCATTACTCCATAGAGGATATCTGCTATCAGGTTGAAGGCAATCACAAAGAACGCGCTGAGTATCAACATGGCGATCAGCACCGGATAGTCCCGGGCATCCAGGCTGTCAATAAACAGCAACCCCATGCCCGGCCAGGCAAACACGCCCTCGGTAATCGTCGCCCCACCGGCTATGGCTCCAAAATCGAGCGCGACGATCGTAATCAGGGGAATCACCGCGTTGCGCAGCGCGTGGCGCACGAGCAGGGTTGTCGGACCCACCCCCTTCGCACGCGCCGTACGCATATAATCTTGCTTGACCACCTCGATCATACTGGAGCGCATATAGCGACTCCAGCCGGCAATAAACAGAATGGACAGCGCGGTCACGGGTAAGATCAGGTGTGCCAGTCGATCAAGCAAGCTATCAAACGGCGAGAGCACGGCGCCGCCGTAGCTCCCCGTGCCTGAGGTCGGTAGCCAATGGAGCCAGACGCCAAAGATGTTCTGCAAGAAGAGTCCCAGGAGAAAAGCCGGCATCGAGATGCCAACATAAGCGAGGATCGTCAGTGAGTAATCGGTCGCCGTGCCCTGGCGCACCGCAGAGCTCACACCGATCAAAATAGCAAGCGCTAAGGCCACGAAAAAGGCTATGCCGAACAACTCGAGGGTGGCGGGAAAGCGCCTGGCAAGGATGGTTGAGACAGGCTCATTGGTAACAAAGGAGAAGCCAAAGTTGCCGGTCAAAGCGTTGCTGATCCATTTGAAATACTGAATATAAAACGGGTCATCCAGGCCCATCCGCACGCGCAGGGCCGCACGCGCCGCTGCTGTCAGGCGCGGGTTGAACAAGACCGCATCAGCTCCCCCGGGTATCAGGTGGATGAGGCCGAACATGGCAATAGACAACAAGAACAATAACGGGATCGCCTGTAAAACACGCCTGATGATATATCTTCCCATAAGCGCCTCCGACGAGCATCCAGTGAGGACGATTGGTGTTGGTCATAGTCTACCATATTTCTTGCTACGATGTAAACATTTCGTCTACCAGCATAGACATTTGGAGAGAATGTCTACTACCAGCATACAAGAAATCCTCTGGGTGGCTCTCATTGAGAGATAACCACCCAGAGGCATCATCCGCCCACAGCTAGGAGCCGCAGGCGAAAGCACTGCTCATCTCAGGCGGGGCAGACGCCGCCGTTACACCACCATAACCAGATGTTTTCGGTTGAGCCGATACCAACTGCCGATGGAAGGTAGTTGTTCGCGCCTTTTTTGTAGACCGCCAAATCGGGTGCGCCAAACTCGACGATGAAGGGGACGTCCGTCACCTCGAGCTGGTTGATGCCATCAAAGGCTGTCTTGCGGGCAGCCGTGTCACCAGTTGACAACTGCTGCTTCTGCAAGGCCTCCATCTGCTGGCTGCAGTAGAAAGCCAGGTTCCCTGACCCTTTTTCAGCGCATGTTAAAATGATGGAATTGTCAGGGTCATAGGAGCCGGATTCCGCAAACTCCGCAATGTCATACTTACCCGGCACTCCTGCGGGCAGTAACGACCCGAAGAACGTGCTGGCGGGGTAGTCCATGATGTCGAGCTTGATGCCGATCTTCAAAAAGTTGGCCTGGTTGATCAACTGGTCGTCAGCACGCCACAGGTTGCCGGCCGTCGTCGAGTACTGGAACTCCAGGCGCTGCCCATTCTTGCTGCGCACGCCACCGGCGCCTTTGACCCAGCCGTGCTGATCCAGCAGCGCATTGGCCGCGGCGAGATCAAACTTCGGGCAGGCCAGACTTGCGCTGTAGCCTGGCACCTGCACGGACGGATGATCCTGGCAGCGTACGCCGGCATACCCGCGACGGGCGACCTGGATCAGCGACTGCTGGTCCACTGCCATCGACATGGCCTGCCGCACTTCGGGGTTGCCGCCCAGGATCTTGTTGTTGAAGTTGATCCAGATCGCCTCCCAGCTATACGAGTTCGTCCCAGTGCCGCCGCCATCGGCTATCGTTGAGTAGGTGCTCAGCGACGTATACGCCAGCGCCTTGCTCACATCCAGGAACCAGGCCGAATCGATGCTGCCTGCCTGCGCATCCTTCAAGATGGTGTTCTGGTCGGTCACAATGCGGAACACGACCTTATCCAGGTAGGGCAGGCCCTGGGATGCGAGGTAGTACTTGGGGTTGCGCGCGATGGTGTAGTGGTCGCCGGGCTTGCTCTCACTCATCATGAACGGGCCGCTCGTGACCGGTGGATTCAGGTTATCCGGGGACTTGACGATGGCATCCGGGGCCATACCCGAATAGACGTGTGCCGGCAGCGGGGCGTAGCCTCCATCGGCCCACTGCGAGACGAACGACACAAACGGAGTCTTGAGGTGAAAGGTGATCGACAGGTTGTCGCTTGAAACATCTGCTGACGCGATATCCGTGACGAAAGCGGTGTTATAGGCGGCAGCCTTGGGATTGGCCCACAGCTTCCAGCTGTAATCCACGTCCCTGGCGTCCAGCGGCTGACCGTCGGACCACACCAGGCCCGAGCGCAGGTGGAAAGTCACGGTCTTGAGATCAGCGCTCACGCCGCTATTTGCGACGGTTGGGACCGCTGTGGCGATGCCAGGCATCAACTGGCCTTGAGGGGTGCCATAGACGAGCGGCGCGTACAGGCCATACATGACCATGTTCGCAAAGGTCTCGCTAGACAAATTGGGAATCAGCGAGTCCGGCTCTTCATAGAGATCATCGATCCAGGTGCCGCCCTTGACGGGGGTCCCGGACGCCCCGGAACCGCTCGAGGAAGGGCTGGCCGTCCCACCGCAGGCGCTGAGGATCAGCACGAGCAGCGCGACAAGAGAGAAGGACATCGTTAGAAAACGCGGTCTGGGTTTTTTGCGCATCATTTCCTCCTAAATAATAAATATGCTTGAGGAACTTGGTTACCCGCTTATACGGGAACCGCCACTGCTTTGGGATGGCAGCTTTCTAGCCGTGCTGCCGGAAAAGCACACGCCAGCTACACACGTTCATTCCTCCTTGAACATGTACAGGCGTTACATAGTTATACGTCCATTCTCATCCACTTCTCACACACAACTTCATCAAGACGAACCCATTCAGTAAAGTAGACGTAAGATTCGAGAAAGTATTGCATTGAAAATGTGCATCTCATGCCAGCCCAAAGGTGTGCTATACTTATTGATCAAATCGGCAACAAGGTTTTGCGAAGCTTCCTGCTGTACCTATGTTGCAAACGAGGCCAGAACAGAGATAAGAGGCAAAACAGCATGCGCTTATGGCTGGTACGGCATGGGCTTACCGAGTGGAACAGGCAGCAGCGCTTCTGCGGGCATAGTGACATTCCACTCTCAGCACAGGGACGAGTACAGGCTCGCTGGCTTGCACGGCGGTTACAGGAAGAGACAATTTCTACCATTCACACGAGCGACCTGACAAGAGCGAGAGAGACGGCGGAGATGATCGCCGGTCACAGAACACAGCCGGTACAGGTGAAGGTATCGGCAGACTGGCGCGAGATAGACTTTGGAGACTGGGAAGGACTTACCTACGCCGAGATTACAGCGCAATACACAGACCAGTTGGGCTTTCTTACCGACCCCGAGCATTATTCACCGCCGCGTGGTGAATCTCTGGCGCATATGTTGCAGCGAGTACGTGCAGGGCT
>WNFF01017989.1_pt1 | contig 11703 bp, 9 predicted proteins | sample 5400441 | NCBI WGS metagenome assembly WNFF01 (sample SAMN13153345, study PRJNA577476) | soil metagenome | isolation source: 120 cm saprolite under Douglas fir tree site 2 hole 3 replicate 1 | place: USA:California | collected 2015-04-18
GCTCCAGACGCGATAGCCCTTCTCCAACCGCATCGAGTCGATGGCACGATAGCCCCCCGCGACGAGCCCGGAGGGAGTGCCCGCTCGCCAGAGCGTGTCCCAGAGCTCGAGCCCTCGATCGATGGGGCAATAAAGCTCCCAACCGAGCTCGCCGACGTAGGTCACGCGCAGCGCCAGGCAGGGCACCACGCCAATGTCGATCCGTTGTGCCGTCAAGTAGGGAAAGGCGTCATTCGACAGCTCGGCGTCGGTCAGGGGCTGCAGGATGTCTCGCGCGCGTGGTCCCCAGAGGCCGAGGCAGGCGCGGGCGGCACCCACGTCTTCGAGGGTGACCGACCCGTCCAGCGGATCATGCTTGCGCATCCACCCGAGGTCATGGTTGCCGAAGGCGGTCCCGGTGACGATGAAGAACCGAGCCTCGTCGAGCCGGGTCACCGTGAAGTCGCACTCGATCCCACCGCGCCGGTTCAGCATCTGCGTGTAGGTCAGGCTCCCAACGGGTCGGTCCATCTCGTTGTCGCAGAGGCGCTGCAGGAACGCAAGCGCGCCCGGCCCGCTGACCTCGATTTTGGCGAAGGACGTCTCATCGAAGAGGCCGGCGCGTTCGCGCGTCGCGCGATGCTCGGCGGGGATGGCGGCTGACCAGTGATGTCCGGCCCAGCCTGCCGGCCGCGGAAGACCATCCATCGAGGCGGCGTTCGGCGTAAACCAGTTGGGTCGTTCCCATCCGGATTTCTCGCCGAAGCAGGCGCCGAGCTCGGTCAAGCGAGGATAGGTGGGCGAAAGGCGGAGCGGACGTCCGGCTTGGCGTTCCTCGTTCGGATAGTGAATATCGTAATAGGTCGAGTAGACCTCGACAGTGCGCGCCAATGTGTAGTCGCGGCTGCGATAGGCATCGCCGAAACGGCGAAGGTCCATCTTCCAGAGATCGAGGCTGGGCTCGCCGTCGACGATCCATTCCGCCATCGCCCGGCCCATGCCACCGGCTCCGGCGATCCCGTGGGCGCAGAAGCCCGCCGCGACATACAACCCCCGAACGCTCGATTCGCCGAGAACGAATTCGTTGTCCGGCGTGAAGGCTTCCGGTCCGTTGATCAGCTTGACGACGTCGCCGTGCTCGAGTGCCGGGACCCGCTTGATGGCGTTTTGCGAGAGCGGCTCGAAACGCGACCAGTCCTCCGGCAGCAGACGATTGTTGAAGTCGGCAGCGATGCCGTCAAGACCCCAGGGCGCCGGATCCCGTTCGTAGCCACCCATCAAAAGCCCGCCCGCGTCGCGGCGGAAGTACACGAGCAGGTCCGGGTCGCGCATGGTCGGCAGCTCTTTTGGGATCTCCTCCTTGATCCGCACGAGCAGGTACTGGTGCGCCATCGGGATGATGGGGAGGGTAAGCCCGGCCATGGTGCCGATCTCCGGCGCGTAGATCCCGCCGGCGTTGACGATGACCTCGGCCTCGATCGCGCCCTGCTCCGTCTTTACGCCACGCACCGCGCCGCGATCGACCTGGATTCCGGTCACTCGCACGCCCTCGAAGATCCGGGCTCCGCCACGCCGTGCTCCGTCAGCGAGCGCCAGTGTCAAGCCGCTGGGATCCAAATAGCCATCGGTGGGTAGGAAGGCCGCGCCCATGACGCCATCCCGCGTCATCAGGGGGAAGCGCCGGTGCGCCTCGCCGGCGCTGACAAGTTCGAGCGGCAGGCCGAAGCTGGTCGCCCAACCAGCCTGGCGCTCCAACTCCTCCATCCGCTCGCGCGATGAGGCCAGCCGCAGGCTGCCCACGGGGCGCCAGCCGACGTCGACACCGGTCTCATCCTTGAGCCGCGCGTAGAGCGCGACGCTATCCATCATCAATCGTGTCAACGGCATGGTCGAGCGGAGCTGACCCACGAGGCCTGCCGAGTGAAAGGTCGAGCCGCTCGTCAACTGGGCACGTTCGAGCAAGACGACATCACGCCAGCCACGCTGGACCAGGTGGTACGCGATGCTGGTACCGCCGACACCTCCGCCGATGACGATAACCCGAGCACGGTCGGGCAGCGTCACGCGCCCGCCTGCTCGAGCCAGTCGCCAAACCGTGGGTCAGCGGCGCCGGCAAGCAGGCGATCGAAGTGTTTCCCGGAGTAGGCCGAGAAGTCGAAGTCGAGCTCGGAGATTGCTTGCTGCAGCACGCCCCACATCGCCTCGCGGTAGTCCGACATGAGGCGCATCAGCCTGAGCCGAGCGTGCTGGGCGCTGGCGACCCGGCCGAAGTACGCCATCAGCAGGGAGGCCTCGTCGTTCTCCGTCAGCTGGTGGTTGACGGCGAAATTGCCGAAGTCGAAGAAGCGGTCGCCCATCCCCGCATACTCCCAATCGACGATCCGGATGGAGGCGCCGTCGTCGATGAAGTTGGCGTTCAGCAAGTCGTTGTGGCAGAGTACGGGCGGCTGCGGGGAAAGCGCGCGTTCGATGGTGACCGCGAGCGCCTGGGCGCGCTCGTGTGCTGCGGGCAGGTGCCCGCCGTGCCGGGTGGCCGTCAGCGCGTAGGCCTCGACGACGCGGAAGGGCGAGAACCCGCTGGCGATCGAGCCTGCCTGATGAATGCGTCGCAGCGATTGCGCGATTCGCTCCAGCATGGCCGGCTCGTGGATCGTGTGGTCGCGGACCGGCCGTCCTTCGATGAAGCGCGTGACCAGCACGCCCTCCGGCTCGATGAAGGCAACCACGTCGGGGCCGACCCCAGCGGCGGCGGCAAGACGGCTAGCCTCGCGCTCGACTCGCCGGTCGATGCCCAGCAGGCTGCCGCTGTTCGCGGGGATCCGGACCACGAACATCTCGCCGTCGACGGCCACCCGGTAGTTCCGGTTCGTGATACCGCCGACCAGCGGCTCGGCCGTCCGCGGCCGGCCGCTCCAGCCCGGCACCCGATCCAGGACCGAGGCAACCAAGAGCTCGACCTCCATCGGTGCATAGCGTAGCGCCGCTGATACGCTGGCAAATATCGCCCCGCTATCACCGACCCGCCGTTACCGCCAGGTCAGCCAGGTGCTCGCCCGGCACGGTCTTGGCTTCTTCATCAGCATCACGGGCCTCGAGCGTTTCGTTCGGTTCCAGCGCATCTTCAACCGTAACTACCAACAGCCGCTGTCGCGGCCCGAGTACGTCCGGCGCGCCCTCGAAGAGCTGGGCCCCACCTTCATCAAGCTCGGTCAGATCCTCTCGACTCGGGCCGACCTGCTTCCGCCGAGCTACCAGGTGGAGCTGGCGAAGCTGCAGGACGCGGCGCCGCCCCTCAAGACCGAGGTCGTCACGGCGATCATCGCGGCGGAGTTCGGCCGGCCGGTTGATGCCGTCTTCTCCAGCTTCTCGGACGTGCCGCTCGCGTGCGCCTCCATCGGTCAGGTCCACGCCGCCGCCCTTGCCGACGGCACCCGCGTGGTCGTCAAGGTGCAGCGCCCCGGGGTTGTCGAACAGATCGAGCAGGACCTGCAGATCCTCCGCAACCTGGCGGCGACGGCGAGCCGCCGTTGGCCCGTGGCCGAGGAGTACGACGTCGTCGGCCTGGTGCATGAGTTTGCGCGCACGCTGCGGGCCGAGACCGATTACGTCCAGGAGGGCCGCAATGCCGAGCGTTTCGCGGAGAACTTCGCCGGCGACGACTCCGTCTATTTCCCATGCGTGTTCTGGGAGCAGACCACGAGCCGGGTGCTGACCCTGGAGCGGATCGACGGCATCAAGGTGGACGACCTTGCCGCCCTGGATGCATCCGGCATCGATCGGACGACGGTGGCGATGAATGGAGCCCGCATGGTGCTGAAGATGGTGTTCCGGGACCGCTTCTTTCATGCCGATCCCCATCCCGGCAACTTCTTCATCCAACCCGGCGGGCGGATCGGCGTGGTCGACTTCGGCATGGTCGGCACCATGGGACCGCGCATCCAGGAGCAGCTGGTATGGGCGCTGCTGGCCTACAACTCGGAGGATCCGGATCGTCAGGTGGATGCGCTGTACGAGCTGGGTGTCGCCGGTCGTCATATCGACCGGGCGGCGCTGCAACGCGACGTCGAGCATCTCCGTGCCCGCTATTACGGCCGGCCGGTCGGCGAGATCGCTATCGGGCCCGTGGTCCACGACGTCCTCGGCGTGGTCCGCCGGCACCAACTCCACCTTCCGCCGGGCTACGCACTGCTGCTCAAGACCGTGCTGATGCACGAGAACCTGGTCACGCGTCTCGATCCGAGCTTCGAGTTCAACGCAGTGCTCGGACCATACGCGCGAGGCATGATCGTGCGGCATTTCTCGCCGCTCGGCTGGGGCAAGGCGGTCGGCCAGGCCGGGGTCGACCTGGCGCGGCTCGGGATCGAACTGCCCCAGCAGGTGCGCCGGCTGCTGAGCTCGGTGCAACGCGGCGATGTCGAGCTGGCGATCCGCCCCACCGGGTTCGAGCCATTGCTCCGCCGGCTGGAGCGGATCGCGAACCGTCTGGTCCTGGGCATTGTCACCGCGGGGTTCGTGGTGGCGCTCGCGGTCCTGCTCTCCGCCTACCACGTGCGCAGCGATCCCCAGACCGGCGCCATCTTGCTGGTGGGATTCGTCCTGGCGAGCGTACTGGGCGTGTATGTCGCCTGGAGCATCCTGCGGTCAGGAAGGCTCTAGAAGAGCGGAAGGAACGGCTGGTTTCCGACCGGCACCGTTAGAGCAGCGCCGCCACCGTCGACGATGGTCAGCGTTCCAACTTGATGTTGATCGAACGCCCCAACGGCGAGCCTGCTGCCCTCCGGCTGAGCGATCACCCTGACCGCAAAGGGCGAGGGGCAACCGCAGCGGTTCCAAACCACTTGATGGTTTTGCCAGCGGATGACCTCCGCGCCGGTGAGGCCGCTATTGCCCTGGATGCCGCCGGCGACAAGGGAGCCGTCCCAGGAGAAGCCCTCGACGGTAATGCCCGTGACCTGTCCCACCACCGTGCCGGCGGGTAGCTCGCGGATCAACGTCGTCGAGGTGCCCTTGGCGGTGCCACCGATCTGCTCCGCCACGTAACGACCGTCGTGGCTGGCCACGATGTGGGTGAGCGGGTTGGGATATCGAGTCTGGTAGATGACGCTGCCGTCGGTCAGCGAGATCATCGCCATGCTCGAGACGTTTCCGTTGGACCCGCCGACCACGACGGCGCGACCGGCCAGGTCGCTGCAGGACGCGAGCGACACTGTTTGCGGCATGGTGCCTGGGGTGTCAGTGAACGGAATCGGCGCGACCGTATGCACGCTGCCGTCCAGCGGCATCATCACGAGACTGAGGGGTGGTGCCGACGTCCGATAGGTGACGCCGCAAAACTGCTGGCTGCCGTCGGCCCACATCGACGGCGAGTAGCCAGCGATCGAACCGGCCTGATTGCCGTCAGCGTCATAGACTTGCGTGCTCGGTGTCCCCGCGTTATAGATCCGCCGCCCGTCCGGTGACTGCACGTTGCCGGCACCCTTCACGGTCTTGAGCTGTTGCCCGTTCCAGTCGCTGCCGATGAGGCCGTTGAACCCCGCTGCGTTCTGGCCGCTGTACCAGATGAGCGCTGGGGTTGTGGGAGGCGGTGATGAGGGCGCGGGCGTACTGGAGGTCATGGGCGTGGGGGTGGAGACGATGGGCGTCGGTGTTGCCACGTGCAGCGATCCGGTGCGAAACGACCAGCGAACCTTGATCTGCCTGTGCTCACCCTTGCCGGGCCAATCGTCCTGGTCGAGCTCGACGTGATAGAGGCTGTTGTCGCGCAGTCCGTGGTAGTCGATGACGAAGGTCGTGCCATTCCAATGTGGGTTCTCGAGGGTTACACCGACGGGCGGCTCGACTTTGATGGTGGGGTCGTGGGCAGGCCGGCTGATGTAGTCAGCGTGGATCTCGCCGTCCACCGGGACGTTGGTGGCGCCATCCGGCGGGCTCAGCGGCCATCGTCGCGGCCAGGCCGCCTTGCTGGGCGCGGAGCACCATGACGAACCCGCCGATCGCCAGCGCGAAGGCCAGGACGAGGAGCGCTCCGGCCAGCTGTTTCGCCCAGTTCTTCATCAGAATGCCGGGGTAATCGGAGTGCTGCCGATCGGATGCGACAGCGAGGAGCCGTTCGCGTCCACAATATTGAAGGACACAAGGGAACCGTCGTTCATGCTCGCGACGACGGCGACCTTCGTGCCGCCCGGCTGCGCAAGAACGACCAGCCAGTGCGGTTGCGGGCACATGCACTGGTGCCAGACCGTCTCGTGAGTGCGCCACCGGATCACCTGGGCCTCTTGAATGCTCGGATTGCCGAACGTACTGCCGATGACGAGCGAGCCGTCCCAGGAGAATCCCTGCACGAGGATTCCGGAAAGCTGGCCGACCACGCTGCCACTCGGCAATTGGCGAATGAGGGTCACCGGGCCACCGTTGGCGTTGCTGGCGGACTGCTCGGCGACGTACTGACCATCATGGCTGGCTACGATCCGAGCCAGCGGATTGGGATAACTTCGCTGATAGATCACATGCCCGTCGCTGAGCGAGATCGTGCTCATGCTCGACACGTATCCGTATGGTGATTGGCCGGACACGACGGCCCGGCCGGTCAGGACGCTGCAAGCAGCCAGCACCGGGGTTTGAGACGATTTCGCGGGGAGATTGATGGCTCCGACCGGGTCCCGCGGGCCGTTGATTCTGAGCATCTCGAGCGCATACGAAGCCGCCGGCGTCGACGTCACGCCACAGAATTGCCGGCTGTCATCGGCCCAGATCATGCCCTGATCGACCAGGACCGAGCCAAGGGGGTTGCCGCCGGCGTCAGTGACCGCGTTGGAGCCTCCCTGACTGCTGGGTTGGCGCCGGAGCCGGGTGCCATCCGGCGACTGAATCACGATGTCCGGGCTCAGATTCTTGACCTGCTTTCCGGCCCAGTCCAACCCGTGCAGGTCGTTGGACGGCCCCATGTACCAGATGAGCGGGCCGGAAGTCGTGGGTGGAACCGACGGCGACGCACTGATCGCAGACGTCGGGCTCGGGGTTAGCGGGACGTGCTGCCCGGTGCCCGTCCGAAATGACCAGCGGACTTTGATCTGCTTGTGCTCACCTTTGCCGGACCAGTCGTCCTGGTCGAGCTCGGCGTGGTAGAGGCTGTTGTCGCGCAGGCCGTGGTAGTCGATGACGAAGGTCGTGCCATCCCAAAGCGAGTTGTCGAGCGTCACCACGGCGGCTGGCTCGAGCTTGATCACGGGATCCTGGTTCGGCCGGCTGAGATAGTCGACGCGGATCTCGCCGCTCAGCGGGACGTTGGTGGCGCCGTCAGGCGGGCTCACGGCCCGGATGTGCGCGGCGGCCATCGTCGCTGCCAGGCCGCCCTGCTGGGCGCGGAGGACCATCACGAAGCCGCCGACCGCCAGCACGAAGACCAGCACCAGGATGGCTCCGGCCAGCTGTTTGGCCCAGTTTTTCATCCCCCCGAATAACGGCGGGGGTTTAGAAAAGGTGCGTCAGGCGGTGCCGAAACAGCTTGGTGCCGCCGGGGTCGCGGTAGGGTGGCACCAGCGCGCGCATCCGGGTTTCAGCGAGCGCGACCATCGATTCGACGCTCTGTCCCGTGCTCTCGATCGGTGGGCCGATGATCAGCCGGATCGTCTTGCGTAACCAGAGATCCTGCGTACCGGAGAGCGCCACCGGTAATACGGGCACGTGGTTCTCGACCGCGAAGTGCGCGAACCCCTTCTTGAAGGGCATGACCTCGCCCTCGGTCGAACCATAGTGGCCCTCGGGATAGATCGCGACCACGCCGCCCCGCTCCAGGCATCGGTTGGCGTGCTCGAAGAGCACCAGGTCCGGGCGGGCCTGGCGATTGACCGGGATATAGCCGCCGACACTTTTGACGAGCGCCCATTGGACTTTGCGCGTCACCAACATGGTGGTGTCGCCGAGGAAGTGAACGCGAGGCTCGGCCGGGAAGCTGGCAAGGATCGCGAAGGAATCCAGCCAGTTCAGATGGTTGGCGATCAGCACATAGGGGCGGTCGGTCGGAATCCGTTCGCGTCCCTCGAGGTTGATTCGAAACAGCGCATGGAGCAGGGGCACAGCCCAGAGTCGCACGGCTCGATATGCCAGGGTGGCCTCCCGCTGCACCGGAAGGAGATCGGCTGGCGGCTGCGACGGCTGCATTCGGGTATTAAACGCGGATCGAATCATGAGGGTGGCGGCGGGTGTCCCGACTGACGAACCGCTCCCAAAGGGCACTCAGGCCGAGGATCAGGGCAACCAAACCCAGCACGCCGGCGCCGACGAGCCGCTGCCTCATCGCGGCCGATGCTGGGTTATCGAAATCGTCCAGCCGGTGCACAGCCCGGTCGACACCTTCACCGGCCAGCGATAGGGCGAGCACCCGCGTTTCGGACAGGTTCCCCCAGTTGATGTCGGGATCGAACCACAAGGTAATACGTTGGCCGGCCTGTGGCTGGCCTGCCGGGATTGGAGGGTGTAGGCCGGGAAGATAGACGCGGTAGTTTCTCCCATCGCCCTGCAGCGTTATCCCAGTACTTTCATAGTCGCTGCCCTTGAATGAGTCGGCGACATAGACAGCCACGCCCGTTCTCGTGACGGGATGGACCGGATGGGCAGTGACCAGCAAGATGGCCCCCCAGCCGGCGAGCACAGCAAGACCGATCAACGGAAGGCACGCGATCGCGAGCGCAATAACGCCGAATAAGCCGGAGCAGCCGTCGCAGATGTTGTCTGGGTCGTAGGGGATCTCGATTTCAGTGCCGGGCTTGGGTAAGGCGGCTCCTGGTCGATCGTTTGACGACAGGTCTGACCGGCAACGGTGTAGGCGGTTTCGTTCCTCGTAGCCTAACCGCGGTCGCGGATCGTGGCTCCTTGGGCCTCGAGGATCCCGCGCACCATGCCTTCGCTCAGGTCACGCGCTTGCCTCATGGTGTCTTTAGACCCGGCTTCCGCCTTCGGCCATTGCGAGAACAGCCGGTCGAGCTCCTCGTCGAAGAGCCGCGAGACCACCTCTGGAGAATGCGTGACGGCGCGACCGTCGGCATCGGGAACAGAGACCTCATGCAAGATTCGCTGCGCGATCATGTAGCGATAGATGCGGTCCGTCGCCAGGTCTTCCATGTAGCCGTCGAGCAAGCTCGCGCCTTTGCCGTTGAGTACACCGTTGCGGTAGCGAATGACGGTCCGCACGGCAGCGCGGGTTCCCTCGAGCGTTCGCTTGCCAACGCCCTGCGGACTGGGCCGCAGGTCCTTGTGAATGTTGGCGTCTTGGCGGCGCGCCGCGATCTGGTTGGGGTACGGAAACTGGTTGACCGCGATCTCGTTTTGATCGGGATGGCCGGTCCAGGCGCCGTCCATCAGGCTGTTCGCCTCGTTCTTCTTGTCCTGTTCGAGGACCTTGAGCGCTCGCGCGTTGAGCTCCGCGTCTTCACGACTGGGGTAGAGGGCGGTCATGCCCCCGATCGCCAGCATGCCTCGCTTGTGGCAGACCTCGGGCATCACCTCGCGCACGGCCTGAAAGAAGGCGACGTCGTGGGGGATGGTGTTGCGGTCGGGGAGGACCCACGTTGGGTCGTGCAGCGTGAAGTCGATCAGGCTGGCCATGTAGTCCCAGCGCCCCAGGTTGAGTCCCATCATGTGCTCGCGCAGGTTGTAAGCGAACTCCTCCATCTGATAGGCGATCGGGTGCGACTCGACCAGGGCCATGCACTTGATGTAGTCCGACGGCCAGCCGCGCGCCGCCGCGATGGCTTGGAAAAGATCCCGCCACCAGAGCGCCTCGTCGGCCGACTCCGATTTGGCGATGTAGATCGAGAGCGGATGCTTCAATCGGGCGGGGTCGACCTGGTACGCGACCATCGCCACGTCGAAGAGCGCCGCCGGCATGCGCTCGCCCTTGATCACCCCGGCCTGCTCTAGATGAAGGCCGCGCGGCCGCGTCAAGATGACGGTCTTGCTCTCGTTGATCGCGACCTCGCGATCGCGTTTCCGATCCTGGTAGGTCAGCTCACCGCGCAAGGCGGAGATGATGTTCCGGACTCCCTGGTTGATGTTCGGCCAGTCGTTGGCGACGGAGTCTTCCAGATCCAGCATCACGCCGGGCGCCCCGGAATTTAGCATCTTGACCACGAGCTCCGCGTCGTCGGCCGGGCCCGTCATCTGGTTGCGCTGATCCTGGCACCAGCCCGGCAGCGAGACCTTCCAGCTGCCGGTCGTTGCCTCCGACGGCGGGAGGTAGTCGGGCAGCCGGCCCTCGTGTGCAGCCTGGAGCACGCGGCGCCGCCGGGCCGCGAGCTCCCGCTGGCGTGGCGTGAACGCCTGGTGCAGGGGGAGAAGGAACTCGTAGAAACCGCGGGGTAGGTCGCGGCTGGGATCCAGTTCTGGTGGCGCGTGGTTGACCGGTGGATCCGCCGAGATCACCGTCTTCATTTGCTAGTTCAGACTCTAGCAGTGGGGAAGGAGGTGCTGGGTACCGGTTAGCTGGCTTTGCGCATGCCGGTGCCGCGCCGCTCGTGCTCCCGGCGCTCGCCACGCAACGTAACCTGTACCGCCGAGCTCCGATAGATGTATCCGCGGGTGATCGCCTGCTTGACCTGGCGCCAGTAGGCTTCCCGTAGCCAGCGGCGCTCGACCACCAATTCGACGCCCGTGAGCGTGAGGTGGTCGGCGGTCAGGGCCGCGACCGTATCTGCCCGCTGTGGCTCGCGGACGGCCTGGAGGTCGAGGCCCGGCATCAGCCAGTCGGCCGGGATCTCCAGTGCAGCATCGGAGGTTTCGCCGTGGAGCTCTGGCTGGTTCGCCACATTAGAAGGAACCTCAAAAACCCGGCAGTCTTGCGGCCCCCACCCTGCCCTCCCCCCAGAGGAGGAGGGAACAGGTCGGGGATTAGCGTGGGGTGGCGCCTTCCACCGCGACCGGAAGGTCGATCTCAAAGGCCGCGCCCTGGCCGGGCTGGCTGGCGACCTCCACCCGTCCACCGTGGCCTTCGACGACCTGCCGGACCAGGTAAAGCCCGATTCCGGTGCCGACGACATTATTCAGTTCCGGGTCGTTGACCCGGTAGAACTTCTCGAACAGCCGGGGCCGCGCGGCGGCGGGGATGCCGATTCCGTGGTCCTTCACCACCAGGCGGACGTGCCCGTCCTGCCGGTCGCCGGTGATCTCGATCTCGGGCGGTCCCGCGCTGAACTTCACGGCGTTCTGCAGCAGGTTGTCGACCGCCGTGGCGAGCCGCTCCGGATCCCCGACAACCCTCAGCGGCGCGGCCGTAAGCTCGAGGCGGACGGTCCCGTGCTTGAGCGCCACCTGCGGACGGACGCGGTCGACGGCCTCCGTGACCACGGTTCGCAGGTCGAGCTCGGTCATTTGCTGCGCCGTAGCTCCGTCCTCGAGCCGGGCCAGCAAGAGCATTCGCTCGACCTGTCCGCGCATTTCGGTCGATTTATCCATCAGGGTGCGAACCGCCTGCTGCGCCGCCGGCGGCATCACGCCAAGCGATCCCTCCTCGAGCAGCGAGGCGTAGCCGCGGATCACGGTCAGCGGCGTGCGCAGCTCGTGCGACGCGATCTGCATGAACTCGCGCCGGGCGCGTTCCAGCTCGACCAACGCGTCGGCGCGTCCGCGTTCGCGCTCCAGCGCTTGCCGGGTATCGAGCGCAATGGCGGCCTGCGCCGCGACGAGCTGCAGCCGGCGGAGCTGCTCCGGCCGAAGCCAGCGCGGCCGCCG
>WNFF01004753.1_pt1 | contig 11699 bp, 12 predicted proteins | sample 5400441 | NCBI WGS metagenome assembly WNFF01 (sample SAMN13153345, study PRJNA577476) | soil metagenome | isolation source: 120 cm saprolite under Douglas fir tree site 2 hole 3 replicate 1 | place: USA:California | collected 2015-04-18
AGTGATTGAAAAAATGAAGAAAAACGAAAACCACGCTTTTCGTTTTTCGTCTCTAAAAAAGTCATGGATGACTTTTTCAGAGCTTCCTTAAGATGGGAACGACTCTATATAATCCCGGGGAACGTCGACCCGGGCCTGCTTATCCAAAATATCAAGCAGCACCAACACCCGGTCTTTGCCGGATTTAGCGAGAAAAATGCCGGCGTACCCTTGCATTACGCCTTCCGCAATGCGCACCCGATCCCCGGGCCGGTAGTCCGGCGCCGGTAACTCCTGCACTCCGTCCGGATCGTCGCGTGATTCCAGCAAGCGAATTAAATCATTCGGAACAACCGCGGCTTGTGTTCCGAAACGCACTAAAGAAGATACACCCAACGTCGAGCGGATCGGCGCCCAGTTATCGGTTTGCGCGCTCAATTGAATAAACACATAACGCGGAAACAACGGCTCAATCACAGCGATACGCCGGCCGCGGCGCCGCCGGAATTGGCGTACCAGCGGCAAGTAAGCGGCAAAACTTTGGCGTTCAAGATTAAGCTTAGCCACTCGTTCCTGGCGCGGCTTGCAGTACACCAGATACCAAGCCTTTTCATGAACCGGATCGATTGAAGTCATAATACTCTTGCTATTTCTTAAGCAGGTTGTCGACGTAACGGCCGACGCCCTGTTCGACGGTTAAAAATTCCTTTTTATAGCCGGCGCGGCGCAATGCGCCGACGTCAGCTTGCGTAAAGCTTTGATACTTGTCCACCAATCCCGGCGGGAACTCGATATACTCAAGTGTTTCAGATCCAGCGGCGATTCATTTCGTGCGCGGCGCAGACAGTTCACCACCGCCACCGCGACATCATTAAAAGTCTGGCTGCGCCCGGTGCCGACATTGAAGATGCCGCTTTTATCAGCATTATCGAAAAAGAATAGATTCACCGCGACGACATCTTCCACCGAAATAAAATCGCGCCGCTGTTCACCCTCAGGATAACCGCCACTGCCCTGAAATAAACGCACCTGGCCGCCGTCCCGATATTGATTAAAAAGATGAAACGCCACTGACGCCATGCGCGCCTTATGCTGTTCGCGTTCTCCATACACATTGAAATAGCGAAATCCAGCTATCTGTGCGGTCTTATGCGGCAAAATACGGCGCACGTATTGATCAAATAGAAATTTGGAATAGCCGTATACATTCAACGGCGCTTCGCACTCACGCGCCTCGCGAAACACTTGACCGCTGCCGTAAACAGCTCCAGAAGAGGCGTATAGCAAAGGAATCTTTTCCCGCTGGCAAAAATGCAAAAGCGATTTTGAATATTCGTAATTATTTTGCATCATATACGCGCCATTGTGTTCCATGGTATCGGAACAGGCGCCTTCGTGGAAAACGGCGGTGACCGTGCGCGCAAAATCGCCGGCCGTTATTTGTTCCAGAAATTTGTGCTTATCCAAATAGTCGACAATCTCGCAGTCGGCGATATTGCGGAATTTCTCCGCCCGCTCCAGATTATCAACCACCATGACGTCGTTAATGCCTCGATGGTTTAAGGCCTTAACAATATTTGCGCCGATAAAACCGGCGCCGCCGGTAACGATGATCATGATCCTTGCACCAGATCCCCGCCCTGATGGGCCAACTCCTGCTCGATCTCGGCGCGGCTGATGGCGACCGCGCCAAGCTTGCCGACGCCGATACCGGCGGCGATATTGGCGAGCTGCACGGCTTCCGCGAGCTCACCCTTCGCCGCAAACGCGGCGCCGATCATCGCAGCGACAATATCGCCGGCGCCCGTGACATCATAAACTTCGCGCGCGCGCGCGGGGACATGCAATGCGCGCCCATTGCGCTCAAACAGGCTCATCCCCTCTTCGCTGCGCGTGACTAGCACGCCATCCAGATCGAGCGCGGCGATCATCGCCGCCGCCTTTCGCTGCAAGTCTTCATTATTGTAAAAACGTCCCGCGATCTGTTCGAATTCCTTGCGATTAGGAGTAATCAGGTTGGCGCCCTGGTAGGCGCTGTAGTCATCGCCTTTCGGATCCACCACTACCGGGATGCGCGCCGCGCGGGCAGCGCGGATAATTTGGTGGACATGGCCCAAACCGCCTTTACCATAATCGGAAACAATCACGACTTCAAATTGAGGCAACAACGCCAGATATGTTTCCAAAAGATGGGTGCAGGTATCTTTGCTGACATGGGTTTCAAAATCGATGCGGATCAATTGCTGGTTGCGTGAAATCACGCGCAGCTTGACGGTGGTATTCACCAGCTTATCCCGTTGCAGACTGCACTCGATGCCGGCGGCATTTACCAGACGCTGCAAGATATCGGCCGCGTTATCATCACCGCTTACCGATAACAGAGCGCAGCGCGCGCCGAGCGCCGCCACGTTGCACGCTACATTCGCCGCGCCGCCGGGGCGCTCCTCCGATTTCGCTACCGCGACCACCGGCACCGGCGCTTCCGGAGAGATCCGCTCGACGCCGCCGTACCAATAACGGTCAAGCATAGCGTCGCCGACAACAAGTACCTTCGCCCGGCTGATTTTATCCAGCAATGAAGTAATCATGTTTTATATCGTTTAATGCAAAAAAATTCTTCCTCCCGTTTTCGCAAGTCTACCAAAAAAAGAAAAAGCGCACACCGCGCTTTGCAAACCATCCATCAGCTAATGCTAATCTGTTTATTAATTTCTTCTAACACGGCACCAGGATCGGCGGCTTGCGTGACCGGCCTGCCAATCACGAGATAATCGGCCCCCTGCTTTACCGCCTCCCGGGGTGAGAGTACGCGATTTTGATCATCAGGCGCTGAACCCGCAAGACGAATGCCGGGCGTAACCAAAACATAGTTTTGACCAAACTTTTGCCGGAGACTATTGGCTTCCTGCGCCGAGCACACCACCCCATCCAAGCCGGCACGATAGGCGAGTTGCGCAAGATTAATGACGTTTTGTTCCACCGTTCCCGGTAACCCAAGCTGCTCGATGTCCGATTGTCCATGGCTGGTTAGAATAGTTACTCCCAGCAACAATGGCCGCGCCGCGAAGCCCGCAATCGCCTCTCGCGCCGCCGCCAGCATCGCACCGCCGCCCAGCGCATGCACATTCAGCATCCACACCCCGCGCTCTGCCGCCCGCTGGCAGGCGCGTGCTACGGTATTTGGAATGTCGTGGAATTTCAGGTCCAGAAATACATCGAAACCCGGTTTTGTCAGCTGCTCGATGATGTGTGGGCCGGCCGCGGTGTATAACTCTAAACCAACCTTGACCCGGCATTGTTTCGGTGAGACGCGTTTCAGAAACGCCAACGCCTGTCCCGCCGAAGGATAGTCCAGCGCGACGATGATACGCCGGCCGGTATCGGTCTTTGCCATATCAGTCAGCGACTTCCCCGACAGTGGGTTTGATGGTATTCCAACGGTTGCACCCGGGACATTGCCAGTACAAGGATTTGCCCTTGAACCCGCATACCTGGCACACGTAACCATATTGCTGATCCAGTATTCGCTCAATAATCCCCTGTAACAACTGCAACTGCTCCTTAACGGATTCTCCGGCGTGGACTAAATGCAGCTGGATCAGCCGATGCAGCCCCTGTACGGAAGGCTGGCGACGCAGCCATTTCGCGACAAAATCTTCCGCCGCTTTCTTCCCGTCGCGGCTTTCGATCACATCCGCAAGCGCCAGCATCAACATTACGCCGCCCTGACGCTGCAAGGCATCCTCAAAAAATTGATACATACCGGCATCGTCATTTAACTGCCTGAAGCTGGAACTCAAGCGACCGGCGACTTCTCCCAGATAGAGGGGATCCTGCTCTTCGATCCGCTTCCAGGCTTTAATGGCGTCCTTATGCCTTCCCTCCTCCGCCTCGATATCTCCCAATAATATACTCGCATGCGCACAATTAGGGTCGCTCGACAGGGCTTTTTTTATAAACTCACGCGACTGCGACAAATTTTTCGCGGCGAACGCCTCTTCCGCCAGCTCGCAATAGTATTGCGCGATGACGTCATTAAAATTCTTGCCCGCCACGCGCGCCAATTTGCGGCAGGTTAAAATAGCGTTATGCCATTCTTTCTCCTGCTGATAAATGTGGCGCAAAAACCGCAATGCCTGCTCATTATGCAGGCGGATTTCGGCCAACTCTAAAAACAGGTTTTCCGCGCGATCGAACAGGCCGGCCTTTAAATAATCCTGGCCCAGCTCCAACAAGGCCTGCGAGCGCTGATTTTTATCGAGCGTGGGCCGTGCAATCAGGTTCTGATGGATGCGGATGGCGCGCTCGACTTCACCGCGCCGGCGAAACAAATTGCCGAGCGCCAAATGCGTCTCGACGGTTTCAGAATTGACTTCCAGCGCCTGGATAAAAACCTCGATGGCTTTATCCGGCTGCTCATTGAGTAAGAAATTAAGTCCCTTGAAATAGGCCGACGGCAGATCGCGCGCCGCGGCATGGCGTTTCTGATCGAATCTTGCCACCAACCATCCGGAACCGGCCGCCAAAGGCAATAACAGCCACAACAAGTCATAGGTATTAAAGGACATCTTTTATCGGCAACGAACGCAGATTGATCAACTCCTGCTCAATCTTGCGTATTTCGCGGCGCGCCTGCGTCAACTGATGCTGCATGCGTATCACCATACTGAGGCTGGCCAGAAAACCAAAGACCGCACCCAAAGAAAAAACCGTGAGCAGCATTAACGACAGCGGGCTCGCCCAGTGCAAACCGAAATAATAAGTAAGGTCCACGATTTGCGCATTCTTCACGGCAAAGCTAAGACCAAAGAACAATACGACGACCGCCAATAAAACATACAAAATCCGCTTCATATTTCCTTCTCCTTCCAACCCAGGCCCGAATAAAAATTCTGCATATGGTATCTGTTTTCTTGTCCTCAATCCTCCCCCCGAAGGATGCGGGTCGGGGTAGACGCGGAGAGCATAAAAAACGGCATTTGGAGAACCCGCATGCCGTTATTGTCTTGATCTTGAACAAAGCTACGAGGCTATAAATCGACACGCTCCCTTAATTCTTTACCGGGCTTAAAATGGGGCACGCGTTTATCCGGCACCTTGACCGAATCGCCGGTCTTGGGATTTCTGCCGATGCGTGGAGGGCGATGGTGCAACGAAAAACTGCCGAATCCTCGCACCTCAATACGCTCACCGCGGCTCAAGGCGGATGACATTTGTTCGAGCAACTCCTTAACGGCAAGCTCAACGTCTTTATATTCCAATTGCGGCTGCTTCGCTGCCAGTAATGCAATGAGCTCCGACTTGGTCATTTTCCCCTTACCTAAATGTTACCAATGACACAACTGTTCAATTTTTATTTATTGATCAGTTTTTCTTTCAATTTATCGCCAAAGGAAGAGGTGGCGCCACTGGATTTGCGCGTGTACTCCTGCACCGCTTCATTCTCTTTCTCCAGATCTTTGGCCTTAACCGATAAAGTAATCTTACGATTCTTGCGGTCTATCGTAGTAATCTTCGCTTCAACCTCGTTCCCTTCTTTAAGCAGGGTACGCGCATCTTCCACCCGTTCGCGCGAGAGCTCCGATGCGCGCAAATAACCATCGACCTCCGCAGATAATTTTACCGTCGCTCCCTTCGCATCGATACTCGTTACCGTACCCTTAACAATACTGCCTTTGCCGTGTTCACCGACGTAATTGGTAAACGGATCGCCTTCCCGTTGTTTGATGCCGAGCGAAATACGCTCACGCTCAGGATCTACCGCCAGCACCACCGCCTCTACTTCATCTCCCTTCTTGAAGTCGCGCACGGCTTCTTCACCGGGCCGGCTCCACGATAAATCGGTTAAGTGGATCAAGCCATCGATACCGCCTTCAAGACCGACAAATATGCCGAAATCGGTGATGGACTTGATCTGGCCGCGCACCTTATCGCCTTTATTGTGGGTGGTGGCGAATTCCTCCCAGGGATTGGGATGGCATTGTTTGATGCCGAGCGAAATGCGCCGGCGTTCTTCATCGATATCGAGGATCATGGCCTCGACTTCATCACCTAACTGCACGACTTTGGTGGGATGGATATTCTTATTGGTCCAGTCCATCTCCGAAACATGCACCAGACCCTCGACGCCCTCTTCAATCTCAATAAAGGCGCCGTAATCGGTCAAATTGGTGACCTTGCCGAAGATGCGCGTTCCCTCCGGGTAACGCCGCGCCAGATCCACCCACGGATCGTCTCCCAACTGTTTTAGCCCTAACGAGACGCGATTGCGCTCGCGGTCGAAACGCAATACCTTGGCCTCAACTTCATCGCCTATGTTCAGTATCTCGGACGGATGCTTGACCCGCTTCCAGGCAAGGTCGGTGATGTGCAGTAAACCATCGACACCGCCTAAATCCACAAACGCGCCGTAATCGGTTAAATTCTTCACCACTCCCTTCACAATTTGGCCTTCTTCTAAATTGGCCAGCAAGTTGTCGCGTTCCGCCGAAATCTCGGTTTCCACCACCGCGCGGCGCGATACCACCACATTATTGCGTTTGCGGTCGAGCTTAATGACCTTGAACTCCAATTCTTTGCCTTCTAAATAACTCGGGTCTCTCACCGGGCGCACATCCACCAGCGAGCCGGGTAAAAATGCGCGGATGGCGTCGATCGCAATGGTAAACCCGCCCTTGACCTTGCCGGTCATTACGCCGGTGACTACGGATTGGTTCTCATAGGCCTTTTCCAATACATCCCAGGCCTTCACACGGCACGCCTTTTCGCGCGAAAGACGGGTTTGCCCAGAGCCATCCTCCACATATTCGACGACGACCTCGACCTTATCGCCGACCTTAATATTTAGCTCACCATTGGGATTTCTAAATTGCTCGGCGGGAATGACGCCCTCGGATTTGAGGCCGGCATTAACGATAACGACTTCATTGTCTACGTGCACCACTTCGCCGGTAATTAAGCTGCCGGCATGCATCTGAACCCGGTTTAGACTTTCTTCAAACAGTTGCGCAAAGCTTTCGCTCATGTGTATGGTTAATCCTATCTTTAAACAGCCGCCCACCGTGCTGTTATCCGCAAACACTGCGGTTGTGCCAAGTGAATAAAGTGAGATTAGTGATACAAAGCCGCTATTTCAAGCTTTCCGGCAGGCACCCATAAATACGCTCAACCACCTCAGCAATACTTATCACCGATGTATCTAAATGATAAGCTCCGTCCGCGGGTCTTAGCGGCGCGGCGGCTCGCCCGACATCGCGCGCATCGCGTTCACGAATCTCTCCTAAAAGACGCGGAAGGTTAACATCGAAACCCTTTTCCTTCAACTGTTTATGGCGTCTGGCGGCGCGCACCTCCGGGCTTGCGGTTAAAAATACTTTGAATAAGGCATCCGGAAACACGATTGTGCCCATATCGCGCCCATCCGCCACTAAACCGGGGGGCTGGCGTAAATTGCGCTGTTTTTGCAATAGCGCCTGCCGAACCGGCGCGAGCGCCGCCACTTGTGACGCTAAACGGCTGCATTCCTGGCTACGGATGGCGTCGCTGACATCTTCATTCCCGAGTAAAATTCGCCCCGCCGGCAGAAACTTTATATCCAAAGTGGCGGCAATTTTAGCCAAAGCGACAGCATCTTCCACCGGGACAGCGGCACGGGCGGCCACCAGCGCGACCACGCGATAAAGCGAACCGCTATCCAGATAATGCCACCCCAGTTTGGTTGCCAGCCGCTGGCTAACCGCCCCCTTGCCGGAACCGCTCGGGCCGTCGATGGTCACTACCGGCGGCGGTTTGGGGTTCATTCAACAGACTCGATAATCGACAAACCGGCGCGTGCCGCGAGCGAAACAAAACCCGGGAAGGAGGTATCGACATTTTTGCAATCTCGGATGGCAATAGGACCGGCGGCACACAAACCGGCGATGGCGAACGCCATGGCGACACGGTGATCGCCCTGGCTATCGACCACCCCGCCGCGCAATAATCCGCCCTCAATCACAATGCCATCGGGCAATTCCTCCACGGTGATACCGAGTGTTCGCAGACCTTGCGCCATCACCGCAATCCGGTCGCTTTCTTTCACGCGCAGCTCGGTTGCGCCGGTTAATATCGTTTTGCCGGAAGCGGCGGCGGCGGCAACGAAAAGCGCGGGGAATTCATCAATCGCTAACGGCACCTGGTCCGGCGGGATAACAATACCGTGCAGGTTACCGCCGGCAACCCGGATATCCGCCACCGGTTCGCCGCCGATTTCGCGCACATTTTCCATGGCCAGCGCCGCGCCCATTTGTTGCAGAATATTAATGACGCCGATACGGGTGGGATTAATCCCGACGTGTTCCAGTACTATCTCCGAATCCGGGACCATGGCCGCACCCACTATAAAAAATGCCGCGGAAGAAATATCGGCAGGAATCTGTATGGAACAGGCGCGCAGGGCGTTCCCGCCAACAAGCCGAACACGGGAACCCTCGCTCTCGACCGGATAGCCAAAGCCGCGCAGCATACGTTCGGTATGATCGCGCGTCGGCGTAGGCTCAGTGACCGTGGTCGTCCCGTTCGCATATAAGCCGGCGAGTAAGATCGCGGATTTCACCTGCGCACTGGCAACCGGTAGGGCGTAGTCAATGCCGTGTAACGCTTGCCCGCCCCGGATCTTAAGCGGCGGCAGTCCCGCGGCAGTCTCCACGCGCGCGCCCATCGCATTTAACGGCGCCGCCACCCGCGCCATCGGGCGCTTAAGCAAAGACTGATCGCCGCTCAATTCAGAATCAAAGTCTTGGCCCGCCAGTATCCCCGCCATTAAACGCATGGCGGTGCCGGAATTACCCATATCCAATATTGCCGGTGGGCGGCTTAAACCGTGCAACCCCGCGCCATGAATCAACAAATGGCGCTGCTGCGATCCGGCGGCAGACCATTTCATCGGAACGCCCATGACGCGAAACGCGCCGATGGTAGCGAGCACATCGTCAGCTTCCAACAAACCACTGATTTCGGTAACGCCCGCCGCCAGCGCCCCCAACATCACACTGCGGTGGGAAATGGATTTATCACCCGGGACCCGCATCGAACCGCGCAACCGGCCGCCGGGCTGCACCCTGAAGTTAATCAATCTCACCGTCATCCCGGTCCAGCCCCACGCTGGTATCGCGCGCCTGCTTTGCGCGCATGAAAGTCGCAAGCAAGGTCTCGCCATCACCCATTTCGATCGCCCTCATTAAAGTGTCCAAGTTATTTTTGTAATGGCTTAAAGCGGTCATGAGAGCGGTGCGGTTGGCGAGACAAATATCGCGCCATATCACTGGGTCGCTGGACGCGATGCGGCTAAAATCACGAAAACCGCCGGCGGTAAAGCCAAACAACGAGCCGTCAGCGCGTAAACGGACGAGCATATCCATCAAGGCATACGCTAGTACATGCGGCAAATGACTGGTAGCGGCTAAGATAGCGTCATGCTCGGCGGCGGACATCAGTTTCACTTCGGCCCCGACCGCCTGCCACATTGCACGCACTTGCTCCACCGCCATTGCGCGCGTCTCGTTTACCGGCGTGAGAATTACGCGCCGGCCGCGGAATAAATCAGCCACCGACGCCAATACCCCCGATTTCTCCGCGCCGGCAAGAGGGTGGCCGGGAACGTAGGCGGAAAAATTTTGCCCTAATGCGGTTTGCGCCGCTGTTACCACACTGCCTTTCACACTGCCGACGTCGGTCAGTATGGCGTTTGCGCTTAAAGCCGGGGCAATTTGTTTAAAGATCGCCGCCAACTCGCCGACCGGCGTTGCCACCACAATCATGTCGGCGTCACGCGTCGCTTGCGGTAACGACATCTCCATCTTGTCGATCACGCCCAAATCAATGGCTTGCTGCAAATGATCGCGATGGCGTCCAACGCCGATGACTTCCCGCACCTCCCCCGCTTGTTTCAGGGCACGCGCCAGCGACCCGCCGATCAACCCGACACCGATAATGACTAGTTTTTTTATCATAATTTTCTGAACTATCGCGTGCCGCAGAGGCGGAGGCGCGCGGAAAAAAATGGATGAACTTCCGCTTCTGTCGCTAAGTTTATTTTAGAATTTTGCCTAGCGCCGCAAGAAAACGCCGGTTCTCTTCCGGCACGCCGATGGTCACGCGCACATGCCGGGGCATGCTATAGCTGGCCAGAGGCCGCACGATTACGCCCTCACGCAATAACGCCTCGTAAACCTGAGCGCCGGGACGGTCCAAACCCACGCTGATGAAATTAGCCGCCGATGGAATAAAGACTAAACCCAGGCGCGCGCATCCTTCCATTAACTGACGCATGCCGTCGCTATTCACTTCACGGCTGCGATAAAAATGCGCGGTATCTTGCAACGCGGCAATAGCCGCAAGCTGCGCCAGGCTGTTGACATTGAACGGCTGGCGCGTACGGTTAAATAAATCGGCGATTTCAGGGCTGGAAATGCCATAACCGACGCGCAATCCGGCCAGCCCGTATATTTTAGAAAAAGTACGCGTCACCACCAGATTGGGATATTTAGGCAGTAATGTTAGCCCGTCGGGATAACCGGGCTCGGTAACATATTCGAAATAGGCCTCATCCAGCAGCACAATCGTTTGTGCCGGCACCGCGGCCAGAAACTCCTCTAATACCTGCTCATTAAACCAGGTGCCGGTAGGGTTGTTGGGATTGGCGAGAAAAATCAGCTTGAGATCCGGCGACAAGGCCCTGCGCATCGCCGCCAAATCATGTCCCCAATCGCGCACGGGCACGATCACCGCCGTGCCGCCGACCGCTTGGGTTGCAATCGGATAGATTGCAAACCCATATTCGGAAAACAACACCTTTTCACCGGGGGCAACGAAGATGCGCGCCGCCAATTCCAGAATATCGTTGGAACCATTCCCCAGGGTTATCTGTGCCGGCAAGACGCCCAATTTCTGCGCCAGCGCATTTTTCAACAAAATTCCGCTGCCGTCCGGATAACGCGCAAGATCGCCCAAAGCGTTTTGCACGGCCGCCAAGGCGAGGGGGCTGGGACCGAGCGGATTTTCGTTCGAGGCAAGCTTGATCGCATTACGGATGCCGTACTCACGCTCCAGCTCTTCGAGCGGTTTGCCCGGCTGATAAGGTTGCAGGCCGCGTATGCCCGGCACCGCAAGTTCGCGCACATCGAATGCCGGTTTCATAACACCGCCCTGGGATAAGAACCGAGTAACTTCAGAAACGCCGCTTCTTGCGCAAGCTCAGCCAGCGCCTCGCGGATATTTTCTTGCTGCGCATGCCCTTCTATATCGAGAAAAAAAACATATTCCCATAAACCTTGGCGCGCGGGACGCGATTCAATGCGCGTCATGCTGATAGAGCGCCGGGCAAGGGGCGTGAGTAATTTATGTAAAGCGCCTGGGCGATTGGCGGTGGATAACAACAGGCTGGTTTTGTCGTCGCCGCTGGGAGCGGTGTCGAGTTCACCGATCACCAAAAAGCGCGTGGTGTTGTTCGGCTCATCCTCAATATTCTCCGCGAGCACATTAAGCCGATAAATCTCCGCCGCGGTTTCGCCGGCAATCGCGGCGGTGTGTTTATCCGCTACTAGGCACGCCGCTTCGGCGTTACTATTAACCGCAACAGATTTAACCTGCGGCAGATTGGCATTTAACCATTCCCGGCACTGTGCCAAAGATTGCTGATGCGATAAAACCTTCTTAATATTGCGCACGCTTTTGCCCTTGCC
>WNFF01010093.1_pt1 | contig 11699 bp, 6 predicted proteins | sample 5400441 | NCBI WGS metagenome assembly WNFF01 (sample SAMN13153345, study PRJNA577476) | soil metagenome | isolation source: 120 cm saprolite under Douglas fir tree site 2 hole 3 replicate 1 | place: USA:California | collected 2015-04-18
CGCGGTGTGCCACGGACTTCCCGGCGAACCCAAGAGCTTGATCGCGCAGGGGATGTATCCGGCACCGCCGGAGCTCTTTAAGGGCACGGGCGTTACGGACGACGATGAGTGGGAGTCGTATTGGAAAGTAGAAAACGGGATACGGATGTCGGGGATGCCGGGATTCAAGGGCCGGTTGACGGAAAAGCAGATTTGGCAGGTTGCCGTTCTCGTAAAGAATGCGGACAAGATTTCGGAATCTGTGAAGAAAGAGCTATCTGTGGTGGCCACGACCCCGATACCGATGGCGACGCCTGAGAGCAAGGCGTCACCGGCTAAGAAATAGGTCCTTTCTCACAAGGAGTTTGCGCCTCATCCAAAAGCTCTGCAAAATCGCTCAAATAGGCACCAGTCTTGCCGAGTAGGGGCGCAGCATGCCGCGCCCCTACAGCCGAGCGACGATAGATTGGGTGCGCTTGTGCTACCAAGTCAATTTCCTCAGATCGGCGACCGGCGGATGCAGGCGGCGGGCAGCCAGGACGACTACGCGCGACCCAAAGAGGCATCTTTACTGGCCGAAAACGAGAATGGTGAACTGGCCACCAAGATTGGCGGGCACGAAGAGATGATGGGTCTTGGGATCGAGACCCATGGTCTTGGAACCCGGGTTGGTGGTGAGAGTGTCGACAAGCGTGTACTTATCGGCGGAATCCTCGTGGAAAACGGAGGTGGTGCCGCCTCCGGTGGACAGAAATACGAGTTTCGTCGCAGGGTCGAAAGCTGCGGCGTCAACACGCTCGCCGATGGGGGCGGTGGTGATCACTTTGCCACTGTCGGCGTCCAGCACGACCATGAGCTGTCCGCCGCGGCAACCAGCAAATAAACGCCGGTTTTGCGGATCGAAGGCCATGGCCGTGGCTGTTTTGCCCGGGGCCAGGGGCCAGCGGTGGAGGATTTTCAAGGTGTTCGCGTCGATGTGCAGGGTTTCCGCTCTTTCTTCCAGGTTGATATAGACGTTGCCCTTGCCGTCCGCAGCGGCGAATTCCGGGCCGCCGCCCAAATCGATGGTGCCCACCACTTTGCCGTCCGCCGGATTGATCACGCTGGCGTTATCGCTTTCACCGTTCATCACGAAGAGTTGCTTGGTGGCCGGATCATAAATAATGGCGTCGGGTTTCTTGCCGACCTTGACCTCGCCCAGCGGCTTCAGCGTCTTCAGGTCAAAGATGATCACGGAGTCGGATTTGCCGGCGGTGATAAACCCACGGCCAAGGTCCGGGACGACCGCCACGCCATGAGCGCCCGGCGTGTTGGGAATGGTGCCCACAGGCTCGGCCGTATCCGCGTCCAGAACTTCAACCTGAGTGGCGTGCGCGATGTAAACGCGCCGGCCCGCTTCGTCCACGGTGACATAGTCCCAGCTACCCGTGCCGGAAACAGGCACTTTCTTGATGATATGGTAGCCGGATGAAGGCGCCGCCGAGGCGGCGACGGCCGTGACAACGAGAATTGCTGCCAGCATTGCGAGATTGCGTTTCATTTTTTCTCCAATGTTGAAGTGTGATGCCTTGCCTGGTACTCCGTGAAATCCCGAAAGTGTTAGTGGCATTTGCCGCTGCCGGAATCGGTGAAGGTCTTCCCTGCTTCAGGAATGAATTGCCAGTCGTAGCTGCCGGGCTTGAGGGTGAGCTTCAAGACTCCGAAGGCAGTGGCATCACGCAATTCGCTGTTGGGCTTTGGTTCGACGAAGGGGCGGTGATTCTTGCCGCCAGTGCCGACGACGAATTCGCGAATGCCGCGCTGGGGATCGGGGGCGCCATCGGGCGTTTGCGGGGCGAAGCGCTCGTAATCGTGATCGTGGCCGGTGATGACAAGCTCGGCGTTGGCTTCGTAAAGCGCTTGGAAAAAGGGCTTCACGGTGAGGTCATTGCCGTGGGCGCTGCCGGAACTAAAGAGCGGCTTGTGCCAGTAAGCGAGGGTGCAAGCGGCGGGATGCGCGGCGAGATCGGCGCGTAGCCACTTTTCCTGGGGCGAACCGGCTTGGCAGCCCCCGATGTCCTGGCATTCGCTGTTCAGCACGACGATGTGCCAGGTTCCGAGTTCGTAGCTGTAGTAGCCGGTCTTGGGGTCGCCGGCAGCGGCTCCGAAATAGTCGAAATAGGGCGTCCCGCCAGCGGAACGGAACTCGTGATTGCCGACCGCGGGGCGGGTGCGGGATTTTGCGCGGCCCCAAGTCTTGTCGTAGCAAACGAAATTTTCCTTGCTGCCGTCTGGATAGGCGAGGTCCCCAACGGCCATGACGGTGCCGGGGAGTTGGTCGAGGAGCTTGGCGGTGGCTTCGGCGCCAGAGAGATCTTTGCAGTCGGCAATGTCGCCCGCGCCGACGAGGACGCCGGTTTGGTCGGCTTCGGTGGTGGCGGAGGACGGAAGTGCGCGCAGCGGAGAAAGGGTTGCAAACAAAAGTGCGGCGACCGCCAAGCCTTGGCCCAACAACTGTTTGTGCATTTTCAACCCCCCGGGTCGCTTCATGATGATGGCGCGAAGAAGCAGATTAAAGCATGAAAGCTAAACGCAGGTTAAATCGCAATCGAAAAACCTGACCTTCCAGAAGCTAGACCGGAGGGCCGTAAAGAAAACCCGAAGCGCGGCCAGCGGGGACTTTTCGCTGTGCACCTACCCACACACCCCTGTTTTTGAGAAAGAGTGCGGAAGCCCATGAAAGAAAAGGAGTTGAGCTTCGCTCTCTTGCGAAAGAGTGCAAAAGAGTGCGCAAGGGTATGAAAAGAAAGGGGATAGTGGATAGGAGTAGCGGAATTGGGGAGAGCAGATCCGTTTACAAAAGGTAGCACCCCCTAACCCCCATCATTTTGCATGAATTTCAAAACAAAGGAGTTAAGAAATTTGCAATTCGTAAGTGGTTGATTCCAAAGGGAGCGGATTGGTCTGTTCGTTGCGAGAAGCTCGGCGAATGAAAGAAAAGCGGCAGCTCGCTGCTGCACTCCGTACCGTGACGCAACATTACCCGAGACGAATTGTACCAAACAGATATGTTTTGTCCAGCAAAACTTTCCAGACTTGAGGTTTGCGCGGGGCGCGATTCTGAGTTTGATCGCACCCCGCGCCTTGGGGTGGCCCGTGGAGATGGGTGTTGTGAGTGGCCAAAAGGCCACGCAAGGTTCTATTCCGAGGAGGATGTCCAGCGCATACCTAAGATTACACTTGGTTTATAGTATTCGCGCTGGTTGGGATATATCGGGCTGCCGGTATAGAACCCAAAAACTTCATTGCTCAAGTTCAATCCCGAGGCAACAAAAGACAGACATTTGTAGAGACGATAGCTGCCCTGTACGTCGAACTGCGTATGAGCGTAGAGGTACTGGTCGCCCAAGGGTCCCTTTAGTCCCATGATCGGATCCTTGTCCGTTGCCGCATCGGTGTGCTGATATCCGTATGCGAAGATATTGGTGTCATTGTGGCTCACGCCGAAGCGCATCGAAAAACGGGACTTGTCATAGGTGAATCCGAGATTCCAAGTATTCGGTGCCTGACGCTGCAAGGACGGGTGGTCGATTCTCCCTTCTCCTCCTTTGTTAGCGGCGGAGAAGTGATCGGGAAAAGTGACGCGCGATGAAGTATAGCTATAGTTCGCGGAGACACCGAATCCCGACAGGAGCCCAGGGAGACGTGACAAGCGCTGTTCCCAAGCCGCCTCGAAACCGGTGATGTGGGCGCTCGGCCCGTTGATGGACTGCTGTTGCAGGAAGCCGGCGTTGGGATCGGGCGCCTGGAGGAGGACAACAGTCGGGTAGATGGGGTCGGAAAGCTGTTTGTAGAAAAAGCCTGCCTGAATAATGCCTAGCGGCTGGAAAAAGTGCTCAACCAGCACATCGTAGTTATTGGCCTTGGTCGGTTTCAGCGCCGGATTGCCTAACTGAAGGCTCTTCGGGGGCACGAGGTCCGAAAAATTAGGCCTGGAGATACCTCTGCCATAGGCCACGCGAATGTTGGTATTTTTTTCAATCTGATATTGCAACTGAACGCTGGGCAGAGGGTTTATGTAGCCGGAGCTGCCAACAGTAGGCGATACCGAAGCAAAGGCACCGTTGCTCAAGTTCACCACGTTCGCCACGAAGCTCGTGTCGGTGGCTTCGAAGCGAACGCCCCCCAACAGCCGGAACTTGCCGAAGGAGATGGCGTTCATCAGGTAGCCCGCGTAGACGCGTTCGCGGGTATCCCAGGTGGCGCCGTCGGAAACGATCGTGTCCGGCTGGTTGACCAAATCCCGTGCGAAACCGCCATTCTGCAGGTTGTTGGCGATCAACTGGCGGATTTTGTTGTAGTCCGAAGTCGGACCAAATGTGAAGGAGTGGTCGTAATAATTTGGATTCGTATAGGTACCGAGAACCGAGGACAAGGTAAAGTTGGCATTGGGGAAAAGAAACTGATCGTTCTGGTTTTGCGTTTTGTGAGCGTCTCGAATTTTCAGACCCAGCTCAAAGGTGCCAAAGTGGGAATGGACGCTATAGCGCCGCGCCAGCGAGGCGGCGCCCTGAAAATTAAGCTGCGTGCTGTGGTAAAAGGGAACGGTTGAGGAAGTGATGGAATAAATGGACGGATCAAGAGCGTTTGTGCCATCAATAGGCGAAAGCTTGGGCCGAGCCGTATTAGCCAAAGACAGGCCGTAGTCCACGCCAGAGGATTGTATATTCCCGGCATTATCGAAGGATGGCGCAGGCCCTTGAAAGAATGTGGTCGCGAAATCCTGTCCGCCGATATTGTGAGCTCGAGAGACAGAGAATTCGTAGGTAATCAGCGTGGACGCAAGGTCGTGTCTCGCACCCGTCAGGAAACTGAAGATTTGCTGATCCGGGCGGCGAATGTAATGGCGGTATTGTGCATTGCCGGGCTTACATGGATTGCTACCGGGGACACCATTTGGTCCAGTATCGGCAGCCCTGTTGATCGCTTGGCAGTCCGTGGCATTGTCAAACGTGATCTGCGAGCCGTTTACGGACTTAATGGTGTTCCCGGAGTTGGGAGTGTAGACCCAGGTCTCGCCGAAATCGTGAAAGTCGGAGTAGAAACCCTTTAGATAGATGCTGGAGCCGCGGGCGAGATTGTAATCCAGTCCAGCCGTAAATCCGTAACGGGTACGGTAATATGAATAGGAGCGTAGGTCCTGGCTGTTAATTATCGCCAAATTGTTGCCATTGAAGGTTCCTGTGGTTTGGGCTGGCTCTAGATCGTCGATGCCGCGATTATTACGATCGAAAGTGCCACCGAATATGACGCCAAATTTCTTGCCTTCGCCGAAGCGCTGGCCGATATTGCCGTCAAACCCGCCGAGAGAGCGACCACCCTGAATAGGCGTATATCCTCCCTGCCCCGAGAAGTTGTAGGTCGGCCTTTCACCGGGAGTCCTGGTGACGAGGTTGACAGAGCCGCCGATGGCGTCGGCATCCTGATTGGGGGCAAGCGTCTTGTTTACTTCGATGCGGTCGACCAGGGACGAGGGAACGACGTCCAGCTTGATGTTGCGAACAGTTGCTTCGGGAGAGGGCACGTTTACGCCGTCGATGGTTACATTGCTAAGGCGTGGTTCGGTGCCGCGAATTTGAACGTATTTCCCTTCGCCTTCGTCCCGTTCCAGCGTTACGCTAGGCAAGCGCCCTACAGCGTCGGCGATGTTCGTATTCGGGAGACTGGTGATGACTCTTGCTGGCAGGACTTGCACGATGTTGTCGGCGGTGCGCTCGATATTGATGGCTTCCGCCTCGCCCTGCAGGCGCTCGGCGCTGACGACGACTTGGTCGACCTGCGAAGCAACCTGCAAGACCGCATTGGTATTGATTTCCTTCCCGGCCTCGACTCCCACGGGGGCGTTGGAGACAGCCAAGCCGATGTAGGAAACGCTGAGGGTATATTCTCCAGCGGGCACGTCCGTGATTCGGAATTGTCCGTGGTCGTCGGTGACGACCTTCCTGCCCAGAGGCAGAACTTCGACGAGGGCGCCCTGCAGGGCGGAATTGCCTGAATCCTTTACGGTTCCGGTGATGACGCCTTTGCCCGATTGCGCGCGAGACGGCAGTGCAAGAGCGACCAACGCGATTAACGCAAATAGAAGCTTCTTACCGCTTAACATCCGCACACCCTCCACTTTAGAAACCACTAAGTTTTTGAAATGCCAGCAGTTAGGACGCTAGGGCGAATCGAATAACTGAATTGGAGATGCCCAGTCCTTGCTGTCTATTTAGGGCACGGAATGCTAATGGGAGATGAATACCCGTTCACGAGTCCTTGAATTCAAAATGAAAGGACGTTCATGTTCAGAAGGCACGCCGAATGGCATTGGAACTGATTTTGAGACGACCGCAGCTGCTTACCGATTCGCGGCGATGGGCAGAGTGATGCGGAAGATAGAGCCGTGGCCGAAGGTGCTTTGTGCTTCGATTTTGCCGCCATGCAGATCGACGATCCAGCGGGCGATGGCAAGGCCGAGGCCGGAGCCGCCGGGTTCGCGGGAGCGAGCCTGATCGGCACGGTAGAAGCGCTCGAAGATGTGCGGGAGGTCTTTTTCGGCGATGCCGATGCCAGTGTCGCGAATTTCGATGCGCGCGTTCCCCGCCCCGTTCGAAAGGCGCATGACAATGTGGCCGCCGGGGGGCGTGTACTTCACGGCGTTTTCAAGAACGATTAGCAGGAGACGCGCGAGCGCGGAATGATCCGCGGAAACTCGCACCGGACCGGCGGCGAGTTCGCTGACGACCTGGATGCCCTTGCCCGCCGCCAAGATGCCGGCTTCCTCTGCAACCTTCTCCAGATGGGGAAGGAGATCGATGTCGCGGAAGTGAAGATCAGCGGCACCGGCATCGGCGCGGGCCAGGGTGAGTAGATTCTCGATGAGATGAGTGGTCTCTTCAGAGGCCGCGAGGATGCGCGATAGGGTTTCGCGATATTCGTGTTCGGTGCGGGGACGGCGCAGCGCCAGCTCAGCACTGGAGCGAATGAGCGCGACGGGGGTGCGCAGATCGTGGGAAGCGTCGGCGGTGAATTGGGTGAGCCGTTTTACGGAAGCCTCGAGGCGGGCGAGCATGGCGTTCAAGGTTTCCGAGAGGCGGCGCAATTCATCGTTCGCGGGAGGAACGGCGAGGCGGCTGGAAAGATTCTGGACGCCAACACCGCGCGCGGTCTCGATGATGGCGTTGACGGGAGCGAGGGCGCGGCCGCTGAGCCAATAGCCCGCGAGGGAGGCTAGAACAACGAGGAAGGGCAGAGTTTCCTTGAGGATGAGACGAAAGCGATCGAGGGCCTGGTCGAGAGGTTCGGTAGGAACAGCGGCGCGGATACGAAAAGTTTGGCCGTTAACTTCGGCAGCGCGCATGGCGATGCGGTACTGCAGACTGTCAAGGTTGAGAGTGTAAAAAGTGACTTCACCCTTCTTCATGGGGGGAATCGCGCCGTAGGGTTTCCGGAATGGTTCGGATTGGAAAATGAGCTTGCCATCCGCATCGGAAACTTCGAGGAGCGCGGCGCCAGCCCACGCGCTGCCAGTTTCGTTCAATTCTTCCTTTACATCCTGCATTCCTTTTGGAGCGGTGCGGACAAGTATGCGTTCAATGCTGTCGAGGCTGGCCCGCGAGGCATCATTCACCGTGGTTTCGATGCTGTTGCGAAAACCGAGATCGCTGATCCAGGCGAAGGACGCAAAAGCGACGACCAAAACGGTGAAATACCAGGCGGTGATGCGAGCGCGGAGGGGCAGGATCATGGTCAGACTCGAGGGCCGAGAGAATACCCGAACCCGCGCATGGTGTGAAGGAGTTTTATGGGCTCGTCTTGATCAATCTTGCGGCGAAGGAGCCGGACAAAAGCGTCCAGGGTGTTCTCCTCGATATTTTCCGAGCGCTGCCATACGGCGTCGAGAATGGCCTGGCGGGAGGCGACACGGCCTTCATGGCGCATTAGGAATTCGAGCAAGCGAAATTCGGTGGGGGTGAGATGGATTTCCCGAGTTCCGCGGAAGACGCGACGCTGGGTGATTTCCAAGGCGAGGTCGCAGACGCGCAGGGTGTGAGCTCGCGGCTCGAGGACGCGGCGCTCGAGGGCGCGGATACGGGCGAGCAGGACGGCGAAGGAGAAGGGCTTTGTGACATAGTCGTCGGCGCCGGAGTCGAGGCCTTTGACGATGTCGGGGACGGAGTCGCGTGCGGTGAGCATCAAAATCGGGACGTCCTGTTGCATGTCGCGGAAGCGGCGGGCGACCTGAATGCCGTCGATGCCAGGAAGCATGACATCGAGGAGGACTAGGTCGAACTGCGTGTCGTTCGCCAGGGAGAGCGCGGTAAGACCGTCGTGCGCGAGGCTTACGGCGTGATTGTCTTCTTCGAGTCCGCGCCGTAGCACGTGGGCCATGCCCTTTTCGTCTTCGACTACGAGGATTTTCATGTGCGGCTAAGGAGTTCCCGAAAATACATCCATCATCCGCTTCCGCGGCTGGAAATCAAGCCTCGGCGGACTTTTTCGGTTGCAGATAGAAATGGATCGCGGGGGTGAAGACGAGAGAGAGGACCATGGAGCTGAGAATGCCGCCGACGACGGCGATGGCCAGCGGCTTGAGCATCGCGGAACCGGCGCCAATCCCGAAAGCGAGCGGGAGCATGCCGGCGACGGTGGCCAGAGCAGTCATGGCGATGGGCCGCAAACGGCGGCGGCCGGCCTGGATCATCGCTTCTTCCGCGGAGAAACCCAGGCTGCGGAAGCGATGATCGGCGTCGAGAAGCAGAATGCCGTTCTTGGCCACAATGCCGATGACCATGATCATGCCCATGCGGGAAGCGACATTGAAGGAGGTTTTGGTGATCAGCAGTGCGAGAAAACCGCCGAAGCTGGACAGCAATGCGGAGGCCAGAATCGCGGTGGGCGCAGAGAACGTGCGAAATTCGAAAAGCAGCACGGCAAAAAGGAGCAGCAGGGCCAAAAATAATACCACCAGCATATCGCTGGAGGATTTCTGTTCTTCGGCAAACAGGCCGCCATATTCAACTCGGATGGACGCCGGCAAGTGCAAATTGGCGACCGTTTTCTGGACCGCGGCGATGCCGGTGCCCAGGTCCACACCTTCGAAGCGGGCGGTGACTTGCACCAGGCGCTGCAAATTCTCGCGGCGGATTTCCGTCTGTCCAGGGTCCATGGTGAGAGTGGCCAAGGAGCCGAGTGTGGCGGTGCGTCCAGTCGAACTGGTTAAGAGAGCGTTACTCATGCTCTCGAGCGAGGAGCGGTTTTGCTCGGGAAAGCGAACGCGAACGGTGTACGCGCGGTCGTTGAGAATCACCGGGGTGGCGGCAGGTTCGCCTTCCAGAACCGCGGCGGCGTTGACGGCGACTTCCTCGGGAGTGAAACCGGCACGCGCAGCGACGGTAGGATTCACCTGGTAGGTTACCGCCGGGCCGCTGATGGTATTTTCGACGCCGTTGAGAACGTCCACGACGGGGTGGGAGTTGGATCCGATCTTGATTTTGTCGATGGCATCAGCGACGCGCGGGGCGGTTTCATTGAGGAGTTTGCCGTCCTGCGCAAAAAGCTTGATGACGACAGGCTCCGGCGCGCTGGTCAAGTCGCCGATCATGTCCTGGAGGAGCTGAATAAACTCGACTTTGGTGCCGGGTTCGGTGGATTCAATCTCAGAGCGGATGTCGGCAATGATGTCGTCGATGTCGCGCTTGCGATCTCTTTTTAGCCTGACGGTGAAATCTCCGTTGTTCGCTTCCGTGACCGCGACCAGCCCCAGTTGCAGGCCGGTGCGGCGGGAAGTGTTTTCGACTTCGGGGGTGGACTTCAGAATTTCCTCGATGTGCTGGAGGATGCGGTTGGATTCGGCGAGCGAACTGCCCGGCGGAGTGAAGTAGTCGAGAATGAACCCGCCTTCGTCCATGGCGGGGAGGAAGTCCGTGCCGAGAAAGTTGTAGCAGAGGTAGGAAAGAGCGACGACCAAGACGGAGCTTGCTGCCAGCATCCAGGGGCGCTTCAAGATGGCGCGCATAGTCCGCGCATAAAAGTCCACGATGCGTCCGAAGAAGCCAGAGAGATGCTTTTCCTCCGCGGCAAGAAGAGCAGCCATGTCCGGACCGGCGGAATCGGGCGCAGTTTCGGCGGTTTCCTTGCGGCGGACGAGATATTGGCTGAGGGTGGGTGTCCAAGTCAACGCCAGAAGAAGCGATGTACCGAGAGAGACGGTCATGGTAACGGCGAGGGCGCGGAAGAAGGTTCCGGTGACTCCGGTGATGGAAATGAGGGGAAGAAAAACGACGATGGGGGTGATGGTCGAGCCGATGAGGGGAATTGTCAATTCGCGCAAGGCGCTCTGAATAGCCTCGAAGCGGCTTTGCCCGGCGTCGCGGTGCAAAACGATGTTTTCGAGGACCACGATAGCGTCGTCGATGACCAAACCGACGGCGGCGGCGAGGCCGCCCAAAGTCATCAGATTGAAACTCTGATTGGTCATTTTCAAAACGATGAAGGTGACGAGCAGAGTGATCGGTATGACCAAGCCGGCCACAAGCGACGTTCCCCAATCGCGCAGAAACAGCACGAGGATGATGGAAGAGAGCAAAATGCCGATGAGCACAGCGTCGCGCACGCTGGAGATGGAGTCGTGAACGATGGTGGATTGGTCGTAAAAGGGTTCGAGATGAACTCCAGGAGGTAGACCGGGCGTGAGCTGTTGGATGAGCGCATGCACTTCGTTGGCTACATCCAGGGTGTTGCTTTCGGGCTGGCGATCCACGTTGAGAAGCACGGCGGGTTTGCCGTTGGCGGTCACCATGGTGTAGACCGGAGCGACCGAAGGCACGATTTTCGCGATGTCGCCGAGACGTATGGGGACACCGGCCGAGGTTGTCTTGACGACGATTTGTCCAATCTGTTCTGGAGTGCGAACCTGGCCACTGATGAGACCCAATACAAGTTGATGACTGTGCTCGATCAGCCCCGGCGAATCGATGAGATTGGTGCGTTTGATGGCGTCCAAAATGTCCGGGACAGTAATCCCCACAGCATGGAGGCGCGCGGGGTCGGGCGTCACTTGAAATTCGGGAACGCGGCCCCCTTGTATGATGACGATCGCAACGCCATCGAGCCGGTTGAGGCGCGGCTTAAGGTCGTAAGTGGCAATCTCCCACAACTTGTTTGGCGGAACAGTGTCCGACGTCAGGCTGTACCCAATGATGGGAAAGATTGCGAAGGTCATGCGGTGCGTTTCCACCTTCGCCGTAGAAGGAAGGTCCGCCTGCAAACGAGCCACAACCGCGTCCACGCGCTGGAGCGTCAAAATCATGTCCGAGTTCCAGTTGAAAAAGAGATCCACCTCGGCGGAACCGCGGCTGGTCACAGAAGTAACCTTCTGCAGGCCGGGCACGCTGTTGACGGCTTCTTCAATCGGGCGGGTGATGGTGACCAGCATCTGGTCGATGGGCATGACCCCGTTGTCCACGCCCACAACGATGCGCGGGAAATCGGTGTTCGGAAAAACGGAAATCGGGATGCTAAAGGCAAGGTAGCCGCCGACAAGCGCCAGGCTGATGGTCAGGAACAACACCGGGCGCGAGAGCCGATGGAACCAGGGTGCAGGGGAACTGCTCTGGTTACCGGGCGAGCCTGCGCCGTTCACGACGGGGGGGGAATCCATGCGCAGTTACTCCTTGCCTTTCACAGGAGGTTTTTTT
>WNFF01004237.1_pt1 | contig 11697 bp, 10 predicted proteins | sample 5400441 | NCBI WGS metagenome assembly WNFF01 (sample SAMN13153345, study PRJNA577476) | soil metagenome | isolation source: 120 cm saprolite under Douglas fir tree site 2 hole 3 replicate 1 | place: USA:California | collected 2015-04-18
TCCGACCCCCGGTGTTACTGCAAGCAACGCAAGAATACCCAGGATGCTCAGCATGATGGTGAGCGCATACCAGGCGATGCCGCGCACATCCTGCGATTCTTGAGCATTGAGAGCAATACCTGTGGCTTCCGGGGAGGCCAGCGTGCAGATACCGAGGATGATGGCAATATTGTAGACGTTGGAGCCGACGATGATGCCTATGCCAACATCGACATGACCACTCATGATCGCGACTGCCGAAGCCACGTAATTGGGAATATTGGCCCCAATTGCACTAAGCAGGCTCAGCATTCCTATTGAGAGGCCGAACATTTCACAGAGGGATTCAAGCCTGCGCGCAAACCATGCAGAAGTCACCATCACGACGATCAAGGAGACAAGAAAGAGGAGCGCAACGAGTAGCAGCGAGAGGATGTTGAGGGAATGCATCTTCCAATTCCAATTCTAACCGACCAGACTTCCCGGTGCTCCTCATGATGCCTAGAGAGATTTTCTTTGAAGTATAGCATACGTGCCCTATCAAAACAAAGATCTCTATGTCGAACGTGCAGCAAGCATGCGTTCCACCTCTTTCTCTGGTCTCTTTAGCCCTGCCAGCGTTGTTCTTCCAGGTCCAGTTCGCGCTCGACCAGGCGGAGCGTCTCATCATCGATGCGGCCCTGGTCGCGTAATCCGATCACCGCTGCCCGTTCGGCTGTGAGCACCTCTTGCTGGAGCCGCTGCTGGACTGGGGCATGCTCGTCGAAGCGCTCACTGCCCGCGCCATCCATCGCTTGGGTGAGGGTCTCCAGTTTCTGTGCATAGTGGGAACGCAGGTGGACGAGTGCGTCCTGGGGGATCCACGCCTCAGTGGCCAGTTCATCCAAACGGGAGAGGGCCGCACGTGCCGCCACCAGATGCGCCTGCGCATGTTCCCGTTCGAGGGAGCTATCCCGTTCGAGACCGAGCAGTCGGATGATGGGCGCCAGGCTCAATCCTTGCCCGACCAGCGTGGCCAGAATGACACCGAAGGTGAAGAAGATGACGAGATCGCGCTGCGGGAACAGCAGGCCATTGGTGAGCGTGAGGGGCAGTGCCAGCGCTGCGGCCAAAGAGAGGCCCCCGCGCATGCCGATCCAGGCGACCATCGCCACCTGCCGCCATCCTGGATACGGGTCGCGTCCACGCAAGCGAGGGCTGACCAGGCGCGGCAGAGAGGCTGCGGGAAAAACCCAGGCGATGCGCACGGCGATGACGGCCAGGCTGATGAGCAGCGCTTGCCAGATCAGCGAGAGCAGAGAGCGGCCCGCAATGGCATCCAGGATGCTGCGCAGTTGTAACCCGATCAGCAGAAAGACCAGGCCGTTGAGCAGGAAGACCAGCACGTTCCAGACCGCATTGGCTTGCAGGCGCGTATTGGAGGAAAAGAAGCGCGAGGACTGCCGGCTCAAGTAGAGCCCTGCTGAGAGCACCGCCAGGACCCCCGATACCTGCAGGGCATCCGCTACCAGATAGGCGGCGTAGGGCGTGAGCAGGGTGATAGTGATTTCGATGGGCGCATCGTCCAGGTGACGGTGCAGCCAGGCAACGGGCCAGGCGATGACCAGTCCGATCAGCAGTCCGCCCAGGCTGACGATCACCAACTGCAGGCTTGCCTGCCACAGGGAGAAACTCCCCGCGATCACCGCCACCACGGCGAAGCGGTAGACGACGAGCCCGGTGGCATCATTGACCATACTCTCGCCTTCGATCACGGTCACGATGCGGCGAGGAAGGCCCAGCAGCTTCGCCGTCGCACTGGCAGCCACGGCATCGGTGGGTGAAACCACTGCTCCCAGGATAAAGGCGACTGGCCAGGATAAGCCTGCGATGGCGTGGGCGACAATGGCAATGACGATCGTGGTCACCAGGACCAGGCCGAGAGCCAGCTGCAAGATAGGGCGCAGGTTCGCATGGAATTCGCGCCAGGAGGTGAGCCAGGCCGAGGAGTAGATCAGCGGCGGCAAGAAGAGCACCAGGATGAGTTCAGGGTTGAGCGTAATACTGGGAAGGCCCGGCACAAAGCCAAGGAGCAGTCCACCAAGGACGAGCAGGATAGCATAGGGGACGCGCAACCGGGTCGCCAGGGTGGCCAGGACGACAATCGCCACCAGCAGGCCAAAGAGCAGCGATATGGTAGCTGACATATCAGCAAGCCTCCTTTCCACGCTCTATGCTGCCCGGCATCTCGCGTGTCGAGGAGCATTCAGCCCTTCAAGAACACAAAAAACACCGGGGCCTGCCGACCAGGCTTCCCGGCGCTCCATGCATACTTCTGCTGCTATTGTACCACACCGTTCCTTGACTGGGCAATAGGAAGGAATGCTCATCTCCTTGCTCAGCTGGGAGGATAATGCGAACATACCGAGGTTCGCACGACTTATATGCTTGCCCCTACAGTAGTGGTTTCATGTGTAGTATTCTCCGCATCCTTACTGCGTACGCTTGTCCGTCCCTGGCTAAGCACCAGTACCTCGCAGGGAGCATTCCTCATAACGTATTCGATGTCCGGATCGATCTGCTGCATACTTCCTCGTACACGGACGGGCGTATTTGCCAGAAGGACCAGGTCCACGAGCTGCTCCTCCGCTTCATGTACGATCGCTGCACCGACATCACGCGCTTTCAGGATACGTTTGCTGACCTGCACCGCGTTCCTGGCTCCACATTGGGCAGCTACTGATTCTGCACGCTTGAGCGCTTCGAGCGCTAACTTTTCATCATGTTCCACGTGGGCATTCAAGGGTAAGGTAAAAGGCACCTGGATCGCTGCTAAGAACTCGACACGGCCATTGCGCTGTCGCGCCATTTGTGCAGCCAGGGCGACGATGCGGTCTGTTGCCTCATTCCTACCCATGAGCGGGACGAGAATGTTGCCCAGCTTATTGACGGAACGCACAGCCTTTGTTGCGATACGCCCGTGTTCCGTCTCTTTGGGCAGGCGCAACATCCATCCAAGCACTCCTACAATCGAGACAAGAAAAAGGATGGCAATCAGTACACCAATGGCAGTGATCTGTAATGGATTGGTAATCTCCGCTCCCAGGATGAGCATAGCCTGCACCTACCTTCCTTTCTGCGCGCTCGAACCCCGTACAAGTGCGCCCTGCCTATAATTCCACAGTCGCACTACTCCCAGGCCAATAAAAGCCAGGCCGAGAATAATCAACGTCCATGCCTGCAGCCCAAACATGAAGGCACGCACAGTAATAATCGCGCCAAGCGGTATGATGAGGATGCTAACGAGCAGGCGATATCGTTCGCGTAGTGATCTACGTTGTGTGCGCTCGTTCATGTTGAGCCTCCTTTGCGATTGCTGCGAGATCCATTGCTGCGCTGGGAAGGGATAGGTACATTGACCACCGTTGTACCCACAGGCAGAACGCTCTCTCTGGCGTGTTCACCCTGGTGTTTGCGTTGGAGATTCTCACGAAACTCATCTGCTAAATCGTATTCACCAGCGTCTTCATAGACCTCCATTTGTTCCTTCTCCCAGTTGCGTTTGAGCGACTTCCTGAGCGGGAGCTTATTGCGGCGGCGATGCCAGAAGTAGATGAGGAGTCCCAGTATAATCCAGGACGGGCCTGCGATGCGGCCAATGGCATGGGTGAGCACGACGAGGATGAGAATACTGCTGATACCAAGGAAGCCAAGTATGCCGACGATGGGCAGCAGGCGTATCTCCCCGTCCTTACCCCGGATTTTGATGTTGAGCGGCACCTTAAAAGGGCGCGGCGTCCAGGGGTCCTTGAAACGCAGCACGAGCAGCGAGACGAATACGAGCATATAAGCGGTCGCTGCTCCGAAAGCATACATATTGGCAAGCACATCGTAGGCGTTTGATGAGAGGCCGGCTAAGAAAAGTTCGACCAGCGCGATGCCGGAGAAGACGACGAGCGTGCGAACCGGTGTGCGGAACCTGGAATGCACTTTTGAGAACCAGCGCGGCAGCAGGTTGAAGCGCGCCATCGAGTAAGTGATGCGCGAGGCGCCGAAGACACCAGAGTTCGCTGAGATCAGGAGCAGTGTGCTTCCCAATAATGCAACATATGGACCGATAAAGAGCCCCAGGATGGGGATGTGGCTTGCCAACCACGCAACGGGGTCGCCGTTGTGCGCAACCACTGTCTGCCACGGCAGCATCGCGAGGCTCAGATTCGAGAAGGCCAGCGCGTAGATGAGGACGGTCAGGATCAGGGCGATCGACGTTCGTGGCACCACTTTGCCAGGACGCAGCGTCTCCTGGCTGGCCTGGCTGATTGACTCCAGGCCTACAAATGAGATGATAGCGAGTGATGCGCCATAGGCGAGGTGGAATGGATCGGGCCACGCGGTCGTCATCTGGTGGATGAGCAGCGTCGGGTTGAAGGCGAAGAGGAAACCGAAGAACAGGATTGCCGATTCGCTGGTGACATCCAGCGCGCCAAGAATCTCATTGAATCTTGTCGATTCGCGCACACCCAGGATATTTAGAACTGTGAGGAAGGCGACAAGGATTGTGGCTTCCAGGATCAAGAGGGGCTGAACGCCAGGGAAGCTGAGTCCCAGCAGGCTGATATCCACGTGCGCGTTGAGCACAGGGAAAAAGAAGTTAATATACCCGGCTGATGCTAGTGCAAAAAGCGAAATGTCGATGGTAAAATCGAGCAGGACGGCCCAGCCTGCGACAAATCCCCAGAAGTCTCCTAAGCCGCGCAGGACATAAAACTGACCGCCCCCGGCCATCGGGTAAGCGGCCGCCAGCTCTGTGTAGGCAAGGCCAACCATCACATACACAAGCCCTGCAAAAAGAAAGGCGACGTTGGTAGCTCCCTGGGCGGCTGCCATAACAATGCCGAGCGCGACATAGACATCGGCTCCAACGTCAGCGTATCCCCAGGTGAATGACCCCCAGACGCCAACAGCGCGTCGTAATCCGTGACTTTCTTGTGGTACACCGGCAGCTGCGCCAGACGCTCCAGTCACGTCCGGCGCTACTTTGCTTGCCATGGAAAAATCCTCCAACAAAGGGACAATCTACTTCTAAATGTGGCAGTAGTGTTATGCATTAGTATAGCTTTGTGATGCTCAAGAAATGCTCAAGAAGTCGGTGAGAATAGTAAAGAGATTCTCAGGTATTAACTCAAGAAACTCAAGGTTGGAGGATAGCCTACAGAGTGGAGTTGAGTATCAGCCCTCCTCCTCAAAATTGCGAAGGGGTTTGGGGGTATCAAGATATAATAGTGGAGGGAAGTTGTAGCGAACATTTCACCCAAAAAAATCGTGACCTGTTTCTGTCAGTTTATGTGCTCCTACCCTCTCATAAGAAGTATACAGAATGGTCATACATAGTGGTTCGGTTCTCTGCCTTTCAGCGAGGTGAACCGAGCCGTAGAAGGTGCAATGATGAATAGCAGGAATTATTCCCAGATAGCCAGGGTGACCGAGGAGCCTGAGACAATGGATGAGATGTATCGACGTCTCCGTATCCAGGCCCTTCCTGGGCGCTTGCAGCGACTTGTATTGCTACACTATCTCGATCAGTTTCAGGCGGTCCCGTCTTACGTCGAGCAGCAGGCCAGACGGTTTGCCTCGGAACCTCTACCAGGAATTCCTTGATAAATGACCCGGAGGTGTTTTCCTGGCGAGAAGCGTCATGTCCTGATTACAGAGAAAAGATAGACCTTCATCTACAAACTGCTTGTATACTGTATCTGGCATCTATGGTAAAATTGGCCATTAAGAGATAAGATAATGCATTTGAACCTTGCCTAAGCAAACTAATTGTAATAGAGAGGGAATTTTACCATATGGAACGCACTTTAGTGCTTATCAAGCCGGATGCCATCCAGAGAGACCTCAGCGGTGAGATCATTACTCGACTCGAACGCAAGGGTCTCAAACTGGTTGGCATGAAAATGATGACGCTATCTGACGATTTGCTTGATATTCATTATAGCCATCTACTTGGACGAGACTTCTTTCCCGAGATCAAGACATTCATGCGCCGCACGCCTGTAATCGCCTGCTGCTGGGAAGGGACCGATTGTGTAAATACCGTGAGATTGCTCTGCGGCATCACAAAGGCCCGCGAGGCCGAACCTGGGACTATACGCGGCGATCTCGCTATGAGTGTACAGGCCAATCTCGTACACGCCTCGGACTCACTGGACACGGCTAAGGTCGAAGTCGAACGGTTCTTCCAACCCGAAGAGCTCTTCGAGTATGAAGACGTGTTAGAGCCTTTCGTCTATTCGCTGCGAGAGCGAGATTAACCTGCAAAGCGCAAAAGATCAGCCATAGTGAACTGGCCTGCTTGAGCACCCGGCAGTTCGGGTCTCCACTGCGTCCCGGCGCTGCGGTAGGAATTGGGGTCTCCGTCGATCAGCCCGAGCAATACCTCGGCAACGATACGGCCACCGACCTCGCCTAACCGCTCGCCTCCATGACAAACCTCGGCCTCCCTGAGAATGTAGAACCAGAGAGGCGTCTCGCTGTTCCAACCCATTTGATTCAGGCCAACCTCATCCCTGGAAAGTGGTTCGATGCCCATTGCTCTCGCAATAGCTTCTCCAGACGGCAGGTCGAGTGCCTCCCCTCTCACAAGGTCGCGATAGGCCAGCGAGTGCTCTGCGGGAATCTCTGTTTCCCCAACCACAGACTCAGGTAGATCGATAAGTGAGTGAGCAAGGACAGTATCGATCCGCTTGCTGGCCTGTGGTGGCCGCCGGTCATCTACATTGAAAAAGTACGCCCAGTCCACTACTCGACTATGTGGAACCGGGACTGTGCCAGCGCAGTCTGGAAAGACCTGGCCTTTTGCCCCGCTGTCATTGAGTACGTAGATTGATCTGACCTGGCTGTGACCGAAACGATATGCTGCATCGGCAAACTCTACAGGGATGTAGGGGCGCTCGTTGTATGTGTAGCACTTCGAGCCATTTGTCAAAATATCGTCCATGAGATCCTCACCGACACTGAGAGGGAGGAACTCATGGATGACGATCCACTGGTAGTGCCATCTCACCAGGCGCTGCGCCTCGCTGAAGACATTTTCCTTTTGCACGCCCTTGTTTCTCAGGTAGTCGACAATCGCGTTATGAAATTTCAGGAAGGCCAGGTGAAGCTGCGAAATGATGAGGTGAACGTCATCTCGCGGATCACCGAGAAGCGCCCGGCCCTGGCGATTCCTGGGAAGGTCCTTCATCTCATCTCGATCGTTCAGGCCAAGCAAGAATTTATCCATGTCGTCGATATCATAGAGGTAGGGGCTACCCGTTGGCCCGGCTCCATACAGTGATTCGAGGTCAAGACTCGGCGTGCGAAAGTTGTGCAGTTCATTGAGGTGGGCATGGTGCAGCAGGAGGCTGCGGTCAGCCGTAATATCGTGCGCGACGAACTGGCCCAGGAAAGTAAAGCCTGCAGGGATACGAGAATTGTCGGTCGATGCATCATTGACGTCCACCCTTGACGCGGCATCCATGATGGACCCCGATTTCCCCAATGTCAGAAGGATTGCTTCGTCGGTTTCAGGACAGGGAAGATCAGGAAACATCCTGCCGTATTTGCCATTCTCTACCGTCGAAAGCGCGTCTTTTAAATGTGGAGCAATGACGCAGCTATGCGTGCTCATTTGAACCTCCTGGTGAAAAGTAGAGCCTGGCGCCCGCGTAGAGTGCCGATTTATCGAGCACGTGGGCGCCACTACATGTCCGCCTCAAAAACCTATCTGGACTGACTACTAGAACATGACCTGGTCGACGTAGCACCAGCGCCAATCCTCGCCAGGCTGGAAGGATTGGACAATCGGGTGACTGGTCGCGTGGAAATGTTTCGTAGCGTGTTTGTTTTTCGACGAATCGCAGCAGCCGACGTGCCCGCAGATAAGGCACTCGCGCAAATGCACCCAGGTGTCGCCAATCTTCAAGCAATCCTCACAGCCGTTCGCGCTAGGCGTGACGTCTCTTATCTGGTCGAGGTGTGTACACTGCTTTACCATTAGTTTTTCCTTCCTTGTGATACTCCGGTGACTTAAGGCGGTAATAGACGAACCAGCATGTCCGGTGGGTAATTATAAAATGTAACACCCAAAACTGGTAATGTCATGCTGAGCGCAGCGAAGCATCTCTGTGCCCATCAAGCCAGACCCTTCCCCTTCGCGGAGTTTACCCTTGAGCGAAGCGAAGGGCTCAGGGCTGCGGCTCATGCGCGGAGGCGTGACACCACCTGACCGATCTTGATCGTTAAAACTCATCATTACCTGTAGCACGCCTGGGTCAACCTGCCTTAATAAGGCCGGAACAAATCTACTATACATGACGCGGTCGTCGCGGGCATCATCCATTCGACTAGCTACAACCTGGAAAAATGACCAGGGATGAGCAGCTTGAGTCATTGATGTATACTCCTTACTAAGTATACATCGGTCAGGCAGCCGAATGTTTTTGGTCTCAAGATGGATTACAGGATGAACACTTCTAAAATTTTTGATGTGCAGGGACTGACAGCCGTCATTACCGGCGGCAGTGGGCAACTCGGGCGGGTGATGGCACAGGGCCTGGCGCTGGCAGGCGCTCAAGTGGCCGTGGTGAGCCGCAGCGCCGAGACCTCTGCTATGGTAGCCGGGGCTATCAACACAGATGGGGGCAAGGCCATCGGAATTGCTTGCGACGTGATGGATCGCGCGGCCCTCGAGCGAACCGTGGAGCAGGTCACAGGCACCTTTGGGCCGGTAGATATTTTGATTAACGCCGCGGGAGGCAATCAGCCGCGGGCGACTACATCGGCCGAACTTACCTTTTTTGACCTGGACGCGCAGGCGCTGGAGCAAGTGTTCGGCCTGAATTTCACGGGTACGCTCCAGAGCTGCCAGGTGTTTGGACGCGGCATGGCAGAACGAGGACAGGGGTGTATCGTCAATGTCGCCTCCATGAGCGGCTTGCGGCCCCTGACTCGCGTACCGGTTTACAGCGCTGCCAAGGCGGCGGTAGCCAATTTCACCCAGTGGTTGGCGGTACACATGGCACAGGAGTACAGCCCACGCATTCGCGTGAATGCCCTGGCGCCCGGCTTCTTCCTGACGGAGCAGAATCGCTTCCTGCTCATCGATGCCCAGAGCGGAGCGATGACCCCACGCGGGCAGGCCATTCTAAACCACACACCGGCGGGCCGCCTGGGCCTGCCAGAGGATCTGCTAGGAACGCTGTTATGGCTGGTGAGTCCTGCCTCGGCCTTTGTTACGGGCGTGGTTGTGCCGGTAGATGGAGGCTTTTCAGCTTTTAGTGGTGTATAGAGGATCAAGTGTGGTAGAATGTGCGTTAAATAGAATATAATCTCTATTCAATGCAAATGCGCTTTGCGGGGGGTGGGAGTTCGAGGGTTGCCTCCAGAAGGCCTCCTCCTCAACGGGCTGAATAAAAAATATGCAAGGAGCGCTCTGTCAGGGACCCATCCCCTTGAAGGGGATGGGCTTGCGAAACGGCTAGCGCACCGATCAAGCTCCTGACTACCGAGCATCACTGATGCAGCAGCGCTACGGGCTACAAGGATGTCTGCGCGCCACCCTAACGCAGACCACTCCTAGCCACGCCGAAGCTGACGAGAGGGATATACTCCTCTCTAAGCCCGTAGGGCCATCGGGAAGGGTCATATTACCCTGGCTTGACCAGGAGAAGGGAAATCCCTTGAGAATACCAGTGGTCGATACACGCGGGGTAGCTCTGATGCCCTGTACACCAGCCAAAGCCCGCCATCTCTTCAAGAGTGGCAAGAGCAGGCCAAAGAGAAACAAACTTGGGCTGTTCTATGTCCAACTCATCTACGAACAAGAGCCGGACAATCAGCCGTTGGTGGTGGGCATTGACCCAGGATCGCAGTTTGAAGGCTTCAGTGTCGCTGGCACCAAAGACACGGTGACCAACCTGATGGGAGAGGCTCCCGATCACGTCAAAGAGGCTGTCGAGACCAGGCGAACCATGCGACGTGCCCGACGTGGGAGGAAGTGGCGACGCCCCAAGCGCTTCGATAACCGTCTCTCCCGCTCGCCTCGAATACCGCCCTCGACACGGAGCCGATGGGAAGCCAAAGCCCGCATCACCAGACATCTGAAATCGATCCTGCCACTCACCGATGCGGTGGTGGAAGACGTCCAAGCGGTGACTCGTGAAGGCCTAGGGCGCAATTGGAATGCCGCCTTTAGCCCGGTGCAGGTCGGCAAAGAGCACTTGTACCACCTCCTCAGAACGATGGGACTCACGGTGCATTTGCGAGAAGGGTGGCAGACCAAAGCACTGCGTGAGCAGTACGGACTCAAGAAGACGAAAAGCAAAAGCAAGCAGTCTTTCGAGAGTCATGCGGTGGATGCGTGGGTACTAGCGGCCGCCATCAGTGGCGCCGATTCGCCTACGTGTACCCGTGTGTGGTACATCGTGCCAGCCATCTTGCATCGGCGTCAGTTGCATCGCTTGCAAGCCTCTAAAGGCGGGATGCGCAAGCCCTACGGGGGCACCCGCTCACTGGGGCTCAAGCGGGGAACGTTGGTTCGGCATCCCACATACGGACTCTGCACGGTCGGCGGCTTTGATCGTAGGAAGGGTCGCATCAGCCTGCACGAGTATCGGACCAACCAGCGGCTCACCCAAGGAGCCAAAGTCGCCGATTGCCGCGTCCTCTCCTGGGTGGCGTTCCGCTGCTGGTTCGTCAGGGAAAAGAAACGTCATGTGAGTGCTCTTGCACCTGTTCTTTCCTCCCCTCGCCTGAAGGCATAGGGGTATCCAGAACGGAGTTTTGATGAACACCTGGTTCGATGACCCTGTGCTGGGCAAATTGCCGCCAGGAGAGGCTGCCGTCAAGCTGCGCGAGGTTGGGGAGAACGAGGCCGCCGCTATGCTCGAGGAAGCTCAGCACGAGACAGCCCGTACCTTCGAGGTCAAGGGTCTCGTCGAATTCAAGGGTCTCGACCGCAAAGGCTGGTGGCCGTTCCTTGACAAACCCTGGCAGCACACCGCCCACACCTTCGGCTACCTCGCTCCTCTCGCCTCTGCGCCAGGCAGCGATCCGCTGCCTATCCACCACATCGAAAATATCTCCGCCGACCCGAGCCTGCGCGGCGCTCGCATCCAGATCACACTCAACCGACTGCGTGTCGCGGCCTATCCAGGAGGCGGCATCCATCGCGTCCTGCTCCATTTCTTCGCCCAAAACCAGGCGCCGGGCAGGAGCGAGCACCTGCATTTCAATGCCACCTATCGCGTGCAGCAGGGGGAACACGCGGGCATCTCGGGCTATCCCATCTTCACCGGCCTCACCGCCGGGCACGAGGGCGTGACGCTGAGGTGCCGCACCATCAATGTCAGTAACGACGAGGACGAAGCTTTTCTCAGCTTCTTAGAGTCCGACGTGTTCAAGGCCGGATTGCAGCTCGTCACCACAGCGCAGCCGGTCATCGCACCCTTCTCGGAGATGGCCCTGGGCATCGCCAAAACTATTGCCGCCCGCCATCGCAACGTCTCGGTACAGGATTTCGACCTGGGCCTGAACTTCGGCAGCATCCCGCTGAGCGGTCGCCTGGCCGAGGGCGCCTACCTGGCCGTACAAATCCCCGAAAGCTTCCAGTCCATCTGGGACTGGGATGAGTGGGTCTACCTGCCCGCCAGGGGCGCGGTGGTGAGTCACGACGATCACCAGTCATTGATCCCCTAT
>WNFF01004242.1_pt1 | contig 11690 bp, 9 predicted proteins | sample 5400441 | NCBI WGS metagenome assembly WNFF01 (sample SAMN13153345, study PRJNA577476) | soil metagenome | isolation source: 120 cm saprolite under Douglas fir tree site 2 hole 3 replicate 1 | place: USA:California | collected 2015-04-18
CAGGGCGTCTTCGGCTACGGCGCGCTGCACCTGGCGGACCTGGAGCAATGGGGCCTGATCAAGCCCGGCATGCCGGGGCTCGACGATATCGTCAACCTGCTCGGCCGTGGCCTTTACTTCGCCGACGTCGTCAACACCGTCAGCAACCGGTACGCGGAAGAGATCCTCACGCCCGAATACGGCGAAAAGATGGACCCGCTGCTGAGCCTCTTTCGCGCCAAGCTGCACGGGATCATCAACGGCATCGATTACGACGTCTTCAACCCCTTGACCGACGCCTCGCTCGCTGCCCCCTACGACATCGCCAGCATCGAAAAGAAGGTCGAGAACAAGCTCGCGCTGCAGAAGGAGGTCGGCCTTCCGCAGGATCCGGAGATCCCGGTGATCGGCCTCATCTCACGGCTCTACGACCAGAAGGGCCTCGACCTCATCGCCAACATCATGTGGGGGCTGATGCGGCTCAACCTGCAGCTCGTCGTGCTGGGCGCGGGCGATGCGCGCTACGAGGAGATGTTCCGGTCCAGCGCGCGTGACAACGCGCAGAAGGTCTCCGCAACGATCGGCTTCAAGCCGGTGCTGGCGCAGCAGATCTACGCCGGCTCGGATATGTTCCTGATGCCGTCGCGGTTCGAGCCATGCGGCCTCGGCCAGCTGATCAGTCTTCGCTACGGAACCATCCCGATCGTGCGCGCCACCGGCGGGTTGGCCGACACCATCGACGACTGGGACCCGGTGCGGCAGACGGGCAACGGCTTCGTCTTCACTGCCTACGATCACTGGGACCTCTTCGCCCAGGTCGTCCGGGCCCTGGAGACATTCCGTCAGGCGCCGCTGTGGCGACGGTTGCAGGCCAACGCCATGTCGACCGACGTCAGCTGGGCCAACTCCGCGGAAAAATACGTGGGCCTTTACCGGGCGGCGATGGGAAATCACGCCGAATCACGCGAGTATTCCGCCGCGGCCGCCGACCCCAACAGCTGGTAAACGCGGCCCCCGCCGGCGCCAAAAAACGCCGCCGGTCTAATAGAGGTTAATATTTGGGGCCTTTTCTTGATGAATGGACATCGGTTGATGCATGATTACGGCGATTCGGCGCCAACTCACGGCTGGACGACACATCTTTACCTGGAAGGGAGGTAGTTGCGTTTATGGATCTATCTATCGGTAAGTCGCGATGGTTGCGAGTATCGACACTCGTCGCCGGCATCGCTGTTCTTCTATCCGCCTGTGGGGGGAGTTCGACCACGGGCCAAACCATTACGAACGGGGGCACGCTGACATGGGCGCTCGACGCTGATGCCCAGAGCCTGAACCCCTTCGTCGCCGGCGACGTGCCCTCGGTGCGAGCGTGGGGGTTCATTTTCCCGAACCTGTATCAGGCAGACCCGAACCTGAATGTCACGCCGGACCTCGCGGACGGCATGCCGACGATCTCGTCGGATTCGAAGACCTGGACCGTCAAGATCCGCAAGAATGCGAAGTGGAGCGACGGCACGCCAATCACGGCGGATGACGTGGTGATGACCGTCAACATGCAGAACAATCCGAACCTCGACACGGATGCTGCATTCGATTGGAGCGAACTGGACAACGTGGCGAAAGTCGACGCCACCACCGTCAAGTTCACGCTCAAGGATGCGTTCGCGCCCTTCCTGGCCAACAACCTGACGACATTCATAGCGCCGGCCAGCGTCTACGGAAAGATCGACCCCGCGAAGCAGCGGACCGACCCCGTCGCCCTCAACCCGACGGTCACGGGCGGCCCGTATAAGTTCGACAAGCGGGTTGCAGGCTCGGAGATCGACTACGTCGCCAATACCAGCTACTACCTCGGCCGGCCTCACTACGACAAGGTCATCGCCAAGGTCATCACCGACGCTACCGCCGCCACCAACGCCCTGATCAACGGGGACGTCCAGTGGCACCCCGCGCTGGGTGAGGGCGGCTCCGGCTCGGTGAGCAAGGCGAAGGCGGCGACCGGTGTCCAGGTCCATGACTACGCGGACCTCGGCTACATCGACATGCGGCTGAACACCCGCAAGGGGCACCTCTTCGACAACGTCCTGACCCGCCAGGCCATGGCGACGGCGCTTGACAAGCCGTCGATCGTGCAGGCTGCCACCGAGGGTCGGGGCCAGACGCTCTGGGGCGACCTCGTACCAGCCTACTGGGCATACGACGCCAGCGCGGTCGTGACCTTCACGCAGGACGTCGCCAAGGCGAAGTCGCTGATGACGCAAGCCGGATGGACCATCGGGGCCGACGGTATAGCCACCCGACCCAATCCGAACGGCGGTGGCACGCAGAAGTTCGTTGGCAAGATCCGGGTTCGTGCCGGCAAGGCGCAGCGCATCAAGGCCGCCCAGATCATCTCCGACCAGTTGAAGGCGATCGGGATCCAGCTGACACCGGACCCGACGGACTTCAAGGTGTTCTACAAGCCGATCACGCTCGGCAACTTCGACGTGGCCATCGCCGGGTTCGGCCTGACGCTCGATCCGGACAACTACACGACCTTCCACTCCAGCCAGCTGACGCCCGAGCACAAGTCGGGTAACAACTGGACCGGTTACAGCAACCCGCAGCTCGACTCGCTGATCGAGCAGGAGCGGACGACGATCAAGTCCACCGCTGCCGCGACGCAAACGGCCCGCAAGGCGATCTTCAACCAGATCGAGAAGATCATCAGCGGCGACGTCGTGACCTACATGCTGTGGGCCGACAAGTCCGCGATGGGTTGGTCGAGCAACGTCGGCGGCGTGGTAGCCGGCGGCGGCGACAACGTGATCTACGTCGACGACGCGCGCAACACCCAGGTGTTTTCGACCTGGTTCTCGAAGAACGGTAAGTAAGTAGCGACTCGATGACCGAAGTGCCGGGGAGGCGGCCGGGCCGCCCTCCCCGGGCTTCCCTCCGCCGTTCGCTATGCTTCTACCCGGGAGTTCAGGCCGTATTCAAGGCGAATGCTTTGTGCACAGCAAGAACGGTGTCATAGGATGAAGACGTGACCTTCTACGTGGTCCGCCGGGTGGCGATCGGGATCTTCCTCCTCCTGCTCATGTCGGCGATCTTCTTTACCCTCACGCGGGTCACGCCCGGCGCTCCCGTCAGCGTCGGAGAGAACCCCCGGATTCATCAGGAGCAGGTCAACCGGCGCTTGCACAACCTCGGCCTGACCGACATCAACGGTAATCCCTATTCCATCCCCGAGTCGTACGTGCGCTACCTCGGGGCCCTGGTCCATGGCAACCTGGGCGACTCCTACCAGTACAACGAGCCGGTCACGACGCTGCTCTTCCAGCGCCTGCCGAACTCCATCCTGCTGCTGGGGGCCGCTCTGCTGGTCGCGCTCGCCATCGGTCTCCCGCTGGGGATCTACGCGTCGACCCACCAGTACTCGAAGGCGGACATGACGACGTCGATCGTTTCCTACATCGGCGTCTCGATTCCAAGCTTCGTGCTGGGAATTTATCTCCTGCTGATCTTCGCGGTCTTCTTGAAACAGTCGCCCCTCCACTGGGGCTTCCCCCTGTTCGGGATGCGTACCGGAGGTGTCGACGACCCGGTCGACCTCCTCATCCACATGGTGCTCCCGGTCACCTCGCTAGCGATCCTCCAGATCGCGATCTTCAGCCGGTTCATGCGGGCCAGCATGCTGGAGGTACTGCACCAGGACTACATCCGGACGGCCCGCGCCAAAGGCCTGGCGGTGGAGCGTGTCAATTACAAGCACGCGCTGCGCAACGCCATCCTCCCGATCATCACCCTGGTCGCGATCGCGATCCCGCAGATCGTCAACGGTGCCATCATCACCGAAGGCATCTTCAGTTGGCCCGGCACCGGGCAGCTCGCCTTCCAGGCCGTGGTCGACCGGGACTACCCGGTCATCCTGGGCGTCGTCATGCTGGTCGCCGCCGGGACCGTATTCTTCAACTTGATCGCCGACGTCATGTACGCGGTCGCCGACCCAAGGATCCGGTACTGATGGCCCAGGTGCCTCCGCTTCCGTTCGGACCCGCGGCCGGCGCCGATCTCGGGTCTGTGCCACTGTCCGAAACGTCCATCGATCGGGAGCGCGGCGCGATCGCCCCGCCCGGCGTCAAGGCGGATGAGCTCGCCGGCGCCCCCGAGCTGGGCTTCTGGCGCCTGGCGGTCATCCGCTTTCTCCATCACCGGGTGGCGACCGGGGCGCTGCTGATCCTCGGCGTGATCGTGCTGGCCGCGGTCGTCGTCCCGATCGTCACGGGCAACCTTTACAGCATCCAGGATTACCGCCATCCCTACAAGGCGCCGTTCCAGAGTTTGCAGCACATCCTGGGCACCGACGAGCTCGGCCAGGATGAGCTGGCACGGCTGCTGCGCGGGGCCAGGGTCTCGCTCATGGTCGGGGTCCTGGCCGTCGTCGGCTACCTGATCATCGGCGGCGGGCTCGGTGCGCTGGCCGGGTACTACGGCGGCTGGCTGGACAACGCGCTCATGCGCTTCACCGACATCATCATCTCGATGCCCTTCCTCCTGGTCGTCATCGCCGTCACGGCCGCGACTGGTGGGGTTCGGCTGAGCACGGTCATCATCGTGATCGCGGCCACCGGGTGGTTCGAGATCGGACGACTGATGCGAGCCCAGTTTCTTGTGCTTCGAGAACAGGAGTTCGTCCAGGCGGCCCGGGCGCTCGGTGCCTCCAATACGCGAATCATCCTCCGCCACATCCTGCCCAACGCACTGGCGCCGATCATCGTCTCGGCGACACTCGGGGTCTCGGGCATCATCTTGCTGGAGGCCGCCCTCGGTTTCCTCGGCTACAGCATCCCGCCGCCGGAGCCGAGTTGGGGCAATATGCTGCAGAACTTCGAGGAATACCTGCTGTCCGACCATACCTACCTCGTGATCTTCCCGGCCACGGCGCTGGTCATCACCGCGCTGGCCATCAACCTCGTCGGTGACGGGATCCGGGACGCGCTGGATCCCCGGCAGCGGTGAGCGACCTCCTCCGCATCGAGGACCTCCACACCCAGTTCCACGTTCACGGGGGGACAGTGAAGGCGGTCGACGGCGTCAACCTGACCATTCCCGCCCGGGCCACCGTCGGCCTGGTGGGGGAGTCAGGGTCGGGGAAGAGCATCACCGCGCTCTCCATCATGCGGTTGCTGGAGAAGAATGGCCGGATCACCGGGGGCCACGTCTGGTTTCACGACCGGGATCTCGTCGGGCTGCCGGACGAGGAGATGCAGGATATCCGCGGCAACGACATCTCGATGATCTTCCAGGAGCCGATGACCGCGCTCAACCCGGTCTTCACGGTCGGGGACCAGATCGCCGAAGCCGTGCGGCTGCACCAGAAGGTGGATCACCAGGCGGGGCTCAATCGGGCAATCGAAATGCTGCGCCTGGTCGGGATCTCCGACCCGAAACGGCGAGCCGGGCAGTACCCGCACGAGCTATCGGGTGGGATGCGGCAGCGGGTGATGATCGCGATGGCCCTCTCCACGAGCCCGGAGCTGCTGATCGCGGACGAGCCGACCACCGCGCTCGACGTGACGATCCAGGCGCAGATCCTCAAGCTGATGCGAAATCTCAAAGGAGAGTTTGGATCCGCCATTCTCCTGATCACCCATGACCTGGGCGTGGTGGCCGAGATGTGCGACAGCGTGGCGGTGATGTACGCCGGGCGCATCGTGGAGCAGGCGTCGACCGAAGAACTGTTCGCCAGCCCGAAGCACCCCTACACCCAGGGACTGCTCGCCTCCATCCCGCGGCTGGGGAAGAAGCAGGAGCGCCTCCACGTCATCGCCGGCAGCGTGCCAAACCCGCTGGCGGTGCCACCAGGCTGCGCCTTCCGTCCGCGCTGCCCGGTCAAAGCGCCGCGGAGCGACCGTGATATCCCATCACTGAAGGCCAACGGCAGCGCCGAACACCTGGTGGCCTGCTGGCAGTACGAATGAGCCCAAAGAAAGAGAAAGCGGTGGCGGCAGCGGCGAACGGCGCGCTGCTGAAGGTACAGGACCTTGTCAAATTCTTCCCCATCAAAGGCGGCCTCCTGCAGACGACGGTCGCCAATGTCCGGGCGGTGGACGGGGTCAGCTTCGAGATCAAGAAGGGGGAGACCCTCGGCCTGATCGGAGAGTCGGGTTCCGGGAAATCCACCGTCGCCCGCACCATCCTCCGGCTGATCCCGCCCACCTCGGGTGAAGCATGGCTGGAAGGCCGCAGCATCTTTAAGGCGAAGAAGAAAGAGCTGCACGAGATGCGGCGCGAGGTGCAGATCATCTTCCAGGATCCCTACGGCTCGCTGAATCCCCGCATGTCCGTCGGAGAGATCGTGGGTGAAGGCTTACTGGTCCACGGCGTCGGATCGGCGCACGAGCGAGAAAAGATCGTCAGCGAGTTGCTGGAAGTCGTGGGGCTCCGCGGGCAGTACCGCGGCCGGTTCCCGCACGAATTCAGCGGCGGCCAGCGGCAGCGGATCGGGATCGCCCGGGCGCTGGCGCTCCGACCGAAGCTCATCATCGCCGACGAGCCGGTCTCCGCGCTCGATGTCTCGATCCAGTCGCAGATCCTCAACTTGCTCGAAGACCTGCAGAATGAGTTCAACCTCACCTACCTTTTCGTCGCGCACAACATGGCGGTCGTCGAGCAGGTGAGCGATCGGATCGCGGTGATGTACCTGGGCAAGATCGTAGAGATGGCCCCGGCCGAGCAGTTGCTGCGAAATCCCCGGCACCCCTACACGAAGGCGCTGATCTCGGTCATCCCGATCCCCGATCCGACGCTGCGCCGGGAGCAGACGGTGCTCCAGGGCGAAATGCCGAGTCCGACCAACCCGCCATCTGGGTGTCATTTCCGGACCCGCTGCCCGATCGCGACGGACTTTTGTGCCGAGGTGGAACCGCAGCTGCGCGAGGTCACCAAGGGTCAGTTCGCCGCCTGCCACTACGCCTAGCCGGAGCCGCCACCCGGCCGAGCGGTGACCCGGGCGAGCCAGTCGCCCATCACCACGCGCCGGCGCAGGGCGCGTCCGGTATCCAGCCAGCTGCCGAGGAGCACGAGCCCGAGCGCGCCGGCCGCGATGACGACATCGAGCCGACCGCGATCCGGTGGCAAGGTGTTGTATTGCGCCCAGTAGGCGAACTCGCTGTCGTTGATGGCGGCGACCCCGATGAAGGCGACGGCGAGCGCCGCGGCGGCCAGCCAGATACGTCCCCGGCCCCCGAAGCCGAGGCGGACCAACCCCTCCCCGGGGACAAGGGCCAGCAACCAGACGTCCCGGGAAGGCGCGCGCTTCGGCTCGCGCGCGCGTCGGGAGGCGAAAGCATCGACCGCGATCACCCAGCCGATCAGCGCCGCGTACCAACCCGTCGATATCACGTCGACCGGCATGAAGGTGAACGGCAGCTTGCTGAAGCTGGGGGTGGTCAAGAGCCAGCCGGCCCAGCCGACCCAGGCCACCAGCGCCGCACCTGCGACCGCGAGGGCGACGCCATGGTAGGGACGTGCGGATTCCATCACCGATAGCAGGAGGCCAACGGCCAGTACCCATGCGAGCGGGTTGGTCCAGCCGAACACTCGAGGTAGGTGGCCGAGCACGATCTCGATCGTCCAGGGAGTGAGGAGAGCGAGCCCCGCCAGGCCCACGATCATGATGTCGCGGCTGGAGCGTCGTGAGAGGCGCAGCGCGATCCCGCCCACACGCTGCAACCCCGATGCCGCCGCGAACGTCAGCGCCAGGCCGGCGGTGAAGACGGCGATGATCAGCAGGACCTCGGAGTTCGGATTGCCCCGGGTCAGCAGATATGCGACGGCGAAGGGCGCCGCGATCAGCAGCATGCCGATGACGAGGTTGCGGACGGCGTTCGCGTTGTCCTGCATGGCCTTCTCCACGAGTGTAGTTCCCGATAAAATCGCCCGGTGTTAGGCGGTCGCCTCTGGCGCCATCCCGATTTTCTGAAGCTCTGGTTGGGCGACACCGTCAGCCAGTTTGGGAGCCAGGTGACCTTGCTGGCGGTGCCGACCGTCGCCATCCTGGTGCTGCACGCGGGGCCGTTTCAGGTTGGTGTGCTTTCGGCGCTCGAGTTTCTCGCCTTTCCCACGCTGGGCCTGGTCGCCGGTGTCTACGCGGACCGTCTTCGCCGCCGGCCGATCATGATCGTCTGCGACCTGGGCCGGATGCTGGCGCTGGGCTCGATTCCGGTTGCCTTTCTGGTCAACGCGCTGACCCTCGAACAGCTCTACATCGTGGCGCTGGTGACCGGGATTTTCACCGTCTTCTTCGACGTGTCCTACCAGTCCTACCTGCCGGTCCTCGTCGACCGGCCCAATCTGCTCGAGGGCAATACCAAGCTCGAGATCAGTCGATCGGTCGCGCAGGTCTCCGGGCCCGCGATCGCCGGCTTTCTCATCCAGTGGATCGGCGGCGCAAAGGCGGTTGCCGTTGATGCGCTGTCGTTCCTCATTTCCGCGGTGGCCCTGAGCACGATCAATACGCCCGAGCCGCAGCCCCGCCCGAGCACAGCAAGCGGAGCGACCGGCTTCATACCGGAAATCAAGGAGGGGCTCGAGGTGGTGTTCAGGAATCCAATCCTTTGGCGGATCGCGGGCTGCACGGCGACATTCAACCTCGGATCGAACATGGTTTTCGGCGCGGTGTTCCTGGTGTTTGCTTACCGCCAGCTGCACTTATCCGCGGCGACGGTCGGCATCATCTTCGCCGTTGGCAGCATCGGCGGCTTGACCGGCGCTGTCCTTGCCGCCTGGGTCGCTCGCAAGCTGGGGGTGGGGCCGACCCTTGCCATCGCGACCACGGTGGGCGGCCTGGCTATCCTTGCGCTCCCGTTCGCCCTCGTCATCGCGCCCGTCGCCGTCCTCGCCGCACTCGGGTTTCTCGGAGGTCTCACCGGGCCGATCTACAACATCAGCCAGGTGAGCTTGCGACAGGCGATCACCCCCGACCGGGTCCAGGGCCGGATGAACGCCACCATGCGAACCATCGTCTGGGGCACCATCCCGGTGGGCGCATTCATCGGCGGGATCCTCGGAACCGGCATCGGCCTGGTGCAAACCATCGTCCTCGGTGGCATTCTGTCGGTGTTGGCCGCGTTATGGATCGTCCTGGGCCCGGTCGTCCGGCTCAAGGAGCAGCCGGCGCCGGTGATGGCATGAAGGGACGCCTCCTGATTCGCGACGCCTGCCTGGCGGATGGCCACTCGGCCACGCTGCAGGTGGGGGTCAGCCTCCTTATCGAGAACGGTCGCATCGCGTCGGTGTCGCCCGACGAAGCGGATCCGGGCGATGCCGAGGTGCTCGACGGCGGGGGCGCGACCATCGTCCCCGCATTCGTCGATTCGCATAGCCACCTGACGATGCCCGGCGGCAGCCATTGGATCGATCGTGGCTCCGATCCACCCGACCGGTTGCGCGAGGTGGCGCGGCGAAACGCCGGTCGCCTTGTGCAAGCCGGCATCCTCTGGGCGCGCGACGTCGGCTCGCCGGGCGGTCCCGACGGCCGGGCGGTCAGCCTGCAGGTTCGCGAGGAGATGGCGGAACTGGTGGGAGCGCCCTACATCCGGATCGCCGGCACCTGGATCGCGACAGACGGCTATCTGCCCATGACGGTGTCGGTCAAGGACGGCGACGGGCTGAGGGCCGCGGCGCTCGCCCAACTGGATTCGGGAACCGACTTTGTCAAGATCATGCTCGATCCGCCGGACCGCTCGGACCGCTGTCCGTTCACCGTGGATGATGTTCGCAAGGCATGCGAGGCGGTACACGCCCGAGGGCGAAAGATCACCGCCCACGCCACCATCCTGGACGGCGCTCGTGTCGGCGCCGAGGCCGGCGTGGATTCCATCGAGCACGGCATGGAGCTGAATGATGCGATCGCGGCCACCATGCGGGCAAAGAACGTCGCGCTCGTCTCGACGCTCTCGGTGCTGGCGAGCTGGGCGACGTTCGAGCGGACGACCAGGATCGAGCGCTTCACCGGCGAAGAAGGAAAGCGCCGGCTCGGAGCCCGGCGCGAAGGAGCCTTCGCTGCCATCAAGGCGGCGCACCGGGCTCGTGTCCGAATCGTCGGCGGGTCGGACTTCGGGGGTGGCTCGGTGCGCGCCGGTCACCTCGCCTGGGAGGTCGAGCAGCTGGTCGAGGCGGGGCTCGAGCCGCACGAGGCGCTGGCCGCGGTGACCTGGCGGGGTGGCGAGCTGTTGGGCATCGACCATGCGGGCAGGATCCGGCCGGGCGACCCCGCCGATCTGGTCCTCGTGCATGGCGATCCGCTCGCCGATCCACGAGCCCTCTGGCGAGTGTGGACGGTCTTTCAGGCTGGGGTGCGGGTCGCCTAGCGGATTTCTCCGGATAGGGCACGACGGCCTCACGACGTTCTCATCGGAGACCGTCGATAATGAAAACACTCTCGGGTTTTCGGCGTTGTCTCCTCAGGAGCGTGCGGGTTGCCCCAACTACGGCAGGACTTGATCACAGGGCGATGGGTGGCGGTGGCGACGGAACGTGCCCGCCGCCCGGATTCGTTCACGCAGGCGGCCAAGGAATCCATCGCCGCCCGTGACGTCTGCCCCTTCTGCCCGGGGCATGAGTCGATGACGCCGCCCGAGGTCCTGGCCTATCGCGCTCCGGGCTTGCCCGCGAACGGTGAGGGCTGGTCGGTCCGAGTGGTGCCGAATCTCTATGCCGCCTTCCGGCCGGAGCCGGACGGGCAGGAACATCGCGACGGCCGCTTCTGGCAGCGCGATGCGATCGGGGCCTGCGAGGTGCTGATCAGCAGCCCGGATCATCGCGCGCCGACCCCGATGCTGCCGCGGCGGCAGGTGGAGGAGATGGTCCAGTCTTATGTCGATCGCTACCAGCATCACGCGCGCAACCCGACGCTCGAACAGGTGCTGATCCTCTACAACCACGGCCGTCCGGCCGGCGCCTCGCTCGAACATCCGCACTCGCAGCTTTACGCGATCGGGCTGGAGCCGCCGAGCGTCAATGAGGAGCTGGAGGGCGCACGTCGCTTCCACGAGGCGAATGGCGCCTGCGTCTTCTGCCGCACCCTCGAGGATGAGCGCCGCGCCGGTACCCGCGTGGTCTTCGAGAACGAGGCCTTCGTCGTGTTTGCGCCCTACGCGGCGCGGACGCCCTTCGAGACGTGGATCATGCCGCGTCGGCATCGTGCGTCATTTGGCGACCTCGACGTGCCCAGGGAAAAGCCGGCGTTCGCCGAGGCGCTGCAGCTCACGCTCAAGGCCCTTTACGACGGGCTCAATGATCCGCCGTTCAACTACTTCATCCACAGCGCGCCCTTCAACGCCAATGCCCTTGACGCCTATCACTGGCACCTGGAGCTGATCCCCAAGCTCAGCACCGCGGCGGGCTTCGAGCTGGGCACGGGGATGTGGATCAACGTCGTCAAGCCCGAGGAGTCGGCGGCGTTCTTACGGGATCGCCTGAGTAAGGCGGTGGATCAAGTGGCATGAAGGCGGTCGTGATGGCGGGTGGCGAAGGATCGCGGCTGCGGCCGCTGACCAGCGGGATCCCCAAGCCGCTGGTGCCCGTCGTCGGCAAGCCGGTCATGGAGCACATCCTGCGACTGTTGCGCACCCACGGCATCACCGACGTGATCGTCACGTTGCAATATCTCGGCTCCGCCATCCGCGACTATTTTGGAGATGGCTCGGACTTCGGCGTCGACATCA
>WNFF01004245.1_pt1 | contig 11689 bp, 10 predicted proteins | sample 5400441 | NCBI WGS metagenome assembly WNFF01 (sample SAMN13153345, study PRJNA577476) | soil metagenome | isolation source: 120 cm saprolite under Douglas fir tree site 2 hole 3 replicate 1 | place: USA:California | collected 2015-04-18
TTGAGCGACATCACCAGCGGACGGCCGCCGTCGAGCGCCACAACATTGGCGGGAAAGGAGGATTGCAAGGCGGAGAACCGGTAGAGCTGGTTGAGCACGACGTCCGGCTCGGCGTCGCGGCGCAACTCGATGACGACCCGGTAGCCGTCGCGGTCGGACTCATCGCGTATCTCGGCGATGCCGTCGATCTTCTTTTCGCGGACCAGCTCCGCAGTCCGCTCCACCATGGTGGCCTTGTTCACCTGGTAGGGAATCTCAGTGATGATGATGGCCTCGCGTTCGCGGCGGAGCGTTTCGATATGGTGCTTGCCGCGCACGACGATGGAGCCGCGGCCGAGATGATAGGCGGCGCGGATGCCGGCGCGGCCCAGGATGATGCCGCCGGTGGGGAAATCCGGGCCCAGAATGATCTTGATGAGGTCGTCGATGGACAGCGCCGGATCGTCGATCAGCGCAATGGCGCCGTCGATCACCTCGCCCAGATTGTGGGGCGGGATGTTGGTAGCCATGCCGACCGCGATGCCGCCGGCGCCGTTGACCAGGAGGTTCGGAAACCGCGCCGGCATCACCACCGGCTCGCGCTCGGAATTATCGTAGTTGTCGATGAAATCGACGGTGTCCTTGTCAAGGTCGTCGACCAGCGCTTCGGCGACTTTTTCCAGCCGCACCTCGGTGTAGCGCATGGCTGCCGGGGGATCGCCGTCGACCGAGCCGAAATTGCCCTGACCGTCGATCAGCGGCAGGCGCATGGAAAAATCTTGCGCCATGCGCACGAGCGCATCGTAGACCGCCTGGTCGCCGTGAGGATGGTATTTACCGATGACGTCGCCGACCACGCGGGCTGACTTGCGATACGGCTTGTTCCATTCGTAGCCGTTCTCGTGCATCGAATAGAGGATGCGGCGGTGGACAGGCTTGAGGCCGTCGCGCGCATCCGGCAGCGCCCGGGCCACGATCACGCTCATGGCGTAATCGAGGTAGGAGCGCTTCATTTCGTCGGTGATAGAAACCGGCCGGATATCGGACGGCCCAGAGCCGGGCGCGCCGGTTTGATTGGCTGAATCGGACAAGGGTGGGGAACCGCGCGTGAATCCAATCTTGAGTGTCTGTCTTGTTTTTAGATAGCGTGTCCGGACCGCAAATGCCACCCTGCGCGGCTCTTCACGATGCAAATTTAAGTTAAAAACGTCAGTAGCTTGAGCTCAGCACAAAGCCATGCCGCTCGAATATCTCATCTCCGCGGCGGTCACCCTCTTCGTGGTGGTCGACCCGGTCGGCCTTGCACCGACATTTCTGTCGGTGACGACCGGAATTCCCGATGCGGCACGCCGCGACGTGGCGCTGCGCGCCGCCGTTATCGCCGGCGCGATCCTGGCCGGCGCCGCTTTGATCGGCGACTGGCTGCTGCGCCAGCTTGGCATCACGCTGCCGGCGTTCCGCATCGCCGGCGGGCTTCTCCTGTTCTCGATCGCGTCCGAAATGGTGCTGGGGGTGCGTATCGAGCGGCAGTCCCGCGACGCCGAGCAGGCGTGCGAGGAGCATGTCCGCAACATCGCGGCGTTCCCGCTCGCGATCCCGCTGCTGGCGGGTCCCGGCGCCCTCACCGCCACCGTACTGCTGGCCGGCCAGGCCGCATTCCGGCCGCTCTATGTCGCGGTCCTGGTCGGCGTGATCGCCGCCATAGTGACTCTCTGCCTGCTGGTGTTCCGGCTCGCCACCCGGATCGGAGCGGCACTCGGCACCACCGGCAGCATGCTGCTGTCGCGGCTTCAGGGCGTGCTGTTGGCGTCGCTCGCCGTGCAGTTCGTCATTGACGGACTGCGGGCCGTGCTAGGGGGTTAAGGGGGCAACGAATGGCGAGCGACACCCTGACGAGAACGGCCTATCGACCCGATCTAAGTCGATGGAAGACCAGATGACCCGCAGGACCATCAAGCTGATCCATCAAGGCCGGTACGCTGCAGAAATCCCGATCGAACTGATCGAGGATGACACAGGTTGGTCTCCCTATCTCTCCGTCGAGGACGCCACCAAACTCGACGCTGTTCGCACCGCTTTGAGAGAGGGCGACGTTGCGGCCGCCGCGAAATTTGGCCGTGTATTCGAATTGGTGCCGCTCGCCGGCTGAAGCCGTCCCGACATAATGGCAGATTTTGTCGGATGGGGTGAGCCAAAGCGAAACCCGTCATGGGCTCTGCCCAATGCGCCGCTCGCGATGGCTTTCGCGGAGTTTACCATCCGGCCGGACCCGGTGGCTCAACCCATCATACCAGTCGCTACCAGTCATAAAGGCGCCTTGTGAACCGCTCAGAACGGAACTTCATCGCTCATGTCGTCGCGCGCTCCGGCGCCCGCCGTGGCGGGTTGGTGCGCCGGGCTGCGGCTGCCGAACGATCCGCTGTCGTTTGAGCCGAAATCCCCACCGGCGCTGCCGCCACCGCCGCCCGCGCGATCCAGCATGGTCAGCTGGGAACTGAAACCCTGCAGCACCACCTCGGTGGAGTAGCGGTCCTGCCCCTGCTGATCCTGCCATTTCTTCGTCTGCAACTGGCCCTCGACGTAGACCTTCGCGCCTTTTTTCAGATACTGCTCGGCCACCTTGGCAAGATTCTCATTGAAGATCACCACACGATGCCACTCGGTCCGTTCCCGGCGCTCGCCGGTCGTCTTGTCCCGCCAGGTCTCGGAAGTCGCCAACCGCAGATTGACGATAGGCCGGCCGTCCGGGGTCCGACGGATTTCGGGATCGGCGCCAAGATTGCCGACCAGGATTACCTTATTGACGCTGCCCGCCATGTCCGTTCTCCATTGCGCCGGATTGATGCTGCTCCAATTGGTGCCGCTCGAACCGCCCGCCGCTCCCTCCCCCGCCGCGTGGTCGGTGACGCAAGCCGCAACGTGAGTTCAGCTCGATTTGGCACCACTCCAAATGTTTCGTTGCCGAATGCCTGCGTATCGTCAGACCCGCATTCAATCGCAGCCGATAAACACACCCTGCGACAAAGCCCGCTGCTGCACGAGCCCCGCCGCCGCCGCCAGCCGTGTTACCCACAGTTGCTTTATGCGCAACAGATAGGCGCCTGGCCCTCAACAGGCAATTGGGCGCGATGACGAGCATGTTCTCTTTTTGTTCTTACCATCGATCGCCACGAGACGCAAGCGGGATACGGCAGCAACCGGGAGCTGAAGTATTTCATTGATTTTTGGGCACACGTGGTAAGGCCGCGGCCGAAATCAGGCAATTAAGGGGAGAGCCACGAAGTTGATCCCCCTCTTCTGTTGCGCGACGGTGACAGCTTTTTCTGAGTCGAGGAAGTAACATTCCGCCTCGATGGACAACAAAGCCGGAGGGGAAATCATGGTGAGTGGAAAGTTGGCGTTCGCGAATGCTGTTGCAGCAGGCGCACTGGTGCTTTCGTTTTGCACCTGTGCCGGCGCTGCCGATTTGACGAGGCGCCCGCCTCCACCCCTGTTGCAGCCTATCTACTCGTGGAACGGATTCTATGTCGGCGGTCACTTGGGCGGCGTGACTAGCAGCGAGACCGCCACGGACATCTTCTCTGGCTTTACGGCTTCGCCCGATCCGAGCGGCTTTCTCGGCGGCGTGCAAGCCGGGTATAATTATCAGATCGCGCCCAATTGGCTGATCGGCATCGAGGGCGAGCTTTCCTGGACGTCGGCGAGCGGCTCAAGCGCGAGCTTCCAGAGTGATCACAACTGGTATGACACGCTGGACGCTCGGCTGGGCTATGTGATGGGTCCGTGGCTGCTCTACGCAAAGGGCGGCGCCGCGTGGATGAACGCCGACTACTCGATTCCCGGTCTATCCGTGAACATCACGCGCGACGGCTGGAACGTTGGTGCGGGCGCGGAGTTTATGCTTGCGCCGCAGTGGTCGGCGAAGGCCGAGTATAATTTTCTCGACTTTGGAAAGGATAGCATATCCCCGATCGCGGCAACCGTGGATACTAAAGTGCACGAATTCAAGGTCGGCGTGAATTATCACTTTGTGCCGGGAACGCTATTCGGACGTTGGTGAGCTGGGGGCTCACGCTGAGGGGAAAGGGCCGGCAATCCAGCCGGCCCTTTCAGTTTGTGAGGGGATCATCACAGCGCAGTCTTCAGGAATCGCAGCAGCCGTGGCGCGACCTGGGTGGAAAAGCTGATCGTTTCGTCCTGCGGCTCGTTGATGAAAGCATGGCCGGCGCCGGGGACGAGCGCGATATTCGCCGTAAAGCCCGCCTGCTTGAGCAGGACCAGAAAGTCGGTCGCCTGCTTCGGATCGACGATGTCGTCCTCCTTGCCATGGATCAGTATGAAACGGGTGCGGTTCTTGTCGACCGTCGCGTAGGCGGCCGGCGAGGCTTCGAAATAGATGCGGCGGTCCTTCGTGGGCGGCACTCCGATGAACCTCTCGGTGATCGAATAATCGGCGGGCCGAATCATCAGATCGTGGGTCCATTGCGCGTGCATGTCGTAGACGCCGTAGTACGAGATCACTGCCTTCACGTCGGCCGGAACCGCCGCATTGGGATCGTCGCGGTATTGCGCCGAGAACTGTGGCTCGCTGCCGGCAATTCCCACCAATGACGCAAGGTGGGCGCCCGCCGACGCGCCCGCTAGCGCGACGCGGGCCGGATCGAGGCCGAAGTCGGCGGCCTTGGCCCGCACGAACTGCACGGCCGACTTCACGTCATAGACCACGGCCGGATAGCTCGGAGCGCCGGGCTTCGCCAGCCGGTAGCGAATGGCAAACACCGCGTAGCCGTTCCGCGCCATAAACGGTGCCCACACATTGAGCGAATCGGGGCTGCCGGCCTGCCAGCCGCCGCCGTGCACCGCCACGATCACGGGCGCCTTGTCGAGCCCCTTGGGAAGGTAGAAATCGCCGGTGAGCTTAACGCCCTCATGCACGACATATTCGACATTGGGTTTGGTGGTGACCGCGTAGGTCTGCGCCGGTGCAACCTCCGCGGCGACCAGCAGCGGCGCAGCGACCAGCAGCACCCAAGCCATGTCCAAAAACCGAGAAACCGGACCCTTCATGGATTTCCTCCTGCCGTTCACATTTGTGTCCGGGGTAGCGTAGCCGACCCACCGGGTGTCGCGAAAGCCGCGGTTTGAGACGGACTTGTCCACATCCCGGGGCGGTCCGGGACCGTCCACGCCCGCGCACACTGGCGAAACCGCCCCGCAACGACTAGGTTTGGGCGGGTGGCCGGGCGAGGACGCCCCTATCAACCGCGGAAAAACACCAGGGCGCCGATGATGAATAACCGCGCCATTGGCTATCCCCATGACTGATCTGTTCGACAATCGTCCGCGCCGCAATCTCGACGGCGGCCGTGTGATCTCGATCCGCGGCGCGCGCGAACACAATCTCAAGAACATCGATCTCGAAATCCCGCGCGACCGGCTGGTCGTGTTCACCGGGCTGTCCGGCTCCGGCAAGTCCTCGCTCGCCTTCGACACCATCTATGCGGAGGGCCAGCGGCGCTATGTGGAAAGCCTCTCGGCCTATGCGCGCCAGTTCCTGGAGATGATGCAGAAGCCCGACGTCGACCAGATTGACGGGCTGTCGCCGGCGATCTCCATCGAGCAGAAGACCACCTCGAAAAACCCGCGCTCCACGGTCGGCACCGTCACCGAGATCTACGATTACATGCGCCTCCTGTGGGCGCGCATCGGCATCGCCTATTCTCCCGCCACCGGCCTGCCGATCGAGAGCCAGACCATCTCGCAGATGGTTGACCGCGTGCTGGCGTTGCCGGAAGGAACGAGGCTCTACCTCCTCGCGCCGGTGGTGCGCGGCCGCAAGGGCGAATACCGCAAGGAACTCGCCGAATACCTCAAGAAGGGCTATCAGCGGGTCAAGATCGACGGCGCCTTCTACGAGATCGCGTCGGCGCCGGCGCTCGACAAGAAATTTACCCACGACATCGACGTCGTGGTGGATCGGGTGGTGGTGCGCCCGGACATCGCCCAGCGGCTCGCTGAGAGTTTCGAGCAGGCGCTCAAGCTCGCCGACGGCGTCGCGGTGGTGGAGTTCGCGGATGCTGCTCCGTCCGCGCCCTCTTCTCCCTCTCCCCGCTTGCGGGGAGAGGGAGAAGGCAGCGGCGAGTCGCAGCTCTCTGCTCCACACGAAGGTATCGCTTCTCCCTCTCCCCGCAAGCGGGGAGAGGTGAAGGGGGCCAAGGAAACCAAGCTCGCCACGGCCGCCGCCGCTGATGCCCAGCGCATCACGTTCTCGGAGAAATTCGCCTGCCCGGTCTCCGGCTTCACGATTTCGGAGATAGAACCACGGCTGTTCTCCTTCAACAATCCGTTCGGCGCCTGCCCGGCTTGCGGCGGTCTCGGTTTGGAGCAGCATATCGACGCCGACCTCATCATTCCGGACAAGAACGCCACGCTGCGCAGGGGCGCCATCGCGCCGTGGTCGCGTTCGACCTCGCCGTATTACACCCAGACCCTGGAAGCACTGGCGAAGTTCTACAAATTTACCCTCGAGTCCAAATGGAAGGACCTGCCAAAGAAAGTGCAGGATGCGATCCTCTACGGCTCGGGCGAGGACGTGATCCGCTTCGTCTATGACGACGGTCTGCGCTCCTACGAGACCAAGAAGCCGTTCGAAGGCGTGATCACCAATCTGGAGCGCCGCTTCCGCGAGACCGAAAGCGAGTGGGCGCGCGAGGAGCTGACCAAATACTTCGCCGATGTGCCTTGCAGCACCTGCCATGGCTTTCGCCTCAAGCCCGAGGCGCTGGCCGTGAAGGTCGCGGGCCTTCATATCGGCGAGGCGGCGGCCATGAGCGTCAAGCGCGCCGGCGAATGGTTCACCGCGCTGCCGAAGGAACTCAGCGTCAAACACAACGAGATTGCCGGACGTGTCCTGAAGGAAATCCGCGAAAGGCTGAAGTTTCTGGTCGATGTCGGGCTCGAATATCTCACGCTTGCGCGCGCCTCCAGCACGTTGTCGGGCGGCGAGAGCCAACGCATTCGGCTGGCCTCGCAGATCGGCTCCGGCCTCACCGGCGTGCTCTACGTGCTGGACGAGCCGTCGATCGGCCTGCACCAGCGCGACAACGCGCGGCTGCTCGAAACCCTCAAGCGGCTGCGCGACCTCGGCAACACGGTGATCGTGGTCGAGCATGACGAGGACGCGATCCGCGTCGCCGACCACGTGGTCGATGTCGGTCCGGGCGCCGGCATCCACGGCGGCAGGATCGTGGCGGAAGGCACGCCCGCCGATATCATGGCGAACAAGCATTCGCTGACCGGCCGTTATCTCACCGGCGCGCTTACCATCGATGTCCCGGAGCGGCGGCCGGTCAATCCGCGCCGGCTGCTCACGGTCACCAATGCGCGCGGCAACAACCTGAAAAGCGTCACCGCCGAAATCCCGCTCGGCGTGTTCACCTGCATCACCGGAGTGTCGGGCGGCGGCAAGTCGACGCTCCTCATCGACACGCTCTACAAGGCGGTGGCGCGAAGGCTCAACAATGCGAGCGACGCCCCTGCCCCGCACGACCGCATCGAGGGCCTGGAGCATATCGACAAGATCATCGACATCGACCAGTCGCCGATCGGCCGCACGCCGCGCTCGAACCCGGCGACCTACACGGGAGCTTTCACGCCGATCCGCGAGTGGTTCGCGAGCTTGCCGGAGTCGAAGGCGCGCGGCTACGAGCCCGGCCGCTTCTCGTTCAACGTCAAGGGCGGCCGCTGCGAGGCCTGCCAGGGCGATGGCGTCATCAAGATCGAGATGCACTTTTTGCCGGATGTCTACGTCACCTGCGATGTCTGCAAGGGCAAGCGCTACAACCGCGAAACGCTTGACGTGCTGTTCAAGGGAAAATCCATCGCCGACGTGCTCGACATGACGGTCGAGGAGGCGCTCGATTTCTTCAAGGCGGTGCCGCGGGTGCGCGAACCGCTGGCGCTGCTGCACCGGGTCGGCCTCGACTACATCCATGTGGGCCAGCAGGCGACCACGCTGTCGGGCGGCGAGGCGCAGCGCGTCAAGCTCGCCAAGGAACTGAGCAAGCGCGCCACCGGCCGCACGCTCTACATACTGGACGAGCCCACCACCGGCCTGCACTTCCACGACGTGAAGAAGCTGCTCGACGTGCTCCACGAGCTGACCGACCAGGGCAACACCGTCGTCGTCATCGAGCACAATCTCGAAGTGATCAAGACCGCCGACTGGATCATCGACTTAGGCCCCGAAGGCGGCGACGGCGGCGGCGAGATCGTCACGGCGGGTACGCCGGAGGATGTCGTCAAGGTGGAGCGGAGCTACACGGGCAAGTTCCTCGCCCCGGTGCTGCGACGGCGGGAGGCGAAGGGCAAGAAGCGGGTGGTGGCGGCGGAGTGACAAAGGACGCAACTTGATGCAACCGTAACCTGTGCTAACATCCATTTGCAAATCTTGGGCGGACCGATTCCATGCCGACATACGTGACCAGAGAAGAAAGTCGAGGCGCGCGTCGGCGTGCTTGAGCGCGAAGTGGAAGGCGAGAAGCTGGTGACGCGACACATTCTTGAGCAGACCCGGCGCAACGGCGACGATCTGGCGACGATAAAAAAGCAGCTCGATGGCGTCGACCTGAAGGGACTGGTGCAGAAGGTCGACGGTCTGGAGTGGAAGCTCGGCAGCGTGGATGCTAAACTCACCGCGCTGGCCCACAGCCTCCCGACAATGATTGCCGAGGCAATGCGCAAGGCTCTAAGCAAGCGCGCCAAAAAGACTTAGTCAGATTGAATTTCGAAAGCACCCTCCCCTCAGTAGTTAATCACCCGCGCATCTGCCCCCTTTGCGGCGGCGTGGAAATCGTTCATGCCGCCGAGCTTGATGCGGCGATCGAGCGTCGCGCCGGCAAGCCCGCGGACCTCGACGCAGGGCTTGCAGGCCCACAGCGTCACCTTGGGATGACCGGCGACCTCTTCGTAGCGGTTTGGCGGCCCGACCGGCACCAGCTTCGCCCCCGCCCCTTCCACCGCCATATAGACAGCATCATGGAACAGCATCAGCGTCACCTCGTCGCCCGCCTGCACGGCGGAGGCGGCAAAGACGAAGGGCAGCATGGCGCGGGTCGGGTCGGTAGGACCCCATGTGGTGGAAATGACGAAATGCATTGGCGTCCCTCACACCTTCGCGAGTTCCTGATCCTTCGCCTCCGCCCGCTTCACGGCGGGCCGATCCACGAAGCGCGCCACGTAGTCCGTGAATTCCTTGCGCTCCGGAATCGTCTTGAACATCATCCCAAACCGCAGGTTCGATCCGATGATGATGTCGGCGGCGGTAAACTTGTCGCCCATCAGGAACGGCCCGGGCGCCACGGCTTTTGCGACAATGTCCATCACGGTATCGAAATCGCCATGCCCAAGGGCCTCGCGCCGCACCTCACCGGCGCGCGGAAATGCGCGGTCCATCATGGCGCCCTCGAGTACAGTGGGGCCGAAGAACAGCCATTTGAGGTAGGGGCCGCGCTGCGGATCATCGAGCGGGATATTGAGGCCGGCGTTCGGAAACGCGTCGGCCAGATAGGTGCAGATGGCGGCGCGCTCGGTGATGACGACGTCGCGATGCCGGAGCGCCGGCACTTTTCCCATCGGGTTGACGGCCAGATAGGCGGGCTCCCGATTGGTGCCCTTCCTCATGCTGAGCAGCTGGATGTCATAGGGCTCGCCGATTTCCTCCAGCATCCACAGCGCGACCGAAGAGCGCGACGGCGCGATATGGTAAAGCGTCAGATCAGCCATAAGGAGCCTCCTTTTTCCAAAACCCCTCAACCGCGGCACGGTTGACTTGACGTGTATTTCCAATATCCACACAGGCAATGCAACCCATTCATGTCATAGGCGGCGGGCTCGCGGGCAGCGAAGCGGCTTGGCAGATCGCCAACCGCGACGTTCCCGTCGTGCTTCACGAGATGCGCCCCAACCGGACTACGGCAGCCCACAAGACCGGCGGGCTGGCCGAGCTGGTGTGCTCGAATTCGTTCCGTTCCGACGACCGCGAGCACAATGCGGTCGGCCTCTTGCACGAGGAAATGCGGCGGCTTGGCTCGCTGGTGATGCGCGCGGGCGACGCCAACCAGGTCCCCGCCGGCGGCGCGCTCGCGGTCGACCGAGAGGCCTTTTCGCAGGCCGTGACGGAGACGCTCACGTCCCATCCGCTGGTCGAGATCGATCGTGGCGAGATCACGGCGCTGCCCCTCGCTTCGTGGGACAGCGTCATCGTCGCGACCGGTCCCCTCACCTCGGCCCCCCTCGCCGCCGCGATACGAGCCGCGACCGGCGAAGACGCGCTCGCCTTCTTCGACGCCATCGCGCCGATCGTCCACCGGGACTCGATCGACATGTCGGCAGCTTGGTTCCAGTCCCGCTACGACCGCACGGGGCCGGGCGGTACCGGGGCCGACTATATCAACTGCCCGCTCGACCGGCCGCAATACGAGGCCTTCCTTGACGCCCTTCTGGCCAGCGACCGTGTCTCGTTCCACGAATGGGAAACCTCGACGCCCTATTTCGACGGCTGCCTGCCGATCGAGGTGATGGCCGACCGTGGCCGCGAAACCTTGCGGTTCGGTCCGATGAAGCCCGTCGGGCTCACCGATCCCCATCGGCCCGGCGTAAAACCCCACGCCGTCGTGCAACTGCGCCAGGACAACCGGCTCGGCACGCTGTTCAACATGGTGGGCTTCCAGACCAAGCTCAAGCACGCCGAACAGGTGCGGATATTCCGCATGATCCCTGGCCTCGAACGTGCCGAGTTCGCACGGCTCGGCGGGCTGCATCGCAACACCTTCCTCAATTCGCCGCAGCTCTTGGACGGCACGCTGCGCCTCAAGGCGATGCCGCAGCTGCGTTTTGCCGGGCAGATCACCGGCTGCGAGGGCTATGTGGAGTCGGCCGCCATCGGCCTCCTCGCCGGCCGCTTCGCGGCGGCCGAACGGCGCGGTGAAACGCCGGACCTGCCGCCGCTCACCACCGCCCATGGCGCGCTGCTGGCGCACATCACCGGTGGCCATATGGAGACGATCGACGCGGGGCCGCGTTCGTTCCAGCCCATGAACGTCAACTTCGGCCTGTTTCCGCCGCTCGACAAATCGCCCAGCCGCCGCACCGACGGAGAGCGGCTGCGCGGCGCCGCGAAGGCGATGGCAAAACGGCGGGCATTGACTGCCCGGGCACTCCACGACCTCGATTGCTGGACAGGCGGCTGCGTAATGATGGAGGCCGCACAAGCAGCTGCCTTGGTACCGACGCCGGAGATAGCGCCATCCGCGGAGTCGCATCCGCGATGACCGGCCCGGATGCCCTCGCCGGTCGCTGGCAGACGACGGTCGTGCTCAAGCGCGATGTGTTCTCCACGATCGAACGCGGCACCTTCCGGGGCGATGGCGGCGACGTGCCCGGCGTGCTGCGACGGCTCGATCAGGTGCCGTCGTGGTCATGGCCCGTCGCCCGTCATCTTTTCAATCGCGAACGCCGCGCACTTGCCTTAGCGACGCCGCTCGGCATCGCGCCGCGGCTGCTCTATGCCGACGACCGCAGGCTGGTGCGCGGCTACATTCCGGGCAGCGCACTGAAAATCGCGCGGCCTTATGGCGACCACGCCTATTTTCGCTCCGCTCGCGCGGCGTTGCGCGCACTTCATCGCGCCGGCATCTCCCACAACGATCTC
>WNFF01004246.1_pt1 | contig 11689 bp, 9 predicted proteins | sample 5400441 | NCBI WGS metagenome assembly WNFF01 (sample SAMN13153345, study PRJNA577476) | soil metagenome | isolation source: 120 cm saprolite under Douglas fir tree site 2 hole 3 replicate 1 | place: USA:California | collected 2015-04-18
GGCTCCACGAGCTGAGGCCGAGGTCCGTCCTGCTTCCGATTCTGCTACTGCACGCTTTCCGCCACCTCGGCTTGATGTTCCTGGCGCCCGGGGGGACCTACGCCGGCATAGCTCCACAGTTCGCCTATCCAGCGGCCTTTGGTGACTTACTTGCTGCTTTACTGGCTGTCGTTGCGATTCCGGCTGTAGCCGTCAACGCTCGGGGCGCGCGGCTTCTGGTTTGGGCCTTCAACATCGAAGGCACTCTGGATCTGATCGCCGCCATAGCACTCGCCACGGTTTATGGCGCGGCGGCCCACATGGGGCCAGCGTACTGGATCCCCGCGTTCTGGGTTCCTGCCTTGTTGGTGACGCACTACATCACCTTCATTGTCCTCCGCAAGTACTGGAAAGGAGCGGCATAACCGCGCGATCGAGCCGACCAAAGTCTTTAAAAATTTCCAAGGGTTGACGAGCTTAGCCATACTAGCCACCATGTAGGTGTTAAATAAGATACCTTTCAGGGGGTCTACTTTTAGTTATGCCTACAGGAGGAAATAGTGAATAAGTTAGCTAAATGGCCGGTTATGTTTGTTACGCTCACTCTCGGCGCCCATGCGAATGCGGACGACTGGCATGAAGGGGAGAACCTACTACAGCCACTTCCGATCCCGGGAGAAGATTGGAAACTGAAACGGATGACAAACGACAAAGCCAAAATGGAAATGGCGCGTTGGAGTAAGAGTAGTGGAAATGGGTCAGAAACGCTCCAAGTAATTATTGCCCATGATCAGCACAATGGTAATGTTGAAATACTTCAGGAGGACGAAGACGAGGAAGGAAAGGGGTTCTGTAGTAGCTTCTCCAGCGATATCCTCGATAAAGGGTCCGAGAACACCTATAAAACGATAACGTGGAAAACGAAATGCAAACTTCGAGCAGAAAACTCTGAGGTGGTTATTCTCCACAAGGCGATTTCCGGGGAAGACTCTCTCTACAACATTCAAAAAATATGGCGTGATAGTTTTACCGAAGAGAATTCTCGAATTTGGGTAGATTACGTAAAACGCATCAAGCTATGCAACACCCGTGGAACGCAACATCCTTGCCCAGAAGGATTCAAGAGAGCTCAGTAGCCGTGCCCTCTATCGTGAAGCAAACAATACTTGTTCCGGCAATACATATATATCAGGCTTCACCTCCGTTGCCGCGATAACAGGCGCAGCGGATTTATCCTGCTCACTCTTGGGCGGAGAACAATCTACCGGCTCAGCCCAGATGACGTTTTTATGCCGGGTTTCTTCCAATAATGAAGCAATATCACGTTTTTGCCAGGGGCCAAGGCAGATTCGGGTCGATAAAGTGACATGTCCCGCATCAATCGCCTGCACGCGCAACCCTAACCCAGGGAAGCGGTTGTCCATTAACGCATCGATGTAACCGCGTGAATACAAAGGCTCCGCGCCAGAGGCGCGGCTCACGTTAATGCACGCCAATCCTATAGCAGGATGACGCGCAGAATTTTATTAGAAATACCCATGAACATCAGCGCACGCGATTGCACAATACGCCGATGCCTTCGATTTCCACTTCCACCACATCTCCCGGCTTAAGGAACCGTGGCGGCGTGAATCCCTTGCCGACGCCCGATGGCGTGCCGGTGGCGATAATATCCCCCGGCTCCAGCGTGGTCCCGGCGGTGATCGTCGCAATCAAGGTGGGTATGTCGAAGATCATGAGCGAGGTATTAGAGGATTGTCTGACTTCTCCGTTGACCCGCGTTCTGATTTGCAAATTTTGCGGATTCTTAAGCTCGCTCTTATGCACCAAAACCGGGCCCATCGGGCAGAAGGTATCGAAGCTTTTACCGAGCAGCCACTGGCCGTGTGTGCGCTGTTTGTCACGCGCGGTCACGTCATTCACAATGGTATAACCAAACACATAATCGAACGCCCTTTCCTTTTTCACCGACTTTGCTTTCTTGCCAATAACGACCGCCAATTCGCCCTCATAATCAAGCTGCTCGGTCACTCCGGGATGGCTGTCGATTTCCATTTCTGGACCGATGACGGTAGTGGGCGGTTTTGAAAAAACCACCGGATGCTTCGGCAAATCTCCGGACATTTCATTAACATGGTCAACATAGTTCTTGCCTATGCAAAAAACATTTTTTCTCGGCCGAGGAATAGGGGCCAGCAACTTGGCCTCGGATTCAGGCACTGTATATTGCCGTTTTTTTATTTTCGCCAGCTTCTGCACCATCAGCAAGGATTCATCACCCGCCTCGATTAACTCCAGTAGTGTCTTAGGAAAATCACCCGCGATGCCCTCGCCTGCTTTGGCGACCGCAAGGTCCAAAATTCCTTCCGGCATCAGTAGGCCGATTTTCATTATTCCATTTTGCGCAAACGTCATAAATTTCATGGACGCTCCTTAAATTACAATTAAAGATGTTAAGCGGTGTAGGATTAACTGTTGCTTACAACAATTTTTTGTTGCATCGTACACTTGTTAAAGTTCAGTAACCATACTTTCTGCATTGGATTACAACAGAAACGCTGAGAAAAAATCGATGACTAAGCCAAAATCTAAAAAGCTGTTATTGATGCTTGCCATCCTTTTACTCACGCCTCTTGCCGCATGGCAAACAACAAGCGCGGAGAACAGGATTGTTACATCGAAAGCATCACCCAACAGAGAGATCTATCTTTATCAAGGCGCCGACCGCGACCAGCAATTGCTTGCGAAGGCCAAGAAAGAGGGGACGGTAACGCTTTATACGACCCTGACAGCACAAGACGCGAGGGTGTTAACGGCGGCATTTGAGAAGCAGTACGGCATCAAGGTGGAGGTTTGGCGTTCCGGCACCGAAAAAATCATTCAACGCGTTCTGGCTGAGGCCAAATCGGGACACTATGAAGTAGATGTGCTGGATTTGAGTATAATGGAAATCTTATATCGGGAGAAAATTTTGGAGCAGTTTTATAGCCCCGCCTTTAAAGACCTGGTGCCTCAGGCGTTCCCGAAACACAAATACTATGTCGCTGACCGTTTTCTCTTCTTCGTCATGGCGTACAATACCAATCTGGTGAAACCGGAAGACGTGCCTAACTCCTACGCGGATTTGTTGCACCCTAGATGGACAGGAAAGATTGGTATTGAAGCCGCCGACGTGGACTGGTTTGCCGCCATCGTTAAATCCATGGGGGAGGAACAAGGCCTGACGTATTTCAAACAGCTTGCCGCCATGAAACCGCAGATGCATACCAATCATATTTTAGTAGCGGAATTGGTCGCGATGGGAGAAATCCCTCTGGTTCCCAATGCCTTCAACAACAACGTAGAAACGCTCAAACAAAAAGGCGCTCCCATCGAGTGGAAGGTGCTGCAGCCTGCCTTCAGTAGTCCCAGCTCCTTGGGCTTGGCTAAGAATGCGCGGCATCCGCATGCGGCGCTGCTGTTTGCCGACTTCATCCTGTCTCAACAAGGCCAGCAAATTCTCAAAGACCTTAATCGCGTTCCGGCCAGCCTGGCGGTGGACAGCCCGTTAAATAAATTTAAGTATCAAGTCATTAACCCGGCTATTTGGGATGAGTGGGATAAATGGGAAAAACTCTGGTCAGATCTATTCTTAAAAGGAGAAGCAGTCAAAAAGGGAGGGGGATAGCGACTTGCTGAAAATTTTTTTCAGCTATCTCATAGTTACCAGACAATTAAGGCGGTCCCTGCTATGCTGATAAAGGCCGCAACAATAACCTGGGGCGTCAGATTTTCCCGCGCTTTAAAAATCCATATAGACAAAAAAATGGTGACAAAGACTTCCATTGACGAAATCAAGGCTACGCGCGAAATAGCGCTGTAGTTCAACGCGGTAAAGTAGAAGATTTGGCCTACAGAACCCGCAACGCCGGCGAGAAAAAACCACCAGTGGAATTGCGAAAAAGTGGAACGAACCGCCTCACGGTAGCGCTTGTCAAAAAGCGCCATGATGAGAAAGATGGAAGCGCCGACCATAGCCCCTAGCGTCGCGCCAAAAAACGGATCCGGGATCTCCATTAACCCGAGTTTTCGTCCTAAATATCCGAACGCGTAGGCCAGCGCGGATATGGGTCCATATACATAACCTAAATTAGCAATGGAGTGCAGTGATTCTTTAAGCGGTTTCACCCAGGTCTTCTGCGTAACGACAATCGGCGCGTCCGAAGCGCGCGCGCCTTTTCCGGTTAATGACAAACGATACCCCTGGAGTATCAAAATAATAAAGCCGGAGAAAATAAGCACCATCCCGGCGATCAGCATCGCGGTTAACGGCTCGCCCAACAACAGTATACCAATCAGCACGGCAAAAAATGGATTTAACCTTTTGATGGTGGCGGCTCGGACCGGTCCCAAGTGCTGAATCGATGAGTAAAGAAATACCCGCCCGATAAAGGCGGTTAAAATCCCGGCCAAACCGAACCAAAAAATTCCCGCCGGATTTAATGCCGGCCAGCCGCGGTGCAAACCCATGGCTATCACCATCAGGCCGGCAATAACAATGGTCAACAGAATCGAAACAAAGGCGCCGTTATCTTGCGAGGAGGAAGCCGGGCCTTTATTAACAATGCCTCTATTAATCAGTACATTTGCGCTGCCGAAAGAGATCGCCGACAGGATGGCGAAAAATTCTCCCATTCATTCTTACCTTAAATCTAAAATTAAGGGATAAACGGCGCGGCCCGCGTACTACGGCGCAACCGTGAGACCCAGCAGCCCGGCGCCCGTATCCCAGCAGATCGCCTGCAGGTCGCTGCTTTGCAACCCCTCCAGCTTCATTAATGAGTTAACCGGATCCGGGTCCTGAAGCGGGAATGGGTGATCACTACCAAGCACAACGTGGTCCGCCCCTGCTGTTTGAATCAAGTACCGCAGCGCGGCATCGTCGTGTAGCACGCTATCGAAATAGAGATTCGGTGCGTAACTTGCGATATTCCGCTTAGCGGCACCACGCGCAAACGCTGGAGCGGCTACTTGACCACGTCCAATGCGACCGAATTGGTATGGCACGCACCCGCCGCCATGGACCAATAGGACGCGCAGCCCAGGGAACCGATCGAACACTCCGCCCAGCAAAAGTGCAGCAGCAGCAAAGGTCGTCTCGCTGGGATTGCCCACTAGAATGTGCAGGAACAGCCTGCGCAATCTTGGCGGCACATTGATGTCAGCGGGATGCACGATAACGGGGACATTCAGTTCCTCAGCCACCCGCCAGAAGGGGTCGAAACCGGCGGCATCAAGCCCCTCCTCCTCCACCCGGGCACCAATCTGTACCGCACGATGACCCAGTTCGCGGACTGCATATCTTAGTTCTTCGGCGGCACGCTCAGGTGCCTGCAGTGGCACCATCGCCGCGGCCACAAAGCGATCGGAACGCTTGTTTACCAGCTCCGCGAGCGCCTCGTTTTGGACCCGCGCAAACCACTGTCCGGCTTCCGGGGGTAGGTGATAGGCGGCGAGATCCATCCATCCGGACACGAGCTGGATATCGATGCCCGCCGTGTCCATCCAAACAAGTCGTGCAGCGTCGTCGGTTAGAGTCGGTAGGATCGGCATGCCCGTTAGGCGGCCGCCTACCGCAAAGCGCGCGGTTCCATCCGCCGCCCGATCAACCCCTATAGCGCGCGTCGCGCCCTCGGCCTCGACGCGATCAACCACCCGTTTTCCAACATAATGGGCGTGCATGTCCAAACACCGGCACTTGCGATGCCCGTGTGAAGTACTGTGTGAACGCTCTGCCATTATGAGTCTCGCCCGCTTGAGGTTCCGGAGCGTCGGCCACCCCTGTTTCCGACCACCGTCGCGAGTAAACGTGCGATCTCTTGCGGCCGTTCGACTGGGGTCAAATGCCGGCCGCCCGCGATCACCGTAAGGGTCGATTGAGGAATCGCTTCGTGTAACTGGCGCGCCATGCTGACCGGAGTGGCGTAATCCTGTTCGCCAACGATCACACAGACGGGCATGCGAAACGTTGACAGGTAGCGTCGCAGATCGGCATCGCCCAGCATTTCACACGTCGCCGCATAACAGTTGACGTCGTTAGCCAGGAATACTTTGATCAAGGCATTGCCCGCTTCTGGATGCGCGGTGCGGAACTGGTCGCTGAACCAACGGGTGATCTGAAAATCCACCAGCACGCCGAGCCCCTTTTCCCGTGCGGCGGCGGCGCGCTCTCGCCACTGCTTCGGCGCGTCCTGGCCATACCACGCGGTCGTGTCAATCAGGGCGAGGCTCTGCGTTCGGTCTGGGTAGACGCCGGCGAAGGCTTGGGCGATACATCCACCCATGGAGCAGCCGGCGATGGCGGCACTCGACCAACCCAGGTGCCCAAAGAGCTGTGCCAGATCTTGCGCAAACAACTCCGCCGAGTAGGCCGCGACGGATCGCCCGGAGCGTCCGTGGCCGCGGCAATCATAAGTGAGGACCGAGGCCCGGCCCACCAGCTCTGCGACAACACCATCCCACACGCTTCGATCAAGCGCCAGAGAATGAATCAAGGCTATTCGAGGCACACCAGAAATACGAGAGTGGTGCAAGGTGTAAGCAATCTCACACCCATCGGAAGTCTTGACGACACCGTCACGGGAATCACGGACCATTAAATTCCTCCATTGTTGGCGCGCTCCTTTCGGCCAGAAGCGCTAACTCTCGCGCTCAAACGGCGCTTATCGACGGCGCTGTCTCGCTACCGCCCGTTGCCAGGCGGTAGTTAGCGCCCGGCCTGAGAATTCGACTGCCATCTCACGCTTATAGGCGGCCGATCCGCGCACATCCGAAACCGGATCTACCCGTTTTCGCACCTGCTTGGATGCCTCACGAAACAGCTCGTTACTTGGGCGCTGCCCGACAAGCTCGGACAGCGCCACCACCATAGGCTTAGGACTTGCCGATCCGATAACCAGGCGCGCACTGCGGCACCCACCCGTCGAATCCAGCTCCACCAGCGCAGCCGCGCTTATGCAGGCGGATTCCCAAACACCTCGCGGCAGGAATTTGAAAAACGCCGATCCGGCGGTCGCAGAGAGGGCCTCCAACTCAACACTTACTATCAACTCATCAACCCCAAGATCGCCATGCTGAAAAAGATCGCCCACGCTTATCGTTCTTCTTCCCTTGGAATTAGCGATGACGACTCTTGCCCCGAGAGCAATTAACGCGACCGGCACATCATAAGACGCATCCAGGGGTGCGACATTGCCGCCAACCGTTATCATCTGGCGCAACCTGGCCACCCCTACCGATAACAGCGCCTCACCTAAAGCCGGCCAAGCTTGACAAAGACGTTCGTCCTCTCCTGCTGTTTGCAATGAAACTGCCGCCCCGAGGTGAAGGACACCGTCGCTGTGAATAGAAAGCCCTTGGAGTTCGGTAATTCGCTTAATCCCGATCAGGCGCTGCGCAATCGGGTGTCCAGTGTTCTCGCGGTGCAGTGCATGGGCGACACCACCCGCCACAATCGACGCACCTCCCTCCGCTAATTCGGATACCACCGTGGCCACGCTGTCGGCGTCGATGAATTTTGCGGCGGCAGGCCGGGCTCCGGACGGCCGGCCAGCCCGCAATCTATCCGCTGATCCAGCGGAGGCGGTACTCACCTGCATGGGCGCTGACAAATCCTCGCCTGCGAAATATTCCGGATGTAACGCGCGATAGATCTTCTCGGCAGTTATCGGCAATGCGGTAATGCGAACGCCGGTTGCATCGGCAATAGCGTTCGCAATAATTGCCGGCACCGAATCGATACCGATTTCCCCCACTCCCTTGGCACCGAAGGGACCCGTTGGTTCGTACGAGTCGGCGAACGCCACGTGCATAATCGGCATCATGCCGGCGGTCGGGATCTTGTAATCCTTCAGGCTAGGTTCGGTGGGGCATCCTCCCCGCCAGTCAAAATACTCTGTAAGCGCGTAACCGAGACCTTGCGCCACGGCCCCCTGGACTTGTCCTTCGGCAAGCGCGGGATTGATGACGGTGCCGCAATCCACTGCCGCAGCCAGTTCGAGCACGGTTACTTTTCCGGTAGCGGGATCGACCTCGACCTCTACCGCCTCTGCCGCGAAGTTATAGGCTCCAGACTCATTACCGTAACGACTTTCGTCAGGAAATTCCGACGGATTATCGAATGTGCCGATACCAACGATCGGCTGGCCACCCGGCTGATAAAGATGCCGGCGCACCACGGCTGCGACCGGATGAAACGAGGATTCAGCGCCGCCTCGAGGCCCAATCCGGCCATTTACGATTAGTAGTTCGTCGGCCGGGAGCCCCAGTTGCGCCGCCGCGGCCGCTAGCAGCTGCTGGTGCGCGGCAGCAGCTGCACGTTTTACCGCATTTCCCGCCACATAGGTCAGGCGGCTCGCCAGTGCTCCCAGCGCATGCGGCTGCACGTCGGTGTCGGGGCGGGTGATATCCACATTCTCGTAGGAAAGGCCGAGTTCCTCTGCCGCGATCTGGCGCAATACCGTCAGCGTGCCGGTGCCGGTCTCGCCTTCGCCGGTGATGACGGTGGCGCGGCCGTCCTCGTTGATCCGGACGATGGCAGAGCTGCCGTCGTAGTCGCCGAAGCTGCGGCGGCCGTTGACGTGGACGCTGCAGCCGATGCCGAGCCCGCGGTTCGACCGGCGGTTCTTGCGCTTCTCGCGCCAGCCGATCATCTCCGTAGCCTTGTCGATGCACTGCTTGAGCTCGCAGCTCGTGATCTTGTGGTTGTGCGGCGAGACGTCTCCCGGATCCACCGCATTCATGCGTAGCAGGTCGACGATGTCGATGCCGAGCTTTTGCGCGGCGAGGTCCCATGCCTGTTCCACCGCCCAGTCCGCGGACGGGTTGCCGAACCCGCGGAGGGCGCCGGTCGCGACCAGGTTGGTATAGATCAAGCTAGAGTCCGCCCGCACGGCCGGGTACTTGTAGAGCGCATCGTGGCGTACCGTCGCCGCGCCGAGGATGGCCTGCGACTTGCCGGTGTAGGCGCCGTTATCGGCCCACATCTTGATTTCTTTCGCCCTGACGCGGCCGTCGCGCGAGAAGCCGAGCCGCACCCAGTAGCGGATCGGCATGCGCGGGTGGCTCGCGAGAAACTCCTCCTCGCGGGTGTGGATAAGCTTCACCGGTCGCCCGGCCTTGCGCGCGAGAATGGCGCAGACCACGGACGCGTTATCGTCGCCGGACTTGCCGCCGAAGCCGCCTCCGACCTCGGTCTGGATCACGCGCACCTGACTTTCCGGCACGCCCAGCGCGGTGGCATACCGGTTACGCGCAAGAAACGCTGTCTGGGTGTTGCACCACATGGTCACGCGGTCGCTGTTCCAGCGCGCGACGCAACCGATGGTTTCGAGCGCGGTATGCCACTGGCGGGCGCTTTCCCAGGTACCTTCGACGATAACATCGCTCGCCTTGAATCCCGCATCGACGTTGCCGCGCTCGAAGGCGAAATGATGCGCGACGTTGCCGGGCGCATCCTCGTGCACCAGCGGCGCGCCCGGCGCGAGGGCCTGGTCGAGCGACAGCACGGCGGGCAGGACCTCGTATTGGACGCCGATGCGATCGACCGCCGCGCGCGCCGTGGCGAGGTCCACCGCCGCGACCGCCGCGACCTCGTCTCCCAGGTAGCGCACTTTATCGATCGCCAGCGGATACAGATCCGGCCGAAACGCACCCCACTTGCACTTTGCCGTGTCAGCGCCGGTCACGACCGCCTTGACGCCCGGCATGGCTGCAGCGGCGCTGGTATCAATGGAGACGATCCGGGCATGCGGGTGAGGGCTGCGCAGCACGGCCGCATGCAGCATGCCCGGGAAGTGCAGATCGGCGACGTACTGCGCCGCGCCGGTTACTTTCGGGATTGCATCGGTGCGCGCCACATCCTTGCCGACTATCAGAGGCTGGCTCGATACCGGCTGGTTTGCGTCTAGCGTAGTCTCGAACTCAGTTTTCATGATTCGATCAAGCCGGTCGGGTCGTGAGCTTAGAGGCCTCACGAATGGCTTCGATAATCTTGTAGTAGCCCGTGCAGCGGCAAAAATATCCGTCTACGGTCGCGACGATCTCGGCGCGGGTGGGGTTGGGGTTTTGCTCAAGTAGCGCGCAGGCAGCCAATACATGGGCCGGGGTACATATGCCGCACTGAAACGCGGCTTTGCGCACGAACGCCGCTTGCACCGGGTGCAGCCAATTGTTATTGCCGAGGCCTTCAATAGTACGAACCTCCGCGCCATCCACTAATACCGCAAGTTGTAAACACGCAGAAACAGCAGCGCCATTCACCAACACCGCGCAGGTCCCGCAATAGCCGTTGCCGCAGCCGCGTTTTGTCCCGGTGAGCTGCAGATCCTCGCGCAGAACGTCGACCAGCAGGCGATCCGCAGACTTCAAGCTTACTTGTACCGCGTCGCCGTTGAGCGTGAATGCGATGACCGTTGCTGCCATTGACGTCCTCTCCGCCGAGAGCTTCCTCAGTAACCTCAAGAACGAACCGGTGCACCGCTGCGACTTCGACCGCGCGCGATGTGGCTCGCGCGGCGCTCTTCGACTACATCGAGCTGTTCCACAACCGAGCGTGCAAACACCGCGCCCGCGGCTACATCAGCCCGATGCAGTTCGAGAAACATTGCGGATGGTCAAGCACTTTTGCTGGCTTTGGGAGGTAATTCAGCCAGTTCTGTCTGATAGGCCGCGTCCATATTGGGCTTCAAGTCATGCTTTTTAAGCTCGTCCGCGAACATTTTACGCACCATCGGGCCTTCATCCGCGTAGTCGATTTGGTCGCCGCCCGCCCGTTTGCTGATCCAGTGTTTGGGCACGCCTTGGGCGGTGCGGATGGTTACCGATTCGTGCTTAAACGCGAGATAGCGCGCAGGCTGTGTGCCCGCATTGAAATGTTGATGGTACCAAAGATTCGGCGGCACGATCATCGAGCCCTCCTGCCAGTCTAAGCGCTGCGGCGCCTCGCCCTCCGGCCACATCAGGCTGTAACCCCGGCCGCTTAAGATAATGACATGCGCCCCCGGGCCGTGCGCATGCGCCTTTTTATACGTGGCGACCGGAAATTGCGAGATATGGCTGCTCATCGAACCCTTGGCCATGTTAAAGCGGACTTGACCGCCGCCGGCGCCGCGCTCCTTGGCGCTGAACAAGGGCAGGTTGACGGCATCGGAGACGAAATTGGTTTCCAGCAGCAGGCCTTTTTGCTCGCCTTTGTTGCTGAAGTAATCCGGCTCGCCGGCAAACCGGTTCTTGAAATCGTACGCCGTATTGAAAATAAACTGCTCGTCTTCGTAAAGATTGATCACCACCGGACCATTCGTGACCGCGACATAACGTACCGGTTCTTTGCCGGAACCGTTGAAATGCTGATGCCAGGTATTCAGGGGGATCGCGAAATTGGCGCCCCGCTGCCACTCGAAGGTGATGCGCTTGCCGGCTTCGTTCCAGACGGCGGTCGAGCCGCGCCCGTCCAACACGTAGATCATTTCTTCGAACAGTTGCCGCTGCGGCTCGAATTTTTGGCCCGCGGGGATTTCACAGATATAACAATCGTTCGACGTGCGCGAGGCGTCATGGTTGATATAAACTCCGCGCCCGCCGCGGCGCGTCAAGGGCTTGAGGTCCACGGTATGCAGGTTTTGAATGTAGCGCGCGCTGATGATGTCCAGCCCCTCTTTGCGCACCCAGCGCG
>WNFF01008325.1_pt1 | contig 11688 bp, 13 predicted proteins | sample 5400441 | NCBI WGS metagenome assembly WNFF01 (sample SAMN13153345, study PRJNA577476) | soil metagenome | isolation source: 120 cm saprolite under Douglas fir tree site 2 hole 3 replicate 1 | place: USA:California | collected 2015-04-18
TGAAGGACTTCAGGCGCGTCGCAACCCGCTACGACAGGCTCGCGCGAAATTACCTGGCCTCTGTCTGCCTCGCCGCCGCTCTTGTATGGTGGATTTAATGAGTCTGGACCCTAGCATACTCGCCGGAGGTCGCGCAGGCAGAAATCATGCCGTCTATTCACGGGCCGGATGTCTGCACCTGGCACTTTTCCGACTTGGCCTGACGTTCGCCTCGAGTCCGTAATGCGCTCCAAACCGGACGTCGAAAGCGGGTAAGAAGCTCTTGGCAGCGTCCTGCGGTTTGTGATTTGGAAAAGCACGGTCGGCGCGGCACGCGCCGGCCGTTTTCATTTTCGGGCATCGCAGTTTGGTAGAATGGGCTGAGCGGAGCGGAGCCCGTTGTTCCAGCCATTCGCCCGCCCGCCGGTGGGCACGGGCGCTGCGCGCCGCAGCACGATGGCACCGCGCCGATCGCGGCCCACAACGTGGAACGAGTTCTTGCCGATACCCACGTCAATCACGGCGATCGTCGTGCTCCATTGCCGGGACATGGCGTGCTCCTCGACTTTGGCGCCCCGGGCAAGGTTCGCTTGACGGCGGGCCAGGAGCACGGCCGGACCGTCCCATTGGCAGCCATCAGACGGGCCGCTACTCGATGACTTGGCTGGGGCGTTATCGCCTGAGTGACGGACCAAGCCACACCCCCCACGAGGCACGCTGCGTCTGTCAAGGACTTAGTTGGCGGCAGCCTTGGCGGGCTTCGGCGAAGATTCCGTCGGCGCGAGCGGTTTTAGCTCGCCCATCATCGTGGGCAGCAACTCGGATACCGTCGGGTGGATCATGGCCCGCTGCAGCACCGTGCACGGAGCTTTGGCGTACATGAGATCGAGAATGCAATGGATCACCTCGTCGCCCCCGACGCCGAGAATGGACGCTCCCAGGATGCGCTTGTCGCCGGCATCGACCAGGATTTTCATGAATCCCTGGGTCTCGCCCTTTTCGACTGCGCGGCTCACCTTGGTCATCAGCCGCTTCGCGATGAGTGCAGGCTGTTTGCGTTCCCGAACCTGCCGTTCGGTCATCCCCGCGCGCCCCAAGGGGGGATCGATGTAGAGTGCATAGGCGGTCACGCGGTCGGCGATACTGCGCCGATCGTTGTCGAGAACGTTCGCGGCGACGATCTCGAAATCGTTGTAGGCAGTATGCGTGAAGGCGCCTTTGCCGTTGCAGTCCCCGAGTGCCCAGATGCCCGGAACATTGGTGCGCAGCTGATCGTCGACCTGGATGTAGTCGCGCTGGTCGATCCTCACGCCGGCTTTGTCCAGCCCGAGGTCGTCGGTGTTCGGGCGGCGGCCGACCGCCAGCAGCAGATGCGAGCCGGTGACCTGCGGCGGACCTTCCGCGCATTCGACCGCAACCGAGATCCCTTTGTCGTGCCGGGCGGCGCTTATGCACCTGGCGTCGAGGCGGATGTCGATGCCGTCCTGCTCGAGGATTTCGGCAACGGCGGCAGCGACATCTTCGTCTTCTCGTGCAATGAGCCGCGGCTGCATCTCGATGACGGTCACCGCACTGCCGAACCTGCGGTACATCTGAGCGAACTCGAGTCCGACGTAGCTTCCGCCGATGATCACCAGATGCTCCGGCAGGAAATCGACGTCCATCATCGAGCTGTTCGTCAGATAATCAACGCCCTCCAGACCGGGAAACGGCGGCACCGACGCGCGGCCCCCGACATTGATGAAAATCTTTTCGGCCGCCAGTACTTCATTGCCGACCGCGATCTCCCGCGGGGATAGGAACCGCGCGTGACCCTGGTAGACGCTGCAGGATTTCAGGCCCTTCATCCAGTGCTCCACGGCCGTTCTCGACTGTCCGGATATCGCATCCTTGCGAGCCTTGACTGCCTTCATGTCCACAGTTGCCCCACCCTGCAATCGGACACCGAAATCGGCGGCGCGGCGTGCGGTCTTCGCCGCATCGGCGCTTGCGATCAGGGTTTTCGTTGGGATGCAGCCGGTGTTCACGCAGGTCCCGCCGAACAATTTTCGCTCGATCACGGCGATCTTCATGCCGGCATCCACCAAACGCGCGGCGAGTGATGGTCCCGCCTGTCCGGTTCCGATGATGATGGCGTCGAATTTCTGCATCTTTGTGACCTCCACGCGCGCCACCCCCAACGAAGCGGGGTCCTCGGCCGTCTTCTACGGGACAACGTTTTTCAGGGCAACACGGAACACTTGGGAAGGATGCGGTGTCTCGTTACAGATCGATAACGATGTCCTCCCGGGGCCGGGAACAGCAGATCAGCACGTTGCCGTCCGCCGGCGCATCGATCGGATCGGGCCGATAGCTGACTGCGCCGAACACAAGTCCGGTCTCACAAGTGTGACAGACCCCGGTGCGGCACGACCATCGCACAGGTATGTCGCACGCCTCGGCCAACTCGAGCAGGCTCTCGAACGCCGGCCCCCACCGAACATTGAGACCGCTGCGGGCGAATGAGACCAGCGGTCCCGCGCCAGGAGGCCCTGCCGGCAAGTGTGCCGGCCGGCGCGGCGACGCAGCGACGCCCGGAGTACGGGACGGAGCTGAGCCGAAAATCTCAGTGCGGATGCAACTTGCAGCGATCCCCGAGGCTGCGAGGCCGGCGGTTAGATCGCGCATGAAAGTGGGCGGTCCACAGATGTAGAAGGCGCCATTGCGCGGCACGGCCAATTCCTGGAGCACTCGCATGTCCAAGCGTCCGGGAGCGTCGAAATCTACACCCAGCCGATCGTCGGGGTCGGGCGAGCTGTAGCGAATGTGGCTATGCCCCTGGACCAGGGCTTTGAGGAGGGTGCGCGTCTCCTCGGCAAAAGGATGCTCTCTGCGGCAGCGAGTTGCGTATAGCCACCAGACTTCCCTCGACGACACCCCGACCGCCAACGCGTGGAGCATTGCGAGCACAGGGGTGGCTCCGATGCCGGCGCTCAGAAGGACGACGGGTTCATCGCCCGACCGAAGGGTGAAGTTGCCCCGCGCCGCGCTCGCGTACAGCACATCGCCAACCTGCAGTTCATCATTGATGTACGCACCGGCCGAGCCGTGGGCTTCCCGCTTGATGCTCACGCGATAGCGCTCGGTGTTGGGTTGGCCCGACAGTGAATAGCTGCGCAGCAGCGCGGGCGCATCGGGCGCCGGGCTCAGCCGAAGCACGATGAATTGGCCGGGCAGGGCTGCGGTCAGAGAGCGCCCATCCGTGGGCTCGAGCATCAGCGAGGTCACGGTGCTGCTGTCGCGAACCTTGCGAGACACCCGCAGCGGACGGAACCCCGGCCACGCCGCAGGTGGACCGGACGCCGGAGCGAGCCCGGCGTTTCCGCTCGTCGCATCGCCGCCGCGCTGCTGCTCGAGCAGCGCCTGGAACGAGGCCCGCCAACCGGGGCTCAGCGCGGGGACGCGCAGCGCCCGCTGCAGCTGGCTGCGAGAATGACCGGGCATGTACAGCAGCGCATTAATCTCGAATACGGTCATGCGCTCGGCGCCCGCCGCGACCTGCACGATCTCATTGCCGGCCTCCACCTCGCCCTCTTCCAGGACGCGGAGATAGAAACCGGGTCTACCGTGGGAGACCAATAGGGCCGCCATCTGCGGCTCATTCATGCGGATGCCCACTCGGTAACAGGTGACTCGCGGCTGCGTAACTTCGAACATTGCGCCGCCGACCCGATAGCGGTCGCCGATACACACCTCTCGGTCGGACAGGCCGTCGACCGTGAAGTTCTCCCCGAACTGGCCATAGACGAAGTCGTTTCGACCAAGCTGCCTTTGCCAATAGCGATAGGAGTCGATCTGATAGACGAAGACGGCCCGGTGCTCGCCGCCGTGCCCGGCCAGATCCCCTTGCCCGTCGCCGTCGATATTGAGCCGACGCACCATGCGCCGGCCTTGAACCGGTGCCTTCCAAATGCCGGTGTGAACGGTCTTTCCTCGCCACGCCACTTCGCGCGGAAGGCCTATGTTGACCGAAAGCAAGTGTGCCGTCACTTTCTCCTCCCGCTCTGACTGAAGTCATGGACCGCTTCCCATCTTAATATCGGTGTCGAACAAGCGCAGGTTCGCCGGGCCGTCGTTGCTTGCAGCGCCGATGAGGTCGTCGAATGATGATGCCGCTTGCTGCGGTGCACGAGTCCGCTACGGGCACGACTCGGAGCTAGCAGCATGTACGACCCCAAGTCAGTTATTGGTGCAAGACGACATGGGAAAGCAGCATCGACCAAACGGCAAGCGCAACCGCTCGGTTGCGCCGTGGGTACGTCGTGAACACGCCTCGATCGCATGGCCGATAGCGTGATGCCTTGCAGGTGGGGTCGCCCATACCGAGGTTGAGGCGTCCATCAGGTCCTCGTTTATGTCTCAGTGTCCCAGTTTATGGCGGAAGCGACCCAATTCGCCCCAAATACAATTTTTTATTTCCCGGGCAGGAACGGCCGAAGCTCGACGGCCGTTGGGTCCCTAAGGCGGCACGGGGTTCGCGCAAAAGGGAAATCCCCATGGGTACGGCAGAGCAATATAGGCGTGCCGCCTGGGACTGCCTGAAATTGGCCGAGACTACCTCGAACCCGCAAACGAGCTCGGCAATGCTGAATTTAGCCCAAGAGTGGGTCAGCCTGGCGGAACAAGCCGAACGCAACGATCAATACCGATTGGCCGGATACCGAGCCAAGGCATGGGAATGCTTGTCACTCGCGGAGAGCGTCAACGATCCGGAGCGGCGGGTCGACCTGCTCCTGTTTGGCCGGATGTGGCTGAGTCTGACGGAACCGATCCAGGACGACCTACGGGCTGCGTATGAGTTGCCGCCTCGGTTGGCGGCCTAGTTCAAGACCCTCGAGTACGCGGCCCAGGCAAAGGTATCCTGGCGACAAGGCCTGCTATTCTTTCACATACCCGAGAAAGCGTTCCATTCTCCCGACGAATTCACGGTTCTCGGCCAGCCTGCGCCAACTCCCGGCCAGGCGCAGGTAGTCGTCCCTGCTTTGAGGCTCCACGGCCAATGCCGCCAGCCGCTCGCATTCGGCGGCTCGGTTCTGGCAATGCTGGACTGCGGGGCTCGACCTCTGCAGCATAGCTCCTGCTCCCGGAGGGAACAACGATTCGAGCGCTACCCATTGATTCGAGCGCTACCCATTAGAGAGTCAATAAGATCGTGTCGCGCCTTGTGGATATCTTCGGCGGCGCGGAGCTTGCGGAGGATTTCACAGGCCCGGCGGGTCCAGCAGCGCATCGCCTCGGACCCCGCTGCTGCCGCCTTCTCCGGAACCGCGCTCATTCTTCTCGGCTCGGCTGGCTAGCCGGAGCCAAGTCTCGGCCATGGCGATGAGGACCGCCTTCGATTCCGGCGTTTCCATCCCGCTGGCAAAATGCAGGCATTCCTGGGCGTAGGATCGATACAATTCGGCATTCACGAACAGCACTCCCCACTACGGCGATCCCCAACCCCTACCCAATACCCGACGTCCGCAGTCGTTCCATGGCAGTGCGGCAAAAGAATGGAGGTATTTGGGTAGACTTGGGCCGAATGCGTGCCATGCGCCGGCGTGGTGCCTAAGCCAACGACCCTCGTGCGGTATCGCCGCATCGTCGGCACTTCAGAGGTAAGTTCCCGAAGAAGCTCTCCCCGTTTCACCTCGCGCTTTGCCGCAGCGATCCGTTGGGAGGCGCGAGCCGATGCAGAGGTCTTCCTCGATATCCTTATATCGTGCGAGCTATATATAGTGCGGGCTGTCCGCTCCGAGGCGGCATCTGGCGTAGGAGGGTCGTATGGGAGGCAAGCATCTCGTCATCGCCGCGGTCCTGCTCGGTATGGCCGCGGTTCTGCCTGCAGCCGTATCGGCGCAGGTGCCCGCCGATGCGAAGGCGCTGCTGGACCAAGCCCAGACGGCGCTTTCCGCAAAGCAATGGCAACAGGCAGCCGACGCGCTGAGCGCGCTGGTCATTCTCGATCCGCGGTGGTTCAATTTCCAAAACTTGGGCGCTGCCGAATTCAATCTCGGGCGATATGAGAAGGCGATCGCCGCCTACGACAAAGGCATCAAGGCGGCGCAAGAGGACAGGGATCGCGATAAGATCAAGTCGGCTCTCGGCGAGATGCACAACGACAAGGGCAACGCTCTCCTGAAGCTCAAGCGCAACGACGAAGCGGTCGCCGCCTTCACCAAGGCAGCCGAGCTTTCACCCAATCCGGGCCTCGCTTATTTCAACCTCTGCGCCACCCAATACAATCTCGGGTTAGTTGAAGGCGCGATCGCTGCCTGCGACAGGGCGATCAAGGCAGATCCTACCAAGGCAGACGCATACTTCATCAAGGGATCGGCGCTTTATGGCAACGGCACGCTGGATCAGCGCAACAAGTACGTCGTGCCCCCGGGAACGGTCGAGGCGCTCCAAAAGTATCTGCAGCTTGCGCCCAACGGCGGGCATGTCGAGGATGTGCGGGCGATGCTCGGCGACCTGAAAAGCCCGGTCAAGCCCAAGTGATTCGCAGGTTCCGGTCAGCCACCTCGTCAGACTCGGATCTGGGCAATACCGTTTGTTCCCAAGCAAACACGAATTGGCGGTAAAGGTCCGTTACCGGCACGTTCCCGACGAACTGCTCAGAGTCGCAAGGGCCGCTCCGGGGGGTAGAGCGGACCAAGCCCCCCGTGTTGGAATCGACGACATTCGCCCCGAAGCTGACCTGGAGCGCTTACACCAACCATGATGAGCGTGGTATCTTCGAGGCTGCATTTGCGCGTGCTGCTGAGCCTCGGGCGAGGGCTGAATGAGACGACGCGATTTCATCAAAGTAATTGCTGGCGCAGCAACCGCGTTGCCCGTTGTGGCGCACGCGCAACAGCCGGCGATGCCGGTGATCGGGCTCCTCGGCAGCACCTCGGCACAAGGATACGCCACACACGTGGCGGCGTTTCGGCAGGGCCTCCAGGAAGCCGGCTACCGCGAGGGCCAGAACGCAGCGATCGAATACCGCTGGGCGAACGATCAATACGATCGACTGCCGGCATTGGCGGCCGAACTGGTTCACCGTCAGGTGGCGGTGATTGCGGTGATCGGTGGACTTCTTCCAGCGCTGGCCGCAAAGGCGGCGACCACGAGGATTCCCATTGTCTTCGCGACCAGCGGCGATCCGGTGCAGCTTGGCCTCGTCGCCAGCCTGGCCAAACCGGGCGGCAATCTCACGGGTGCGACGACGTTGAACGTGCAGGTAGTGTCGAAGCGATTGGAGCTGCTGCACGAGATGGTCCCTACCGCCACCATCATCGCCCTGCTCGTCAACCCGACCAATCCTGCTTATGCCGAGGGCTTATCGAGAGACGTGCAGGCGGCTGCCCGCGCCCTCGCGCTGCAAATCCATGTGCTGCATGCCAGCACCGAACGCGACTTCGAAACGGTTTTCGCAACCTTGGTCCAACTGCGCGCAGGCGCGCTCGTGATCGGCCCCGATACCTTCTTCACTGCCCGAAGCGAACAGCTGGCCGCACTGACGGTCCGCCACGCAGTGCCCACGATCTACCAGAATCGTGAGTTCGCAGCGGCCGGCGGCCTGATGAGCTATGGAGGCAGTTTTCCGGACCTATACCGTCAGGCCGGCGTCTACACCGGCCGGATTCTCAAGGGCGCCAAGCCTTCCGACCTGCCGGTCGTTCAATCCACGAAGGTCGAGCTCTTCATCAATCTCAGGACCGCGAAGATGCTCGGGTTGACGATCCCGCTGCCACTGCTCGGCCGCGCCGACGAGGTGATCGAATGAAGCGGCGGGATGTCTCCTTGTGGCACATCTCGGACGCGGCACGATGTCGGACCTGAGTCTGCAATTCGCTCCACGGCAGACATCGACCGATAGGCAAGCCGGCCATCGCAACGGCATAATCGGCGCGCACACGGATTGCGGCCGGGGCCCGGCAAGCGAGCCTGCGCGGTCGGCTCCAAACAAAGGACGCAAACATGCGCGTTCGATCCAAGGCGAGACTCGCCGCCGCCGTGCTCACGATCGTTCTGGTGTCGGCGCCGGGATCGGGCGCGCAAGCGCCGCAGCAGCCCGGGGCCACGACCTATGACGAGCTCGTTGCCCGTGCGAAGACGGGCGATGCGAACGTGGATTACCTCGCGTTGCGCAACGCCTATGCGGAAAGCCCGCACTATGATCCCTACGGCAGCAAGCTCGGCGAACTGCAAAGCGAAATGTTCGAGGCCTACCGGCGCGGGGACTGTGCCGCCGTCATCGCCAAGGCCGAGAGCATCTTTGCCGCCAACTTCGTGCACGTGGACGCGCATCTCCTCGCCGGCGTTTGTCATGGCAAACTCGGCAACGAGGCAGCGATGCGGAGCGAGCGTCAGATCGCGCGCGGCCTGATCGACTCGATCCTGCAGTCGGGTGACGGCAAGAGCGAGGGGACGGCGTTCGTCGTGATCGAAGTCGCCGAGGAGTACAGCTTGCTGAGAGCGCTGGGATTGCGGCCGTCGAACCAGGCGCTCGTCCATGCGCAGGGTCACAGCTACGACCGCTTCGACACCCAGTCGAACGCCACCGGGCAAGAGGTCGTCGTGTTTTTCAACGTCGATCGCCCGCTTGCCGTGCTCGATCGGGAGCTGCGGCCGGAGAAAAAGTGAGACTCCGGCCTCCATCCACGGGGACGTCACGCAGGCCTGAGCGCCTCGGCCGCCACCAGCTCCTGATACGCCTGCGGCAGCAGGCGCGCGAGTAGCGGACCCCACGCCCGTTGCCCCTTGTCGTCGGCGATCAGGTCCTGGCGGACTTCGATCGCAACGTGATGCAGGCCGCGTCGTTCACCGTGCACCGGGATGGTGTAATCCGACGCATCGGTCACTCCGTAGGGCTCGTTGTCGCCGACGACAAGCCCTGCTTCGCGTTTCAGCAGCGCCATGAGGAGACGGGCGAAACGCGGATCGCGATTGTACAGCACGCCGGCATGCCAGGGTCGCGCCACGCCCTCGAAGATCGGCGTGAAACTGTGCATCGCGATCAGCGCCGCCGGCCGGCCGGCTTGCCGCCGCCGCTCGAGCTCGGTTTCGATCCGATCATGGTACGGCCGGAAAATCTCGCGCACACGCGCGGCCTTCTGGGCTTCGCTCAGGCCCATGTTTCCCGGTACGCGGGTCAGCTCGCTGATCCCCGGGATCGACGATTCCGAGCCGGGGGTGCGGTTGCAGTCGATGACGAGGCGCGGCGCGCGCGGCATGCAATTGCCGGCGTGATCGGCGACGATCAGGAACGGCGACGGGCCGTTTTCGTTATGCACGGTGACCGGCGCCGGCTCGTCGGCGGCCAACAGGCGATCCGGCATGTCATTCATCGGCGCTCACGCTCGTAGAATCAGCGACGGCATGGTAGGGGCACGCGGCCTGTTGTTGGCGCGAAAAATGCATGTCCTCGGGGGCTTGCATCGTTCCGGGGCTCCCATGCCGGTTCTCACCGTCAGGCACGCGACGACCTATCACTACAGGCAACCGGTCGCGTTCGGCGAGCACCGGATGATGCTGCGTCCGCGCGACGACGATGACCAAAAAGTGCTCGAATCCGAGCTCAAAATCACGCCCGAGCCGAGCCGGCTTTCCTGGACACGGGATAGCTTCGACAATCATGTCGCGATTGCCCGTTTCGCGGACCGGGCCTCGGAGCTTCGCTTCGAAAGCACCATGCGTCTCGACTACGCGCCGGCCGAGTTCCGCGCGGCCCATATCGAGGATTTTGCCCGAACCTATCCGTTTGCCCAGGCGGGGGAAGCCGGGCCCCACGTCGCGCGGTTCATGGCGCCGCGGTGCCGGCACCCCGAGCTCGATCGCTGGAGCGCCGGGTTCCTCCGCGAGGACGGATCGGCCGACACCCGCGAGCTTCTCATCGAGTTGACGAAGACCATCAGGGAGACCTTCCAGCACGTGGCGCGGCACGAGAAGGGAACCCAGGATCCGATCCGGACCCTGAAGCTCGCGAGCGGGAGTTGTCGCGACCTTGCGGTGCTGATGATCGCGACGCTGCGCTTGCTGGGAATCGCCGCGCGGTTCGTATCCGGATATCTCAATCTTGCCGATGACGGCGACGAGAGTGTCACCGGCGGCAACACCCATGCCTGGGTCCAGGCCTATGTTCCAGGCCCCGGCTGGGTCGACTTCGATCCGTCGAGGGGGACGGTCGGGAACCAGAACCTGGTGCGGGTCGCGGTGGCGCGCGAGCCGCGCGAGGCGATCCCGCTGCAGGGCACGTGGATCGGGTCCGCGTCGCATCATCTCGCCATGAAGGTCGCGGTCAAGGTCATCCCGGCGGATGCCGGCGCCGTTTGTGGCGCCCGCGCCGGTATGGGACGATGACGCCGGGCTGGAACGGTTGCGGCGGCCCCGTGATCGGTCGCCGCGCGAACGAAGAACGGCGTTTTCTTGCCGCCTCGTTCCTGGCAGGCACCCGGGTGGCCGCCGCTCGCGCGGGCTGAAGCATGTTCCGGTGAAATGGAGTCGTGACACGTACGGTTTGCGCGAGCTGCATACTCGTTTCCCCTCTTCCACAAGGGGAGAGGGAAGAGGAGTATGCCTTACGTCACCTCAACTCCATCGGAGTAGGCGCTAAAGGGTCTTCCATGAAGATTCGCGCAGGCTACGAGATTTCCTATGACTGCCCGCAGCCGACGCCCATGATCCTGGCGCTGAGCGTCCATCCATCGCGCGTTCCCGATTTGTTGACCCCGGATTGCATGCGGCTCGATCCCCCGCTCCACGCCACCGAATATCGCGACGGGTTCGGCAACATCTGCCACGTCATCCGCGCGCCAACGGGCCGCCTGACGATCTCGTCGGACATCCTCATACAGGACAGCGGAGAGCCGGATGCAATGGCCCCGGAAGCGGCGCAGAGTTCGCTGGAGACGCTGCCGGTGGACGTCTTGGTTTATCTGCTCGGCAGCCGTTATTGCGAGACGGATCGCTTGATCAGTTTCGCATGGTCCCGTTTCGGCAAAGTTCGCAAGGGATGGCCTCTGGTTCAGGCGATCTGCGATTACGTCCACGACAGCATGAGGTTCGGTTACGAGCACGCGAGCCGGACCAGAACGGCGTGGGACGCCCATAACGAGCAGTGCGGCGTTTGCCGGGACTTCGCCCACCTCGCCGTCACGCTGTGCCGCTGCATGAACGTTCCGGCGCGCTACTGCACCGGCTATCTCGGCGACATCGGCGTGCCGCCCGAGGATACCCCGATGGATTTCAGCGCCTGGTTCGAAGTCTATCTCGGCGGCGGCTGGTACACGTTCGATGCCCGCCACAACACGCGCCGCATCGGCCGCATCCTGATGGCACGCGGGCGCGATGCCACCGACGTCGCGATCGTGACCTCGTTCGGCCTGTGCACCCTCGCGGGCTTCAAAGTGAGCACCCACGAGGTCACGTCGGCCGCCAACTCGCGTGCGTGACGCACGGCTTGGCTATGTGGGCGGGTTCCGGTGCGGTGTTCGCGGCGAAGCGACGAAGTCGCTCGCGGTTGTCGGCAGCCGCTGCCGCCGCCGGCATCCCAGGCTAACACTGCCGAAGCGTCCCGGCTTCGCGATCGGAGGCGGACGGTGCTAAACTCGGCCCGGAAAGCTCGATCATCCGCGGAATATCGGATGCGACCATCGCGCCCCGAAAGCCGTTGAATGTCCATCTCGCACCCGCAGTTCACGG
>WNFF01039903.1_pt1 | contig 11687 bp, 8 predicted proteins | sample 5400441 | NCBI WGS metagenome assembly WNFF01 (sample SAMN13153345, study PRJNA577476) | soil metagenome | isolation source: 120 cm saprolite under Douglas fir tree site 2 hole 3 replicate 1 | place: USA:California | collected 2015-04-18
TCCCGATTTTTACCGCAATGCTCTTCACCCCCTTTCCCGCGGCATGGTTCCTCTTGTTCGGCACGATCTTCTTTGGATTTCTAAACACGGGTCCTTCAAACACTGCGCTCGCCAATGTTTCCTCACCCCGCGTGCGCGCGACCGCGTTCGCTCTCAACATCCTGATTATCCATACGCTTGGCGACGTTGCCGCTTTCCCCACGATTGGTTTCATTGCCGGTTACGCAAGCATAACGGTCGCATTTCTGGTCGTCTCCGGAATGATGTTGCTCTCGGGTTTGTTCTGGCTTGCGGGCATGAAGTACTTGCCAGGCGATACGGCCGCGGTGGAAAGCGCGACGACTGGTAGTTGAAATTCATGACCGCTCATCAGGTTCTCGAAAAATATTTTGGGTTCCGCCAATTCCTCGATGCCCAGGAAGAAGTGATTGACGCGATCGTCGCCGGCGCTGACGCACTGGTTGTGATGCCAACTGGCGGTGGAAAATCGCTCTGCTATCAGCTGCCGGCGTTGATGCTCGAAGGAACAACTGTCGTCGTGTCGCCGCTTATCGCGCTCATGAAAGATCAGGTCGATGCACTGCAACGGCGCGGCATTGCAGCGACGCTCATCAACAGTTCGTTAACTCCGTCGGAACAACAGGAACGCATTCGTGCGCTGGCACGCGGCAAGTTCAAACTGGTTTACATCGCGCCGGAACGTTTCCGCAGCCGTTCCTTTGTCGATGCGCTCGGTCAGGCAACGATTGCGCTCTTCGCGGTCGATGAAGCGCATTGCCTCTCCATGTGGGGTCATGATTTTCGCCCGGATTATTTTCGGCTGAATGTTGTTCTGGAAAAACTTGGCCGCCCACAGGTCGCGGCTTTCACTGCAACGGCGACGCCCGAAGTTCGTCGCGATATTCTCACTCATCTCGATTTGCGCGAGCCGCGCGAATTCGTCGCCGGTTTCGCGCGCCCAAACCTGAAATTGGCGGTCACGCAAGTGGCGAACGACCGGGAAAAGTACGAGCGGCTGAACGCATTAATCCGCGAACACAAGATCGGCATTGTTTATTGCGCCACGCGCAAACGAGTCGAGGCAGTCGCGGCCACGCTGCAACTGGCCGGCATCTCGAGCATTCTTTATCACGGCGGGATGGACGACGAAGAGCGCGAGCGCGCACAAGACGCCTTTATGCAGGGGAAGCGCAACATCGTCGTGGCAACCAATGCGTTCGGAATGGGAATCGATCGAGCCGACATCCGTTTCGTCGCGCATTTTGAGGTGCCCGGAAGTGTCGAAGCTTATTATCAGGAGGCGGGTCGCGCGGGTCGCGACGGCGAAGCGGCCACCTGCGAATTATTTTTCAACCACGCGGACACGCGCGTGCAGGAATTCTTTATCGAAGGCAGCAATCCGCCGCCAGCCTTCATCGCGTCGACCTACGAAATGCTGCGGGATGAAGCCGACGCAAATAACGAGCTGCAACTTTCTCTAAAAGATATGTCTGCGCGACTCGAGACCGATGGCAATGACATGATGCTCAGTTCCGCTCTGCACATTCTGGATCGCGAAGGTTACATCGATCGATTCGATATTCCGGGGCGTCGCGTCCGTGGAACTCGCCTGCTGAAACCAGATGTGCGCGGGCCACAACTAAAACTCGATACCGCGAAGTTGCAGGAAAAGGAGCGGCGCGATCGGGCGAAATTGAAAATGATGACTGATTTCGCCTATCGCCGCGATTGCCGGCAGCAGACAATCTTGCGCTATTTTGGCGAGAGCGATGCGGCGCCCTGCGGCAACTGCGATGTTTGCCTCGAAAGCGTCGAGCCGGCGCGCGAGCCGACTGATGACGAAGCCTTGATCGTAAAGAAAGCGTTGAGCGGTGTTGCACGAATGTCGGTGCGAACGACCGCTGGATGGCAGGCAAGGTTCGGCCGCGGCCGGATCGTGCAAACACTTGTCGGCAGTCGCTCGCGCGAAATTATCGATGCACGGCTCGATCAACTTTCGACCTACGGATTGCTCAAAGCCCAAGGGGTCGCGTATGCGAACCAACTGCTGCGCGAGTTGCAGGATCGCGGCCTGCTCGTTTCGACAGGCGGTCAATACCCGATGGTGACGCTGACGAAGGGTGGCGAAGAAATCATGAAAGGCGCAACGGATTACGCGCTGCGATGGCCGCGACAAGCGATCACCACGGAAACAATTCGACGAAAGGCAAAAACAAAAGTGCGAACGCCCGACCAATTGCCGCCACCCAACGCGGCGCTCTTCGAACAATTGAAGAAAATTCGAATCGCTCTAGCGCGCGAAAACGGAAACCTGCCCGCTTACATCATTTTTCAGGACGAAACTTTGCGCGCTTTTGCTCGACTCAAACCCCGCTCGGTGGAAGCGGGACGAAAAATTCGCGGCGTCGGGGATTTAAAAGCGCAACGATATTTGCCAGCTTTTCTCGCCGTGATCGAAAAATTCGAAGTCGACAACTTATAACAGCGCTGTTGGCCACGTTACATCGCCGGCGAAAGATGCACGTCGTAAGCTCGCGCAATTTGGTAGGCGCGCGCGGCAGCATCTCTTTCCCCGATTTTGGCCGACAACTCGCTGAGCATCTGCCACGATTCGGCGCGATACCATTGCGTGGCCAGACATGACTTCAATTCTGCGATGGCCTGCCTCGTGTCGCCGGATTCATCGAGCACTTTGATATAGCGGCGCTCGATCGACCAATCCGACGGACCAGTGCGAGCAGCGAGCCGCATGCGTAATAAATTAACCTCTCCGGTTTGATGATTTTCGAGAACCGCGAGCAACTCGTGCGCCTTTGGCTCTGCTAGAGGTTGTTTGATTGCGCGCGCCAGCATTTCGTGCGCAAGCTTGAAGTTGTTTTGTTTGATCGCGACCGCTGCGAGATTGAGCAGCGCGAACGGTTGATCGGGTTCTTTGCGCAGGGCGGCTTGCAAATGAGCGCTGGCCTCGTTGAGATTTCCCTCTGTCAACTCGAGGCCGCCAAGATTGATCAAGATTCGCGCCGAGTCGCCGCCGTTGGCAATTGTCCGTTCAAGAAATGTGCGCTGGTCTTTCCAGTCGAAAGTGCGGACAAACGTGCGCGCGCCGAGAAAAACGATCCAAAGCAATGCGAGACTCGTCATTGTCATGGGCAAAATTAAGCGACCTTGGTTACTCCACTCCCGAATGAACGAGTATGCTGTGAGACAGACAGCGAGAAGAACGAAGGCTGAGGGCAAATAAAGCCAATGCTCAGCGACGGTCGCGTTCAGGAAAAAGATCCCGCTTACCGGCAGATAACTAATTGCCGCCAGGAGCAGACAGACGAAAATCGCCGGTTGTCCCCGCGCGCGCGCGATCCAGTAAAATCCCGCGGCGATCAAAATAATGCCAACGAGCGTTTGCAACTCGCGCCAGGCTGCTTGGGTGATGCTCGCTTCGCTGAATCCGGTCGGATGAGTTTCGACATCACGATCCATGTGCAGATTGAGTGGAAGAGCGAGTAAACCGGCGTATTCGGCCGCCGCCCGCGCGATAATCAATGGACGAACAAGCACCGGGACGGCCGTTGCTGGACGCGGCGCCGGATTATGTTCTGCAGGAAAGCGCAGACTGAAGTAAACGACTGACACGAATACCGCGACGACGCCGGCGTTACGCAGCGCAATCCAATTTTTGCGGGCTGCAAGAATAAGCACCAAGAGCAACGGAAAAATCAGTCCCGTTTCTTTGCTCAAAGCGCTGAGCAGAAATGCCACAATGGCGGCAAGCGCCAGCAACGAAGTGGCGCCTTTGTAAATGACGGCTGCGCTCTGGACCGGATGAATCGCCCACGCAATTGTCGCGATCGTTGCTGCTTTGTTACTCAACCGTTCACTGGTGCCGAACAAGCGCAGTAATTCGTTGGCAAAAACGAAGAAAGCGAGCGCTGCCGCCAGATGGCACAGGATGCTGGTAAGATGAAACACGGCGGGACGAAAGGCGAACGCCCAATATTCAAGTGTATAAGTCAGCCGTTGGATTGGCCGGTAAAAATCTGATGCGGTCGCATCGGTAAAAAGAAAGTGTTGAAATCCTTCGGGAATCGACCGCCAGCTTCGGATGAGCGGATCGCGCAGGACGAGTGCGGTATCATCCCAGACAAATCCATCGCGCAGGGCCGGCGCGTAACTCGCCAGAACGGCGCTGGCGATTAAGAGAATGGCCCAACGTTTCTTCACGAGGAAATCCGATTGGACAGAATCATCGAGATGCGCGTCTAAGTTTCGGGAATGTTTATCAGGCTCGGCCAGCTTCTAAGAATTGGTGCGTTCAGCTTGATTGCGAGCAGTGTGCGTGCCGCCGGCGTGCCGGACGATTGCACACAGCTCATCGTAGCTGTGGCGCCGGATTGGGATTCGATGCACGGACATGCACAGCTCTTCGAGCGCTCTGGTGGTGGAACCTGGGCGGCGGCTTCGCAGTCATTCCCGGTTTTGTTTGGCAAAAACGGGCTGGCTTGGGGCAGCGGCCTGGCTGGGCAGGGCGAAATCGGATTGCGCAAGAAAGAGCGAGATGGCCGCGCGCCAGCAGGAGTTTTTCGAATCGGAAAAATTTACACCTACGACGCGCAGCTTCCGAGCGGCGCCGATTATCCTTTTCATCAAGTGAGCGACCGGGACATTTGGAGCGATGACCCACGCTCGCCCAACTACAACCGGCATGTTGTAATTGATCCGCGCAATCCGCCCGACAATTATAGTCACGAAAAAATGCGTCCCGGTGATTTCGCATATCGTTGGCTGATCGAGATTCGACATAATTCCGATCCGCCCGTTCCCGGAAATGGCAGCGCGATTTTTTTTCACATCCGTCGCGGTGTCAATCGGCCGACGACCGGTTGCACGACCATGGCTGAAGCGGATCTGGTGCGTTTGATCAAATGGTTGCGAGCGCCGCGTAATCCCTGTTTTGCGCTTCTCCCCGCGGAAGTTTATTTGCAGAAATGGAAAACGTGGGGATTACCGGCGCCAGAAATAATTGGGCTGCAGCGATAGCCGAGAATGTCTGGTTGTGTCCTCAATTAATCCGCCTAACGTATCCTCCTTCGCAGCCTGAATTTTCATGAGAAAACGACCTAACCCCGATTCTGAGGCGAACATCAAACGCATCGACACCAAGCCTCGTGTAAAAAAACAAACGCACGGATTCCAGGTTCACTTCCTGCGCGGCATCAACGTCGTCACGAAAATGTTTAGCGACGCTGTTTACGGCGGGAAAGAAGCTGCTCGCCGTGCGGCCCGCAAACACAAACGCGGCGTCTTGGGCAATCTGCCCGAGAGAAGCTTTCGTGGCTTCGGCGCAGCAGCGTCCAAGTCAAACCGCGGCACGAAAAAGCGGAATGCTTCCCCGGGGAGAAAGAAACGCTAACATCCCAGCGCATCTGCGGACCAAGCGACTACGCGCTTTCGCGCTTCTGGTAGGCTGCCCAACACTCGATAAAACCCGGCGTGAAATCTTCCCGTCGCGCACGAATCCAGGCCGACACGATCTCGGTTGGAAAAAACTCGCCCCATTCAATTTCCGCCGGCGCGATTCGAAACGGTCCGTCATGCCCCGCGCGATAAAGCCAGATAAATTCCTGTCCGGTCCGTTCGGAAGCGGGAATCTTGACGAGTCTTTGCAGTTTCGTCGTAATTCCTAACTCCTCGTCCAATTCGCGCAGCGCGGCGGAATCGTAATCTTCACCCGCGTTCACATGACCCGCGGCGCTCGAGTCCCAAAGCCATGGATGGCGATCCTTCCAGCGTGATCGTTTCTGCAAATAAACTTCACCGAAAGCGTTGAAAATGAGCACGTGGACGGCGCGATGGCGCAAGTTATTCCCATGCACTTCCGAGCGCGAAGCATCTCTCACGACGCGGTCATTTTTATCGACAACCGGAAAGCGCTCCGATGCAATCGTAGCCTCCGCAGCCAGGGCGAGCGGGCGAACATGATTTGCCAGCGCAATCCATTGGTGAAGTGATAATTCCTCGCCGCGCGCTTTTGCAGCGAAGCCGATCTGGTTCGCAGCTTTCTCCCAATCCGGAATCTCCTCACGAAATAATTTCTGGAGCTGCTTACGGCGTTGGCTAAAACCACGCCGCACGAGTTCCAGCAATATTTCCTGATCGAAAAACGGCAACTCGTCACGCACGCGTGGCGCGAATCGCACGAGAGCGGAATCGACTTCGGGCTGCGGGAGGAAAACCGTAGCTGGCACCGTGCGGAGGTACTGCACATGAAACCGCGCTTGCACGATAATTGTTAGCGCGCCGTAATCTTTCGTTCCCGGTGTAGCCGAAAGCCGGCGCGCCATCTCCTTTTGTAACATGAACAGGAATAGAGAGATAGGACTCGGATAATGGACGAACTTAAAGAGTAACTGACTTGCGACATAGTACGGCAGATTGCCGATGCATTTCACACAACGCCGCGCAAAAAGTGTGCGTAGGTCGAAATCAAGCGCGTCGCCGCGTTGGATCTGCAAGCGTGATTCGTGAAAATGTTCGCGCAAAAAATCTGCAAGTCGCACGTCTTTTTCAATCGCCAGAACATGCGCGCCAGTGGCGAGCGCAAACTGCGTCAACGCGCCGAGACCGGGCCCGATCTCAACGACGTAATCGTCTTTCGTAATCTCCGCCTTTTCTACAATCCAGCGGGCAAGATTGCGATCGTGCAGGAAATTTTGACCGAGTGTTTTGACCGGCGCGACGCGAATCTCGCGCAGCGTGGCATTGATTTCAGAAGGCTTTACAGTCACGGCTCTCCGTTGTCCGCAGGGCGAAGGCATGTCGCCAATTTGTTCACAAAAACCTGCGAACGACACACGACGTTATTCGAATCTTATTCACAAGTTATTCGGGCTCCCTTTAGCTCGAACGGATCGAGGCCGTTGTCGCCCTGGGCGCGAGCTTGGGAGACCGCAATTTTTTGCGACTCAAAACATAAGTTCGCCGAGCCTCCTTTAGTGAAACGCCTTCAACAAAATAAACAATCGCGGCGCGCCCGATGGCGTACGTTCCAGCGCCAGCCACCATTCCGCAGACCACGTTGCCCCAGCCAGGAAAGAATTTGAGAATAGCGCGCGCGCCTTCGCGGAGTACCATGCCGGCGCCGACATTAGCGCCCAGCACTCCGATAAACTCTGTCGCTGCACGCAAGCTGCGTTCGCGACCGCTTAAATACATAATGCCGGATACCATGACCAACTGAAGCGTCGTCAGAATCGGCATGTCCGCGAGCGGGATCGGCTGCGTGCCAATCGCCGCGCAGATCGCCGCGGTGGATTTCACCAGAAGCTGCGCGACTTCTGCTTGCGCGGCGCGATCACGCGCTATCCGGATCATTTCCACGCGCGCTGGATTCGGTAATTGCCGCGCGAGCAGCGACATCAAGTGCTGGCTTTGCGTCGAAATGCTCGCTGCGCCAGTTTCTTCCGAAACGAACGGCAACTGGATTACGTCGAGGAGTCTCTCACGAACATCGGATTTTTCCTCGAGCACAAATTGCAGTTTTGATCGGTTGTCCGCCGGGGGCTGCGATTTTGCATCCTCCGCACGTCGCCTCGCAGGCAAATAGATTCCGATTACTTTGGCATTCGGCGAAACCTTTTCATTGCTGTTAAGAAATGCCGCGAGGTTTTCGATTTCATGTTTGCGGTGACGCGCCGCGAGAAGATGATCATCTGCCAGGAAAAACCGTGGCCGTTGGCCTTCACTTCCTGCCACCGAAAAATTTCTGTCAACGAATCGCGATCTGCAGGCGCAGGCCCGAGTCCAAAGAAAGCGGCCAGAATTTCCGGGAGCGGCGAGTTGCTTGAACCGATAAAAACAAAACGCGGCGGACGTTGTTGCAGGAATAATTCCTTGAGCGGCGTCAGCTCATGCAGGATCGGTTTTTGAATTGTCGCCGGGAGCTTGCCTAAAAGTGCTTCGAGCTTTTCGACAATGTGAAGGAAAAGCGATTGGTTCATTGCACTTCCGATTTCAAAATTCAGATTTAAGATTTGCAGCCGTTGCGAAATTCCGCTCTTTACTCTGCGCTGCTTCGCAATCTTAAATCACATTTTCACTTCTTAAAATTTTCATGCATTTGAATCTCGATCCTTTCGCGCGCGGCCAATGAAGCGCGCGGTCTGGCGATGGATGCAGTGCAGGCTTCGAAATCCGGTCATCTCGGCCTGCCGCTCGGCTGCGCGGAAATGGGAGCGGTCCTTTACGGATATGCTTTGCAACACAATCCGGACAAGCCGCGCTGGATCGGTCGCGATTACCTCATCCTCTCCGCCGGTCATGGCAGCATGTTTCTCTACGCCTGGCTGCACCTGAGCGGTTATGCTTTGTCGATCGACGACATCAAACAATTTCGGCAACTGCATAGCAAAACGCCTGGTCACCCGGAGTTTTTTGAAACGCCCGGCGTTGAATGCACGACCGGGCCTCTGGGGCAGGGTGTCGGCAACGCGGTCGGAGTTGCAATGGCGGCGAAAATGGCGGCGGCACGTTTCAATACTGCGGAGCACAAGATTTTCGATCAACATGTGATTTGCATCGCTGGTGACGGTTGTTTGCAGGAAGGCGTTTCGGCGGAAGCGAGCGCTTTTGCCGGCCATTTCGGCCTCGATAATTTGATTCTGATTTACGATTCGAACGACATCACTCTCGACGCGATGGCGAGCGTCACGCAAAGCGAAGACACCGGAAAGCGTTTCGAAGCCTACGGATTCGATGTTCAGAAAATCGACGGGCACAACATGCAGCAATTCCTCGATGCGCTGAACACGGCCAAGACGCGCGACAACGGCAAACCACAAATGATCATCGCGCACACGATCGCCGGCAAAGGAATTCCGGAGATTGCCGGAACCGCCAAGGCGCACGGCGAAGCCGGCGCGAAGTTCGTCGATGCAGCGCGGAAAAATCTTGGACTGCCGAGTGAACATTATTTCGTCTCGCAAGAAGTGCGCGATTATTTTGCCGAGCATAAAAAAAGACTGCTCACTCAGTACGATCGCTGGGAAAAATCGTACCAAGAATGGCGCACAAAAAATGCGGAGCAAGCACACCTCCTGGATAACGCGATCGACAAAAAAGTTCCGGGCGATCTGCTCGAAAAAATTCCGCCCTTCGCGAGCGATGCGAAATTAGCGACGCGCAAAGCCGGCAGCGCAGTCCTGCAGCCGCTCGCACAAGCGATGCCAATTTTGATCAGCGGCAGCGCCGATCTGCACGGCTCGACCATGAATTACATCGAGGGCGCCGGCGATTTCACACGCGACAATCCGCAAGGTCGCAATATTCATTTCGGTATTCGCGAACACGGGATGTGCGCAATCATGAATGGGCTGTCGTATCACGGTGTTTTCCGCGCTTCTGGCGCGACGTTTCTCGTTTTCGCGGATTATTGCCGCGCGGCAATCCGTCTCGCCGCGCTCTCCAAACTGCCGAACATTTACATTTTCACACACGACTCGATTGGAGTTGGTGAAGATGGACCGACGCATGAGCCAGTCGAGACCGTGAGCGCGTTGCGCGTGCTGCCTCAATTGGACGTAATCCGTCCCGCCGATCCCGAGGAAACCGCTGGCGCATTCGTCGCCGCCGCCGAGCATATCGATGGTCCGACGCTGCTCGCGCTCACGCGACAAACCGTGCCGATGCTGAACGAAATCGACGCGAAGCTGCGGCGCGAAGGGGTGGCGCGCGGCGGTTATATTGCGAAGCGCGAGACCGGGAAACTTGATTTGATCATTCTTTCCTGCGGGAGCGAACTGCAACATGCGCTCGCGGCGGCGAAGCAACTCGGCGAAAACGTGCGGGTAGTTTCGATGCCGTGCTTCGAGCGTTTCGAGCGACAATCGGAAAGTTATCGTGAAGAAGTTCTTCCGAATTCCTGCCGTCGCCGGGTCGCGATCGAAGCCGGTGTGCCTGACACTTGGTATCGGTATGTCGGGCTCGATGGAAAAGTGGTCGGCTTGCATCGTTTCGGTTTGAGCGCGCCCGGCGATCAAGTGATGAAGGAATTTGGCATCGATGCCGCGCACGTCGTTGCCGCGGCAAAATCGTTGTAGCTGCCGCTGTCCACAGCGGCAGGACGTCTACGGTTCTGCCGGCGAGACGCCGGCAGCTACAACATCTGCAAACGATCGGCTTATTTGTCTTTTCCTGAATTCCTGCTTTCCTAATTCGCTTCTTATGGGAGTTCCCAAACGCAAAACGTCCAAGATGCGATTGCGCACGCGCAAGGCATCGCATCGCTGGCATGCGCCACAGATGAATAAATGTCCACAGTGCGGGAGCAGCGTTGCCTCGCACACCGCTTGCCCTTCGTGCGGTTATTATAAAGGCCGACAAGTTCTGACCGTCGAAGCGAAGTGAGTTGTAGCTGCCGCTGTCTCAGCGGCAGGTTATACTTGAGTTGATCACACCACCTGCCGCCGAGACGGCAGCCGCTACATCTATTTTCGTTTTGCATTCGCTGGGTTAAATTTGCAAACTTCCCGACCCGATGAAAATCGCGCTTGACGCCATGGGTGGCGATTTCGGCCCGCCCAATCTTGTCGCCGGTGCAGTCATGGCGCTACGCGAATATCCGCGTATTACGAAACTCTTCCTCGTCGGTGACGCCACAAAGATCGAAACGGAACTAAAGAAGCACGGTTGCAGTGATAGTCGGGTCGAGATTGTGCACGCCTCGCAAGTTGTGGCAATGAGTGATGGCGCGGTCGAATCTGTGCGGCGCAAAAAGGATTCGTCCGTCAGCCGTGCCGTCGATCTGGTGAAGCACGGTAAGGCTGACGCAATTGTCAGTGCGGGTCACACCGGCGCAGCCGTCGCAGCGACAGCAATCAAGCTGCGCATGTTGCCCGGTGTCGAACGGCCTGGCATCGCCTCATTGGTTCCGACGGAAACAAATGTGTTCGTGTTGATTGATGCAGGCGCGAATGTCGATGCACGCCCCATGCATCTCGTGCAATACGGGATCATGGGGACGGTCTATTCGCGACATGTCCTCGGAAAGGAAGTATTCAGAGTGCTCAGGGAAAGCTCGCTCAATTTCCGTGGTAATATTGAAGGGCACGATCTTTTCGAAGATCCCGTCGAAGTAGTTTTGTGCGACGGCTTTGTCGGCAACGTGGTTTTGAAAACTTGCGAAGCGATCGCGCACGCCATCTTCACGTGGCTCAAGCATGAACTGAAAAAGAATCCCAAGCGATTAATCGGCGCGTCCCTGGCGAAAGGCGCGTTCAAAGCAATTCACAAGAAGACCAACTGGGAAGATTACGGCGGCAGCCCCCTGCTGGGCGTGAACGGGATCTGCATTATCGCACATGGCGCGAGTACGCCGCTGGCGATCAAAAACGCGTTGCGCGTGGCGGCGGAGTCGATTGAACAACAGGTGAACCCGCATATCGTCGAAGAGATTCGCCGTTACAATGAAACGACAGCCCCGCTCGAGCACGCGATCCGGTAAACCGCAGCGCACCGTCTCGATCATCGGCACCGGCAGTTACGTGCCGGAAAAGATTCTCACCAACGCCGATCTCTCTCGCATGGTGGACACGAGTGACGAATGGATCACGACGCGCACCGGCATCAAAGAGCGGCGGATCGCGGCGAAGGACGAATGCACGAGCGAGATGGCGACGAAAGCCGCACTGAAGGCG
>WNFF01004251.1_pt1 | contig 11686 bp, 8 predicted proteins | sample 5400441 | NCBI WGS metagenome assembly WNFF01 (sample SAMN13153345, study PRJNA577476) | soil metagenome | isolation source: 120 cm saprolite under Douglas fir tree site 2 hole 3 replicate 1 | place: USA:California | collected 2015-04-18
CCGTTGAGCAAAAAAGCTTCGTTCTTCTTCAATGTCGAGGGGCGCAATGTTATCGACCTGAACGTCGTGGATACGCCTTTCGTCGATCCGAGCACGTTTCAGATCGCGCAGCTCAATGATGTCGTGCCAAACCCCGGCACACGCTACAACATCAGCCCGCGCCTCGATTACCAACTGACACCCACCAACACGCTCGTCGCGCGCTACCAGTACTTTCACAACACCGATCAGAGTGAAGGCGTCGGTCAATTCAGACTTGCGGAATCAGGTTTCAATCCGGTCAATGCCGAACACACGTTGCAAGTCAGCGACACCCAGGTCGTGAACGCAAAAACCATCAACGAAACCCGGTTCCAATTCGTGCGCTCCACTAATTCCCAGTCTCCCTTGAGCACCGCGCCCTCGATTCAAGTGCAGGGCGCATTCACCGCGGGAGGCAACGTTCAGGGAACGAGCAGCGATACGCTTCATCGCTACGAGTTGCAAAACTACACGTCCATGACTTTGGGAAAGCACTTTGTAAAGTTCGGGGCCCGGCTACGCGAAAACCGCGACGACAATTTTCAAACGGCGAATTTCAACGGCGCTTTTTCGTTCGGAACGAGACAGACCCCTGCCCCGGGCGCATCTTGCTCCGGCCCAAGCGTTCAGCTTACGGGAATCCAGGCGTACCAGCAGTTGGTCATGGGCCTGGCGAACGGACAGAGCGTGCAGAGTCTGATCAGTTGCGGATTTGGGCCCAGCGAATATTCCGTCAGCGCCAGTCCTGCTGGGAATCCTACTGTTCGCGTGAACTGGTTTGACGCGGGCTTATATGCTCAGGATGACTGGCGAGTCCGCTCCAACATCACCTTGAGCTACGGGCTCCGGTTTGAAACTCAGGACAATAGTCCGGATCGCGCCGACTTGGCGCCGCGTCTGGGAGTTGCCTGGGGCATCGGCGGCACGGCGAAGAATCCACCCAAGACTGTGCTTCGCGCCGGCTTCGGAATGTTCTATGACCGGTTCACATATGATTTGGTGGCCCAGCAGCAGCGCCTCAACGGAAACACCCAGCAACAGTTCATCGTGAACAACCCGAACTTCTATTTGAGCAATACGCCGTCGATCAGCCAACTCCAGGTGTCGGGCGCTCCTTCCACGATCTATGAGGCGAATCCAAACCTGCGGTCACCTTACACGATGCAGACGGGTGTGAGCGTTGAGCGGCAACTTACCAAGACTGCGAATCTTGCTGTGACGTACTTGAACTCGCGAGGCGTCCACGTTTTTTTTACGAACAATATCAATGCGCCCAATCCCGCAAACGGCGGTCTCCGGCCTATTCCGAATGAGGGCAATATCTTCCAGTATCAATCGGAAGGAATCTTCAAGCAGAATCAGCTCATCCTGAACAGCAGCATTCGAATGGGTGCGAGGCTTTCCGCATTCGGCTACTACACGCTGACCTATGCGAACAGCGACACCGCCGGCTCAGGCTATTTTCCCTCGAATCCGTACGATCCCGCCGAAGACTACGGCCGCGCCGCATTTGACGTTCGCCATCGCATATTCATCGTCGGCTCCGCGAGTTTGCCCTACGCATTCCGCCTGAGCCCGTACATAATTGCCAGTTCTGGAAGCCCCTTCAACGTCACTACCGCGCTCGACCCTTTCGGCGATTTCTTGTTCAATCAGCGCGCTGCGTTTGCGTCTTGCCCGTCAACGTCGCCCACGGTAAAACAAACCGCATACGGATGTTTTGATGCGAATCCGCAGCCGGGGGAGAGAATCGTGCCCATCAATTTTTTGACCGGGCCGGGACGATTCACGATGAACCTCCGGCTGAGCAAGACGTTTGGTTTTGGAAAGAAAACCGAAGCGGCAAACGCGGGGGCAGGGGGCGGCTCGGGAGCCGGCGGAACGTTTGGGCGCGGGCCGGGTGGCGGACCACGCGAGCGCGGCGGTTTCGGCGGACGCGGTCCTGGGGGACCGGATGGCGGTATTTCGAACCATCGCTACAGCTTGACGTTTTCCGTTTCGTCACGGAATATTTTCAACCACGTAAACACGGATACTACGATCGGCAATCTAAGTTCGTCGCTTTTTGGTCTTTCGAATGGACTCGCGCGTCAGCCTTTTTCGCAGTCGACTTCGAACCGGCGGATTGATTTGCAGGTATCCTTCAATTTCTAAATCCGCTAGAATCCCGCCTTGGGGCGGGGATGAGAAAGCGGAAAAAAGTCTTGGACAAGGGAACAGAGGCGCGGCGGGCAGCGCGGAATTCCGGGATTGCGCCGGCCGCTACGCGTGTCATTCCCGATAAACGGAAGCGGGCTCCGAAGCACAAGAAAAAGGTGATCGAGGTGGAGATCGAGTTGAGTTAATTTAATCTTTTATTCCGACTCCTGCTTTACGAAACTCCTTGCTCACCGCAAAGTCTGCGCTTACAAACATTAGGAACGCCTTCGGAAAAGCGGGAGCTCTGCTCCAGCACTCCAAAAAAAGGCCCGACCGAGCCTAATTTTTCGAACTTCACCCCGGTTTGTTGGCAGGAACCACTTCGTCAGGACGAAAAAGCGGCGCAAGGGATATTTTTCTGCGCTCAGCGAGATGCGCGGCAATGGTTTCCAGGTCCTTCTTGTCAAAGCCCATGGAACTGACCTTCACGGTTCCGTTGGAATCGATCAGAAAAATCGTTGGCACGCTGGTCAGTCCGTAAGCGTTGGAGACCACGTAGCCGTTTTCGTCGTCGAGAAGAATCGGAAAAGTTATCCCGTGCTCCTTCGCGAATTTCTGTGAGGCTTTCGCATCGTCCTGGGAGATCCCGAGAAAAGTTGCGCCGTCGCCACCGTAGCGTTTATAGAGGCGCTCAAGAAACGGGAATGTGAACTGGCAAACGGGGCAGGAGATTTTGAAGAAAGCGGCGACGACGGGGCCGCGTTCCATCAGGGTGTTGAGTGAGTATTCCTTGTTGTCGAGAGCTTTGAGCGAAAACCCGGGAGTCGTGTTGCCAGCAACGATGTGCGTCATGTGGTCCTGTTTTCCCATCCAGCGCGAAAGCCGCCGCAGAATTCCCATCGCCTGAGTGTATCGCGGGAACAAGTTTACTCGCTGGCGTCTTTAATGTCCTGGCGGGCTCTGCGCAGAGCTTCTTTTGCTTCGGTCTTCGCGTCGGAATCTGGTTTCAGGAGATCAATGGAACTCGCGAGGCTCATGGCTTTGCCGCCTGAGGGGCCGGCGCAGGAATCGGCAACGGGCTTGGGCTTCACGCCAGTCACATCCCATTTCAAGCAAGAAAAGTCGATCCGCAAACTATGGCTGACGCGGAGGGACGCGACACAGTCGGCCAGATCCTTAAAAGCAGAGCACGCGTCTTGCAAGTTCTTATCTTGCGACAAGATTTCTTGAACTTGCAGCTGATGCGTCAGCTTGGCCTCCAAGTCGCCGTTCGAAGCGAGTTGGTCGTTGGCGGATTTCGGGTCACGCTTAAACAATTTGGCCGGATTATATTTTTTAGGATTGTACCAGGGATCGGACTGCGCGGCTGGCGCGTCCTTTGTGTCTTGCGCTGAGCCGGGAAAGGAGCCGAGGAAAAAGCACAGTGTGGCTGATGAAAAAACGATCGTGAAATGTCTCATGCTCACCTCTCCGAGGGCTGGCAGGCCTATTCAATTCATACCTCAAATTTGGCGCTTGTGTCGAGATGCAGCTGGGAGTTGAAAGTTAAGAGGCGACACTTGAAAGGCAAAAGCAAGAAGAAGACTCAACACAGAGGGCGCAGAGAGGGCACGGACTTCACCGAGAAATCGAAAAGAGAAATTGGCCAACGAGGAATGGAGTGCGTTCAGTGGATCTGTTTGGTCTTGCGTGACATGTAGTCCATGAGGAGATATTGGCCGAGGGTGTAGGGCGTGGTGAAGTAGGCTTTGCCGCGGCACATTTCGGTGATTTTCTGGACGAAGTGAACGAGGGAATAGTCGCTGGCGAGCATGAAGGTATTGATCATGATGCCGGCACGCTTGCACTTGTTCACTTCTTCGAGAGTCTGGCCGACGACGAAGGGATCGAGGCCGAAGGCGTTCTTGTAGATGCGGCCATCTTCGAGCGTGAGCGCGGAGGGCTTGCCGTCGGTGATCATGATGATCTGGCGCATGTCTTTTTTCTGACGGAGGAGGATGCGCTGGGCGAGGCGAAGGCCTTCGCGAGTGTTGGTGTAATACGGGCCGACCTGGACGCGGGCGAGTTCGCCAAGAGGAACTTCTTCGGCGGAGTCGTGGAAGAGGACAAGACTCAGCGTGTCGCCGGGATACTGGGTGCGAATGAGATGCGAGAGCGCCATAGCCACGCGCTTGGCGGGCGTGAAACGGTCTTCGCCGTAGAGAATCATGCTGTGGCTGCAATCGAGAAGGACCACGGTGGCGCAGGAGCTGTGGTACTCGCACTGGTGGACCATGAGGTCGGAGTAGGTCATCTCGATGGGAACTTTGGCGCCTTCGCGGCGAACGGCGTTGAACAGCGTGGCGCTAATGTCCATGTTGAGGGTGTCGCCGAATTCGTAAGGGCGTGAGACGCCCCCGGATTCGACGCCGGTCGAGAGATCGCGAGTGTCGTGGCGGCCAAAGCTGCTGCGGCCGAGCGAGCCGAGCAAGTCCTGAAGAGTTTTGAATCCCAAAAAATCGATGGTCTTGTCGGTGATTTCGAAGCGCGCTTCGGGCTGGCGCTCATGCGGCTGGCCGAGCTGGCCGCGCGCGGATGTGTTCGGTGGCGGTGTGACTTGCGGCTGCTGGGGATTGATGAAGCCTTCGTTGGCGAGGCGCTCGGTGAGCTTATCGAGGAGGTCCTTGACGGCCTGGCTGTTCATCGCGCCGGGATCTTGCAACATTTTGCGGAGCTCTTCGCTCATGGCGTCTTCGGGAAGGAGGTCGCCTTCCTGGAGCGCGCGAAGGATAGCCTCGCGCAAGGCTTCCATGGAGCGCTCGGGATCCATCTGAGAGACGCCGTAAAATTGCGATTCGAACCCGCTCTGGAGAAAGAAATCCCCGAGGCGTTTGATGAGTTCTTCGAGGTCGACCGCGTCGGCGGGCTCGCCCACGTATTTGCCGTAGCGGATGAATTTCATGATTCGTGCCTTTTAGCTCGGTCCAGCTTAATCATAAGGATCCCTCGTCGCGATGCTCAACCCTTCGTCGGGTCGTCAATTAAATTGGCGGCGCGGGGGGCGAGGCGGTCCTTCGCGCTCGCGCTGGTCAGGCTGGCGTGGTTTTTCGGCATAGAAGCCGCGTTCTTCGCTGCGGCCGATCCGCCGATGAGCCCACAAACCCTCGAGAATCATTTCGGCGGCGGCCGCGGCGGCACCGGCGTCCTTGCGATCGGAAGCGCCGAGCCTGCTGATGTGCTCCATGAGGCCTTGAATTTTCGAAAGCTGCTGAAAACGCTCGCTGGTGGTTGCCAGGTCAGGAAGTTTCAGTTCGCCGCCTAATTCAAACCATTGAATGACCGGCTGGAAGTTGATATCCGTAAAGTGCTTGCTGAAAACGCGACCGACGGCGGCGCGAATCAGTTCGCGGGCAATGGTGTCCGCGCCTTTGAGTTCGCCTTCGTATTCGAGTTCCAACTTGCCGGTGATGGCGGGGAGAGCGTCGTAAACGTCGGCAACGCGGGCGACGACGGATTTTTCGCCATTGCGAGCAGCGCGCTGTTCGGCGCTGCTGACGAGGCTTTCCAGAGTTGTGATGGGTAGGCGCTGGCTGACGCCCGAGCGGCGGTCGACGCGCTTGTCCTCGCGGGCCTGGAAAGCGATCTCTTCCACGACTTGCCGGAGGTAGGGCGGCACGTCAATCTTTTTACCGGAATCGCGGCCTACCCAAGCTTCCTGCGCGGTGATGGTCATTCCTTCTTCAACGCTCGCGGGATAGTGCGTTCGAATCTCCGCTCCGATGCGGTCTTTGAGTGGCGTGATGATTTTGCCGCGCGCGGTGTAATCCTCGGGATTCGCGGTGAAAACGAGCAGCACATCAAGAGGGAGGCGAAGCGGGTAGCCCTTAATCTGGATGTCCCCTTCCTGCATGATGTTGAAGAGGCCAACTTGAATTTTTCCGGCGAGGTCGGGCAGCTCATTGATGGCGAAGATGCCGCGATTGGCGCGTGGGAGAAGGCCATAGTGGATGGTAAGTTCGTCGGAGAGGTCGCGGCCGCCGCGAGCCGCGCGGATGGGATCGACATCGCCGATAATGTCGGCCATGGTTACGTCAGGCGTGGCGAGTTTTTCGACAAAGCGATTCTCGCGCGGCATCCAGGAGATGGGAGTACTGTCGCCGTCACTCGCGATTTTCTCGCGGCAGGCGCGGCAGATGGGCTTGAACGGATCGTCATTGATCTCGCAGCCTGCGACGACGGGCATTTCCGCATCGAGCAGATTGATGAGACCGCGAAGGATGCGGCTCTTGGCCTGGCCGCGCAATCCGAGAAGAATAAAGTTGTGGCGAGAAAGCAGCGCGTTGACGATTTGCGGGATGACCGTGTCTTCATAGCCGTGGACGCCGGGGAAGAGGGTCTCGCCTTTTTCGATGGCACGCAGCAGATTTCGGCGTAGCTCGTTCTTGACGGAGCGGGAAGCGCCACCCGGATCAAAATCAGGAATCCGCTTCAACTCACCCAGAGTGCGCGGTCTTGAATGTCCCGAAGATTGCATGGATGTGCTCACCGTCATGGGCTCCCGTTCCGCGAGCCGGGTGGGCCGGTTCGCCTCAATCTAATTCAATCCGTGTCCGTTTCCGCCGGCGCGCTGGCGCACGGCCCCTGACTTCTGTAGATGCGGGGCCCACTCGCGAAGGTACGCCACGAGTCGCTCCTGGCGGTCTGCTTCTGACCGAAGCTCGAGGATCTGCTGCTTCCACAATAGGTCCATCGGCAGCGTGGCGGCAACGAGATAAGAGAGATCCTCGGTCGCGGCGCCTTCGAGATTCTTTGGATAGTCGTCGAAGATCAGAGTGTGGCAGGCTTCAAAGAGCTCCACGAGTTCGCGCTGGATGCGTGGAGTGCCGGGAGTCTCCCGGTCCTCCAGGTAATCGACGTGGCCTTCCAGTAGCGGGTCTTCGGTGAATAGTTCGACCACGCGGAATGGGACGCGGCCGGCAGTGAGGATGTCCATCCGGCCGTCATTGTAGCGTTTTGTCACCTGAACAATTTCGGCGGTGCAGCCGACGCGCGCGACTCCCTTGTCAAGGGAGAGGACCATGCCGAATTCTGACTTTTCTTCCAGGCAGTTTTTTACCATTTGGCGGTAACGTGGCTCGAAAATATGCAGGGGGAGTCCCGCGCCGGGAAGAAGGACGACGTTCAGCGGAAACAGAGGAATGCGTTCAGGCCGCATGGGTCCCAAAACAAATCATACCAGAGCGCATGGCCTCAGGTTATGAATCCTGGAACCGGCCGGTTTTCGATTGGCCCATTACTTGGCTCAGTGAATTGCTTCCGAGTCCCCGTGACTCGGGATCAATCTGAGGTCAATAGTGCCGTAACCGATTCACGGCCCACTTCCCAGAACCGGACTTCTGGCTCGCTTCGCGGAATTTGTATCTACCCGCTTCTTATTCCCGATCCAGTATGACGGTGCTGAGACGGGTCTTGACATCTTTCCCAGCAAAGGGAGTTGTCCTTCCGCAGCAGCTAGTTGAGGTTCGCATTACACAGAATGACGAAAGGGAAGGCTTTTGGTCCGGGCAGATGGTTCACGTTTCGCTTTGCTGCTGGAGGCACTCCATTAACAAACCGTTCTGCGACGGAAACCACGAATGAGTCGGCTTTGCTCACCAAGTCCAAACCCGTGATCTACCACTGACTCAACCGAAGCCCGCCACTTAGTTCTTGTTGCGATAGGCCTCAATCACCATGAATTTTTCCCATGCCTTGCCGTCGTCCGATTTTTCGCCTCGCCAAGTAAAGTGATTCCCGGAGATGTTAGCGTAAGTAGCGCGCGTAAACACATGGGAGGCAACGGGCTCCTTCATGCTGTACGTAATTCCTTTTTCATCGATCTTGACGCCGCCCAGCTCTTCCGTTCCTAGGTCCACCCAGGTGCCACCTAGAGCGTTTAGCCATTTCATATTCCAGGTCTTCTTCTTTGCGTCATACGAGCGAAGGTTTATGCCCAGCACCAGAAGCTCGCCAGCGGGCGTAGTCATTCGGTATTCGTCCGCAATCACATAGCCATCAAGAATGAGGCGACCTTCCCATTTCGCTTTCAAACTCTCCCAAATTCCGCCGCCTCGCTTTAGCTCTGCGTCGCAACGCCATTCGCCAATAAGAAAGGCGAATCGAGAAAGTTCTGGAGGTGCCTTAGGATTGAGTTTCCCATACTCCTGTTCGTCTCTTTTCATGGCTCGAGAATCCTCCTATGCAGTCTCCAGCATGGGTCGTGCAAGGACCTGCGGGCTCTGAGGCGCCTGCGTCTGGATTGATATAACGAGAAACATCACGCAAACCGCCAGCAGTGTAGTCTCTCTTTTCAGAATCGCCTCCGTTTGAATCGGCCCCACAGCAGATGTAGGTGGCATGGAAACTCACGTTCACGGCGCAGCGTGGCGTGCGAGGATGATACATCCCGCCTCCCGATTTTTAACTGAGAATCGTTCTCACTTCGCGGTCTTGTCGTAAGGCTTCGCGTCCATTCGACGGAGATTCACGACGTCGTGGAAGCTACCGGAATGATCAATGCGGTCATCACGGTGCAAATCGGTTCGCGAGTGTCCGGGACAATGGCGCGGTGAGTATGTGGCCATCATGATGGGAGCAAGCGGGAGCGGCAAATCCACAAGCGGTAGACCAGACTTCGGAGCCCCCCACCCCCTGTTTTTCATAAGTGTTGCATCTAAAGGACTTAGAGTTTATGTAAGTGGTTTAGAATCAACACTTGTGGGCATTTGTATAAGTGTTGATTCTAAAGGGACTTACATTGCACCGAAATTGTGCAAGTGTCTGAGCTAGGGGAAGGGAAAAAGGCTCACACCTCCCGACCCGGTCGGGATAAATTCCGGGGTGAGCTACAGGCGAGGAGGACGACGCTATTGCCGACGCCACGGAATTAATGGCAGATATACCTAACATGAACAGTACCAGAGAAGCAGCAGCGTGTCAAGAGAAAGAACGCTTACTTTTGGACGGGGTGCCAAATTTCGAGGTCCGGAATTTCACTCTGGCCCGAAAAATCGAATAGTGGGAAAATGCCGCGCATGATGACCAGAAAACGCGTGCCAGTTTTGCTGTTTCTCGTTTGTACCGCCGCTCCACTTTGGACTTCTTCGGCCGTCGCGCAAGAAACGCTGCGATACGCAATCGTGTCCAACGGAAAGACTCAGGGAAGCGAAGTGGATGTCTTCGGTTCGGACGGCCGGATCGACAGTTCGTTTGAATTTAACGATCGCGGGCGGGGGCCGAAGATATCGGCGCATTACGTGATCGGCGCCAGCGGCATGCCATCGCGCACGGACATCACGGGGAACGACTACCTGAAGGCGCCAGTGGATGAGCATTTTGCGGCCGAGAACGGAAATGCTCATTGGAAAAGCACGTCTGAAGACGGGACGACTAAAGCAGACGGCTTCTACATCAGCAACAACGGGCCGGCAGCCGAATCGGCGGTCCTGGTTGCAGCTCTCCTGAAGGTGAAAAATGGTCCGCTGAGGCTTCTTCCTGCCGGCGAGGCGCGACTGGAGAGGTTGACGGACGTGACGATTCAAGATCACGGGCAGAAGATGCACGTGACGGAATACGCGATCACGGGGCTTTCGTTCGAGCCGCAGACCATCTGGGTGGACGACAATCAACGGTTCTTCGGGTCTCCGGGACCCTGGTTTGCAATCCTCAGGGAGGGTTGGGAGGGCGCGAACCAGCAGCTCTACGACCTCCAACTCAAGGCTCAGAACGCGCGGTACGAGCGTTTGGCGCAAGAGTTGACACGGCGCCCGAGTCATCCCGTCGCGATCGAGCATGTGCGCGTCTTTGATTCGGAACAAGCGACGACGAGAGAGGATCAGACAGTTGTCATCGAGGGCGAGCGCATCGTGCAGGCTGGAGCGGCGGCTTCAGTCCAACTGCCCAAGGACGCGGAGCGCATCGATGGCAGGGGTAAAACATTGCTGCCCGGTCTATTCGACATGCATGTGCACGCGCAACCTCTGGACGGCCTGCTGAACATCGCGAGCGGTGTGACCAGCGTGCGCGACATGGGAAACAGCATCGACGATTTGCAGCGATTGGAAAAGCAGTGGCAGAGCGGTGCCGCGATCGGGCCCCGTCTCTGGAAATCCGGGTTCATCGATGGACACGGACCGTTCCGGGCGCCGACTGGGCTGTATGCAGACACCGCTGAAGAAGCGCAGGGGGCCGTAAATCGCTACGCGGACCTAGGTTACATTCAGATCAAGCTTTATAGCTCGCTGAAACCGGAGTTCGTTCCCGGGATTGCGAAAACGGCCCATGAACGCGGAATGCGGCTGAGCGGGCACGTTCCCAACGGCATGATCGCCAGCCAGTTTGTTGAAGCGGGCGCTGACGAACTGCAACACATCAATTTCATCTTTTTGAATTTTCTAGCTTCGCAGGTCAAGGATACGCGCACGCCGGAGCGGTTTACCGCCGTGGGAGCGAATGCCGCGAAGCTGGATTTGGACTCGAAGCCCGTGAAAGAGTTCATCGAGCTGCTTCAGAAGCATCACACCACGGTGGACGTCACGCTGGCGGCGTTTGAAGGGATGTTTACTGCTCGTCCGAGAAGTGTTTCTCCCGATTACGCGCCCGTGCTGGCACGGCTTCCGGCGCAAGTGCAACGCGGGGCGTACTCCGGCGGGCTGCCTGTAACCATTGAAAATGACCAGCTATACAAGGATTCCTATGGAGCGATGCTGAGGATGACGAAGCGGATGTATGACGCGGGGATTCCGATTTTGGCGGGAACGGATGCGCTGGCAGGGCTAATGCTGCACCGGGAATTGGAACTCGAAGTGAAAGCGGGAATCGCGCCGGCAAAGGCATTGCAAATCGCGACTTTCAACGCCGCTGGACTATTGAAGCAGGGAAAAGATCTCGGATCGATCGGGGCAGGGAAGCTAGCCGACCTGGTGCTGGTGGAAGGAGATCCCGCGGAGAGGATCAGTGACATCAGGCGGTGCCGGCTGGTGGTCAAGAATGGGGTTCTCTTCAAGAGTGACGCGGTCTACGCGGCCGTAGGGATCAAGCCTGCGGATTAGGCAACACCTTCTTAGCTTTTGAGCGAGCACTCGGCGTTGCTCGCTGAAAATATTTCCTGAGATATCAGTTGAGGTCGTTCAAGAGGGCTTCCATTTCGGAGCGGGCGTGTTGGTCGCCTCTTTTTGCGGCGGCGGCGATGCCGTTTGAAAGTATCTGTTTGGCTTCGCTGGTGCGGGACTCGCGGGCGAGCAGTTGGCCGTACATCAGGTAGGCAGGGATGTAATCGGCGTTGCGTTCGAGGAGCGCGCGAAAATGGGTGTCGGCGGCTGCAGGGTCGCCACTGTTCATGCATTCCATGGCCAGGCCGTAACGCGAAAAGGCGTCATCAGGCTTCGTGGCAACGAACTCTTCCAGCATCTGGCGGCGGGTTTTCTTTTGGTCAGTCATAGCGTCGTCCCGTATTATACGGGTGCCGCCAGCGGCGTCCAACATCGCGGGGCAAGAGGCCTGAATGAAG
>WNFF01004252.1_pt1 | contig 11686 bp, 9 predicted proteins | sample 5400441 | NCBI WGS metagenome assembly WNFF01 (sample SAMN13153345, study PRJNA577476) | soil metagenome | isolation source: 120 cm saprolite under Douglas fir tree site 2 hole 3 replicate 1 | place: USA:California | collected 2015-04-18
TGGAAGGGCAAGACCGAGGATGCCGAGGAATTTCCCATGCTCATCAAGACCACCGACGGCCGCTATGCAGAGCTCGAAGCGGCGATCCGCGCCGGGCATCCCTACGAACTTCCCGAGATCATCGCGGTCCGATTGACTGGAGGATTGCCCGCGTACCTCGAATGGGTCGATTCGGAAACGCGACCCGCTTAGCTTATGCACCGACTTTTACTCATTGCCCCGTTGCTCTTGCCGGTGACGGCCGTACACGCCGCGGGCGCAGACGAACTGCTCGAGCCCGACAAGGCGTTCCGCTTTTCGGCGCAGGCGCTCGATGCCGCCACGGTGGAGGTCCGCTACGCGATCGCCGACGGCTACTACCTCTACCGCGAGCGCTTTCGCTTCGCCGCCGAGCCCGCAACGGTGAGGCTCGGCGAGCCGCGGTTTTCCAAGGGGCAGATTCACGAGGACAAGTTCTTCGGCAAGCAGGAAATCTACCGCAAGGAAGTGCGCATACGCTTGCCGCTCGAGGCCGCGGGCGCGGACCGCGTGAAGCTGCGGGTCACTTCCCAGGGGTGCGCGGACGTGGGCGTGTGCTATGTGCCGCAGGTGCAAACTTCCGACCTTCGCTTGGCTTCGGCGGGTGGCCCGCGTTCCCCGATTTACGAGAAAGGCGACCCGTTCGCTTCTTCCCCCGAGCGCGTCGCGGGGATCGTCGCGAGCGAGGAGATGCGCTTCGCGGGCGTGCTCGAATCCGGCCGCTTGTGGGCGGTCATGGCGGTATTCTTCGGAGCGGGGCTGTTGCTCACCTTCACCCCTTGTGTTCTGCCGATGATCCCGATCCTGTCCGGGATCATCGTGGGCGAAGGCCGCAAGGTGACGCGCGGACGCGCTCTGCTCGTTTCGCTCGCCTACGTCCTCGGCATGGCGGTGACTTATACCGCCATCGGAATCGCCGCCGCGCTTTCGGGAAACCTGCTCTCGGCCGCCTTGCAGAACGCCTGGATACTGGGGGTGTTTGCCTCGGTTTTCGTGGTGCTCGCGCTGTCGATGTTCGGTTTCTATGAGCTGCAGCTGCCTTCGGGCTGGCAAGCGCGGCTCACCGAAGCGAGCAACCGGCTGGGCGGCGGGCACTGGGGTGCGGTAGCGCTGATGGGAATGCTCTCGGCCGCGATCGTTTCTCCCTGCGTCGTTGCGCCCCTCGCCGGCGCCCTGCTCTACATCGGCCAGACGCGCGACGCCGTCCTCGGCGGAACGGCGCTGTTCTCGATGGCGATCGGCATGGGCGCGCCGCTTGTTGTGGTCGGCGTTTCAGGAGGCATGCTGCTGCCCAAGGCGGGCCAGTGGATGCGCGCGGTCAAGCAATTTTTCGGGGTGCTGCTTCTGGCCGTTGCCATCTGGATCCTCTCGCCGGTGATTCCGGTGGCGTTGCAGATGTTCCTCTGGGCGGCGCTGCTGATAGGGTCGGGCGTGTTCCTGCGCGTGCTCGAGCCCTTGGGCAAGGAGGCATCGGGCTGGGAACGGCTGGGAAAGATGGCCGGCATCCTCGCCTTGCTTCTCGGCGCCGCGCAGGGCATCGGGGCGCTTTCGGGGGCGCGCGATCCCCTGCGGCCTCTTGCCGGGCTCTTCGCGCAATCGCCCGAAGCGCCGTTGCAATTCGAAACGGTCAAGACGCTCGCCGACCTGGATGCGCGTCTGAAGACGGCAGACAAAGCCGTGATGCTCGATTTCTATGCCGACTGGTGCGTGTCGTGCAAGGAAATGGAACGCTTTACCTTCAGCGACCCGCAGGTTCGGGCGCGTCTGGCCGGAATGACGCTGCTGCGTGCGGACGTCACGGCCAATAACGCCGAGGACAAGGCTCTTCTGAAGCGCTACCGGCTCTTCGGGCCGCCGGGGATCGTGTTCTTCGACGCGGGCGGCCGGGAAATCGAGGGTCTGCGCGTGATCGGCTACCAGCCGCCCGAAAGGTTCCTTCAGTCGCTCGCCCTGGCTCGCCTCTAGGCCGGGATGCGACGTCGGCTGAAACGCCTAGCACGCGTCCTTCAGCCAGCCCGCCGCATCGAGCGCGAAGTAGGTCAGGATGCCGTCGGCGCCGGCGCGCTTGAACGCGATGAGTGCTTCCATGACGCACTGTTTCTCGGCGAGCCAGCCGTTCTTGAACGCCGCCTTCAACATCGCGTATTCGCCGCTGACCTGATAGACGTAGGTCGGCGCTTTGAACTCGTCCTTGACGCGGCGAACGATGTCCAGATAGGGCATGCCCGGCTTGACCATCACCATGTCTGCCCCCTCCTGCAGATCCAGCCCCACTTCCCAAAGCGCCTCGTCGCTGTTGGCGGGATCCATCTGGTAAGTGAACTTGTTGCCCTTGCCGAGGCCCGCCGCCGATCCGACTGCATCTCGGAAAGGTCCATAGAATCCCGAGGCGTATTTCGCCGAATAAGCCATGATACGCGTGTGGATGAATTCTCTCGCCTCCAGCGCGCTCCGGATGCGGCCGATGCGGCCGTCCATCATGTCCGAAGGAGCGACGATGTCCACGCCGGCCGCCGCTTGAACGAGCGCCTGCTCCTCGAGTACGGCGAGCGTGTCGTCGTTGAGAATGTAGCCGCGGGAATCGATCAGTCCGTCCTGCCCGTGACTCGTAAAGGGATCGAGCGCTACATCGGTCATGATGCCGAGCTCAGGAAAGCGTTTCTTCAGCATGCCGACGACGCGCGGGATCAGTCCATCGGGATTCGTTGCTTCCCTGCCGTCGGGGCTCTTGAGCGACGGCTCGATCGCCGGGAAGAGCGCCATCGCCGGCACGCCGAGCTTCAGGCATCGCTCGGCTACGGGCATGAGCTTGTCGGCCGTGTAGCGCGACACTCCAGGCATCGACGGAACGGCCTGTGTTCGGCTCTTGCCATCGATCACGAAGACCGGATAGATCAGGTCGTCGGCGGTGAGGACGTGCTCGCGCATCAACCGGCGCGAGAATTCGTCGCGCCGCATGCGGCGCATGCGCACCGCCGGAAAACTGCCGTAGACCTGCATGACAGCTCCTTTTTTTTCCAAGTGGATCAGTCGCTTATTTTTCGGGCGATCGACTGCGGAACTTTTCCATCGCCACGCCGCTCTTATACCTTAGACGGCTTCGGTCGTCTCCCGCTTCTCCTCCCTGAGCGGGGTGCCTTAAACCTTAAGGCATTTTGCCCCGGGCCGATTTCCCCTTTTGGCCCGGGGGTTTTTATTTCCAACCCCGGGTCCTGCCCGGGGTTTTCATTTCGCTCGCCGCCGTTCGCTGCGAGGGGCGCTGGCGCGCGCGTATCCAGCCATCCCCGAAACACCGCCGCTGCCTGATCGAGTCCGAATTTCTTGAGACTCGAGAAAAGCTGCACCGAAGTATGGGGGGCAAGTGCCCCGATTTCTCCTTCGACCCGGCGCAGTACCGTGTGCGCCGCCTCCCGCGAGAGTTTATCCGCTTTGGTAAGCAGCACGTGTACCGGCTTTCCAGTGGGGCCAAACCACCGCAGCATGCGCTGATCGAGCTCGGTCAGCGGGTGCCGCACGTCCATTACGAGAGCCAAGCCGCGGAGCGGCCCGCGCATCTGAAGATAGCCACCCAGCAATTTCTCCCAAGGCGCCCGCATCGCATCGGGAACCCTGGCGTAGCCGTAGCCGGGAAGGTCCACGATGAATCGACCCGCCCCGAGCGCGTAGTAATTGATGAGTCGAGTGCGTCCCGGGGTCTTGCTCACGAACGCCAATCGATTCCCCGCAAGCGCGTTGATGGCGCTTGATTTGCCCGAGTTCGATCGACCCGCAAAGGCGATTTCACCGGCGCTGGCCGGAACGTCCTCGAGCGAGGCTGCGCTTTTGAAAAAAGAAACACCGCGGAAAAGCAACATGGATAGGCGGATCAATTTTGCTAGAATATCAGCCTTTTGGGCGAAGGTTCACGTGGAGAAAGGGGCATGAAACGAGCTTGGGCGCTTTTGAGTTTCGCGGTTTGCGCGGGCCCGCTCGCCGCCGCGGAGCCCGCCGCCGGAGCCGATTCCTCCAAGGGCCAAAGCATCGCGAACAAGATTTGCGCGGCTTGCCACGGTGCCGATGGCAACAGCCCGACGTCCGCCAATCCAAGGCTCGCGAGCCAGATTCCCGAGTACCTGCAGAAGCAGCTCGCCAATTTCAAGCCTGCGGCCGGAAAAAGGGCAGAGCGCGAAAACCCGATCATGGGCGGCATGGTCGCCGGTCTTTCCGCGGAGGATATGCGCGACGTGGCGTCGTACTACGCTACGCGGCAGGCCAAACCGGGCGCGGTAAAAAACCGGGATGCGTTCGCACTCGGCCGAAAAATCTGGCGCGGCGGCGACCTGACCAAAGGCCTTCCTGCGTGTGCTGCATGCCACGGCGCGAGTGGGGCGGGTCTGCCTGCGCAATACCCGCGCCTGGCGGGACAGTACGCCGAATACACCGAAGCGCAACTGAAGGCATTCCGCTCGGGCGAGCGCAGGAACGATGCGAACAAGGTGATGCAAGCGGTCGCCGCAAAGATGAGCGATCCGGAAATTCGCGCGGTGGCCGACTATATCGCCGGTCTGCGCTGAAATTCGCCGGGCGGACTTGATTCGAAGGGTGGCGGAGGCCACCCTTTTTTGGTTCTCGCTGCCCGACCTGGAATAGCGACGCCTCTGCTCGTGTTTACGCCGGCCGCGCCCGCCAGAAATTTAGCGGGCCTCGGCAACCCGCGGAATAAATGCGCCAAGCCGCGCGTTTGTATGGCAGGTTCGCTTTTGGGGAGGAAGCAGTGAGCAAAATCCACGGTGTTTGCGGCTTGCCCTGCGTTTCCCGGCGAGTCGAGCGTTTCCGGGAAGACCGGCCGCGCGTTAGAATGCGCGGTAGATGGATCGTCGCCTCATCATCGAGCACATTCCCCGGCTGCGGCGCTACGCGCGTGCGCTCGTCGGCGACCGCTATGTCGCCGACGACCTGGTTCAGGACACCTTGGAGCGCGCCTGGAACAAGTTCTATCTGTGGCGCCCGGGAAGCGACCTGAGAGCGTGGCTGTTCACCATCATGCATAACGTGTTCGTAAATCAAGCGAGGCGCCGCCGCTACGAGATCGAGCAGGCGATGGACGAACTCCCGGCGATTGCAGTTCGCGCGACCCAAGGCGAGCAACTCGAATTGCAGGACGTGGACCGCGTGTTGCGCTCGCTTCCGGCCGAGCAGCGCGAAGTCGTGCTGCTCGTCGCAGTGGAGCAGCTGACCTACGAGGAGGTCAGCTGCGCTCTGGACATCCCCATAGGCACGGTCATGTCGCGACTGTCGCGGGCACGCGAGCGCATGCGACAGCTGCTCGGCGGTCAGACCGTGATGCCTCTGAAAGTCGTGAAGTGAAGTCCTTTACCGAGGCTGAATTACATACCTATATCGACGGCGCGCTTTCCGAGGGCGCTCGGGCCGAGATCGAGACTTGGCTCGCTTCTCACCCTGAGGACGCGGAGCGGCTGCACGCGTACGCCGAGCAAAACGCGCTGCTCCGTTCGTTCTACAGCCCGGTGCTCGACGAACCCGTTCCGGCGGCGCTGCTTGCATTGCGCCCGCACGCGTGGCGGCTCTACGCTGCCGCTGCCGCGATATTCGCGCTCGGAATCGGACTCGGCTGGATGATTCGCGGCATGTTCATCGCCCCGCAGATACTGCCGGTGTCGCTCGCGCGCTTGGCGGCGACCGCGCACGCGGTGTATTCGCCCGAGGTGCGCCATCCGGTCGAAGTCACCGCCAACGAGGAAGAACACCTGGTGGGGTGGTTGTCGAAGCGCCTCGGCACCACGCTGAAAGCGCCAAAACTCGCGCCTCTCGGCTACGAACTCGTGGGCGGGCGGCTGCTCTCCGGGCCGCAGGGGCCGGTCGCTCACTTCATGTATCAGGATGGGCGCGGTCAGCGCCTGACGCTGTACGTTTCCAGGCAAAGGGGAGAGCCGCGCGACACCGCTTTCCGCTTCAGCCAGGAAGACCGCGTGTCGGTCTTCTACTGGGTCGACGGCAATTTCGGGTACGCGCTTTCCGGCGAGATAAGAAGGGAACAGCTGCTCCAGGTGGCCGAGGTCGTCTACAAGCAGCTCAACCCGTAACCGCCGAAGGCGGGTCTCCTCCGGCTCCCTCCTCTTCGAGCAGACCGCCCCACCTAGTCAGTGGGCGGCACCCACCTTTGCGATCTGGCGCGTCTCGCGCCGCTGCGCGATCCATTGCTGGAAGCGCTCGAAGTAGAGGTAGATCACGGGCGTGATGTAGAGCGTCAGGAACTGCGACAGCACGAGTCCCCCCACGACCGCCAGGCCGAGCGGACGGCGCGCGTCTCCGCCCGCGCCAAAAGACAGCGCAATCGGCAGGCTTCCCATGAGGGCGGCGAACGTAGTCATCATGATGGGCCGGAAGCGGATCATGCAGGCTTGGTAGATCGCCTCGGGTGGCGCCTTGCCTTCGTTGCGCTGCGCCTCGATGGCGAAGTCGATCATCATGATCGCGTTCTTCTTGACGATGCCGACCAGCATGATGATGCCGACGAAGGCGTACATGTTGAGCTCGAGGTTGAAAGCCCACAAGGTCACCAGCGCTCCGAGTCCCGCGGTCGGCAGCCCGGAAAGAATCGTGAGCGGGTGTATGAAGCTCTCGTACAGAATGCCGAGCACCAGGTAGATCACCAGAATGGAAAGCACCAGCAGGATGCCCATGCCTTCGAGCGAAGCTTGAAACGCCTGCGCCGTGCCCGTGAATCTGGTATTGAGCGTGGCCGGGACCTGCAGCTCCAGCGCCGCCTTCTGGATCAGGGCGATCGCCTGGGAGAGCGCGACATCCGGCTGCAGGTCGAACGAAAGCGTGACGGAGGGCAACTGGCCGAGGTGGCTCACGCTCATCGGGCCGACGCCATAAGAGAGCTTCGCTACCGCGTTGAGCGGTACCAACGCCCCGCTCGAGGAGCGCACGTAAAGCATCGACAGCGCCGCGGGATCGCGCTGATACCTCGGCTCGAGCTCGAGGATCACCCAGTACTGGTTCGTCGCGGTATAGATGTTCGAGACCTGGCGCGAGCCGTAGGCGTTGGCGAGCGCCGCCTCGATCTGCTGCGGGCTCACGCCAAGCGCCGAGGCTTTTTCGCGGTCGATCTCGACGTTGACCTGCGGCCTCGCGATCTGCAGGTCGCTCGAGACGTCCAGCAGTCCCGGCAGGGTCTTGAGCTTGTCCTCGATGATCGGCACCCAGTGGTACAGCTCTTCCGTGCTCGCGCCTTGAACCACATACTGGTACTGACTCTTGGTGAGCTGGCCGCCGATGCGGATCGCCGGGACGTTCTGGATGAAGACCTTGATGCCCATCATATTGGCGAGCTTCGGGCGCAGGCCCCGCACCACTTCGTCGGCCGATTTTCGCTGGGAGCGCGGCTTCAAAGTCATGGTGGCACGGCCGACGTTGAGCGAAGGGTTGAAGGAAGTTGCGCCCAGGAACCCGGTCACGGCTTCGATGTTGGGGTCGCCACGGAGGATCTCCAGCACGGAGCGCTGGTACGTCACCATGGCGTCGAAAGAGATGTCCTGGGGCGCTTCGATGAAGCAGAAGAGCTGTCCCGCGTCCTCGCTCGGGAGGAAGCCCTTGGGCATTTTCGCGTAGAGCACCCCGGTGGCAACGACCACGCCGAAAAACACCGCTATGACGAACCTCTGGCGCCCGAGCACCCATCTCAGGCTCGATCCGTAGGCGTTCCTCACCGCATCGAACGCCCGCTCGCTCGCGAGGAAGAGCCTCCCGTGCTTGACGTCGCCGTGCGCCTTGAGGATGCGGCTGCACATCATCGGCGTCAACGTAAGCGAGACGAAACCCGAGATCAGCACGGCGACGATGATGGTGACGGCGAATTCGTGCAGCAGTCGTCCCAGAATGCCGCCCATGAAAAGCACCGGAATGAACACGGCGGCGAGCGAAATCGTCATCGAGAGGATCGTGAAGGCGACCTCCTTCGAGCCGTCGAACGTCGCCTGGAGCGGGCTCTTCCCCATCTCGATGTGGCGCGAGATGTTTTCCAGCATGACGATCGCGTCGTCCACCACGAAGCCCACGCACAAAGTCAGCGCCATGAGGGAAATGTTGTCCAGGCTGTAGCCGAAAAGGTACATCAGCGAGAACGTGCCGATGATCGACATCGGGAGCGCGACCGTCGGAATGACAGTGGCCGGAATATTGCGGAGGAAGATGAAGATCACCATGACCACGAGGGCGAGCGCAAGAATCAGGGAAAACCGCACGTCCGCGACCGATTCGCGGATGGTGGTGGACCGGTCGTACATCACGTTGATGCTGACCCCTGCCGGAACTTCGGCGCGGAAGGTCGGCAGCAGCTTCTTGACGGCATCCACGACCTCGATGGTATTGGTGCCCGGCTGCCGATAGATGGCCAAGACGATGCCGCGCTGGTCCTTGAACCACGCGGCGACCTTGTCGTTTTCCACGCTGTCGATAACGCGGCCCAACTCGCTCAGGCGGATCGGCGCGCCGTTGCGGTAGGTGACGATAATGGGCCGGAAGGAGGCAGCTTCGTAGAGCTGGCCCGTCGCCTGTATGGCAAACATGCGGTCCTTGCCGTAGAGCGTACCGGTGGGCAGATTGACGTTGGCGTTGGCGACTGCCTGCTCGACCTCGTTGATGCCGACGCCGCGCGCGGCAAGCGCGTTGGGGTCGACCTGCACGCGCACCGCATATTTCTGCTGGCCCTGCACCTGAACCTGAGCCACTCCGGAAATCGTCGAGATGCGCTGCGCGAGAAAGGTTTCCGCATATTCGTTGACGGTCGAAAGCGGCAGAGTTTCGGACGTGAGTGTCAGAAAGAAAACCGGCGCGTCGGCCGGATTCACCTTCCTGAACGAGGGCGGCGTCGTCATGGTGGGCGGCAGCTGCTTTGTCGCGGCCGCTATCGCCGAATTGACGTCCTGGGCGGCGGCGTCGATGTCACGGTCGAGCGAGAACTGGATGGTGATGCTGGTGAGGCCCTGGCCGGAGAGCGAAGTCATCTGATCGATGCCGGCGATCGTCGAAAATTGCTTTTCAAGGGTCGTCGCCACGGCAGCCGCCATGGTCTCGGGGCTCGCGCCTGGGAGAGTGGCCGAAACCTGGATCGTGGGGAAATCGACGTTGGGCAGCGACGAAACCGGCAGCAAGCGGTAGCTCGCCAGTCCGAAAATCAGAATCCCGGCCATGACGAGCACCGTCATGACGGGACGGCGGACGAAGAGTTCCGACAGATTCATCGAGAATTTACGACTTGACCACGACCTTCGCCCCGGCCCCGAGGCGCAGCTGGCCCTCCGTGACCACCCGTTCGCCTTTTTCCAGACCCGTCGCGATGATCGCGCGGTCGCCTTCGGTGCGCTCGACCGTAACTTTGCGCACCTCGGTGGTCATGTCGGGCTTGATCACGAACACGTACTGACCGGCTGGGCCGGTCTGCACTGATCTGGAGGGCACGATGAGGGCGTCTTTCTGGTCGTAGAGCTTGATCCTCACGTTGACGAACTGGCCCGGCCACAGCGCGTTTTCATTGTTCTTGAACTGCGCCCGTAATTTGATCGTTCCGGTGCTCGGATCGACGGCGTTATCGACGAAGACCAGCGTTCCGGAGGCTGCGCTTTGATCCGAGCCCGGCGCCAGCGCCTCGACCGCGAGCGGCCCCGAGGACATGTAGCCGCGGACGGCGCGGAGCTGCTGCTCCGGCACTGAAAAATTCACGTAGATCGGGTGGACCTGGTTGATCACCACCAGGGGAAGCGTATCGTTCGCCTTGACCAGGTTTCCCATCTGGATCTGAATCTTTCCGGGGTAGCCGTCGATCGGAGAGCGGATCGTGCAGTACTCCAGATTCAGCGTTGCGTTATCGAGCGCGGCGCGGCTCCCCTGGGCCACGGCTTCGGCCGTATCGGCGTTGGTGCGGATTTGCGCGTAGGCTTCCTTGGAGACGAAATTCTTGGCGAGCAGTTCCTGGTAACGGCGCTCCTGTGAGCGGGCCTGGTCCTTTTGCGAGGTGTCGCGCAGGAAGTTGGCTTGGGCCTGGCGCAACGCCGCCTGGTAGGGGCGCGGATCGATCTTGAAAAGCACGCGGCCCCGCGGGACTTCCTCGCCTTCCTTGAAGCCGACCTCCACGATCTGTCCGTCGACGCGTGCTTTGACCGTCACGGTCGAGTAAGCCTCGACGTTGCCGATCGCCTGGAGCCGGAAAGGCACGACCTCCAGCAGGACCGGTGCAATCGAGACCGGAATCGCCGGAGGCGCCTTGGACGCCTTGCGCTCGTTTGCGCTTATCTCGGTGCCGAAATAGGCGAACAGCACGACCGCGACGACGAGCAAGCCGACGCCGCCGAAAACAAACAGGCGCTTGGACGTAGGCGCTGCAACGTGCGACCGCAATGAAGAATCCATGGATTCGCTAACGACGTGAAAAAGCCGCGTATTCCATCCGTGGACCCCGGCCCCCTCCCGTTGTCCCCCGATGCCTGGTCGGCAAACGCTTAAATTTACGGCAAAAGACGCTCCGATGCAAAAAGGCTTTCGGCGCTTTCCCGATCCCGAACGAGGTGGGCCGTCTTCCCATCGACCATCACCTCGGCGCAACGCGGCCGGGAATTGTAATTCGAGCTCATCGTCATGCCGTAGGCGCCCGCCGACATGACGGCGAGCAGGTCGCCACCTGCGATCGCGAGGTCGCGATCGCGGGCGAGAAAATCGGCTGACTCGCAAACCGGCCCGACGATGTCGTAGCGTTTCACCGGGTCGTCGCCCTGGGTGACCGGCAGCACCTCGTGCCAAGCATCGTAGAGCGCCGGGCGCAACAGGTCGTTCATCGCGGCGTCGGTCACCACAAAATTCTTTGCGCCGCCATGTTTGAGATATTCGACGCGCGTGAGCAAGAGCCCGGTGTTGCCGACGAGCGAGCGGCCGGGTTCGAACAAAATTCGCATTTCGCGCCTGCCAAGGCGCTGGAACAGGCGTTCCAGGTAATCCTTCACCGCCGGAGGCGCCTCGTCGCGATAACGGATGCCGAGCCCGCCACCCAGATCGAGATGCTCCAGGTGCAGCCCTGTGGCGTCCAGCACGTCGACAAACTCAAGCACTTTTTCGAGCGCTGCGACGAACGGCTCAACGTCGGTGATCTGCGAGCCGATGTGGACATCGATCCCGACGACTCGAAGTTCCGGCAGCTTCGCCGCCTTGCGGTAAAGCGGGAGCGCTGCGTCGTAGGCGATGCCGAATTTGCTTTCTCGCAGGCCGGTGGCGACGTAGGGGTGCGTCCTGGGATCGACATCGGGGTTGATGCGCAAGGACACGGGTGCGACCTTGCCCATGCTCCGCGCAACGGCGGCGAGCCGGGCCAGTTCTCCTTCGGATTCGACGTTGAAGCACAGAACGCCGGCCTCAAGCGCGCGGCGCATATCGGCTTCGCTCTTGCCCACGCCGGAAAAAACGGCCTTGGCGGCGCTGCCTCCCGCGGCGAGGACCCGTGCCAGCTAGCCTTCCGAGACGATATCGAAGCCCGAGCCCAGCCGCGCGAGGAGGTTCAGCACCGCGAGATTGGAGTTGGCCTTGACCGAATAGCAGATGAGGACGTCGTGCTCCGAACTAGCCTGACTGAACTCGCGGTATGCGAACTCCAGCGCGGCGCGCGAATAGACGTAGC
>WNFF01004253.1_pt1 | contig 11685 bp, 13 predicted proteins | sample 5400441 | NCBI WGS metagenome assembly WNFF01 (sample SAMN13153345, study PRJNA577476) | soil metagenome | isolation source: 120 cm saprolite under Douglas fir tree site 2 hole 3 replicate 1 | place: USA:California | collected 2015-04-18
CACAGAAGAGGGCCATCAGTCCGCTGGCTCGATCCCAATTTTGTCATTCACGGCTGCGCGAATTCGTTGTTTGCAGCCAAGATGTCATTCCTCGCGCTCGAGAACGATCTTCGCGTGCGCGGCCCTACTCTCTGAAGAGTTCGTTTGCTCAGCCTTGCTGCCGAGATTGAGCCAGAAGGCCGCCGCTTCGCCGGGACTTTGGAATCAGCGGGGGTGTTCTCTCATGGCATTTTGAGAGCTACCCGCTGGTTCCAGGGTGCCACACTTTCCTCATACTCCATGGGATCGCCGAAACCTTCGGTTTGGACGCCGAGTTGGCGTAGAGCGTCCAAGGCCATCAATCGGCGATGCGCGTTGAATGTCATGATATGGGCGAAGACGCCGCCGTACGTGAAGGTCTCCGCCGGTTCGCACAGAGCGTCGACGAACGTATCATCCCAGCCGGAGCGGTTTCGGATGTCACCGAGAATACGACGCAGTTCGGCATCCGTCTTTTCGAGCCTTTGCAGCAGCGCTTGCGGGGAGCGCTGCGATTTGGGAGGGCCGTTCATATCCATATCGGCTCCGGACAGCGCGGCGGTCCAGACTTCCTTAGTGAAGATAATGTTTTCTAACAGCTGCCTTAGAGTCTTATTCGACTCTCGCCAAGGCAGCAGCTCTACGACCGTGGGCAGCGGCCGATCCAATTGTTCCTCTGTCAAAGTACCCGCGTATTCCAGCAAACGCCGCGTGTGCCAGGAGTCGTTGCCTGCAAAACGATCGAATAAATCCATGTCTTTTCCTCCTTTTGTTGACGAACCAGGGGCAAAAAAGTGAATTTTGTTGGGCGCCGGCAAATGAAAGTGCGGATCACGCATGCGCCGGTAGATGCTGGGAGAAGTCCGAAAAGCTTTTCGGAAAGCGCGAGTGAACGCCTCCAACGAACCGTAGTTGGCGTCCAGGGCAACGTCCGTGACCGACATTCCGGTATGGCCCAGTTGATATGCTGCTCTTTCCAACAGTAGCCGTCGTCGCATGGCTGCCGGAGTCTCTTCGACCACGGTTCGGAACAACCTATGGAACTGCGTGCGGCTTTGATACGCTTGGCGCGCCAGATCTTGCGTTTTCACCTGAGTGTCCAGGGAGTTCACGACAATTGCAGAGAGGCGGTCTGCCGTGTCCTGACCATCCGCTTTATTCATGCGTCCGGTTCCTCATCTTGAACGAATCATAGACAAAAGATGACGCCTCCCGCCTGATCGTACGTACCAATCTTCTACCTTAAAAGCCGGACCAAGGCGAATGAACACATGGATACTCGACACCGCGATTGCACGATTACTCTCCACAAACGCCGTTGTGTTGACCGCACAGCCTAACTCCCAGATGGCAAGCCGGAAGTTATCCCGAAAACGGGGTTGTGGGGGAGATCGCAGCCCCGATGCTGGCTACGCTGCGACGCGATTCAGTTCGAATCTGAATTGTAGGACTAGCAAATTCGGATGGTTGCAGGCCATTGCAACCGAAGGTTTTTTCCCTTCCAGTAATTTCCGCGAACCATTGTTTTGCAAGCGGCCTTGTTACCTGCGGTCTACTAGTGCAACGGAATCCGATAGAGGGAGGTTGCGTTGGGTGACTTCACGCGAGAATGCGTAGATATCGGGGGACGGACCGAGATCGATATCCGCAGCTTCGATGATGCGGACGTGGGGAACAGCGGAAGGTCAGCTTTGGCGAAACGCTCGACCTTGAGCACCTCAAGTCTCATCCCGTTGGTATGGGAGCTGGTCAGCGTCGGCCCTTAGCTGGAGGACCGCCGCCATGCTGTGGCGTCATACAGGCGCAAATTCTTGAGAGATTGCGGGGCCGCGTCGGGTTAACTTCCGATTTGTCGGCAAGCGGAAATTACCCAAGCGCGTTATGCGATCTGGCCGAATACGCTCATCCTGAGTTTGCGAATCCCTTCGTGAATCTGATGTGCGTTGGCGCCCCCGTAGCCGAGGATTAGGCCGCCCCTCGTCGGAGGTTCCAAGTAGCATGTGGACAGGGGAATTGCAGAAATCCCCTTTTGGGCAGCCTTCTTCGAAGCCGCCACATCGTTGGTGGCACGCGGCAGAAGTGCCACCAGATGCATCCCTGCTTCGGCACCAATGACCTCGAGCATATCTCCCATATGGATGTGGATCGCTCTTATCAACGCTCTTCGCCGCTCCATGTAGAGCATTCGCATCCGACGTATATGGCGAGCGAAGTGTCCCTCTCGAATGAAATCGGTCAAGACTGCCTGGTAGAGAGTCGAGGAAAAGACGTCGGCGGCATCCCGAGCGGCGGAGAAAGCGGATATCAAATCTTTGGGAACAACGACATAGCCCAGGCGCAAAGCGGGAAACATGACCTTGCTGAAGGTCCCTATATAAATGACCCTCCCATCCGTGTCCAATCCTTGCAGCGACGCGATTGGGCGGCTTGCAAACCTATACTCGCTGTCGTAATCGTCTTCAATGATCCAGGCACCGGAGCGGGCTGCCCAATTGAGAAGAAGCATGCGGCGAGCGGCACTCATCGCCATGCCCATTGGATATTGGTGCGATGGCGTGACATACACAGCGCGCGCATGGCGACCTCGACGGATGAGCTCTGCTACGTTCATGCCGTCTTGATCCACACGAATCGGAATCAATTGAGCCCCGACGGTGAGGAAAGCCTGGCGCGCGCCGGGATACCCCGGTTCTTCGACGTAAATCCGATCTTTCGGATCCAACAAAACCTGCGCGGAAATCTGCAAAGCCTGTTGTGAGCCTGTCGTTACTAGAATCTGCGACGGCTCGCATCGCACCCCGCGAACTGCACCCAGATACTCCGCGATGGCTGCGCGAAATGGCAGATATCCCTTGGCATCGCCATAAGCCATGATGCCCTTTGGCGGCTTTCGAGAATGCCGAGCTACCAGCTTCGACCAGACGCCGATTGGAAAGTGGTCGAGGGCCGGCAGGCTTACTCGAAATGCGCCGAGGTTGTCCAACCAGGATTGCGTCGCTAGGTGCGTCAGGGCGACCCCACGGCGTGACAGTCGGCGCGGGCCTCGCTTCTCCGTTATTTCTTGCAGCCCGTTCCGCGCTTTCACAGCCGGGCGACTCAACGTGTCATCCGGGATGGATCTAGCCACACACGTGCCAGCTCCAACAAAAGTCTCCAAGTAACCTTCGGCCAGCAATTGCTCGAAAGCACCCAGCACCGGCATGCGGGAAATCTTCAATTCGGCGGCGAGGTTTCGGGTTGACGGCACTCGTTGTCCCGGCCGCAATTGGCCGTCGGTGATTGCTCGCCGGAACCAGTCACACAACTGCTGGTATAGCGGAATTTCCTCGCGACCTTGAAGCGTAATCGGTGGAAGGTAGCTGGCCGGAGTCCGTCTCATGCGGAAGGAATTCAAAGTGGCATATCGTATCACATCAAAGTGGCTATTGTGACAGACCACTCGTCGGGTTAGTTTTCCTGCGTGATGACGAACGGTTCGGCGTAGTTCAAAGCGGAATGCTCCAAACAGCGGTCGACATTCTGACACCAGATCTCAGGCACCGCGAAGGATGGAGAAGCAGCCCGCTTAACAGGATGACAGACAAAACAAAGGGGGCAGTAATGGATGCGGTCAAGAATATCCCGGCCTATCTCCTGATGTGCAGCTTGGTTGCCGCCTTGCAGCCGTTCCAAGGACTTGCACAGCAGAATTCAGACGCAGCGAAAAGCAGCGTTCAGCACACTTCCGCGGAACGCGAGGGGCAACACGATTTTGATTTCGAGCTCGGTACCTGGAAGATTCATTTGAAGCGGCTCGTTCATCCCTTGACGGGCTCCACAACCTGGGTCGAGTTTGACGGTACTTCCGTTACCCGGAAGGTTTGGGATGGTCGCGCTCAACTGGAGGAGTTCGAAACCGACAGCCCTGCTGGTGGCCACATCGAAGGCCTGACCCTGCGTCTCTACGATCCCCAAACCCACCAGTGGAGCCTCTATTGGGCGACCAGCAAGAGCGGAACCATGGGCGTGCCCACGATCGGCGAATTCAAGGATGGACGCGGCGAGTTTTACGACACGGAACCGTCTGGCCCAAATGGCAGAGCCATCCTGGTTCGATTCATTTGGTCGAAGACCAACACGAATTCGCCTCACTTCGAACAGTCGTTCTCGGAGGATGGTGGCAAAACCTGGGAAGTAAACTGGATCACGGACCAGACACGGGTAAACGATGAATCCGGCAAAACGCGCTGAACTCCGTCGTATCCGCGAGGGAGGACGCCCGGCTCTATGGCGGAGTCGGCCATTCGTGCAATGGCTCGCTCTAGAGCTGCCAAACAAAAGGACAGAGCGGTGATAACGCGATTCTTAACCGGACTTCTAACGGTCAGTGCACTTTGCAACCTCATACTCGCTCAGACTAACCGTCCGACTCGGACGGCATCCCCATGGGGCAACCAGGATATGAGCGACTTTCAAGTTTTTGAATTCCGCCGATACTCCATCAAAGCGGGAGGGCGCGAACATTTCGCTCAGTACTTTGAAAGCTACTTTCCCGAAGCTTTTCAGCAACTCGGGGCAATCGCAGCCGGTTCTTTCTTCGAGCGCAGGAATCAACTTGGATTCACCTGGATTAGAGGTTTCCACACGATTGAAGATCGTGCCGTGGCCAACGCAGCGTTCTATTACGGGTCCGTTTGGCACGAGCATAAGAAAACACTGAACGATCTCATGACTGACTCCGACAATGTGATGTTGCTTCGTCCGCTCACGCCTGAACGAGGTGTCCCTATTCTGCCGGCTGTTGATCCAGTTACGGAAGCGAATGGAGCTCAGGGTATCGTGGTTGCTCAAATATTTGCGGTAAAAACCGACAGTGTCGAAGCGTTTGCGAAAGTAGCGGAGACGACGTTTGCCAGCTATCGAGCCGCAGGCGCGCGCGAATCCGGTGTCCTAGTTACGTTGGACGTGACCAATAACTTTCCGCAACTTCCAATCCGAACCGACGGCCCTTACCTCGTATGGCTAGCAATCCTCAGGGACAACCAGATGTTAGAAAACGAATTCGCTCCGGTCGCCGAGCGTTCCTTACCATCCCTTTCTGCGACAGGCTTGCTCAGAGCCGCGCCAGAGTTAGTTATTCTCGATCCGACTCACCGTTCGCGTTTACGCTGGCTGCCTGACGAAGGGAAATGAACAAATCTGGGATCGCGGGAATAGAAGGCGGGCGCCTCATTTTGCGCAGCCGATTGCTGCCACAGCGAAGTAGTTAAAGGAGACAATAATGAACGGCCTTAAATCCATTCGGACCTTCCTCACGGCGTCCACCTTGATGGCCGTCTCTCAGCCCGTTCAGGCGCTCGCACCGCAGAATCCAGACCGATCGAGCACAAGCGTTCAACACACTCCCGCGGAACGGGATGGGCAACACGATTTTGACTTCGAGATTGGGACTTGGAAAACTCACCTAAGGCGCCTCCTACATCCCTTAACCGGCTCCACTACCTGGGTCGAATATGAAGGCACTACCGTCGTCCGCAAGATTTGGAGTGGCCGCGCCAATCTCCTGAAGCTCGAGGTCGATGGCCCCAAAGGTCACATAGAAGCTCTATCCCTGCGTCTGTACAATTCTCAATCGCATCAGTGGAGTCTCAATTTTGCTAACAGCAATGGCGGTACTCTGAGCCAACCCACGATTGGTGGATTCAAAGATGGCCGCGGCGAGTTTTTCGACCAGGAAACACTGAATGGCCGCGCCATTCTTGTTCGATTTCTTATCTCAGACATCACTCCGAATTCGGCACACTTTGAGCAGTCATTCTCGGATGATGGAGGCAAGAGTTGGGAAGTGAACTGGATCGCGACAGATACCCGGGTGAAAGAATGGCCTGACCAAGCGCACTGAACTCCGTCGTATCCCCGATAGAGGATCGCGCGACTGGGAAACGATTAACCAAATCCTCGACGCGGGATTTCTCGCGCACGTCGGATTTTGCGTGGATGGCCAGCCGTTTGTTATTCCAACGCTGTATGGCCGCGATGGACAAAGACTCTATTTGCATGGTTCAGCCGCCAGTCGCATGCTACGGGAAATTGAAACCGGCGTCCCGAGCCTTGTGTGATTAAAGTCTTGAAGGCGGATTCTGTCCGCTGCTGGCAATCCGCTCGAGATCACGGATTGTTCGTCTGCGGCAATAATGAACATTATTAATCCGCAGCCGAGGAGCACTAACATGGCGAGAGCATAAAGCGCTTTCTTTTTTCTTGTCATCAGATGGCGACCTTAATAAGTTCGAATGGGAAAATCCACCTGCAGTGGCCGAAGCTAAACAGTCCTGAGAGCTGCCGAAGCAGCGAAAGCGCTTCTGCCTTTTCTGAAGGAGCTGCTGTCACGATAATGTCACGGTAGTCGTGGAAAAAGGATGAGAACTTGCGAACAAAAGGGGAATAAAGAGGAGAAGTTGACGCTCACGTTTCATCGCAACTTGCTGATTCTCCTCGGAAAACTCCCGCTCCGGCAAATTATTAGCAAGTAACTCCAGTGGCTGTTAACCGAAATGTTGGAGGTTCGAATCCTCCCCGGGGAGCCAAAATCTTTGTCCTCAATAAATTACAGAGTTTGGGTAGAGCATTCGGTTGCGAGCCGAATGGCCCTTGCACCGATTGCCGCATTCCGACGCTACTCCGATTGCTGTGTCACAAAAATGTCACGCGTAGCGTGAAGGAGTGCGCGTTGAGCGAGCGCCTGCGTCGTGGACAGGGGAGCTGGGGAGTCCCAGACGCTCGTGGTTAAAATCAAGCCGCCGCAACTAAACTCTCTTCTCTTTCAATGATTTCAACGGTCCTTTTGTCAGGAAGATTGGACACGACTTCTTGCTTGGCATTAGTAGAGAGGTGAAAATGGGGACCATTATGCATGTTCGCCACATCGCGACCACGTTAGCAGTTCCTCTGCTCCTCTGCGCGCAGGCGGTCTGCACACAACTGGACAAAGAGCAGTCTCTGCGCTCTCGCACGGTTGATAAACAGGTCGCCGCGCTAATTGAGAAGATGCTGAGCAAAACGACCGAGCGACAGGCATTTGTCGAACTCGAAGCTCTTGGATGTCCAGCGGTTCCTGCAATTATCCAGCGCGTGGATGACCGGCGAAGCTTACCCAACCCGTACATTACCCTTAGGAATAAATCACCACAGGCGTTCGAAGAAATAAGATGTTACAGATTCCGTCGGCGATGCAGCGAGCAGGCTCCAGATCAACGCGCGCCTTGAAAGGATTTGGGTGTGAAGTGTTTTGCCAAGGATATCGGGGTGGTGCTTCTTCGCTCTACCCAGCGGTGATCGTAGCGATAGTCCTTCTGAAGGAAAGGCTCACGTCCTGGAAGACTATGGGAGTATGCGCCACCCTCAGCGCTATACCGCTCATCGTTGACGTCTGCTAAGAGCTTCGATCTGAATCTGCGGCTGACCGGAACTATTCGCATGCAGCGTCTCGCGAGGCAGAAGGACTTTTCGCATCGCATAGGGCGCTACGCAATGGAGTCCGCGGACCTGACGTCGCAAATTCCTTCATTAGAAGTCGATGATCCCGCGCTTGAGCGCGATTGTGACCGCGTGGGTGCGATCGTTGGCGCCAAGTTTGGACAGGATATTTTTGATGTGTGTCTTCACGGTCTCCTCGGTAATGGACAGCTGCGCTGCAACAATCTTGTTCGCGTTCCCCGCCGCGACTTCCCGCAATACTTCGATCTCGCGCTCCGTTAGAGCGTCATCGCAGTGATGCTCGGCAATTTCGGCAGCGATCTCCGGCGGAATTTGCTTCCTGCCACCATGGACGGTGCGAATCGTATCCAGAAAGTCCTTGCGCACCGCACTCTTGAGGAGAAACCCCGAAGCTCCGGCACTGAAGGCGCGAGCAGCCCGCACATCGCCCTTGTACGTCGTCAGTGCGACAATTCGAGCGCCCGGAAACTCCCTGCGGATTGCGATGATCGCTTCGATGCCATTTATTTCCGGCATTTGCAAATCCATGAGCGTGACGTCCGGACGATGCGCACGAAAGGTTTCGATCGCATCGCGTCCGTTCGCCGATTCGCCAACCAACACCATGTCCCGTTGACCTTCCAGCAGCGCCGCAATCCCCTCGCGAAGTAGGGGATGATCGTCCACGGAGAGGATTTTGATCGGAGTGTTTTCGGCGGCCATCAACTGCTGCCTCCTCCCACAGTGCGGAGAAGCCATTGCCAGCGTGAGCGGTTTGCCGTACCGATAGGCCATTGAGCCGTGGACTCTCAGTTCCGCCTCGGCTTCCGCCCCCGGGCGGCTCTAAGTCTCCACTCACATTGGCGCTCAATTCTCACGGGCGATAGGAGTGATTTGCTTTGCGAAGGTTACATCGGTCACAAAAAACCGTCTTAACTGGCCAACGCTCGAAGCGCACGTTATCGTGAGCATGGAGGTCGTCGTTGGTTCTACCAAGCAGAAGCGGGCGCTTATGAGGCAGCGAAATGACGTCGGGAAAACTGAATTTCGAGAAGCGATAAACGGGGGGATTTGTCGCCGGCTTCGATTGATATAGAATTTTGACCCTGCTAGGTAGGGCCTGCTCGCAGCCTCGCCATGACACGGTCTATGATAGTGTCGGAGACGCTTTTAGGTAAGTCGAATGAACCAATTTCTGTCACGATCTTCACAGTCTTGCAGCTGGAATCGTACAGCACCTGGCAAACGCGGCATTGGGACACGTGCAGTTCGAGCTCCTTGCGGACTTCTGGCGACACTCGGTTCTCGAGGTACTCCCCGAACTCCAGGAAGAATTCCTCGCACGTGATCATGACGTCGCTCTCCTGACGCTCGTCGTGAAATGAGGCGAAAGCCACTCTCGCAACATGAGCCGGCCCCTCAGGAGCCGTACCTTTACTGCAGGGACACTTAGCCCCAACTGCCGGGAAACTTCGTCCGTCGAAAGCTGCTCGATATCCCGGAGCATTACCACAGCGCGGTATTTGGCGGGAAGTCCCAAGATTCCCCTTTCAACGAGTTGCCGGATTTCCGATTTAGAGTAGCACTGCTCGGGATTATCCTGCCAAGCCTTCACTTGGCGAGGGCGAGGGTCCCCATCATCCTCGTACTCACCTTCATCCAAGCTCTCAACTTCTTTCCGGCCTCGCAAACGTTGGAACGCGCTATTTCTCGCGATACTCACCAGCCACGTTGAGAATTTCGAGCGGCTCTGGAATCCTGCAATGTGCTTGAATGCACTCAACAGAGCATCCTGCATAGCATCTTGGGCCTCGACCGGGTCGCCGAGAATCGCTACGAGGGCGCGATAAATCAACTGGCTGTGACGGCGAACCAATTCCTCGAAAGCCTCCAGGTTCCCGCCCTGCGCTTGGGCAACCAATCCGGCATCCGGGTCCTCCACCCTCGTGAGCGAGGGGGCGACGAAGCCTCGCTCCATGGGACGGCTAGCAGCCACAGAAAGATGCACTTTATTTTGTCCCAGGACCAAGGGGGGCTCGAAATCCGGCTCGATCCCCAGCCCCATTTGGAGGGTGTTTGCGAAATTGTTGAGAGCGACGACTACCTCACATTCCAAAATCTGTTCCTCGGTGAAATCAAATGTTCGAAGGTTTACAATGTCCCTACGAGAGAACTCCGAAAAACGCACTCCTAATTTGACAGCGAAGTCCAGCAACGCTCTGTCAGCCTCCGATAGACTCGACAGGCGATAGTCCACGGCAACCTGGTCGCCTTCCTCCGCGGACATGCCCAAACCTCGCAACAGGTTGCAATGCATTGCAACGCAGTAAGAGTTGAGGTTCGCCGCCGACACGGCCAGCAGGATGCATTCCTTTTGCGCTCGCGTCAGCACATCTTCAGGAAGCAGAATCCTCTCCACCGCCTCCAGCTCCGCTTCCAGTAAGTCGGGCCGCAGTGTCTGAGAGCGGAAAAAATTCGGTATAAACCCGTGACTTTTCTGAAGGATGGAAAATGTCTCGGAACTCAAATATGGAGCGGGCAGATACGGCCCTTTTCTTTGTGCCGCACCATGAGAGTCGGGCAAGAGGGCATGGAACGCCACACCACGCGGCGGGTCGACACTCCTCGATGTGATCTTCCGCGGTCCGAAATCTGGCTCCGGACCCAAACCCACGGATAGAGTGCCGCGGTACACGGCCAGGGCGGTCACGAAGACGATTTCAAGTATCGACTTGTCCTCGAACCCGTATGCCCGCAGCGCTTGAATGTCGTCGGAGTGAACCGAAGGAGCGTGGCGGCTTAGCTTGAGACAAAATTGCAGGCAGGCTAGATCAGCTGCCGAGAGGCTTTCACGACCGCACTCATTCAAGAGATCGTCGATTTGACGGTCCGACACGCCAAACGAAGAAAGGACTCTATTGCCGGCAGCTACGCAATACGTGTCTTGCCGGTCGGCTGCAACGATTAGAAGGATTCGTTCCTTCTGTATTCGAGAAATTGCTCCTTCCTGTAAACGCCCTGCGCTTTCAAGTGCTGCTTGCGCCTCGATTACGCGAGGTAAAAGGGTCTGCGCGCGAAGGAGATTGGGAACAAATCCCAGCGCATCTTGAAACGCGACAAAGGGGCCGAATTTGTCGCCTAGGTGAAATTCGCTGAGAAAGCTCATTCACGCACCGTCGGCGGGCGCCGATCGACCCTAACCGAGTGTGTGTCTTCGGCTTCTACCTGTGCAACGTCCCTGACTTGCTTCAAGATCAGCATCAAGCGGTCACGTTCTTTCAGGCAATCCTGGAGTTTTCCGATCTGCTCTCGCGATTACAGCCGCGCTGACGTGCTCTGCAGTTTCCTCCGACGCTCGGTACCGCCTCACCTGATCTTCCGCAAGATTCGTTCGTACAGCAGCGGCCGAATTTTCCTTTTTGCATTCGCCTCTTCAGAGTCTACCAGGATGAAGAATGTTTTCTTGTCTGAGGGCGAAGTTTTTTTTGCAGAGCTGTGCATTGGCGCTTGTTTGGTAAACCACACTGACCGATTGTTCTCTCGTTTGTCAATTTGCTTCGCGGTGGATGCAGCCCTGTGTCTGAATGAGCGTTATTGAGTGGAATCTTCTGTATCATTTTCGATGATCAGAGCATCTAACGGCCCGGGGGCCAGTGTGTAGTTAGTCTGTCATCGCCGGGCATGGACGCAAGCACCGTTGCGGAAGAAACCACGCAGGGATCGAGTCGCGTGAAGGTGGAAAAGGGGGGTGGTAGCACTGATTGATGAGGTCGAGCAAAAAAGAGCGCATGCTGCTACGTCGGCGAACAGCTTAGGCGATGATGGTTGCATTATCCGGAAGAACCGTTCACATCGCGTTCAATTTCGGGATCACGATCAACTTCGCGAGGCTCTGACCGCCGGGGGGCTTGCCTTGAGTGTCGACGCAGATCACTCGAATCCGTTGAACGTTCAAGTCGGCATTCAGATTACCGACACCCTGAAAACTCTCACGGTATCCGGTGATCCGATTGGGGTTTCGCGCGGACATGTCGAGGTTTCTTACGATGACGGAGCGTTCCTTGGGGTGCTGTTTCAAAAAGCAGGTCGAACAGTTCGTAGTTCGCTCCAAGGGCAAACAATCATCAATCCGGGCGATCTCGTGATTTGGCACGGTAGGCACTCGGTTCGCTTCGACATGCCAGAGTACTTTCAGAAAGTATGTCTGCTCGC
>WNFF01007602.1_pt1 | contig 11675 bp, 12 predicted proteins | sample 5400441 | NCBI WGS metagenome assembly WNFF01 (sample SAMN13153345, study PRJNA577476) | soil metagenome | isolation source: 120 cm saprolite under Douglas fir tree site 2 hole 3 replicate 1 | place: USA:California | collected 2015-04-18
AGAAACTGTTCTGCCAGCGCGAACTGACGTCTGGGAAGTTTTCTACTGCTCCTTAGTTCAGCCGCGACACGCTCTGGTAGAGACTGATACAGCCGCCACGTCAGAAAAATTGCTCTTCCATCTGGATGCCAGTGCGGAAGATTGCGCTCATAGTACGTCATTGTCACGGTAAGGTAGCACAGCCACTCATGGCTGTGCAGCTCAGGCGACAAGTAGCAAGACGAAAAGCGCACAGGCAAGAGTGCCTGTGCTACTGAGTCCCGATGGTCGCTCGGGATAGACATGCTTCGTCGGATGTCTAGTTAACCGTAACACCCCCCTCCCCCCATGTTTTTCATAAGTGTTGATTCTAAAGGGGGTTAAAGTCGTTTGTTTTGATACAGTTTTGCAAGTGTTGATTCTAAATAGGTTAGAGCAATGCAGCCGATTGGCAGACATAGGAATCTCCAGATGAGAAGAAATTGAGTTGAAAGGGAATTCTCGCGGGAGGCGAGAGATACTTCTAAACGACAAGATTTTACCACAGTGTTTATTATGTTGTCAAGAGAAACCTGACGAGAATGTCCTGGGAACCCTTCTCATGGATGCTTCGGCCGATTCGCCCTGCTGACCTCAGGGGTTAAAACCCCTGAATTTTCGGAGCTTTACGGCGCGGCTCCCGACAAGAGTCGGGACAGGTTCCGCCGCGCCCTGACGGAACGCATTTATAAGATGGCTTCTAGTACGGCGGAAGCGTCACCGGAGGCGGGTGAGGTCGAAGGAGGCGACGATGTGCTGGCCGCCGGGGGTTTCGACTTCGACGGAGGCCTCGGTCGAGGCGACGTCACGGGCGTCAAACTCCAGCCAGACGACAGCTCCGCCGAGGCCGCCTTCGCCGCGGTTATAGAGAACCTCGGCGCGCTCCCCGAGGGGCTCGATCCGCCTGCCGTCCTGGGACAAGTCGAGGCGAAAATCTTTCCAGAAATCCTGCGGCTGGAAGCTGATTCCCTGTTCCTTGGCGACTCTACTAGCGGAGGCCACGGCTTGAGGATAGCTATAAGTCGCGGTGAATTCGATGCGGACGAAAACGAGAAGGGTGTCGCCGCGGTCGCGATAATCCTGCTGCGCTTGCTGAGCGCTATAGTGGCCGGATTGCTGGCGCGAGATATCGATGATCTGTGCGTAAGGTGTGAACAGCTTGATTTCGGAGATGTAGGGGCCGCTTTCAGGGAGAGCGAGACGCTTGGCGTAGGGATCGAGCGCTTGAGTCATCTTGTTGTCATTACGCTGGCCGAGAAAATAGGCTTCGCGGACGGCTTCATCGGACAGAGAGGTGTCGAAGGCGAACGAGAATGGAGTCAGGAGCAAAGCCGCAGCGAAGATTGAGGCTATGGGGCGGGCGGGAGTGCGAAGCATGATTGGGCTCCAACTACCGTATTCGACGGCTAGAAAGGCTACTGAGTTTCAGCAGCGGCTTGGCGTCTGGAAAATAATAGCAGAAAGGAGTGCACCCGCCTCAGCCCGCGAAACGGGGTAAAAAGGCGGCTACTACAAGAGTTTCAGATGTGGCGGATGATGTTTGGGAAATCAAGCCAGACTTTGATGCCACAGAAGTGGCTGCGTGCTAGAATACGGCCATGTCTCACATTGTGTATAAGATCGAAACAGAACTTGAGGCCGACGGGCGCTGGATTGCCGAGGTTGTAGGCGTACCGGGTGTATTGGCTTACGGGGCCACAGAAAAAGAAGCCGTCGCGTCTGCTCAAGCTCTTGCGCTACGCATCCTCGCTGATCGCATCGAACAACAGAAAGAGCCCACCGATACTGTCACTGTTTCTATCGAAGCTGCTTGACCGTGGGTCAGTGGCCCAGCATAAAGGCAGCGAAGGTCTTCCGCGCGCTTCTCCGAATTGGGTACGCAATCAAATCACAGAGAGGCTCGCACGTGATGTTGACGCACCCGGAGCGGGGCGATTACGTGTGGGCGTTTCACGATGGTGTAGAAATCGGGCCGAGGATGCTGGCCCGAATTGCGAAGCACACGGGATTGCGACCAGAGGATTTGTAGTTCCAGCCGCGGCCGTGAGTTCTGCATGGCGGACAAGCCCACTGGCAAAGTGAATTCAGATGTGGCGGGTGATGTTGGGGAAGTCGAGCCAGACTTTGATGCCGCAGAAGTGGGAGCCTTCGGTGCAGATGGGGGTGGTGATGCCGGCGCGGAGATGGCACGGCGGACCAATGTAGCGGGAAAGCTCGGGCTGGACTTCGCGGAGCTGGGCGATCTCATCCATAGAGGCTTGGTAGATTTCTTCCTGGGCGTTGAAGCAGGTGCGCATGGTCCATTTGTGGAGCAGATGAAGGAGCGAGCCGGATTCGACGAGGCGGATGGACTTGGCGTTGGGGAGGAGATAGAGCGCAATTTCGATTGGTACGCCGCGATCAAGGAGCTGATTTTTTGCGGCCCAGGCTTCCTGCATCCCGCGTTCGTAGGCTTCTTTGGCGCGCGGATTGTTGGCAATGAGCATGGGCAGGATGTAATCCGGCTCACGGGTGTCTGCGAGCGTGAGGAGCGGTCGCGAACCGGGGACCATACGGTGGCGCTGATCCTGACTGTCCGCCGTGTGGCTGATTTTTTTCGCAAACGTGTAGGTAGCGTGCTGCAGGGCGCGCATCATTGGGGAGTGAGCGCTGACATTGAGAGTTTCCAGGCGGTAGAGGTTGCGAGCGGGATTCAGGAGCCGGTCGATCGCTTCGGCATTGCTGCACTGCGCTTCGGTCAGACCGGCGACGGCACGATAAGCCTCCGCGATGACGTGCAATGCGCGGGGCGAGTAGTCCACGAGCTTGGACGTTTTGCCGCCGAGCTTGGCGTCGAACTCGCGGGCGAACGCATCGCCGGAGTGTCCGAAGCCGCGCTCATGCGCCACAAACGGTGCAGGACGATGCCGGAGAGCGTGTGCACCATGGTCGTGAAAGCGGCAACCGGCAATACGTAGCGCGCGATCTCGATGGCGCGCTTTTCCGCGGCGCGCTCGACCTTTTGAAGGCGCTTGGGGTTCGACATCGCGCTGATGTGCCAAATGTCGTTGAGGATGGAGCGGGCGTCGGTGAGGAGCAGGACGGAGAGCTCGCGATAGTATTTCCAGGCGCGAGCGACGGAGTGTTCGTAAATCTCTTTGCTCTTCTCATCGAAGAAGAGCGAAAGCTGGGGGACATAGGCCTGCGCGCGATCGAGCCGGACGTAGCGCTGGCTCTGCTGCTCGGAATTGTAAAAGGGATGAGCGTGGAGAAAGGACCAAACGAATTGACGGCTGATATTTTCGAGGCCGAATTCGAAATGAGCGTGCTGGTAGACGGTGTGGTGGCCGCTGTAAAAGGTCGCGGCGCCGATATTCACGCGCTGCTTATCGGTAATTTCTTCGGGGCCGATGAGCCGCGGCGCATAGCAGGTGCGCGCGGCAGCGATGGCCGAATCAAACGGATGCGCGAAGGAGTTGCGAAGGGTGACGCGCGGCGGCGCGGTTTCGACGAGTTCACCGGCGGGCGCGCTTTCGAACATGCGGGACTGCGTGGCCACGATGGAAAGCTATTCTACACGGACGTGGAAGGCAGGCATACATCCGCGCAAGTCTTCCGTGCTGTGACGATGAAACGATTCGGTGCGCCCCGGGGATTAAAACTCCTGGGGGGAGTAGGCCGCGCGTGAATGTCGCAGTTGAAACTGCGACACCCACAATGCGCGATGTTGTAGTTGAGGGGGTTGGCCGGGGCGGTTACTTCTTGGCGGCTTCGGCTTTGGCGGCGGCGTCGGCGTACTTCCTCGTGAAGCGCTCGACGCGACCCGCTGTGTCAATAAGCTTCTGCTTGCCAGTGAAAAACGGGTGACAGTTCGAGCAGATCTCCACGCGCAGCATTTCGCCTTTGATGGTCGAGCGCGTCTGGAAGGTGTGGCCGCAGGCACAGTGCACCGTAACGGGATGATAGTCGGGGTGAATACCGGGTTTCATGGGACTCCATTCTGTCGCGGCCGGTCTGCACGGCTTTCCCACCAGGGTTGGCGGGCTACAGCCGCGTCGCTAGGTCGCGAGACAATCATTCATTATACGTGAAGTGTCAAATTCGCGCCGACAGTAGGTTGCGGACGGAATATTTCGCCGCTAGCACTCTAAGATTCGGCGATTTTCCAGCGGGTGACGGCTTCGGAAAAGTTGGGGGCGTGCTCGTCCTGGCCGAAGACGGTTTGAGGATTGACTCGATACACGGAACCGCCGGAGGACTCAAGCAGCGGGAGGACACTGCCGCCGTACTTGCGATCGTAAAGGTCCGCGACCTGTTTCCATTGCTTGCGGTCTTTTATTTCTTGCGCAATACCCTCGAGGATTACAGCTTCGTCGGCCTTCTCCGTGCCGATCACACAATGGGCTTGCGCGGCGATGTTTTTGGCCTTGCGGGTGCGAGGGCCGGTGCTGAACCAGAACGAGTCTTGCCACCAGATGCCCCAGACAAGCATGAGGTGCGGCCGGCCATCGGGGCGCGAGGTAGCGATCCAATAGTTGTGCGATTTTTCGAGCCGCTCGAGAGCCCACGCCCAGGGCTTTAGGCCCGTGGTCGAGTCTGGCGGAATCTCGAGCGCGTCCGGCCAATACGGACGGCTTGCGTTTGGTTCGCACATGCGGGTTCTCCTTCGCTGCTTCCTGCAAGTCAAATAAAAGGAATCTTAACAGGCTGCAGAGGCGAATTTCGGGTATTACAAGCACGGCACTGGCGGGGAAGTTTTTAGGAAACGAAGGAACAGCCGATGCGGTAGCTGCCTTCGCCCGTATGCTTTGACCAGACTGGCTTGAGGTTGACGCGCACGGGCGGAAGAATGGGCACATGCAAAACGGCGAGCATGCTTTCGGGAAGATCCGCGGCCGAATCGAGTTCCAGCGCAACTCCGCCAAAACCGAGGTCCAGGACGCGAGCGCGGCGCGTTCCTTGTTCGCCGAGCACAGCGTAGGCGTTGGTGCCGGTCATAGAGACGCGCTCCGCTTTGCGGGGCACGGTATAGACATGTGGAGCAACGGGTCCCGGAGAAGGAGAGGGCGCCGAGATACCCGCCGCCGCCGTGGAGGCAGCGACGGTAAGTGCGTCATCAGCTTTTTCCGTGGGGCGTTTGGTTTCAATGGAGATGGTCCGTGGCGGGACACCGGGGCGTTCGGCCGGCGCGGGCGCGGCGGAGTCCGATGGGGGAGCGGTTTTTGCCGGAACGCTTGCAGTCCTCCCGTGATTCGCATGTTTTAAACGATAGAGACGCTCGTCGGCGACTCGAATTAACTGATCCGTCTGCTCACCGTCCTGGGGAAACGTCGCCACGCCGTGATCCATGCTGACGCTGACGCTGAGCTGGAGGGGTCGAAGCATTTCCGCAAAGACTGTTTCAACACGGCGGCTGAGAGCTAAAGCTTGCGCCGCGTCGGTCTGCGGCAACAACAAAGCGAATTCATCGCCGCCGATGCGGAATGCCGAGTCCGAGGTGCGCAACGCGCTCTTCAGCGTGGTGGCTGCAGCACGCAGAACCTCGTCACCGCGCGGATGACCATGCTTATCGTTGACTTCCTTAAAGCGGTGCAAATCAAGAACGACGAGGCCCAAGGGCAGGCCGTAGCGCCGCGCGCGGTTCAGTTCTTTTTCGAAGGTCTCACCGAAAAGCCTTCGATTGTAAAGCCCGGTCAAAGGATCCGTCACTGCATTCAATTGAAGTTTTTTCAAGTCATCATATTCGATGAGGATGGGGACACGGAACCACCCGGCAGACGCCAGGACATCCACGAGCGCAGTTTTCAGCGAAACAGGGCGTCGCAGAAGCTCACTAAGCTCCTTGCGCCGCGCGAGCGTCTCATCCCAGAATTGCAGGCATTGACTCTCGCGCAAATCGAGGTGAGTGACCGCGCGAAAATAGCGCTGGAGAAATTGCCCGCGCGCAGGCAGATCGAGGCTCTCGAGCGTATCCGCCAGCAGCTCGAGGTACGAATCTTCAATCGGCAAGCGCGGGGGCGCAGGGGTGCCGGGGCTGGGCATACTGCGTATACACCTTACTTTTACTCATCCCCGCGGGGTATAGGGAAAACATCTATACCTTTCGGTATATTCGATTATGGGGAGCAAGTGGAAGTCCAATCGAACGAGAATTCCAGCCGCTCTGAACCCGGGACCTGAACGGAATGCTCGCGGCTATCCTATTACATTCAAAGGGTATAGACAAATTCTTCCCCGACACGATTCCCGGTTCTTCTTGGGGGATGTAACACAATTACCCAAGAGTCTGCTATCGTCACAGATTATTTGCCGAAACTCATTCCAATGCTCGTAGGAATTCCAGACCGAAAAGACGAGTGTCCCCAACGAGATCCTGCCGCAAAACCCGCGCTGCGATCGGAGGTGTCTCGCTGGGGACCAGGCTGGGCGTGGCTGGTGAAGGGGCAGGAATGGTCAATTGAACAGCCTGATCAGGCCTGAGAATATGGGAAGATGCAATACAGGCCCCTGTGGCGCTGATATTCAATGTTTTGGTAAGTTCGATGAAATCCACTCCGGAGGCATCAGTGCCACGAAGAAAGACGGGAACCTGCAGGCGAATACGCGGGGAACCGCGAAGCTTCGAATATTGCACGCCCTGCCCTACCTTTTTGAGGAGTGGTGTCCCCACCAGTGAGTGCCCCTGGGTACTGCAGACCTAGTACGGATCTGAGCATCTCGAATGCCGGATGTAGAGGCCATTCGCTTCAAATAACTTATGGTTTGTCAGTAGGTTACGTAGAAACTCATGTAAACTAGCTGGTCGGCTTTATAGTGCGCCCACGGAGAACTCCCGTTCCTTTCCGCAAATGTGCAAATGGAACGCATTTACCATTGACAGTCAGATTCATGTCTGCCAGCATTGGCAACTCACAAGGGAAAATATTTTCCACTTGGCTGACCCGAACTGAGGATTGCGAATGGGTGTGAGCCTGACTCCTTCTCTGGCGTCTGATCAAAGAAAGCCCGCGGATATTCCACTCGCATTCGTAAATGGTCTCCTCGATAAGCTCGACAAAGCGCTCTTGATTTCAGAACGGGGGGGGCGACTCATTCTCGCGAATTCGCGAGCGCGCCAGTACCTTGAATTGTTGGGACACAAAGAGTACACGCAACTAGATCTCTTCCGGGATCTACTGAGGAAAGATCCGAAAGAGATCTTCGGCACGATTGAGAATCGGGCGCAGGATTTAGAAGTGGAAATAACGCGCGGCGAAAATAAAATGCGCGCACGCGTTCAGTGGATGGCCGAGCCGGATTGGCTGGTCGTTCGATTTGATTTTCAAACAGGCGTTTCGCCGGAACAAATTCCCGGCACGCAACTGACAGTCCAGGAACTACTGCAGGAACGCGAAATCACGTATCGAAATCTTCTGGCCGCGTATTTGAAGCTGCAAGAGGTGAACCGGCAAAAGACATTGTTTCTCGCTTCCGCCGCGCACGAGCTGAAAACTCCGCTGGCGGTAATCAAAGGCTATTATGACTTACTGTTAACAGGTTCACTGGGCCGGCTGACGGAGAAGCAACGCGACATTTTAGAGGAGTCGAAGGAAAGCTCCGAGCGACTGGTTCGGCTTGTGTCCATGTTTTTGAACTATTCCACGCTCGAAAGCGGCAAATTGGTTCTACAGCTGCGCGACAACGATCTGCGCGATTGTTTGGACGAGCTTGCCAAACGGTGGTCCGAAGCGTTTCAGCGGAAGGGGGTAAAACTGGAAACGTCCCTGGATCCCTCGATATCCACGTTTCGTTTTGACTACCAAAAGGTGCAGCAGACCGCGGCAAATCTTCTCGACAACGCATTGAAGCATACTCCTAGCGGCGGTGTGGTTATGCTGAAAGCGGCGCCGCATTTTTGGGAACGCCGGGTGGCAGAAGCCGCCCCAGTGGAGGAGCGCCGGCGCTTCCGCCTCCCGCGGCCAAACAGCGTGGAGGTGAGCGTGGTTGATTCCGGTCCGGGCCTAGCAGCGGAACACCACCAGGAAATTTTTGAAGACTTCGTGCGTGTAGATCGCAACACGTCGGGGATGGGGCTGGGCCTTGCGATTGCCAAACGATTGGTGCAGGCGCATCGCGGCAAGATCTGGGTGGAGAGCGATTCGAACCGCGGAAGCAAGTTTACGTTTTTATTGCCGATGGATCAGAACTAGTTCGGGCTAGTATGCAGAGCCAAGAGGAGAAAGCGATGGCATCGAAGGAAAAGATTCTCGTCGTGGATGACGAACCAAGTATTCGGAAATATTTGCAGACGCTGCTGGAGGTCGAAGGATTCGACGTCGAGACCGTCAGCGGTGGAAAAGAAGCAATCGAAAAGGTGAGCGCGGGGGAGCGGCCGGAATTCATCATTCTAGACGTGCTGATGCCCGAATTGAATGGGATTGAAACGCTGAAAGAGTTGCTGAAGATCGATCGCACTCTCAACATCATCATGCTGTCATGTTCGAACGAAGTCGGCACGGTCGTGGAAGCCATTCGTATTGGCGCGCACGACTACCTGACAAAGCCATTCGAAAAGAGCGAGCTGGATGCGGCGATGCTGAAATCGCGCAAGAAGAAACAGCTGGTCACAGAAAATCAGGCGTTAAAGGAGTACTGCGATCAAGTGACCGAGGATCTGAGCTTTCTCGCCGCCAGCCCGCAAATGGTCCGGATCCGCCAGCAAATCCTGCAGATTGCTCCAGTAGACGTGCCGGTTTTTATCTGCGGAGAAAGCGGCGTGGGCAAGGAAGTCGTGGCGCGAATGATTCATTTGCGTTCGAAGCGGCGCAACCAGCCGTTTGTGAAAGTGAACTGCGCGGCGCTGCCCGGCGAGTTGCTGGAATCCGAACTATTTGGTTTTGAGCAAGGGGCCTTTACCGGCGCAGTGCGCAGCAAACCCGGCAAATTCGAGATGGCAAATAAAGGAACCATCTTCCTAGACGAAATCGCGGAGATGAGCACGCATCTTCAGGCGAAACTCCTGCACGTCCTGCAGGATCATCAATATTCGCGGCTTGGCGGGCGGCACATGGTCGACACCGATGTTCGCGTGCTGGCGGCAACAAATGTGGACGTTCAGGAGGCAATGAAGACGGGGCGTTTTCGCGAAGATCTTTATTACCGGCTAAACGTGCTTTCCATTCTGGTGCCGCCGCTGCGAAAGCGCTTGGTGGAAATTCCGCTGCTTTTCCGCCATTTCCTCGAGAAGTACAGCGAAAAATTTGGAAAAACGCCGCTGGGGCCGTCAAAGTATCTGATGAATGCTGCGGTGAATTATCCCTGGCCTGGAAATCTGCGCGAGCTTGAGAATTTTGTGAAGCGCTACGTCATCCTGGAAGACGATGAAGGCAGCCTTCGCGAGTTAATTGAGATGTCATCTGCGCGACAGCGGACGTCTCCACGCGAGGAACCGGCGATTCCGCGCGAACAGGGGTTGAAAGCATTGGTTCGGGGCCTGAAGGACGAAGCCGAGATGGAGGCGATCGCGGACGCGTTGGAGAAAACGCGCTGGTGCCGCAAGGATGCCGCGAAAATGCTGGGCATCAGCTATAAAGCACTATTGTATAAGATGCGTCAGTTCAATCTGGACACGCCGAGAACACGCCGATCCGCTACTGCGGCGGCAGCGGCGGTGGCCTCGCCTGTCGGCGCGGCGCGGAATGAATAATCTGGCAGTCTCCTGTTTTGTTCACCGTGGGCATAGAAGAACAAGGACCGGCTTTGCACTTGTTTCGTCATTGCGTTATTGTTCACGCCGGGTTGCAAACAGCCGGGATCAACGCAAATGCGGGGATGGCGGAGCAGTCCCAGAGGCCTGAGCTGCCGCCAGAGTGGAGGCTGGATTTGATGACGGAACGCCGCACGACGCGACGCTACGACTTGTCCTTGCCCGTAATCGTGCGGGTACCCACAGAGCGCGCGGCGGATACGCAAAAAGGAAAGACCCGAGATATTTCCCCGCGCGGCCTTTACTTTATTGTTGCCCAGGATCTGCAGGCTGGGTCTGAAATTGACATCACGCTGACGCTCCCCGCTGAGTTTACCCACGGCACGGAGGTCTTTGTCCGCGCGGTGGGCAAAGTGGTCCGCGTGGAACGGCGCACCGAAGACGACAGCATCCGCATGGGCGTAGCTGCCGTCATTGAGCGCTACGACATCATTCGCAGTGGAGCCGCGGGCCGCGCGTGATTTCCTAAATCTTGCGACCTAATTCGTCTTGCGAATCAGCGTGTTCGTCTCCTTCAAAAATTCCACCGCCCAACCATGCAGCAGGAAACTTGACCGAGCGTTATCAAGAAGGTGTTTCTTGGCGCGCTGCTGCCCGCAATTGCTCTTTCCGGCGTACACTGATTTTCACAGTGATGAGCCAGGGAGACCAGTTTTGAGTAGCGAGAATCGAATTGTCGTCATGGGGGCGGGCGGATTCATTGGGGGGAATTTGGTTTGCCAAACTTCGGCCAAGGCTTCGCGAGGATCCGGGCCGTAGATATCAAGCCATTTGAAGAGTGGTATCAGCGATTCGACGACGTCGAGAACTTATCTCTGGACCTGAATATCAGAGAAAACTGTGAAACGGCAGCCGAAAACGCGCGCTATATCTACAATCTCGCCGCGAACATGGGAGGAATGGGCTTCATAGAGCACAACAAAGCTCTCTGCATGCTCTCTGTTCTCATCAACACGCAAATGCTGCAGGCAGCGGTGAAATACGGAGTGAAGCGGTATTTCTTTTCTTCTTCCGCCTGCGTCTACAACGGCGACAAACAGAAGAGTTTCGAAGCAACATCGCTGAAGGAAGAAGATGCGTATCCAGCTCTAGCTGAAGATGGCTACGGTTGGGAAAAGCTGTTTTCCGAACGGATGTGCCGCCATTTCCGGGAAGATTTCGGGTTGTATACTCGCGTAGCGCGCTTTCACAACGTGTACGGCCCCTGGGGTACGTCGGAGGGCGGCCGGGAAAAGGCACCCGCCGCGATTTGCGGAAAGGTGATTGCAGCGAAGGTGAGCGGCAAGCATGAGATTGAAATTTGGGGTAGCGGCGAGCAAACCCGGAGCTTCATGTATATCGACGACTGCCTTAAGGGCATTCAGCTGATTATGGATTCCGAGACAATCGAGCCGATCAATCTTGGCTCGAGCGAAGCGGTGAGCATCAATCAATTAGTGGATACGGTCGAGGAAATTGCGGGAATAAAGCTGAAACGAAACTACGATTTAAGCGCACCCAAGGGCGTAAACGGGCGGAGTAGCGACAACACGCTGATCAAGGGATATCTCAAGTGGGAGCCAAGTATTCCCCTGCGGACGGGTCTCGAGAAAACTTACGCCTGGATATACGACCAATATATGGGTAAATATGGGAGAGCATTAGTGGTTGAGCAAAAACCTTCTTTGGCATGGTAATCCAATAAAATCAAGAGAAAATCAACACCGGAGCGAAACAAGTCTCAAAAAAGAATTGGGTTGCAACCAGGCGTTATCTGAGCTTTGTATCTCATCATTATGGTCCCCGGAGGGTCGTATGAAAGGTTCGGATCTGATCGGGTCCCACAGAGAAGTATTCTCCGTCGCATAAGAGAGGAGCGTTCATCAAACCGTGCAGTACCTGCGTGAGAAGTGGGTACGCTCGGTCCGCGCGGTCAGTTCCTCCGGACGCCTGA
>WNFF01018054.1_pt1 | contig 11672 bp, 12 predicted proteins | sample 5400441 | NCBI WGS metagenome assembly WNFF01 (sample SAMN13153345, study PRJNA577476) | soil metagenome | isolation source: 120 cm saprolite under Douglas fir tree site 2 hole 3 replicate 1 | place: USA:California | collected 2015-04-18
CGTCGAGTTTCGCCCATATCTTGGCGAATGCCTCTATTCCGATTGCCAGCATATAGACGAAGAAGGCTGTGCAATTCGCCAGGCTGTAGAGGATGGAGTGATCGATGAACGACGCTATATCAGCTATGTGCGCATAGCCACAGGTGAAGAAAGATAGAATATAGTAGGGGCGGGGCAAGCCCCGCCCTGTTAATCCCCGCCTCGCCCTGTCACTCCCGCCCTGTTAACCCCGCCGATTTCTCACCGCGTCGCCACCTCAAAAGTAGCGCTTTCAGTCTGTTTTTCCCCCGGTAAAGCAACCACCACTTGTACCCGCCAGGGGCCGCTCATTGAAAACTGCACATTGGCGAGATATATTCCATTCCCCTGGGATTGTGCTTCTACCTGGTCTATTCCCATGTCCATCGTCTCCATTTTACTCATAAGCGTTACATGCGCATTGGTGACTGGCTGTTGTGAGGCATTCAACAGTACTTGTATCGAGAGGGTTGCAGGTTGCGTAATCAGAGGTGGGTTCGGATTAACTTGAAAGGTCACGTGATAGGGGCCTGTTTGAGCGGTCTGCACCTGTGCAGTGACACGGTGAGGAACAATAGAGTCAAGAAGTGTGCCAATCCAGGTCATGAGTATAAGAAAAGCGATGCCAAGCGCAATTACCAATAGAGCGCGCCTCATTTTTTACTCGCTGATGTACCAGGTACCCTGACAAATACCTTACCATCTTCAATTTTCGTATCAAGGCGTGGCAATTGAGTCAAGTAGCGAACCGGCGATGAGTTCTCCGGCTTGCCATATTCAGTGAAGAGACCGCCATGACAGGGGCAATGAAATTTCTGCTCTGAGTCCTGCCATTGTACAATGCAGCCCATGTGGGTACAGGCCGCGGACATGGCTATAACTGGACCCTCGTTCACTGATTCACCTTTATCACCATCGTTACGTATGATATAGCCAACTATGGAGTCCGTCGCGAAGCGTATCGCACTGTCCCCAAGTTCTGCAAGTGTCGTGACTAAGAGCCAGGTAGAAGCTACACCCTGTGGCACGATGGGAGTTTGCCATGTTGATCCCGAACTCGGACCCGGTAGTGTTGTCTGTGTGGCCTGCTCTACCATATGTTCGATACCGGCCCCTAGCGTCAGCGAGGCCGCAACGGCAGCAGCTCCGCCAGCCAGTAATGCGCGTCGCGAGACACGAGGCTTCGTTTGCGGCTTTTTAGAGATAAAAGGGAGATGCCATGTCTTAGGAGGTTGTTGTACTTCTTGTTCAAGCCTGGCCTGCAACTCAGCGGCAAATTCAGGGCGTGGCGTAACATCATCAGGCGAAGCGGAGCGAAAGAGCGCGGCCATACGATAGATCCGAGCCTTTTCGGGTGTCAACTCACCCGGAGGATGAGCAGCATGCCCGGCCTGAAGCTCCTCTATAAAGTGTTCCAGCTCCAGATAGTCTTCAAATCGTTCCTGGTCTTTATCCTGATGGATATCACCTGACATAGTGTTATGTCTCCAGATGGATGCTATTCAAGCACCCTCATTCACTTTTTCCTGTTTCACCGTATTCCGCTAACCACGAGTTCGAGATCAGCCGCGCGTTTGAGTGCGCGAAACTGTAATACTTTGACGTTCGCTTCTGTCAAACACATGCGATTAGCTGTATCTCGGATCGAGAGGTTGAGCAGAAAACGACAGGTCAGCACTTCTCGATAGTGTTCAGGCAATGCCTGAAGAATATGATGTACGCGTTCTGTCGGTGTGCTACTGATGGCGGTAGGCTCTTCATCGGCCGGACCTTCCCAGCCGATTTCCAACAATTGGTCAAGCGAACTGGTCGAAATACGATAATGAGCTCGCCAGTAGTCTGCGATGGTTGTGCGAGCAACCTGAAACAGCCACTTTTGCATACTTTGTGCGCCACGTTCAGTATCGACACCGCGCACAGCTTTCATAAATATCTGTGACGTCAGGTCCTCGGCCTCTTCGCGATTCCCTACTTTGCTATAGACATAGCGATAAATCAGACCAAGGTTCTCCTGATAAAACGTCTGAAACTCCTGCACGTTCGCCCCCCCCGAGAACCCAGTATTACTGGCCCCCCGAGAACCCTGCACCCCAGCGTCATTTTGCCCTGCTGTTGCAAGATTCGTTCTCGCTTGTTTTCCGCGCAGTGAACCCACTGTGTACTCCCTGCTAAGATGGCTTGATTGCGTTCCTGATATGCCCATTCGCCTTGCTTATATGTAAGATTCATACATAGACGCGGGTCAAGAAATATCCTAGTAGGTATTAATACGTTGATAGGTTACACTTTCACTTTCAATAGGCATTTGTGATAATGACTACTTATAGTTTCCAATGCCATTATTATATACCTGAGTACTTCTTTTTACTAGACCAACGAGGGCTAACTGGAATCGATCCTCTGCTTCTCACGTTTGCGCCTTCCACCACCCTGGAGTATAATACACGTACAACGTCGACAAAATCAGGCAGGCCCGAAGAGGTGGCTGTTTCCAGGTTTTCACGTTGATACTAGAAGTTGTGAGCATACGTATGATCCTATCAGGTTCATCAAGCATGTGCATCCACTTCTTCCGCGGCTAACGAGCTTTTTGCCTGTCAAATGTTGTAGAGGCATTCCCGATAATCGGATGCCCAAAAAGAAGAGGCGAGATGGTCGGGTACCGCTAAGAAACGGATGCTCCTATGGCCCGAGTATTTATTTGGACTCCGCAAAGGGATACCCCTACAGTCCCCGCTTCCCGCCTCAAGAATTGAGGAATGTTATGTATAAAGGCCAATCAGGTATGTGGTCCTGGCTATTGCATCGCATTGCAGGGCTGGGTATACTCTTATTCCTACTTATCCATATCGTGGATATTTCGCTACTTGGGTTCGGCCCCGCGGTCTATAACGAAGGCATTGCGCTGTTCGGTTTGACAATCGTGCGTTTCCTATCGCTGGCGCTGATTGCCGGCGTGCTGTACCATTCCTATAACGGCGTGCGTATCATGCTGATTGACTTCTGGCCTAAGGGTGCACGCTATCAGGGTGTTATGTTCGCAGCTGTGATGGTACTTACAATTGTCTCATTCCTTCCCATGGCCTATTTTGTAATTGCGCCGGTCTTTGGTATAAATCCAGGTAATATAGCCTCTGGTATGTAGAAACTCGTAGATAGGAGAACAGCTATGCGTATTTCTTCAGGATATGGCAGTCGCCCAGCAGGTGGCGGATTTGAAACCTTTTCCTGGTATTTCATGCGTATCAGTGCGATTGGGCTTTTCTTTCTGGTTATCATCCACTTGTTTCTGAATCACGTATCACACGACGTTTCCTGTACAAGTTATCAACTAGTTGCGGCACGCTACGCCAATCCATACTGGCGCGTCTACGACTGGCTCCTGCTTACACTTGCCCTGCTGCATGGCATGAATGGTCTGCGAGTGGTGATCGATGATTATGTGCGTACCCATGCGTGGCGTATTCGCATAGAATCCCTGTTAGGATTTGTAGTGTTGGTCTTGTTTATGGTAGGTACTGTCACACTTATCACGTTCCAACCAGTAGCTGGGAGTCTCGGCCCACACTGCATAAAATAATGGAATAGAAATGTAGTGGCGACCCTTTTCCTTTCATCTCATCTGACTGCGAAGCAGTAGCCGCGCAGCGGCGTTGACGAGATGGATAGGTGCCAGTGGTCGCCAGGAACGGTCGTCAGGTGTCTCGGCAACTCTCTTGATCGCCAGGGCACTACACAGGATAGTTGAGGATACTGATATGTATTATAAATTCGATGTGGTGATCGTAGGTGCTGGCGGCGCCGGGCTGATGGCCGCAATGCAACTTCCTAATGCCAGTGTTGCGGTGCTCAGCAAAGTCTATCCCACGCGCTCCCATACGGGCGCAGCGCAGGGAGGCGTGGCCGCCGCGCTTGGCAACCAGGAAGAAGATCATTGGAAGTGGCATATGTACGATACCGTTAAGGGTGGTGACTACCTGGTTGACCAGCCTGCGGCGGAGATCCTGACGCGGGAAGCTATCGATGCTGTATACGAACTGGAGCATCGCGGTCTGCCTTTCAATCGTACCGAAGATGGGCGTATAGACCAGCGCCGCTTTGGTGGGCATACGCGCAACTACGGCGAAGCGCCGGTACGCCGCGCTTGTTATGCTGCCGATCGAACAGGACACATGATCCTTCAAACCATGTACCAGAGCGCCATCAAAAACCAGGTACGCTTCTTCAATGAATTCCTGGTGCTAGACCTGCTTTTGAATGACGGGCAGGCATGTGGTGTTGTCGCGCTCGAAATTCGCACGGGTGAGATTCATACGTTCCATGCTAAAGCCGTGCTTTTCGCGACCGGCGGTTATGGTCGCGCATGGCGTGTCACCAGCAATGCCTTTGCCTGCATGGGCGACGGTATGGCCATTGCCTATCGTAGGGGCATTCCATTGGAAGATATGGAGATGTACCAGTTTCACCCTACAGGTATCTATAGAGTGGGAGTGCTTTTGAGCGAGGCAGCGCGTGGGGAAGGAGGCAAACTACTGAATGGTAAGGGTGAATACTTCATGGAACGCTATATGCCAACTCTCAAAGACCTGGCGCCGCGTGATATTGTGTCTCGCTGTATGATTCAGGAGATCAAAGAGGGGCGTGGGGTAGACGGCAAAGACTATCTCTACCTGGATGTGCGACACCTGGGAGCGAAGGTAATCAGCGAAAAGCTGCCGGACATTACCGACTTCGCTCGTAACTACCTGGGCGTCGAGCCTATAACCGAGCCTGTTCCGATACAGCCTACGGCTCACTATGCTATGGGTGGTATCCCGACCGATGTAGATGCTCGTGTCGTCATCGATCCCCAGTGGACACCGTTACCAGGTTTCTATGCCGCTGGTGAGGTAGCCTGCGTCTCCGTACACGGTGCAAACCGTCTGGGCACCAATTCGCTGGTGGACCTGATCGTATTTGGTCGGCGTGCTGGTAAACATATGGCAAAGTTCATTGCCGAGAATAGCCATGCACCTCTGCCCCCGGAACCAGAAGACTTTGCGCGAGAAATGGTAGATAGGTTGTATAGTTACACAGGTGGCGAATCTGCGGCTCGAGTACGCAGCACCCTGCAAAATGAGATGGATGAACGGGTATTTGTTGAACGTAACGATCAGGGTTTGCGCCATGCGCTCGATACGCTCGATGGTTTGCAGGAGGCTTACCAGCGAGTGCAGTTACAGGACAAAGGCAAGATCTTTAATACTGAAATGGTCGAGGCAATCGAGCTTGGTTTCTTGCTTGATTGTGCTGAGGCTACTATTCATGGTGCACTGGCACGTACAGAGAGCCGTGGAGCGCATTATCGCACCGACTACGAGCAGCGCGATGATGCAAACTGGCTCAAGCATACACTTGCATATAAGGGAGCCAAAGCCCACGATGTGCGCCTGGATTACAAGGATGCAGAGCTGATCGATGACCCGATATTCAAGCCCAAAGAACGGAAATACTAAGTAAGGAGAGTAATAATGAACCTTTTAATGCGAATTAAGCGCTACGACCCTGAAAAGGAAAGTAAACCGTACTGGGACGAATTTCGTGTCGAAGCTGATCCAATCGATCGCTTACTAGATGCATTGAACACAGTGAAATGGACAATGGACGGGACGCTGACATACCGTCGTTCCTGCGCTCATGGCGTTTGTGGTTCGGATGCAATGCGCATCAATGGGTTGAACCGCCTGGCTTGCAAGGTACTGATACGCGATGTTGGCAACAAGGTGACTATTGAGCCAATGCTGGGTTTTCCAGTCATCAAGGACCTTGTTGTTGATATGGACCCGTTCTTTGATAAATATAAGTCGGTCAAACCATATTTGATTACATACGATTCGGAGCGATGAAGGCACAAAGTGCATTCTGTGCGGCGCCTGTACAGGTTCTTGTCCGTCGGTGTGGGGCAATCCCGATTGGGTTGGACCAGCCTCGATAGTGAATGCGCATCGCTTCATCTTCGACAGTCGCGATCAGGGTGGTGCCGAAAGACTCGGTATCCTGGGGCAACGTAATGGCGTGTGGCGTTGTCGCACGATTTTTAACTGCGCCGATGCCTGTCCGCGTGGTATTCCCGTAACCGACCTGATCGAGCAGGTAAAACGCGCAATCGTGTATGGTGATACGAAGGGAGAATAGGATTCCCAAATTGACGACCGCGGAAACATGGCAGCATCAATATATCGTCACCAATGGCATTCGCATGCATTATGTGACCCAGGGTGAGGGACCATTGATCGTATTGCTGCACGGATTCCCCGAATTCTGGTATTCCTGGCGCTTCCAGATCCCATTCCTTGCCAAACATGGCTTTACCGTGGTTGCGCCTGATTTGCGCGGCTATAACGACACTGATAAGCCCCGCAAAGGGTACGATATTCCTACACTTCTTCGTGATATCGAGGGGCTGATCAAAGGTCTAGGGCACCAGAAAGCAATCATCGTTGGACACGATTGGGGTGGAGTGCTGGCCTGGGCGTTTGCTATAAATTATCCTGAAATGACCGAACGCTTGATCGTGATGAATGCTCCTCATCCAGCGGCAATGATGCGCGAGATGCGCACACTGAAACAGTTGCGTAAAAGCTGGTATGTATTCGCCTTCCAGATACCCTGGCTGCCCGAATATATGCTAGGGCGCAATCACGCGAACGAGGTTGGAAGGATGCTTCGAGGAGCCGCACTGCAAAAGTCGGCTTTCCCACGCGAGGTAACGGCGAACTACCAGGAAGCCATGAGTAAACCTGGAGCGATAAAAGCTGCAATAAGTTATTATCGCCAGCTTTTCTGGCGTCTGCCTTTTTCTTTCAAGAGTTACGAAGTACGAATTGAAGCGCCCACGCTGCTTATTTGGGGAGAGCAGGACATCGCCCTCGGCATCGAACTAACCACCGGCCTTGAACGATGGGTGAATGATATTCAAATCAAACGTATACCTGACAGTGGCCATTGGGTGCAGCAGGAACAACCCGAAAAGGTCAACCAGTATATGCTGGAGTTTTTACAACCAGGGTAAACAAAGCGAACGAAAAGGGTCGAATCGTTGCTGCGTCCTGGGGGGAAAGGATGAGCAGCCCGCTCAAAAAAGAGCGCGATTCGACCCTCTGGCAGCGTAAAGCGCCACCAAATTGAAGGAGGTGTCTTTTCTAGTAATGACAGCCTGTGGTTGTGTATCTTGCAATGCTTGTTCCAGCCAGAGATTACCGCATGTCTTACACATCCCATGTGATGCTTTATATAGCTTTGGTACTGGTATCGAAGAGATTGGCTCTCCAATACTATCCATTAATCGCAAGCACCAGGCACACTGCCTTTGCATAATAATTTCCCCTTTGTAATCTTCTACATAGATTTATCTGTTATAATTTGGTCAAAACCCTGGCGGTCCCGCTATCGGAGTAGAAGTTGGTTCAGGGCAACTGCCAAATGAAGTAATTTGCAACTTGGCATAGATTGGCTTTGAGCTGGTCGCTTCGTAACTATAGATAATAGTTGGCAGATTCGAACAATTAACGATATTCCACCCGAACTGAAATGTACCATGCTGATCTACAGGCAGATTGGACTGCAACATAGGTTTCTTCCCAAATGCGAGCAATGTTGCTTTGTGAGCAGGTTCAAAATTGTACCCACAGATAACTAGACGCCGTTGAACAATATCAACAGGTGTTGAACATACCTTTATATAAGCTTTTGTTGGCGTCAATACAGGTGTGGTGCCCGCTGTAGCTGTCAGGTTAAGATCCGGCGTCGGCGTCGAATGAGGAACCACCACCACTGTCGAATTGCCTTGACTGTGACTTATACCTTCCTTGGACGGTTCTGGGTTCCGCGACGTGCTGGACAAATTAGCAAACACCAGCATTGCCACTGTAAAGAGTATTGCCAGACCGAATGCAGCAGGTAAACTGATCAACCGCACAACCGACTTCCTGGGACGTTGCCCCTGATTAGCACCGTTTAGAGAAGCCTTTGTAGGAGTTCGGTGGCTCGCTGCCCTTTGCATGCGCTCATATGTATCGGCTACCGATAGCTCTTGATAGTGCTGATACGTTCGAATTTTTCCTAAGACATCGAGTGTAGCGCTAACCTGTTCCAGTTCGTCAAGCTTGTGAAGGCAGCGAGGGCATTTTTCTAAATTGATGTGCTGACTGACGCTTAAACGATCCTTCACCTGCTGTTTACGAAGGTAAGCAAGCAATATACTATCTTCAGGGTGTTCATTGACATCGTTATACGAAGTCCATCTTGTATTACCTGCCATATACTATTTCAAACCTTTTTGGGTAACATTGTTAGAGTTTTCGTATTTTTGAACTCTCACAGAGGGTATTTTCTTTCCATACACTTTGCGAAATTTCTCAACACTACGAGCTACACGTTTGCGAACTGCTTCCGAACTCATTTCCATAACCTGGCCAATTTCTTCATACGTGAAGCCATTGCCATAGTGGAGCTGCAAAACGGCTGCATCTTTCGGCTTCATTATCCCTAAAGCCTGCTCAATGAGAATTCGTGTCTCCGTCTGATCTTCTGGACCAGCAACCGCCAGACTCTCATCAAAATTCTCACGGCTTTCCAATTGTACAAACTGTCTCAGACGTTTGCGATTGAGGTAACGCAAACCGTAATTCGTGGCAATACGATAGATCCAGGCGTCTAAAGCAAGTTCACCAGACGTCTTATCTATTTCTTTATACACTTGAACAAAAGTATCTTGCGCGAGGTCAAGAGCCACTTCTCGGTCACCTACGAGGCGGTGCAAATACCCAGTGATGGGTTGTTGTAACCGATCGATCAAAGAACGAAAGGCCTGTGCATCGCGCTCTCGCAGACGCTCTACCCCCTGAACGTCCGTCACCATATTGGCCTTACGAGCAATTTTGCTCGCTTTCTATCTGTTGTGCCTCTATTTACTGTAATCATCGAGGAGGTTTAAACCGGACACTTTTTGTAGTAAGTTTTTGATCGGAGGCGGCAAGCTTTGGCACCCGCAAGAAGAGGGCTATAATCGCCCTGGTGAAAAGAATCCGGTCTTGTTTATGAAACGTTTAAGATAATGGAGTGGTAGCCTGATGACCCATTTGGCAATGGAGGCTCTTCAGTAGGGTTCTGAACATTCCCTTCCAAATCTATTGCGCGCGCAACCACGGTATAGCTACCAGCCTTTGGTGGCTGCCATGCCAGTTCCCACAAAACCCACGTAAAACCCGATAAAGGTTGTTTCAGAATTGCTCGTTGCCAGGTTTGACCTGCATCTGTACTCACATCGACTTCACTAATCCCTTTATTTCCTGAAAAGGCCACACCTGCGATATAGTTGGTGCGACTGGCCTTTACAGTCGAACCGGTCAAAGGGGTATCGATACGAGCAGTTATACGCACAGGCGCGGGATCACTCCAACCGCGCTGCTGCCAGTAACCCTGGTAATCGTAGTTGACAACTTCAATGCGTGTGAGCCATTTGCAGTGTTTCATCCCATATATGCCAGGTACCAGCATACGCACGGGAAAACCATGTCCCTGTGGCAATGTGACGCCGTTCATACGTACTGCGAGCAATGTAGTCGGCTCAAGCGCTTTAGTGAGGTGAATGCTGTCGGTGTAGTCATCAGCCGCGTGGAACACTATTTTCGTTGCCCCTGCCTTGACCCCGGCGCGTTGTAGAAGGTCCATTAACGGAATACCTTCCCATAACGCATTGCTCATATACTGGCCGCCGACCTCGTTACTGACGCACATCAGCGACTCGTACTGCTGCTTCATTGGTTGCGCAAGCACGTCTTGATAGGTTAGCGTAAAGGGGTTATCAACCTGTCCATCGAGGTTCAAGCGCCAGGTGTTGCCATCAACAGTCGGATCGGAGAAGAGATTTTTAGAGACGATGTAGAATTGGTCGTTTGAGGTAACTTCTGGTGATAGAAATTGGACTGGTTGAATTGCTCCGTAGTTTGGTGTGGGTGGTGGTACAATTTTACTTTTAAAGTGTGCCAGCAATTGATCCACCGCTATGTTCGATGAACTGGCTCCTCCCGTAATGAAGCGCCAGGCAACAACGCCCGCTAAAACGATGCCAGTTGCAATTGCGCCATTTCTGAGTAATGTTCGACGCGAAAGTGCTCCCGGTGACTGCTCTTGCTCATCTAAAGAACGGACACCGCTTAGCGCCGCATTTTGCCTTGACATTCGCGCAGTGAGCCATTGTTGGAAAAGCACGAAGAGTGAGCCAAATACAATACCGACGATAGTTAGACTGAGCAATCCATTGCTGAAACCAGTTGTGAGATTTGCGCCAAAAATGCCTGCTCCACTGAGTGGAAGGAGGATAAGGCCTGCGAAAAGCCAGAGTATCAACGCAAGTAGCAGCCCATCAAACCACTTTAAAAGCCGGTTCTGCCTATTGGCAAGCCAGCTATAAAGCGCTCCGCTGAGCGCAAATACAAGACATTGACCCACAATAATACCGTAGAACAGGTAATGTTTAGCATCCCCACCTATCGAATGATGGAAATAATCGAACAAGGGAGGTGGCATCAAGGCTGTCAAATCTGAACCAAAAGTTTCTGGTAGTGAGACCCCGCCGAATGAGACGCTGAGCAATATCATGATGCCGATCGCAATTGCGCCTGCCGCTAATGCGGCGGTAAAACCAGTCCAGAAGCTATTGTTCCGCTGTGAGAACTTGCTATTCTTCATATCACATTGCCTTTGAGCAAAGAAATTCATATCTATCTACTTATTATATCTTCAACGGGTTACACGCGTACATAGTCCAGGATTTACAACTGGACGCAATGCTTGTCCCATCTCAGTAAATAGAGTATATTGGTTTACATACATCGTAACCGAAATAGTGGAGCTATTCATAGCATGCAAGAAAAGACCACAACCAACCAACAACATCTGCCACTGGTCGTAGGAGTGGACCTTGGCGGTACACACATACGCACAGCAGTGTTGCAAGGCTCAAAGCTACACTCTCGCGTAAGTTTACTCACTAGCGAAAACCCTACTCCTGAACGCATTCTCCCTCGTGTCTACGGAGCTATACAGCAAGCGCTTGATGAAGCTCATATTACACTCGATCAAATCACTGGTATTGGTGTTGCTACACCAGGACCATTAAATAACCGCACAGGTGTAATCTACTCTCCTCCCAATCTTCCAGGATGGGACAATATACCTTTGCGTGATTTAATACAACAACATTTTAACAGGCCCATTTTTATTGAAAACGACGCACATACAGCAGGATTGGGTGAGTATATGTTTGGCGCCGGGCGTGGGAGTAGGCACATGGTTTATCTCACTGTAAGCACAGGCATAGGCGGTGGCGTCATTATCGATGGTAAAATTTTAGAAGGGGCTAACGGCACGGCAGGGGAACTGGGTCACATGACTATCGACTGGAAAGGCGAACGCTGCAATTGCGGCAACATTGGTTGCCTGGAATACCTGGCTTCTGGAACAGCCATTGCTCGTTACGCTAATGAAGCCATTGCTGCCGGGCAAGGCGCAGATCTGCTCGCTTTTGCCAGCACCATGTTAGAACACATCGCTACCGTGCCTGACCCGGCAGCGCTACCTACGTTTGACCCCAATACGCAGCCACTGGATGA
>WNFF01019839.1_pt1 | contig 11671 bp, 10 predicted proteins | sample 5400441 | NCBI WGS metagenome assembly WNFF01 (sample SAMN13153345, study PRJNA577476) | soil metagenome | isolation source: 120 cm saprolite under Douglas fir tree site 2 hole 3 replicate 1 | place: USA:California | collected 2015-04-18
GAGCGCTCCGCCGAAAAGCGCGCCATCGAAATCGCCCGCTACGTTCTCCCCCTCGCTACCTTCACCACCATGGTGCACACCGTTTCCGGCATCGTGCTCCATCGCCTCTGGCGCATGAGCGCCGCTTCCGACACGCCCAGCGAAGCCCGCGCCGTCATCGGCGAAATGGTCGCGCAAGTTCGCGCCATCGATCCGCAATTTTTCGATCGCTTCGGCACCGAGCCGCTGGAAGAAATGCCCGAATGGGCCGACCGCTCACCGGCTGCACAAAATGGCAGCGCCAGCATCCCTGCCGGCGAACTCTTCGCCCAGGAATTCGACGCTAAGCTCCAAGGAAAAACTTCCAAGCTAGTCGACTATTCCCCCAACGCCCCCCGCATAATGGCCGAAGCCTATCGCGCCGTCCTCGGCCAAACCGAATCGCAGTGCAACGACGCCGAAGCCATCGACCGCCTGCTCAATCCCGCGCGCAATCTCTATCGACTCGAAACTCTCAACGTCGGCGTCCACGCCCCTACCATGCGCGCTCTCCAGCACGCCAATTACACCTTCGCGAAAAAAATCAGCCACACCGCCGACAGTCAGGACCAGCGCCATCGCATGGTTCCCGGCTCCCGCCCGCTCCTCACCCTAGCCGATACCCGCGAACCCGACTACATCACTCCCATGCTCCTCGAAAACAATCCCCGCGCCCGCGAACTCTACGGCCGCGCCATGCAAGAAGCCTGGACCGCCAAGAATGAACTCCTCAACCGCGGTGTCCCGGCAGAAATCGCTCTCTACGTTCTCCCTAACGCCAAATCCATTCGCCTCGTCGAATCCGGCTCGCTTCTCCACCTCCTCCATAAATGGACCATGCGCACCTGCTTCAACGCCCAAGAAGAAATCTACAAAGCCTCGTTAGACGAAGTAGCCCAGCTCCGCGAAGTTCATCCGCAGCTAGCCCGCTACGTCGGCCCCCCCACTATCCAGCGCCGCATCTGATCTTCGTAGGGGCGCAGCATGCTGCGCCCCAGCTTGGCAACACTTGCGCCGCCATAAACGTCTTATTATGTGTCCTCGCTAGCTGTTCGGAGCTTCCATGCCCATACGCGCCCGCTCGTTTCTCTCGATCCTCCTCGCCGCGCTTCTAGCGTCCCCTGCTTCCCTCGCCTTCAGCTCCCCTCTCTCCGACGAAGCCGTCCGCGAAGCCTATTTCCTCGGCCAGCGTCACGACGGTTCCTTCGCGCGCCTCCTTGACAAATATTCCAAGCACCTCCCGGCGCCAAAATCCGGTCCTTATATCCGTTCGATCACATTTCTCACGCCGTTCGCCAAGCTCGTTCACTATTCGGACGCGTTCACCGGAAACTACAGCGCGCAACAAGCCGCCCTGGATCACCGCGACCACCCGGAGACCGTCGAAATCACCATCGAAATCCTTCTTACCGAGTCCTACGGCCCCATCATCGCCACCCCCGCCTCTCCTCGCTCGGACAGGCCACAGTCGTACCAACTCCGGTCCCACGATTTCTGGAAGGATTTTCAAGTACAGGTGTTCGAAGGGGATGAAACCCGCGTGCCAGTCCATTTCACCGGCCAACCAACCGTCCAGTGCTCCCGCTACGGCTATAATTGCAATCTAATCGGTGCCACTCTCCATCTCGAATTCCCGGCAACCGCCTTCGTGTCCGATTCCACCACCATCCAAGTCATCCCGCCAGAAGGCCCCGAAGTCTCGGTCGATTTCGACCTAACCGCCCTCCGCTAAGCCTGTTTCCCAGTGGGACAGCCATTTCTGCCTGCCCGCTGCGGGGCTGTCCGCCTCATTGCTCGTCCGCTACGACCTCCACCTTAAAGTCACCGGCCCATTAATCGGATGCTCCATCTTCGCCCCGGTCCGCCGCGACTCCAGCAAATTAGCCTTCAGCGCGAAATACCACTTCGCAGGCCGGTCCGCATCATCAATCAGCATCAACTTCGGATCATGCTTCAACCCTTCCGCTTGCCTGATCATCGTTTCCTGATCCTGTCGCAAAAAAGTCTTCCCAAACATCCGGAACAAAAACACCGGCAAAAAAGGCAGATTCCACGCGGCCACAAAATCAATCCGGCACAAATCCCTCCGCACTGGCGTCACCGTAGCCCGGCTCGAAAACCACATCTTCCCGCTGTGAATCTCCTCCAGTCGCATGTTCGGCAAGACAAAATCAATCGTAGTCGTCACGCCTTCGCCGGTAATCCGCGTCAGCAATTGATACGGCGCGCTGTTCGAGCTCGGCGAGTGCGGGCTCATGCGAAACCCGTACGGTATCGGCTCAAACCGTTTTTGCTTTTCGTGAATGCTGTGCTTGCTCCGCCAGAACCATGATTGGTGCACAAACGGACCGTGCGCCGGGTCCATCAATCCAATAATCCCCTGGTCCACGTGCGAAGGCAGCTCGCAAGCGAGATTAGTAATCCTGTATTTCTTGCTGAACATCGGCAGCGCCGGTGCATCCGGACCCGTCTCCGGCACCCTCGTGCCCGCCGAATTGTCGACCGCTCTGCGGTCGCGAGATGCCATGTACACCCAGACATATCCGTCGCGCTCTTCGCACGGATAATGCCCCGCAAAAATGCGCTCGACCTTCAACTTGTCCTGGCTGCTCAGCGAAGGGATTTCCACGCAACGCGCCGTGCAAGCATCAAACCGCCATCCGTGATAACTGCACTCGACCGTCGCCCCATCGAAATGCCCATAAGAAAGTGGCATCCCCCGGTGCGGACAAGAATCCCGCATCGCAAACGCCTGCCCCTCCGCAGTCCGCCCCAAAACCAGCGGCACCTCCAGCAACATCGCGGTAACCAGCCGGTTCCCGCGAATCTCCGCGCCCCGCACCGCCGGATACCAAAAATCCCACAGAAAACCAGCCTCCGCCTCCCGCCCCGGCTCCCCCGCCGCCGCGCCATCCCCCCGCAAAATCGTGCGCACCGCTTCGCTCATAATCTGTTCGTCAGGGCACGGCTTCAGCCGTGCCGTAAAACCTCGGCCACCAACACCCGTCATTCTGAACGTAGCGACCCGGTTTTTTCGTCCGCACGTTTTTTGTGCGCCAGGTCGCGAAGAGAGGAATCTCTCTTCGTCTTTTTTTGCAGCGTGTTCAGCCGCGCCGTAGCTCCTGTCCCGCCGGCTTTAGCCTCTGAGGGCATATTGTGAGCCCGAATCGTAGTATATCCTTTTGCATCCCGGCAACGATTCCCAGACCCCAATAGCGGATCAATTTCCGATTCGTCCCTTTCACTACGGTGGTATAAACTCTCGATTAGTTCAACCCAGATCAGTGAAGATGGGAGTTCAGGGGAAACATGAACGTGGTCGCGAGCCTTCTCCGTGCCAAGCACTGGCAGATTTTCTTTCTACTCTTCGGCATATTCATCGTCGGGGATGTGGCGGTCATGAGTTCCATGTCGGCAGCGGCGAGGTCGCCGCAAGATTTTGCGAAGATTGGGCCCCTGTTTGGAGCCGTGCTGGCGCTATCAATGTTCTGTATTCTCGCCTGGTTCTGGTCGATGGGGTCATTTCTCAGTTCGATGGTGCCGCCACCGCTGAGGCTCGAGTTAGGATTTTTTCGTTTTGCCCTTACTTACCCGGCGCTCTACATATTCATATTTATCGCGTCTTTTCAGAGTGCCAGCACTAGGCCAGCGCTGCTAGCAGTCATCTTTCCATTGCACTTCGTCGCCGTGTTCTGCATGCTCTACGATTTATATTTCGTGTCCAAGAACCTAGTCTTGGCGGAAACAAGCAAGCCAGCATCATTCTGCGATTATGCGGGACCATTTTTTCTCATTTGGTTTTTCCCTGTTGGTGTCTGGTTTATCCAGCCAAGAATTAATCGACTGTACGGGCAACCAGCACACTCCGTCACGGAGGTCGAGTCCGAAACACCTCCCGCAGCCGCAGCGGTACCTATCCCAACAACAGGCAGTGATGCTTGCGGGGTTTCGGTTGAGACGCCAACGGCCTGTGCAGGCTTTTGGCTCCGTGTCGCTGCGGCTCTAATTGACTGCGCAGCAATGTTCATCCCCCTTTTACTCATTACTTTTGTCGTGATTTTCATGATCAGGCTGATCAGCGCATCAAAAGGCTACGACTCGGGGCTAGTGATTCTAGCGGTCTTACCTTTGGTCATTATGCTCGCGGTTTGGTTCTACTTTGCTGTGCTGGAAAGCTCTCCTTGGCAGGCCACGCTTGGAAAGATGGCCCTCGGGTTGCGTGTGAGTGACATCAAAGCGCACCGTTTAACTTTGGGCCGTTCGATGGGCCGAAGCCTTGCGAAGTGCCTTTCGACCCTGAGTGTTGGTATCGGCTACACGATGTGTGGATTCACGAAGAAGAAGCAGGCGTTGCACGACATGATCGCGAGTTGTCTAGTCTTGCGCCGCCCATGACGATGATCAAGCCTAACGCCTAATAAACGTGATAGCCGGAAACCGGCCATTACCCACATCCAATTGCTTGTATCACCGTTCCGAGTTATTCTCTATACAGAGCGCACTGATGTTTGCTGCCTTCTATTAACTACCTCGCCTTTCGCTTTCACCCTGGAAGCGCGTACACCTCTGGAAATTACGAACAATGTTCCTTTTCTATTCCCTCTTTGTTACTGAAAACTGTCAACCGATAGCTGAAAGCTACGTGAAAACTACGAGGAATCACAATGGCCGTTCTCACGCTCTCTGAAAAACTCGACCAACTGGGCGCCCGCTACGACGATCTGACCCAGCAGCTCTCCACCCAGGAGCTCGTCTCCGATTCTTCGCGCTTCCAGAAGGTCGCCAAGCAGCATGCCGAGCTCTCCGAAATCGTCGCCAAGCACCGCGAGTACAAGCAAATCGAAAAAGATCTCGCCGGCGCGCACCAGATGTTTCTCGAAGCCGACGACCAGGAAATGAAGCAGCTCGCCCACGACGAGGAAAAGCAGCTCATCGCCCGCAAGGAAACTGTCGAGCGCGAGCTAAAACTTCTCCTCTTGCCTAAGGATCCCAACGACGAAAAAAGCGTCATCCTGGAAATTCGTGCCGGCACAGGCGGCGACGAAGCTGGCATCTTTGCCGGCGATCTCTATCGCATGTATTCGCGCTACGCCGAAACGCAAGGCTGGAAAGTCGAAGTGCTCGACAGCTCTCCATCTTCGATGGGCGGTGTAAAAGAAATCGTAGCCGCCATCCAAGGCAACAAGGTTTATTCGAAGCTGAAATACGAAAGCGGCGTGCACCGCGTGCAGCGCGTTCCCGCCACCGAGCAGCAAGGCCGCATTCACACTTCCGCCGCCACCGTAGCAGTCCTCCCGGAAGCCGACGACATCGACATCAAAATCGAAGCCAAAGACCTGCGCATCGACACCTTCTGCTCCTCCGGACCCGGCGGCCAATCCGTGAACACCACCTACTCCGCCGTGCGCATCACCCACATCCCCAGCGGTCTGGTCGTCTCACAGCAGGACGAAAAATCGCAAATCAAAAATCGCGCCAAAGCCATGCGCGTTCTTCGCGCCCGCCTCTACGAGCTCGAAATGGAAAAACAGCAATCCGCCATCGCCAGCGAGCGCCGCGGCCAAATCAAATCCGGTGATCGTTCCGAAAAAATTCGCACCTACAATTACCCGCAAAACCGCGTTACCGACCACCGCATCGGCCTGACGCTACACCAGCTAACAGAAGTCATGGACGGCAAACTCGCCCCCATGGTGGACGCCCTCGTCTCACATTACGAAGCCGAGCGCCTCGACCAAGAGCTCGCCCAGGCATAATCCTCATCAGGAGGCTTCCATGCTCACACGTCCAGGTTCCAGTCCCGGTCCGGAATGGATGAGGAAATTGGATGCGTCGTCGCGGGACCCAAGGGAGCATCTCCGAACCGTAGTGCGCCTTTGGCTCTTCTACGGACTCCCCATGTTCGCGGCTCTCTTCTTGGGACTTTTCTTCGTCCCCCAGGCTGCGCGTCACGGCAACTACGAGTCGCCGGTGCGCATCGGCGGCATGCCGCTGCTTTCCACCGGAAGCACTCCTCGCGGAGTCATTGCCATCGGCGGGCGCGCCACCGGCATCCTCGCCATCGGCGGAATCGCGATTGGCTGGATTGCGCTAGGAGGCATTGCCGGGGGCGGAGTTGCCCTCGGAGGTTTGTCGATCGGGTTCTTTGCATTCGGAGCCTTGGCCATAGGCTGGCGCTCCATGGGTGGCGCAGCGTTTGGACATTCGGCATTGGGTGGCTTGGCTGTAGGCGGTTACGATGATCGAGTTGTCTCTAGATAATTCCGTTCGCTCTCTGTTGAAACGCGGCATCGCGCAACTGCGCGAGGCGGACATTCCTTCGTTCACTCTCGCCGCCGAGTTGCTTCTTCTTCACGTCCTCGGCCACAATCGCGCCTGGCTCTATGCCCATCCTGAAGAAGTCATCGCCGATGCCGAAGCGCAACGCTTCTTCGGGTTAGTTGCGCGTCGAGCCGCGGGCGAACCCACGCAACATCTCACCGGCAAGCAAGAATTCTGGGGCCTCGAATTCGAAGTCAATCCCTACGTCCTGATTCCCCGCCCCGAAACCGAGCACCTAATCGAAGTCGCCCTGGACCGCCTGGCCCTTCGCGAACTTCGCGCCGGCCGCCCCCAAAAATCCGCCGGCGAAGGCCTGCAAATCGCCGACATCGGCACCGGCTCCGGCTGCATCGCCATCGCGCTAGCCAAAGAACTCCCCGCCGCGAATTTCCTCGCCACCGACATTTCCCCCGCAGCCCTAGCCGTAGCCCAGCGCAACGCAAGCCGCCACGCCGTAGCCGACCGCATCCATTTCATCGAATGCAATCTTCTCGATGCTCTCCGCTCGCCACTCGCCACTCGCCACTCGCCACTCTCTTTCGACCTCATCGCCAGTAACCCTCCCTACATCGGCCGCCGCGAAGCCCCCTCCCTCCCCCGCGAAGTCCGCGACCACGAACCCGCCTCCGCCCTCTTCGGCGGCGAAGAAGGCTACGAACTCTACGCCGACCTAATCGCCCAATCCGCAGCACATCTCAAGCCCGGCGGCATCCTCGTCCTAGAGCTAGGCCACAACTCCCTCCCAGCTGTGCAACCTCTCCTCGACGCAGCAAACTGGACCAACGTCGCCGTAACCAACGACCTAGCCGGCATCCCCCGCGTCCTCGCCGCCGAGCGCCTTTAACCCTGCCGAATCTCTAGCGAACAAAAAGTGAAAAGCGTAGGCTAGGGGCATGCCGGAACTGGCTCGCTTCCGCGCTAAGCACGGCCCCGTCGATCAACAAATTTTGCCGGGCGTCGCTTCGATTCTCCATGTCGACATGGACGTGTTCTTCGTCTCCGTGGAACTCCTCGAGCGCCCCGAATTGTGCGGCAAACCCGTCATCGTCGGCGGACAACCCAATCAGCGCGGCGTGGTCACCGCCGCCAGTTACGAAGCGCGCAAGTTTGGCGTGCATTCCGCAATGCCGCTTCGCACCGCCGGACGACTTTGTCCGCACGCCATCTATCTCGACAGTCATCACGCCAAATATTCGGAGTGGAGCGACCGCGTCGCCACGATCCTCGCGAAATTTTCTCCCATCGTCGAAATGGTTTCGATCGACGAAGCCTATCTCGATCTTTCCGGCACCGAGCGCCTGCACGGTCCGCCCCTCGCTGCCACCGACAAACTTCTCCGCACCATCACGCGCACCACCGGACTTCCCTGCTCCGGCGGCCTGGCCACCACGCGCCTCGTTGCCAAGGTTGCTTCCGATCAAGCCAAGCCGCGCGGTCTGCTCTGGGTCGCACCGGGAAGCGAAGCGCGGTTTCTCGCGCCGTTATCCGTCCGCAAAATTCCCGGCATTGGCGAAGTAACCGAGCGCGCGTTGCGCGCGCTCAGCATCGAAACAGTGGAACAACTTGCAGCGCAATCGCTGGAAAAACTCGAAAAAGTTTTCGGGCAGTGGGGCACCGCGCTATATCGCAAGGCGCGCGGCGGCGATTCCTACGAATTCGTAATCGATGCGGAGCCCAAATCCATTTCGCACAATCATACGTTCGGCGAAGACACCGATGACACTGTTGCGCTCACCGCGATGCTCAGTCACCTCTCGCAAAAAGCCTGCAAGCGCCTGCGCGAAGCAGGCCTGGCGACGCGCACGCTTACTCTCACCATTCGCTACGCCGGCTTCGATACCTACACGCGCGCGAAAACGCTCAGCGAGCCAACCCAGCTCGACGCCGACATCTTCGCTGTCTTCCAGAATCTTTTTCGCGAGCACCGCGACCATCGCCGCAAGATCCGCCTTCTCGGCGTAAGCCTCGGCGCCCTCACGCACGGCGCCGAGCAACTCGATCTGCTCTCCGCGGAACGCCGCGCCAAACTCGAAAAATTGACGCGCGCCACGGACCTCCTGCGGGATCGTTTCGGTTTCGGCTCCGTGCAATTCGGCGGCTCGCTTGGCACCGGCGATTCCGAGCCGAGCGACGAGCGCGGCGAAAAAGAATGACCTATACTCTCTGCTGATGAGCACGCCACCTGCTGCGTCTTCCACTTCTTCGGTTCGCACGCGCGAGCATTTCAGCACCCACGTGCGCAATTTCTGGCAGCGCGTCAGCGAAGGCCGCCAGATCGACGATTTGTGGAAGCAATTTGCGGCGGATGCGCGCGCCAGCTACGGCTTCTACGGCAGCGACGTCGATTGGGACGAAATAAAAAAGCTTCCGCGCTGGCGCCAGCCTCTCCATGTCGCGAAACAATTTTTCTGGGCTTTGCTTCTCAAGCTCACTCCCGCGCGCCGTATCCTGTTGCTGGCCGCGTTGGTGATGCTGATTTTCTCCGGCATGAAAGTGCTGGACATCAGATTTGAATTCCTCGCCGCGGCAGTTTTCCTTCTTCTTCTCTCTCTCGAACTGGCCGACAAAGTCACCATGAAGCGCGATTTGGAAATCGCGCGCGAAATTCAAACCTGGCTCGTGCCGTCGGCTCCGCCGGAGGTTCCCGGCGCGGAAATCTCGTTCGCCTCGCGCCCGCAAAATTCCGTGGCCGGCGATTACTACGACGCGTTTTTCGCCACCACCGCGGCCGCCGAGGGGGGAAAACTCACGCTGGTAATCGCCGATGTCGCCGGCAAAAGCATTCCCGCGGCGTTGCTGATGGCCACATTGCAAGCCAGCCTGCGCACCATCGCCGGCGAAGGCGCGTCGCTCGCGGATTTGGTGATGCGCCTGAATCGCTACGCGTGCGCGCACAGCCTCGATGGGCGCCGCTTCACCACCGCGGTTCTCGCCGAGTACGAGCCCGCAGCGCGGCGGCTCAGCTACGTGAACGCGGGACACAATGCGCCGATCCTGCGGCGCGCCAATGGCGACATGGAAAAGCTCGACATTGGCGGCGTGCCGCTGGGAATCGAGTCCGCGGAGGCCTACGAAACTTCCGCGAAAGATTTGCGGCCGGGCGACGCGCTGATTTTCTTCACCGACGGCGTCGTCGAGGCGTTCGACGAAAGCGGCCAGGAATTTGGCGACGCGCGCTGGCTGGCGGCGATTCGCACCCTTCCGGAAATCAGCGCGCAAGAGTCGCTGCAATTTCTGATGACGACCGTCGATGCCTTCGTGGGAGCGACGCGGCAGTCGGACGACATCACCTGCATGATCTTCCGCGCCAAACGAACCGCGTGACCTTCCTCTCGCAGCACGCTTCCCGCGTGACTTAGCTGCAGCAAGTTTCCCTGAGCTTCTCTGTGCACTCTGTGCTCTCTGTGCCCTCTGCGGTGAACGGCGGCGATCAGGCGGGCGGCGGCGCGGGAGTTGCGGCGGGCGCGCTTGGCTGCGGCGGCGGCGCCGGCTTCCCAAATTCGGCATCGCTCAGCTCGGGGTTCAACTCGATTTTCTCGATCCTGATTTTCTGCGTCAGCTCCGCCGGCGAGCTGCCGGAATCGATCGCAAAAGCGAATTTCAGTCCGCCGGCTTCGCGATAGTCGCTGAAGTGAGACTCCACCGGAAATTCCTGGTCTTGGAGTTTGCGCTTGCCCTCCCACTTGAGCAGCAAAAATGAATTCACGTCGACGAGGTAGTAGCGCACGTCGCCGTTTTTGGTGGTCAGCTTCAATCGCCACACGTCTTTGTCGTCGAACTTGTCTTTGCCCACCAGCTCGATCTGGTTGCCTTTGCTTTTGTAGTCCAGCAGCGGGCCGTCGAAGTCAGACTCCTCGGTGATATTTTTCAATTCGTCTCCGCTCATCGCTTCCGGATCCATTTTGCCGGCAAACGGATTGTTGGCCCAGCCCTGGGACTTTCCGTCGTAGACGCGCACCATGGTCCGGTCTTGCATGGTGAGCTGCATGTGCATTTTGAGCGGGCGCTTCAGCTCGAGGACGAACTGGCCGGTGACGTCGCCGAAGGAAATTTGTCCGGAGACGCGCTCGGAAGTGATGGCGCGCAGTTTGTCGACACCGCCGCGCGCGGCCAGCACCTTGGCCAGAATCTCGTCGGCCGTCTGTGCGCCCGCAGCCGCCGGAAACAACGTAGCAGTGGGAAGCAGAGTAAGGAGCGCGATGCTAAGCGTTCTGAGTCTCATGGAGCTCATGGTAGCAGGTTCTAGAAAAAGGTCAGAAGTCTCGAAGACCTTGCAAGTAGGGAGGGGGACACGAGTCCGTGTGGCAACTCCAAATGTAGCGCCGTCCCTTAGGGCGGCATCTTTATTTTCAACAGCATACAGAAATGCACCCATGTCAAATCGCAACGGAAACAAGAGTTGCCATACAGACTCGTACACCACCGTGGCGACGGGAAGTAAACTCAAAGTGCAATAGGATGAATGCGGTACGAGGAAAATTCAACGGAGTCCTTTGCAGAATTTCGCAATAGTGCGGGACCCAGCGACAGCGCACACCGTATCCTGAACTTCGCTGGCCGGCCGTAGCAGGATGTGGTAGCATTTCGTTACCGTGCACAACCAATTGACACCGGCCGGCGCGCAGTATGATCTACCCCAGCAGATCCGCGAGAGCGGACTCTGGAAACGCCTCGCCCTAAGACCGGAGTACGCCCAGACAATTGTGGACGTAAGAAAGGTCGCAGCTGCGTTAGGTGCGAAGGTTGCATTCTCAATGCCAGAGTACACGGACCACTCGGTCGAGCACATGGACGCACTTTGGCGGGTTGCGGGGCAGATACTCACTGAGACGGAACTGGGTAGCCTGTCGGTCAGCGAGGCGTTTGTTTTGGGGGCGGCTTTTTACCTCCACGATCTTGGCATGGCCAGCACGGTCACAACGGCGGGTAAGGACGAGATCAGGCGCACAGAGCACTACCAAGTCGCACTCGCACGCTTCACCCGGCTAAACCCGGCCGACACAGTTAGAGCTGATAGCCTTGCCTTAAGGGAGGCTACACGGGAACTGCATGCTGGCAAGGCCATGGATTTGGCAGCCAAACCAATACCTGGATTGGATAGATTCCTGATCGAAGATACGGACTTTAGGAAGCGGTGGGCGTTCACGATAGGGCAAATCGCGGCGAGCCACCATTGGAGTATGGAGGAGGTAGTACTCCTCGAACGCAAAAGATAACTTCAGTTTTGACCGAATGTTGAGGTATCGGTAGATGCGCGCTATTCTTCACTTGTGCCGTGTCATATATGGTTGTACAGTTGTGACATATGGATCGCGCCAGCGCGAACGTAAAA
>WNFF01005376.1_pt1 | contig 11670 bp, 10 predicted proteins | sample 5400441 | NCBI WGS metagenome assembly WNFF01 (sample SAMN13153345, study PRJNA577476) | soil metagenome | isolation source: 120 cm saprolite under Douglas fir tree site 2 hole 3 replicate 1 | place: USA:California | collected 2015-04-18
GTGCCTGTCCTACTAAAACCTGTCAGCGGGCAAACTAAACCACCACTCTCGCAAAAATTACTCTTTTCCGTGAGAGGCGGCAGCTGTGGCCGCAACCGTCTGTCCGGAATCGCTCTCGGATTCCTCTTCGATTTCGCTCTGCCATTCGACCGTGATTCCCCGGCGCACGCTTTCCGACGCAGCGCAGAGTCCTTCGTGGTGTTCCAGGGCTCTCTCGACAGTGGCGCGTTTATCCTTGGGTACTTTCAGGTGATAGCGCAATTTGATCCCCGTTAGAATCATCTTGCCGTCCACTTCCTCGATTTTCCCTTCGGCTTCCACCTGCAGCTTTTCTGGGTCGGCCCGCACGCCGCGCGCCTCAAGCGCGCCTGCAACTGTCCCCGTCATGCAGCCGCCGACAGCCGCCACGATGTAGTCCAGCGTCGCGGGCATGGGCTCGTCCGGCGAAAGCTTGAAGTACTGCGCGATTCCGCCGTGAATTCCCATTCGCAGAACATCCGGGAATCCCTCCACTTGCGCCCTTTTGATCTTGCTATTGCCGGGTTCCTTTTGGATTTTGACTTTCGAGGTATGCAGTAATTTACCCATTGGGGCTCCTTCGCTTGAATCATTCGTAATGACCAGAAAACTATCTCCCCCATCGACAGGAAAGATGATAACCCCAATTCTTGCAAATAACTGGAACGAGTTCGCAGCTCGCGTGGCGGGCACGGAAATTCCCAAAGCGATCGGATTCAGCTCAAGTTTTCCAATAATTCCGCCACGGAAAAAGGCTGAGTGGCCTTCACGGAAACAGCAAAGAGCTTGCGAGGGTCGCTACCGTACGACATCGAATATTTACTTCCCTGAAAAAAATTTTGAAAAAAAATCTGGAAATCCGGGCCGGCTGCTTCGCGGGTCGCGTCGCAATTCGGGGCCACCATGCGATCATTGACGAAGATTTCGATCTCTTGACGGTTAAAGCGAAGCTCTCCCCCCAGGCGGGGGTCCGCCTCCAAACGTTGGCAGGCTGTGAGAGCCGCGCGAGCCGCTTGCTTCAAGCGGTCCTGATTGCTGCCATCGAGCGCCGCCTTGCGATTGTAGCGAACACCCAGACGGTTATCTGTGTTGTCCACGCTGTAGTTGCCTTCGTGCCCGATCAGGACCACACCTGGGCCGGCGTCGACATGCCGGTAATCGGCAACGTCCAGCAATAGCCCTTCGCCTACCTGGTTCTGAATCCAGTCGTGAAAAATCGGGATCAACGGCTCGAGATCGACTTCCTCGGGATTCCCCACGAAGAGTTTCACATTGACGTGCTGAAGTTCGATCCGGCGGCTCTCCATCGGTCAGGCGCTCGCCGGTGTGCCGACCCGGTTGTAGCAACTGTGCGCAGCGTCGATGAAAAGCTGAGCCTCATCGATGAGGTAGCGGGTTGAGTCAAACGTGTAGGGCTCGTTTGATTTCTCGTGGGCGGCAAACAGGTAATTAGCGAATTTCCCTCCGGCAAAGGGATCAAAGAATTTCTGCGTGTCGTAGTACCGCGTCCGAAATTCGCCAACGATCTGTCCCGGATCGTCCGTGACGTTTGCGGATTCGAGCTTCACAAGCGCCTTGGCGGCACGGAGCATGGATCGATAGGCCGTCGCCCCCGCCTGCTCGACTTGACCGCTATCCCATTTCACCTGGGCCTCAAATAGCTCCCTTTCGGCAGCGGCGAGGTCGAACTCGACGGCCGACACGACTTCTCCGGCGCACTCGCCCACTCCCATGTCCGACAAACTATATTCCCTAGGATCGCCCCAATCGCTGAAGAAAGTACGATCCGAAGGATCAGCAGGCGGGCGTGCAAGATCTTCCAGGATCTTTTTCAGTTCCACCTTTCCCATCCGCTTGATGAAATCCTTGAATTTCTCGCCGTTCTTGCGATTGGCCGCATACTGGCCCGTCAAGCGAGTCACCACTTCGGGAATGTTCTTCGACGGAATCGCGATCACCGGGAGGCCGTAGGAACCCCCGTTATGATCCCACTCTCCTCCCAGAACGACCTGGAAGTGAGGAACCGCGTATCCCGACATCTTGCGGCTGACACCGTAAAAGCCAAGGTCCGCCACATGATGCTGGCCGCAACTGTTGAAGCAGCCACTGATCTTGATGTGCAGATTTTGAACGGACTCGTCCAATTGAAAACTCTTCTCGGCGAGTCTATTGCGCAGCTCCGCCGCCAGTCCACGCGACGAGGAGATCCCCAGTTTGCACGTGTCCGTCCCCGGGCATGCAGTGACGTCAATAAGCGTTTCCGCCCCAGGCTTGGCCAGTCCCGCAGCTTCGAGCGCCTTGTGCAGTTCGGATAAGTCGCTCTGGCTTACCCAGCGGATGACGAAGTTTTGTTCGACTGTCGTCCGGACGGTTTCTTTCGTAAAGCGGCGAGCGATGTCCGCCAATGCTCGAAGCTGGGTGGCAGTGATGTCGCCCAATGGAAGGGCGATGGTAACGACTACATAGCCTTCCTGCTTCTGTGGCCGCGTGTTGTACTTCATCCAGCGCTGGAAGGATTCCGAACCCAACAATGGTGGTTTCCCTGCAGGCCGAAGTGGCGCCTCTTGGAACTGCTCGGCGCCCTTTACGTATTCCGTCCATCTCGGATCGGGAGGCAGATTCTTGCGTTCCTCCAGAACCAATTCCTTGAACTTCTCAATCCCTAAATCCTGAATCAAAAACTTGATACGCGCCCGGCTGCGATTTTTCTTCTCACCGCGGGCAGCGAAAACGCGGGCGATCGCCTGCGCCAGGGGCAACAATTCCTCGGGCGGGACAAACGTGTCGAACAATTTCGCCTGGTAGGGGACCGCGCCAAGCCCGCCACCGACGTACGTTTCAAAACCACGTTCTACTTTCCCGTTCTCGGTTCGCGTGACGGCGATCATGCCCAAGTCGTGCATGCTCGTCAGGCCGCAAGCATGTTGCGAGCAACCGCTGAAGGCCGGCTTGAACTTTCTGCCGAAATTCTGGCAGTCAGGATGGCCCAACAGGAATTTCGAGAGGGCCTTGGAATAAGGAGTGACATCGAAGACTTCATCGGGGCAGACGCCCGCATACGGGCAAGCTGTGACGTTACGGACAGAATTCCCGCAGGCCTCCCGGGTCGTGATTCCCGCAGCCGCCAGGCGGCGCATCAAACTGGGTGTATCGTCGATGTGCACATAGTGGAGCTGAAAATCCTGACGAGTTGTCACGTGCGCGATGCCGTCGGAGTACTCCTCGGCCAAATCCGCCATCGTCTCGAGCTGCCCGGCGTTAAGCCCCCCACCGGGAATCTTAATTCTTTGCATGCCCGGGGCATCCCACATCGTATTCGGGCCCTTGGTTAGCTCGCCGGAGGGATACGCAATTTCCTGAACCTTTCTCCCATCGTGTCTCTGTCCGTTGTCGTAACGCTGGCCGTAGATCCCTCTTCGAAGCCGCGTTTCGGCGAATAGGCGCTCGTCGAGCTTAGCCTGCTTCCGCAGGGCGATTTCCGTTTCGAAGATGTCAATTTCGCGGGCCAAAGGCTCCGGCATTTTCCCGGAGAGCTGTTCTGCCCAGAGTGAATTCGAAACTTTCATGGTTTGCCTCCATCCCAAGGCGGCCAATTCCGCAGCTGGGTGACGCACCTTGTTGCCCCCGCCCCTTTGTCCCACGTTTGTGTCCGCCGTACTCTGCCAAAAAAATAACAAACCCACCATCGGATTCGTCACCGAGGGTGGGTTGGGTTCGCTTCGTTCGATTTCTTCCTTGCTACGCGCTCTCCCCACACACCGGCGCTGTCGTGTAGCGACAACAGATGCAGGCGCCGAATTCTCTCTTCCGATTCATTTTGATATATCTATCATAGTGCGGCGGGCGAGAAAGTCAATCGCAAGGATAGAATGCAACCGGGCTACCTTCCGCTTTCGCATTCGTCGCCTACGGAGCATCGTCTTTCAATTTGTAGAGGGGCAGAATAGATGGGCCTCGCGGGAGGGGTTGCAGGCTAATGGGATCGAGTAGAACCCGACGTTTGGGCACACATTTATTTATGGAATTCAGCTCAAGCGCAATAGCCCCACTCTCAGTGGTTCCAATAACGTCAAACGTCGTGCTGCACCATGCGGTCCCGAGGAACAGTTTCGTGAGATCGATAAGTCGCGCCTTGCTATTAGTAGTGCCGTAGTCGAAGAGCGTTGTGGACGGAAACCTACCGGCTTCGGAAAGGATTCCGAAGATTCGCTTGCCATCCTGTGAGAACCCATCCAGGCGGAGCGAAATGATTCGGTCGTATTCGGCGTCGGATGCATTGAGATCGACGACCACTGGCGGGCCACCCCCGGCAGGCGTGATTAGGAGTTGGTACTCAGCATTGCATTCGTGAGAGTTCTTGCTGTGGTCATCCGCGGTGGAAACCTTGAGCTGCGCGGAGGCGCCGCCTGGGCCGGCCAATGGCTGGGTCTGGGCGGCGGCAATCTCGGCTCCAGTGTCGACACACTTCATGGATGTCTGCTGTACGGGCAGTAGCGATGCGGCGAGCAGGATTGGAAGTAGCAAGAAGGAATTGTACCCCAAGATGCCGGAGGAGCACGGGGAAGGTTTTAGCGGTTCGCCTACACAATCGATTCGATGCGCCGGTCGGGTATGAACCACATCATTGCATTCACAACGTACAGCGTGAGAGCGATCAACGGGTGCACGAAAGCCAGCGGAATCGCCAGTGCATAAATTAATAGCGACAGCTTGGCTTTCAGATCACGGCCGACGGCGCGTGCCAGCTTTGAGTTTGGCCCGTTGTATACGATGATCGATCGCTCCAAAAAAAAGTACGCGATGCCGGAAAAGGCCAACACCACCCCGTAGGCCGCCGTGGGCAGAGGGGCGAAATGCGTATCGTCCATCCAGCGAATCACGAAGGGCACCAACGACAACCAGAACAGCAAGAACAGATTGGCCCATAAAACCACTCCGTTAATCCGCTCGGTGACGTGGAGCATGTGGTGATGGTTGTTCCAAAAAATACCAACATTCGCAAAGCTGAGCGCATAGGCCAGGAACACCGGCAGACCGGACCTCAGAGCGGAGAAATGGGAACCTGCGGGCACTTTCATGTCCAACACCATAATGGTGATGATGATGGCGATCACTCCATCCGTGAACGCCTCGAGCCGTTGCTTACTCACCGTTGTCCTCTATCATTTACCCTCTGGACTCTAAGCGGGCCGTTGGCCGCCAAACCCGTTCCAGCGAAAGCCATCAGCGGACTTCACAAACCAGATTCTTGGAGTAGCGATTGGGAGAGTGTACCTCAAGCTGCAGGCCGCCATCAGGCGCGATTGACCCACCACGAGAGAAGGCCGCGTTCGAGTAAGTGCGATCGTTCGCGTCAACGCCTACGGGTTGGGGACCTCGCTGACGCTCCCGCGCGCTGGAAGAATATTCCGGCGAAGAACAATGTGGCCACCTCGGAGGGACTCGGGTGTATAAATTACCGACCCATATTTTCAAAGCCGAAATGCCGGATGGACAAATTTCGCGGCCTGCGGGCAACTGGGCATCGGAGTTGTGATGATCGAGAATGAAGTCAGGGCTGACACGCCTGTCAACACGCCGCGCCAAGTGCTGTTCGCCAGCCTGATCGGCACGACCATCGAGTTTTTCGATTTCTATATTTACGCGACCGCGGCGGTCCTGGTTTTTCCAGCCTTGTTCTTTCCGCCGTCCGATCCGGCCTCCGCCACGCTCGCCTCGCTGGCAACCTTTGGGATCGCATTCCTGGCGCGCCCGGTCGGCTCAGCGCTCTTCGGTCACTTTGGCGACCGCATCGGCCGCAAGACGACATTGGTCGTCGCGTTGTCGACCATGGGCGTGTCCACGGTCGCTATTGGCGCCCTGCCGACCTACCGAACGATAGGTTTCGCCGCGCCGCTGCTTCTGGCGCTCTGCCGCTTTGGACAGGGACTCGGTCTCGGCGGCGAGTGGGGCGGTGCGGTGCTCCTGGCGATCGAGAATGCGCCTCCGGGGAAGCGCGCGTGGTATGGCATGTTCCCGCAGCTCGGCGCTCCGGTCGGGTTCTTCCTCTCCGGCGGCGTATTCCTGGTGCTTTCCCGGTGGCTCACTGACAAACAGTTCTTCGCCTTCGGCTGGCGCCTCCCTTTTCTGGCGAGTGCCGTGCTCGTGTTTCTAGGCCTCTACGTGCGGCTGACGATTACGGAGACCCCCGTGTTCCGGGAAGCCCTCGAGCGGCGCGAGCAAGTGAAGGTGCCCATGCTGGTTGTGTTTCGTGACCACACCAGGACGCTCCTGGCGGGTATCCTCGTATGCCTCGCGACGTTCGTTCTCTTCTACCTGATGACGGTCTTCGCGCTGGCGTGGGGTACCAGCGCCCTCGGGTATAGCCGCGGGAAGTTCCTGCTGATGCAGTTGTTCACCATCTCTTTCTTCGCGCTGACCATTCCGCTTTCAGCGGTTTTGGCGGAGCACGGGCGGCGTCGCGCGCTGCTCTGGATCACCGCATCGATTGGCGTCTTCGGCTTGATAATGGCGCCGATATTCGTTTACGGCACCACGGGGGCCGTGGTGGCGATGGCGCTGGGGCTGTCGTTGATGGGCCTGACCTATGGACCGCTCGGCACGGTGCTTTCCGAACTCTTTCCGACGCCGGTGCGTTACACGGGCAGCTCGCTCTCCTTTAACTTTGCGGGAATCCTGGGCGCCTCGCTCGCGCCGTACATCGCCACTTGGCTCGCCAAAAACTACGGGTTGCAATACGTCGGCTACTATCTCTCCGCGTCGGCGATCCTGACACTCATTGGGCTGCTCTTGATTCGGGAAACGAAGGACGACGACCTTGCCGCCTCAAAGGTTTGATTTTCAGCCCACTGCGTACGCCAGCCACGGCCCACATATTCTGCTAGCAAATATCTTCGGCGGAAAATAGCGTTGAAATCGAAATTTCCAGACTAAACTTTTCGCGCAGGTCGTTGGCGCTTTCAGCGACCTTATGCAAAGACAAATTTTTTTGCGCGAGTCTTTCCTTCATCTGCAGAACTGAGAGGGAATCCGTAGTGTTCCAGAATGGAACATCCTGTTCGCGCTGAAGAATCGGAGAGATGGTTGCAAGGAACAAACATACACTTGGAATTTCTTTGCCCACAATTGACGGTGCAGTTGTTCTTCTGCGCTCTAAATAAGCAGAAAATAGCGGCAACTGCGGCAGTTATGGCGCCTCATTCATTGGGTGGCCAGATGCTAGTGGAAGGCGCATGCCAATTTGCCGATTCGCGATTGCTGGCCGCTTTTCGTTCGGACGGAATTCGTGCGCCCAGTTTCAATTTCGTTGGAAGCGCAGAGCCTCTCATGATGTCCCAGACCCAGACTTAACTTTTGCGGTATCAGTTGCTGGCGCTCGCCGGAAGATCAAAAAGTCAATGGCTACGCGCCGTTCCAACTCTTTTGGACAGATTTCCCGGCATCGCACATGTTCACATAACCCGCTAACAACCAATCCAACGAGGCTCCCCTTTGACAAGATCGATCGTTTCATCCGTGTTGCTGCTTGTGTGTCTGGTCTTATCCGCCCCTCCGGTACTGGCTCAAGTAAGCGGATCTCCCCATACGAACCGAGTGCCCATCGCGAGAGCAGGCCTCTTTTATGGCAGGACTGGGATCGCGGAGGGTCCCAGTGGCTACGTAGAGATTAATCCCTTCCCGTGGCTGGGGTTTTGCGCAATCGTATCTCACTCGCATACGACCCACGAGATAGTTGGTGGCCACGCGCAAGTTTCGGATCTCTCGACCGGAGCATGCCTTACCGCTCATCTCCCGGAGATGAAAGGTTTCCTCATTTCTCCATTCGTTCAGATGGCTTACCAGAACGAACACATTCGAACCGTTATGCCTCTCGACGATGGCACCTTTGATCAATATGCGGACGACCGAGTGCGGCGCGTCTGGACGGTCGGCCCGACCATCGATCGTGCGATCACGAAGAATGGTCCCCGTTGGGTTATACGGATCGCTAGAAACTTCGGAGATAGTCCAGCAGTGAAAAACGCCGGCGGGCTCTATTTCGTAGGAGGGCTGATCTTCCCCTTGGATCATCCGGTCGAACTCGGCCGATCGTTGCGGAGATTGGTTGGGCGGAAACCACCCGCGGCCGATTCATCCACTGCGCATCCTTAGCAGCGTTAGGCGCAGAAGGGTAGGGGAAAACCTTTCGGCGGGGTCCATTTTTCGCAAATCTTTTCTCAAGTGGTGCATGAAATTGACGCTAAAGGAACAGACGGCGGTCGGTTGCGCTCGCTCAAGGACACGCGACAGGTTCTCAATTAAAACGTATTGACGGACGCGGCTTTACTCGATATAAGGCAGGCAGTGGGTCTTGCGCTTCGTTCGGCCTATAGAAACGGTGCTGGTGTGTCAGTTACTGCGCGTTTTTCGTTGCAAACACTGCCCGCCGACGCTGAGTAATCAAAAGGAGGTTGACGACTCACTCTGATTAGCAGACCCGCCCTCGAATTCATAGCCAGATCGTTTGACGATCATCACACCGTTGATTCACCCGCCCAGTCAATGTGATGGCCTACAGGAGGCTTGCATGTGGGAAGATAACCACTACTGCTGGGTAGTGATGTGCAAGAACCATTGGTTTCATCTACGACAGAATCTTTTCTTTGGTCATAAAATTCCCCTTGGTGAGGCAGATGTTTACACGCCACCGCCTGCACTCGGAAGCAGTTTCATGGTCCGGTGCGATGACTGCCACAAGGAGTATCGCTATAAACCTTCAGATTTGCTGAGATTCGAACAAGAGCTTCCTGAGTCTTTCTCTCCCCACCCGCTATTTCAATTGAATTTCATGGCAGGCGCACACCAAATGGCTGCGCAAGACGCCATCGAGACGGTGGTGGGCCCCGAACGCCGGCGCAGCCAACGTTTGCTCCTGGACGTGGGCCTGGTCGTCCGAGGAGAATCCGTGGAAAAGGAAGCGTTTAAGGAAGCGACATTCACAATCTCTGTGAGTGCTCACGGCGCACTAGTGGTCTTATCCGCAAAAGTGGCATTAGGACAAACGCTTTTGCTGGAGAATCCGCAGACGCAGAGTGAAGTGGAAGGCCGAGTCACTCGCTTCGGCCCCCCTCACGGCGGGCTGGCTCAGGTAGGTGTCGAGTTCGCGCAACCCGCTCCAAAGTTCTGGCCGGTCGAGTCTGAACCGGAAAATTGGAAGTCCCTTGCAAGGTAAGATTCCTATTCGGAAAGCGGGACCAACTGGCCAGAGTGCCGGGTCGGCACCGAACGGGCGACGACCGCGAGTGGGCAGGAAGGTAAGCATTTTCACCAAATACGCACGGCATGATTGTTTCACCTCGAGTTGTTCGCCGTACAATCGTGTTCAACGGGGGGTCAAGATGAATATCCCAGTGGTCGAAGTTCAACAGAGCATAGTACGTCCACACGATTTGGGGAGCTTAGGCCGCGAACTGGCAGAGCTCGTGGATGAATGGAGCGTCACCCCGAACGGTGCCAAGGCGGAGGAGATTGCCTCGGAAATGATCGGTAAGGCCCGCGAGCTCTTGCGAACGAGCACGCCTCTCGCTCAAGTCTCCAGACCCGTATAGCGGCACAGAGCAGCACCGCGCGGCATCCTCATTGAGCTCACCAGTGCTTTGTAAAGGTTTATACGGAATCGGTAGCGGGTCACGATCCTTGCTGCCATGGTTTTAATTTTAGTAGGGCAGGCACTCTTGCCTGTCCACGTGCGTTGGTACCGGACGGACAAGAGTGTCTGTCCTACCAAGCCAAGTGACCCCCAACCCAGCGATCCAGTCCCCAGACCTCTGACCTGCCGCGATGTGTGCGCCACCCTAAATTCAACAGCCGTCTAAGACGGGTGCTTTTGACAAGCCGGCCACCCGCTTCCCGAAAACGGCGCTGGCGATACGTTTGGTTAACAGCGAAAGCCATCATGGCCGATGACATTGCTTCGAAAAATTGCTATTGTTCACGCCAGTTCGGGAGTCATCCCGGGAACCCCGGTTTAAAACGCATAGGGAGAAAACAAACATGACCAAGCATGATGCAGCTCGCCGCGCTTTCTTGGTCCGCGCGGCAGTTGGCGCGGGGGCCGTTGCGGGTGCGGGGCTTGTTCCCGGCGCGCATGCCCAGAATCCCGAGCACCACAAGCAGGCGGACGCCCCTCCCCAGCAACATCCAATGGGCGGTGGGCATGGAGCATTCTTCAACCACGACGATGCCGCCACGATTGCAGCGTTCACCGAGCGGCTGATGCCTGGTGCGCCCGACAAGCCGGGCGCAAACGACGCTGGAGTGCTCAATTACATTGATCTGGCGCTCGCCGGCGCCTACGCCGAACTTCAGGATTTCTACCGGCGCGGGCTTGCCCAACTCGATGCGTACTGTCGCAAATCCTATAATGAGCCATTCCAACTGCTCAGCGCGGCGCAACAGGACGAAGTGATCGCGGGTTCACATGGCCCAGCGCACAGGAGTTTTTCAATACAGTTCGCACGCACACGATGGAAGGTATGTTTGCCGACCCGCTTTACGGCGGCAACAAGGACTTCGCGGGCTGGCGTCTGGTGGGCTTCCCGGGCGCGCAAGTGATGTTCACGCCGACAGATCTACAAAGCAAACAAGCATTCACACGTGCGCCGATGATTGGCCTTCAGGAAGCGGCGTCAAGCCCAAAACGGAAGGGATAAAGCCATGGCAACCGAAAAGACTGATGTCGTGATCGTGGGAGTGGGCGCGGCGGGCGGGATTCTCGCGGCCGAGCTTGGCAAGGCGGGCATGAAAGTCATTGGCCTGGAGCGCGGCCCACGCCTTAAAACCGCGGACTTCAGCCCGCACGACGAACTGCGCTACTTCCAGCGGCAGGAGCTGCGTCCGAACGCGAAGCGCCAGCCCGTCACCTGGCGGCCGAACGCCAATGTGCGCGCGAACCCGCTCCCAATTCTGAATTATGGCAATCAGGCGGGTGGCGGCACCGTGCACTATGGCACGCTCTCGTGGCGCTTTCACGAAGACGATTTCCGCGCGCGGTCGCACACCATTGACCGGTACGGCGCATCGGCGATTCCGGAAGACTCGTCGCTCGCCGACTGGCCGTTCACCTACGCCGACCTGGAGCCGTTCTACGATCGCGCCGAATACGAGCTCGGCGTGTCGGGCAAGGCGGGTAATTTGCAGGGACGCAAGATCGATGGGGGCAACGTGTTCGAAGCGCCCCGGCGTCGCGAGTATCCGCTACCGGCATTGCTCGCGGATCAATCGGGCGTCATCTTCGAAGCCGGGGCGCGCAAGCTGGGCTATCACCCGTTTTCGTCGCCGCGCGCGATCCTCTCGCAGCCGTATCATGAACGGTCGGGGTGCACCTACTGCGGCTTTTGCCAGTCGTTTGGCTGCCACGTCGGCGCGAAGTCGAGCATCCTGGTCACGAAACTGCCCGAGGCCGATGCGACCGGCAACTTCAAATTGGTGACCGGTACGATGTGCTATCGCGTGAATAGCGACAACAGCGGGCGCACGACTGGCGTGTCGTACTACGGCCCCGACGGCTCGGATAATACGATCGAAGCGGACATCGTCATTCTCACGCCCTTTATTTACGACAACACGCGCTTGCTGCTGCTTTCGAAGACAGAAAAATTCCCGAACGGCTTG